>Ga0316205_10000039_pt1 | contig 325037 bp, 312 predicted proteins | sample 3monthpyrite_MG_FD_204941 | JGI IMG/M metagenome (GOLD analysis project Ga0316205, IMG submission 204941) | Microbial mat bacterial communities from mineral coupon in-situ incubated in ocean water Damariscotta River, Maine, United States -... | ecosystem: Environmental > Aquatic > Marine >...
AATGGACAATGCCAATACGTAATTGGAAATCAGCACTGAATCGTTTTATGATTGAATTTGAAGACCGTTTAAGCGATTATGTTTAAACGTTAACTAAAACAGTTACACAGAAATATTTACAGGGTCATGGTCGTTAATATTTAAATATCATTCGTACTCTTCTGACAATTTATACTTTGAGGCAATACCTTTACCACTACGTTCAATCCATTCAATGTCACTCAAAAATCTACTTGTTGATTGGCTTTGTTTGTAACCAAGTAAAGTTGACACGTCTTCGTTGCTTACCCACTTGTGTTTTTTTAGCATGAAAAAAAGTTTTACAAACTTATCGCTATTAGGTGGAGGTTTAATAGTTTTATCTAAATCAAAAAAGTCAACAGAACCTTCCTTAATCCTAAGCAAAATCGCTTTTTTTGTACCACATATTTCTAAATAACTATCCCAACGGTTAGAAAAATCAATAATAGCCTTAGAAGTATCTTCAATTACTTTTTTTATCATGTCGGCACATTCAGGAAGCGATATATATGCTTTCTCCGATAGAGTATTCAGAAGAATAAGATCTGGTAAAAACATTTGCTGCTTACCATGTGTTAGCACAAAAATCGCTGGTTTAATATACGCGGCTTGCATAGAAACATTTATAGAGTCAGCAGTTTCCTCGAAAATAGGATATTTTCTACCATACATAAGAGACTTTATTCCCATTCTTAAAATCCCCATTCCGGCTCTATCAACAAATCGGTACGTCATTAATATTCGAGCCAATGCTTTATTTCTATGCCTAGGACTATGGTAAGCAATATTCTCTGTTGTAATCTCGCCGTAGAATGTGCCAGGACTAGATATAGATAAGTCATTCCCTGTGAATTCTACTGTAATCATTCCATCAATAGCATAATCTCTATGTACAACAGCATTTAAAAATGCCTCATGAAATGCGATGGGATCTAAATTAGGTACTTTGTATTTATTTCCTTTAAATTCAATATCGATCTCTGTTACACATTTTTCAAAAAGTAATTTTGCCTTGCTTAATGAATTCCATATATTGCCAGACCAGACTTCATTTATTTTAAGATCAGTTCCTTCTTTCCACGAAAATCTGTATTCGTAATCTCCGAGTTGATTTCTAATAATGTTTTGCTTACCTAAAAAGAGCAGCCCTCCTTTTGTTAGAATACCATTATGAGTAACGCCTATTGATTCCAGAAAATCTTCTTTTGAAGGGGCTATTTCTTGCTTCATTAAAGATTTATACATAGAAAATGCTTCGTTAACATGCGTCTCATCTAAAGCAGATAATTCTACTCTTTGCAGAATGTCAGCACTCCAATCATAATTCTGTAATGACTTCACAGCTCTTTCTACTTCCTCTGGTGTCATTGGCCTACTATCACGACCTTCTCTTATGCAAACTTTTCCAGAAGTGGTTGTAACTAACGATTCCAAATTATGTATTACGTACATAGCAACATAATTTTTACCTTCAAAATTTATATTTTCTATTCTTAGATTTACAAGGCTTTGAAGTTTTCCGTTAATCCTTTTTTCAGTTTCAGTTGTGTCTACTTCCTGAAAACCTACTAATTGCTCATTCCAGTCTTTACTCTGAAGATTACTCGCATCTTTTACACCAACAATTAATACGCCACCTTGGAAATTAGCAAATGCGCATATTTCCTCAGCTAGTTCCTTACTGCCATGTAGCGATGATTCAGATGAGAATTCTTTAAATTCGATAGTTTCACTCTCGATTTTATCGCTAGGCTCAGATTTTACTCTCGATAATATTGTCAAAACATCAGCTGTACTATAGTCGATAAGTGTCATAATATTTACCTATGTTAAGAGTCGTAGCCTTATATTTACATATATACAGCTTAAGTATCAATAAGTTACAAGTCCTTCGTTACTAGTAGTAACCGCATAAGTATATTAGCAAAAGATGGGATATAATGTATACCTATTAAAAATAAAGATATCGACAATATGATATTAATTTATTTTACACACCAAGCGCATAAAAAAGCACTCCAGTTGAACCTGAACATCCCCCGATAAAGTAGACAGAAGCAATAATTCTTTTAAGACAACACTTCAACTTATTCACGGATAACGAGCAGCCAGAGTGCAAGGCGAAAGTCAGCGAAAAAGCGGAGCATACATCAGTATGTGAGTATTTTGAGCTTACTTTTAACGCCGCAATCTGGCTGCTCGTTATTCGTGAGGCAAAAAAAAGACGGCTTTCGCCGCCACATTAGTAGGTCCCTTCAGGCAATCCAGCCCATATTTATTCTCGTGCAGTAACCGAGTACTTAGGGGATAAAAAATCCCGTGACATCCATATCCTGCATTCATCCTTCCTAGCTAGGCAATCCCGCCCAATATCACGACTCCGTGTGAATTTATCCTAAACCTAAATCTTTTCAAAATAACTACTATATATTTACCCGAATGATAGGAGTTCCTCCCCTTACACATCCGATTTTGTTAAGGTATCACACGTACTAAATATTACGCTTGTAACAATTCAAAAATGTGACTTGAAGCACGTTTTTAATATTTATCCCCATATAGTTTAAGCTAATACGCCTAAGTCATTGAAAAGTATATATTTATGAGTGCTGCATTTATAAACAATAGTCTAATAATAGAAGCATCTGCAGGTAGTGGTAAGACTTATCAGTTGATAAACAGACTTGTTCAACTGCTGTTGTCGGGAGCTGAGCCAGCTCATATTGTCGCTATCACTTTTACTCGTAAGGCTGCGGCTGAAATGCAGGTGCGTTTGCAAGAACGACTCTACGAGCTGGCGACCATACCAGATCAAAAGCTCAATGAAGAATTAAAGAATGTTGGTTCCAAACCGTCTCCATCGCTTTTAAAGAAAGCCAGAAGTTTATATGAAGAAGTTATATTTAGCCCACAAACAGTACGTTGCACGACCTTTCATTCATTTTGCCAGGAAATTTTAAAACGTTTTCCATTTGAAGCTGAAGTACCCCCCGGATTTGAACTCTCTGAACAAACAGCTAGCTTTCAACAACAAGCATGGCAAGTATTAATGGCTGAGTGCTCTCAAAAAGAAAATTTAAATTCCAGTGCAACCAATGCCATTGCCTTTTTATTCGAAGAATTCGGTTTAAATAATACCCGTGACATTCTAAAAAGCTTTTTAGACCAACGTAGTGATTGGTGGGCATGGACACAACTAGCTAAAAATCCAGTTGGTTTTGCAATTAGTAAAATGCAAGAGTGCCTAGAGGTCGATCCCAACGCTGAACCACTAGCTGATTTTTTTGGACAACATAATTTAGATCAAACACTTTCAGATTTTTGTCATTGTTTGGATAAATTAAAAGCGGATAAATTTAAAACGTGGCTTGATATACTTAGCTATGTACGTGATACAAATCTAGGAGAAGCTGAACGATACAACCATATTCAAACTGCATTCTTAACCAAAGATGGTAAAGCAAAAGCCTTAAAAGTATCTAAAGAGATGGTCAAGCTCTTTGGAGAGAATGAGGCAGAAAATTTTATACAAAGTCATATTGAAATCTGCGTATCTTTAGATAAATTAAGAAATGACTTGAATCGTATTAACAATTTTAAAATAAATAAACATTGGTATATCGCAGGTGAAGCCTATTTAAATATCTATCAAAATATTAAATACTCACTTCGTCAATTAGACTTTACTGATCTTGAATGGCAAACCTATTGTTTGCTTACAAAAAGTCAACATGCTTTATGGATACAGTACAAACTTGATTCACGAATAAATCATTTACTGATAGATGAATTCCAAGATACCAATCCAACCCAGTGGAGATTACTAAAACCATTGATTGAGGAATTTAGCCAACAACAAGACCCTCTACAAAACCAGCAATCAAATACAAGTCGTAGCGTGTTACTGGTAGGCGATACTAAACAATCGATTTACAGATTCAGACGAGCTGAGCCTAAATTATTCCCCATAGCAAGTAACTTTATAGATGAGCATTTTGAAAGCTCACGTATGCAGCTTAACGCTTCATGGCGCTCTTCTCCTGCAATTATTAATTTTGTTAATAAAATTTTCACTAATACAAAATTAGGGAATGTACTGAATGATTTTCCTGAACATAAAACAGAATTAAAAGATTTACCGGGCTGCGTTAGCGTACTTGATTACCCGGTTATTAGTAGCAATGACTCCTCAAAGGAAGTTGAGCAGAATTTCCGCAATCCATTACTAGAACCAAGAAAAGACAAACAAAGTGAGCATCAATTAGAAGCCGATATTATTGCAAATAAAATTGAATCTCTTATAAGCAACAAGCAGCTTGTTACCGTCAATAAAGAAAACCGTGAGATTCAATACCAAGATATTATTATACTTTTGCGCAATCGAACAAATGCATCGCATTACGAGAAGGCTCTACATCAACGCAGTATCCCTTTCTTCGGTTCTGAGCGAGGTACATTATTAGAATGTTTAGAGGTTAGCGATATTATAATGTTATTAAACTGGTTGATAACCCCGTTTAACAACATTGCTCTAGCTAGTATATTGCGAAGTCCACTTTTCTCAATTACAGATCATACGTTAATGCAGTTAGCGCAAATCAAGACTAAAGATATTGGTAACTCTAATTGGTTTGCTAAACTTGAAATATTATTGTCACAACAAAATGATGAATTTGAGCCATCGCTGAAGAATGCTTTAAGCTTATTAAAACGCTGGCAGATTCTTGCTACTCAGATACCTGTACATGATTTATTAGATGTTATTTACAATGAAGCAGATGTACTTGAGCAATATCATATAGCTTACCCTACCCACCTAAAATCTCGAAGCCAAACCAATTTAACACGTTTAATTGAGTTAGCTCTTGAAGTCGATAGCGGTCGATACCCCAGTTTGCATCGATTTATTGACTACATTGAACGTATTAAAAATTCAGCAGATGAAGCACCGGATACCCCTGCAGCCGGCAACGATAAAAATCGCGTTCAAGTAATGACTATCCATGCATCAAAAGGTTTAGAAGCACCTATAATATTCTTAGCTAATGCAGATGCTGAAGGCAAGGCAAAATACACTTACAAAACGATTGTTGATTGGCCCGCTGAGCAAGGCACGCCCAACATGATGCTCCTTTCAAACTCCACAAAAAACCGTGATGACGTAACAAATTCATTTATTGAAAAAGACACTATTGCTCAACAACGTGAAACAGCTAATTTATTCTATGTTGCCATTACCCGAGCCCGACAATACTTATATATATCGGCAGCCAAAACGACTAAGGAAAGTTCTGACTGGTATAGCATTATTCAAGAATGCTACGGTATTGATAAAACAGATTCGGATGAGACTATACTAGAACAGCATTCTAATTCAGACTACAAAAAAGATACACAATACACCGAACCATCAACAATAGATTCTAAGATCGATGCGCGTTTAAACACAACCATTAATATAAACACCGCTTATAAAGAAATACAGAAAAGCATCTCTCCAAGTAACATAAATACTCACTCGAAAAAGGTTTTTGAAACAAGCAATAAAACCGATTCGGATGCGACTAATCGAGGAATTATTATTCACTCAATTTTGGAAACTATTGGAAATAACAATGCAATTTCGAAAGATGAACTTAAAAATAAGTTGGCCAACGATGTTTCTGACGATAAATGGGAATCATACTGGCATGAAGCTAATGGTGTAATAACGAATAAAAATTTTTCAACTTTTTTTTCAGTAAAAAATAAATCCTACAATGAAGTATCTGTCAGCTATATCGATAACGGAGCAACCGTTTACGGAATTATTGATCGAATTGTAATAGAGAATAATCGCATTTATGTCATCGATTATAAAACTCACCAATCTGTCTCGAGTGATAATATATCAGACTATGCCGAACTTTATCGTTCACAGCTAATGCATTATCAAAAGGCTGTCCAGCTCATCTGGCCAAAACATACTGTGCAAGGTTACTTGTTATTTACTCACGTCATGTTATTGCATGAATATTCAGTCACACCAACTGAACAACTTCAACTTATTTAAAGGCTATTAACCCCTTAATTTAAAAATACTGTATTAAATTTTGCAGCGTCTCTCAACTCTGGGTTAAACTACCATAGTTAACAAATTCTAATTTAAATAATTATCGAGATATAAGTATGACCGAGACTGTCATTGACGTAACAGCAGAAACATTCCAATCGCAAGTAATGGAAACATCTTCTCAAAAATTGGTTCTACTTGATTTTTGGGCACCCTGGTGTAATCCATGTAAGCAACTTGTGCCAACGTTGGTAAAAATCGCTAATGAATTTGAAGGGAAATTTTTACTTGCAAAAATTGATATTGATCAAGAAAAACAAATTGCAGAGCACTTCCAAGTTCAAAGTGTTCCGACAGTTAAGTTTATTCTTAATGGTCAAATTGTTGATGAGTTTTCAGGCATTTTGTCTGAAGCTGAAATTAAAGGTAAGCTCAGCAATTTCATAGAACAAGAATCTGACAAGATGTATCAACAGGCTTTGGAAAAACTTCAACAAGGAGATGACAGCGCAATTATTCAAATGCAGGAAATTTGCTTGAATGATATAGATAATCAAAAAATATCTATCCACTTTGCTAGCATACTGGCACAGACTCAAAAATTTGAGCTTGTTAAATCTTTTATTGCAGCTTTACCAAAAACATTACAAGATAAAGATGAATTAAAAAGTATCACTGCACAAATAGATATTGCCGAGTCAGCAAAAGATTTACCCGAAATAACTATATTGCAAAAAACCTTGGAAGATAATCCAAATGATTTAAAAGTGCGTCATCAAATAAGTCAGCACCTTGTTTTACAAGGAGATGTTACTGGAGCAATGGAACAGCTCTTAGAAATTATAAAACGTGACCGTAAGTTTGAAGATGATCTTGGGCGTAAAGAACTTATTAAACTCTTTGATATTATAAGTACCCAAGGAGAGCAAGGCGCTCAAATTGTGAGTACTTATCGTCGTAAGCTAGCGATTGCGCTAAATTAAAAAATAACTTACTGAGTTTGTGAATTCTTAAAACGATCTAGACCTGCTTTTAGGTCTGCTGCAGGTACGTAGCCGCTGTGTATTTGCCCATTTTCTAACAATAGAGCTGGTGTACCAGAAAGTCCTAATAATTGCCCTAAAGCAAAGTGTTCCGCTACAGGATTCTTACATTCTAACGATTTAATTTTTTCACCGTTTTTAGCTTTAGTTAACGCAGCTTTTTGATCTTTAGAACACCACACGCTAACTGACTTTTTATACGCTGGAGATTTCAATCCCTGTCTAGGGTATGCCAAGTAACGAATTTCAATTCCTAAACGATTATATTCAGCCATTTCCTTGTGTAGTTTTTGGCAGTAATAGCAATCCATGTCGGTAAAAACTGAAACCGTATGTTTAATTTTGCCTTTAGGGGGAGAAAAAGTGATCATGGTATCTTTAGTTGCTTTTATTGCAGCAGAAATAGACGCTGTGCGATAAATACCCGTAAAGTCCTGGCCCGTTTTTATATCTTTAATATCACCATCAATGATGTATTTAGCATCTTCTGAAATATAAAGAACCCGAGGAGGAGCAATAACAAGATATAAACCTTTAATTTGAGAGGGTTGTATATTAAATTTTCCAATACCCCCCACATGCTCAACAACAGCCTTTTTTATATTCTCTAAATTCTTAATATCTTCTTGCGCCATAACGTTAGCGCTAAAAATCAAACCAAAAACGAGATTGCTTAAAAGACTAAACCTGAGTGTTATATTTGAGAAATTCATAAAAAACCTATACTTACAAAAAAACAAGAAAATTACAGAGTACATATTCTACACGATGAGGTGGCTTGATACGCCCCTTTATGCAATACAAAGAGTGGCACACTCCCACTCTACGTATTAAACCCATCCACACTAACCTGTAGACACTACAAAATAAGATTAATTCAAAGTTTATCCCCGCGGATGATGCTCAGCATGAATATTTTCAAGCCTTGCTTGTGCAATATGGGTATATATTTGAGTTGTTGAAATATCACTATGCCCGAGTAGCATCTGTACTACGCGTAAGTCTGCGCCATGATTAAGCAAATGTGTTGCAAAAGCATGTCTCAGTGTGTGTGGCGAAAGAGCTTCTTTGATACCTATTTGAAATGCATATTTTTTGATAATATGCCAGAAGGCTTGTCGAGTCATAGATTTTTTTCTATTGGTAACAAATAAGCTATCCGATTGAGAATTTTTTAATAATTCCAAACGACTTTCATTTAGATATCTTTCGATCCATTCTGACGCCTGTTCTCCAAAAGGAACCAGCCGTTGCTTATCACCCTTTCCTTGCACTCTGACAACGCCTTGGCGCAAATTCAACTGACTTAATTCGAGATCTACCAGTTCAGAAACCCTTAAGCCACTGGCATAGATAATCTCAAGCATTGCTCGGTCCCTAAGCCCAAGAACCGTTAATGTATCAGGTGCACTAATCAATGCTTCAACATCTTTTTCTGATAAATATTTAGGTAAGGAACGTCCAACCTTTGGTAACGGAATTAATGAAGTTGGATCGACCGCTATAGTTTGTTCTCGAACTAAATAACCGTATAACTGCCTTAGGCACGAAAGTAATCTCGCTTGGCTACGTGCGCTCCGTGATTTTTCTGCAAGAAAAACAAGATAGCTATTTACATGTTGGGGCTGTATTTGTGTAAGTGAGAGATTTTGTGTCTCCGACCATTTTGCAAAAGCGGTAATATCAGAGCGGTACGCCTGTAGAGTATTCTCACTTAATCCTTTCTCAAGCCACAATGCATCAAGAAATTTAACGATAATATCATCTGAATCTTTTTTTACAGTAACCGACATTTCCAACTTACATCTAACCTGCTACGGAGATTGTTGAATGAATAGCCGCTTGTTCATGTTTGAGAAGCCACTGTTTCACATCGATATTCTTCCCTTTCAGTTGGCCAGCAAAGCCTCCAAGACCTGATTTAGAGACGACCCGATGACAGGGGACAATAATCGGTGTTGGATTCGAGCGACAAGCATTACCAATAGCACGAGGTGAGCTTTTTAACTTATCCGCAATATCAGAATAAGTAAGAGTTTCCCCAACTTTAATGGAAGATATGACATTCCAAACTGACCGCTGGAACGCAGTACCATGGCAATTTAATTTCAGGTCAAAGTTATACAGAGCATTCGAAAAATATCCATCAATTTGTCGTTTTGCATTCAAACAAAAGGAACTCATTGATTTATTTGAATTATTCATATTAATGGGTAGTGATCTTTTGACGTCTAAACTTAAATTAACATCCGTTATTGCCTTTTCGCTGCACAAAATACGCAAAATTCCTATCGGCGTAGCAATATTAAAGGATTCTGTTTGCACTTAATCAGCCTCTTCCAAGCAACAAAAATATGATTAAAGAATATTACTATAAGCATTTGATTTATCTTTAATTAAAGGTTTTCAATTAAAAACCGATAACTAAATGAGTAAAATACATAATGTACACTTTATATTGAGGATTAACTATGAAAACAATATCAATAATCAAACTCACTCTATTTTTGTTGATATTACATATTCCTAATATAGCAACTGCTTCAGGCAGCGGCGGAAGTACTCCCGTATCTAAATATTTTAAGTTATCACCTCAAATCGTCGTCAATGTAAATGATAAAGGAAGAGCAAGGCATCTCCAAATCGCTATCCAACTTCGTCTTGATGATCCTGCTGACAGCGCCTTGGTAAACGAGCATAAACCTGCTATTCAACATACACTTGTTATGCTATTAAGTGGTCGTGAAGCTAAAAATGTTCGCTCAACACAAGGTAAAGAAGCTTTACGTGTAGAAGCAACTGAAGAATTAAAAAAGATGTTGGAAGAAAGTATCGGGCGGCCGGTCATTAATGCTGTTTATTTTACCGCTTTTGTTATCCAATAAAATAAATCGACAACCTTAAAATATATTAACTATTTTCGAGTTTTATAAATTTTACTTTCTAATAACCATAATTGTTGAAGCTCATGCTTTAACAATTTAATTCGACTTTCATCTTTGGTTACTTTGAGTAAGTGTGTATATAAAGCACGAGCATCTTGAAATAATCCCGCTTTTGCCAAACTAGATGCTGCTTGATATCTTGCTGTTTGCCCCCACGGATCAAAACTAGCATCAAAACTAGCGTCGAAACTAGAATCTAAACCGGCATCAAATCCACTCCCTACATTAGAACTAAGACTACTCTCTAAGTCAGAATTCACTCTCTTCTTATCAGGTAACATTGCAGATTTAAGGTATAAGCTTGCTGCTTCAGCGTATTGTTTTTGTGCTTTTTTAGAATCGCCCATCCAGTAATATGTTTCACGTTGACGTTTTAAATCATCAATATGTGTAATTATTTTTTCAAAAACATTATATGCTTGTTGATGCGCCTTTACAGTTTGCAAGTCAAAAACAACTTGTATCAATTTATCAACATCTTCCAGAGGCATTTGAGGGTACTCAGCAAGCAACTGAATAAGAGCATTAGCACTTTGTTTAGCTTTCCCTCCCATCACTAAGACTCGAGCTCGACGCAATGCCCACATAAACTTATCAGCACCCTTCGGTGATATTTTTATGCTCGACATAAGATCGGATGCAAGCTTAATATCAGTTTTATGTATCGCATCATCAACCATGAAATGTCGAACAGTAACGGGAATTAATTTTTTTGATTTAAAATATTTTGAATTTAGAAATAGTTGATTGACTAATTTATTTCCATTTTCAACAGCGATTATCGATTTAAGGAAAAATTTAATAGCTTGCTCTTTTATTTCATTATTCTGGCCGCGAAGAATTAAAAAAGCATAAAGTGAACGGGCATTTATCGGTTGAGTTGCTTCTTCTGCTTGCGCTGCGTTTAACCAAACAGGATCATCCCCCATTAAATATTGAGCTTTATTTCCTATATTTATAGCATTATCAATATAAGCGTTCCAGAGATTGTCAATTTTTAATTTAAAAAGCCCTTTCGGTAAAAGTTTCTTATTTTCATCTGAAAAAATAAACTCCATAGCTTTAATTTCGGAAAGCTTGTCATCACTGCGCTTGGCTGCTTCAGCAACAATCGACCATAGATAAATTTTAAGTTCAGGCTTAACCCATTCACCCTGCATTTGGCGCAAACTCGACTGTAAAATTTTACGAGGAGAACGTACATCTTTTCGTAGTTGCGCTAATAAATGTAACATCCCTGCTTCAGGATTATTTGTAATATCAGATAAAACAGTATGCGCTTCGTCAGCTAAATTATTCATTAATAAAACACGAGCATATAAAATAATATCGTTTATATCCCCCTGCCCATAATCTTGTCTAAATCTGGCCATTGAGATATGAGCATCTTTCAATAAACCTTGATTTAAATAACTATAAATAATAATTCGACGCCATTGTGGCAACCACTTATTATTAAATTCAGAATTTAGTTTTTTCTTTTTCCATATAACCTTTGTTAAGCATTGTCTCGCGTCAATATATTTACCTAATGCAAGAAAAGCACTGGCTTGCTGTGTTTTAGCCCAGTACAAAAAATCTTCAGGGATATCTTGAGGTAATAATTTTAAGCGCTTAACCAATTTATCATTCTGTTTACTCAACTTGAGTAACGTTATTCGTTCTCGCTCCCAATTTAACCAGCGCACTTGCTCATTTTTATACTGAGGCTGTTCATTATCCAGACTTAATAAAGCAAGATGTATTGCGCCTGATTGAGCAATCGATTGTATAACAAGTAAAGCTTTATCTTCAGATACAGAGGTTTCAATATTAATCTCTGACGGGGTGCTTACTGCTAAATTATTCTGGGTTGAATTGCTCTGGGATAAATTATTTGGGGACGAAATTTTTTCGGGATAAATTGCTTGAAGAGGTTCTTTAACCGAAGGAATTGTTTCAGCATTCGCAAAAGTAGATGCGCATGAAAAAATCACAAACAATAAAAAACGAGCAGCACGCACTGGTGCTACTCGTTTTTTGATATCTAAACGTGAATTTAAAGTTGCCATCCGTTGCAACGCTTTCATTATTTAGATAATTTTTCCTTAATTCGTGCAGATTTACCCGAAAGCTCACGTAGGTAATATAGTTTTGCACGACGAACAGCACCACGACGTTTCACAGTCACTGAGTCAATCATTGGGCTATGAGATTGGAATACACGCTCAACACCTTCACCGTGTGAAATTTTACGAACGGTAAATGAAGAATTTAAGCCGTCATTTGATTTAGCAATCACAACACCTTCATAAGCCTGTAAACGCTCACGTGTACCTTCTTTTACTTTAACTTGAACGATAACAGTATCGCCTGAACCAAAATCAGGAATCTCTTGTAATTGTTCAGTTTCTAATTCTTTAATGATGTTACTCATAACTAGCTCCAACGCTTATAGTCTCATTTAATCAGTATTATGTTCACGAATAAATTCATCGAGCAAACACTGTTGTTCTTCATCCAAATTTATCTTTTCCAATAAATCGGGACGTCTTAACCAAGTTCGTCCTAAGGCCTGTTTATTTCGCCAGCGATCAATTTCTTTATGATTGCCACTTAATAAAACACTTGGTACTTCTAACTCGCTCTTATTTGAACCTATATATTCAGGTCGAGTATAATGTGGATAATCTAACAAGCCATCCACAAACGAATCCTGTTGCGCTGAATCGGCATGCCCTAGAGCATCGGGTAATAATCGAATCATTCCATCTATCATTACCATCGCAGCCAATTCGCCGCCACTTAGTACGTAATCACCAACCGACCATTCTTCATCGACTTCGGCTTCTATGAGGCGTTCATCGACACCTTCATAACGACCACATACTAAAATTAAATCATCTCTTGTTGCCAGTTCTTGCAAACCTTGTTGATCCAGTTTGCGCCCTTGTGGCGACAAGTAAGCGACCTTTACATCTTTACCACACGCCGTACGTGCTTTATCGATCGCTTTTTTCAATGGCTGGTGCATCATCACCATACCTGGACCACCACCATAAGGTCGATCATCCACTGTACTATTTCTATCTTCCGCAAAATCTCGCGGATTGACTGTTGCCAATGTGGCAATGTCTTTTTGAATGGCTCGGCCTGTTATACCGTAGTCACTCAACGCCGCAAACATTTGCGGGAATAAGGTAATGACTTCTATATGCACTCAGTCAATCCTTATTTACTAATCATTCCGAATCTAAATCATTTAGATAATCAGGTTCCCAATCGACCTCAATCAAAGCTGCATCGAGATCTACTTTTAAAATAACGCTTTCCCAAATATACGGAATTAAAAATTCCATCGGTTTAGGCCCAGATTTAACACTGGCGTTAGCCTTTGCATTCACCTTGCCCTTACTATTCTTGGGCACCTCTTTTAAATCTTTAGAGTGAATAACCAATACATCATTGGCACCTGTTTCTAAAATATCGACCACTTGGCCAAATTCGTAACCCGCCTGATTTACAACACTACATGTTTTTAAATCACGCCAGTAAAATTCATTTTCACTTGTGGCTTCTAACTGAGACGGATTAATAGCAATACGAGCCCGCTTTAAATCTTCAGCTCGGTCACGATCATTAATGCCTTCTAACTGCGCAATAACGGCCTTGCCATGTTTCTTACCATCTACAACTTTAAAAGCCCGCCACTGTTTATTAACTTCTATAAACCACGGCGAATAACTAAGTATATTCTCTAGAGGATCGGTTTCTGAAAAGACCTTTACCCAGCCCTTCACACCAAATACACCAGAGATTCCTCCCAGTACCAACTTATCGTCGGAAGGAGAAGTGTTTGAGTTTTTAGACATACTTACGATGCCCTATCAATATTGAAGCTCAAACAGAAAATACCAACAACTTACGCTGCAGCAGTTTCTTTCATAAGAGTATTTACGCGATCACTAGGTTTTGCGCCTAACTTAACCCAGTGCTCAATACGATCACTGTTTAAATTTAAACGAACTTCTTCACCTGTTGCGCTAGGATTGAAAAATCCAAGACGTTCAATATAACGACCATCACGCTTGTTACGGCTATCAGTAACAACAACATGATAAAAAGGACGCTTCTTTTGACCGCCACGTGCTAAACGAATGACTACCATTCTTCTACCTCGATTAAAAACAAGAAATGAAAATCCTTGCGCAGACCACATCTCTACACAATAGAATTTTCGAACAGGGCGCATTGTACAAGAAACTGGCGAAAAGTGAAGAGGTTTTGGGCAATTAAAGCACATAAATGTACAACAAACTTACTCATAGATGAAGAAATCTATGAAAAAAAGCAGTAATCAGTGAAGCATCGGGATGGGATTTCCTTTGTTGATTTAGAAAGAGGTATAAGCCATACCTCTTAATATCTTCACTCCCATCCCTTCACTTTTAGTCTAGTGTGTAGTGGCTTAGCTACTCCTCTTTAGACTGTTTAGAGTGTAGCTCAGCTTACAGAAAAAAACAAGAAAAACTCACATTTTTTCAATGAAAATCAATTCTAAGCGCCTCTAGAGCATCGTGCTACAAAATTTAGTATATCGAGTAGGTTGGATAGCACTATTAAACAGCAGATTACACGCCTTGTGTGTTAGCTTATACAAAAACAAAGATAGTTTAAATAGGGAAGCAAGGGTAAAAAGACCCCACTTCACCCCTATTTGATGAAAAATTGCTTAACACTAATAATTTCTGATTAAACTAGCTACTTTGGTACTTATTGTCACTGAAACTAATACCTCTTTATTTTCTTTATTATCAAGAAGTTATATAGTTTTATTTCTGACCCACCTCAACTCTGAGTGACGATACCAACCACATATCAAACACGGATAATGAGAAGTTCGAGTACAAGGCAAAATTCAACGACAAAAGCGGAGTTTACGAGTAGTAAATGAGCATTTTGGCGTTTAATTTTAACGCCGTAATCGGGCTTCTCGTTATTCGTCCGTCACATCATTCCGGGGGGCATTTGCCCTTTCATTCCTCTCATCATATTCTTCATCCCGCCCTTACCCATCTTCTTCATCATCTTCTGCATCTGGGTAAACTGCTTAAGCAGACGATTAACATCCTGTACCTGCGTGCCTGAGCCAGCGGCAATTCGGCGTTTGCGTGAGCCTTTTAAAACAGCTGGAAACTGACGTTCGTGAGGGGTCATTGAGTTAACAATGGCTATCATTCGGCTAATATTTTTAGGATCGACCTGAGACTGGGCTGCAGCAGGCAACTTACCCATTCCTGGCATTTTGTCCATTAGTCCTGCAATACCGCCCATTTTATTCATTTGCTCGAATTGGTCTCTGAAATCTTCTAAATCAAAGCCTTTACCCTTTTTAATCTTTTTGGCAAGTTTTTCGGCTTTTGCAACATCGATATTCTTTTGAACATCTTCAACCAAGCTAACCACATCGCCCATATCGAGAATACGGGAGGCAACGCGATCGGGGTGGAAGACTTCCAGCGCCGCCATTTTTTCGCCCACGCCCATAAACTTAATGGGTTTACCGGTAATTTGACGAATAGATAAAGCCGCACCACCACGCGCATCACCATCGGTTTTAGTAAGAACCACGCCGGTTAACGGCAAGGCCTCATCAAAGGCTTTAGCTGTATTAGCGGCATCTTGGCCGGTCATACTATCAACAACAAACAGGGTTTCAGCTGGATTAGCCGCTTTATGAATGGCCTTAATCTCGGCCATCATTTCATCGTCTACGTGTAATCGCCCTGCAGTATCGACAATAACCACATCGAGGTGTTTCACAGCAGCTTCTTTGATTGCACCATTAACGATATCAACTGGATTTTGCTTCTCATTACTCGGAAAGAAGGTTGCACCCACTTCAGTGGCAACGGTTTCTAGCTGTTTAATCGCAGCGGGACGATAAATATCGGCACTGACCACTAAACTGGATTTTTTATGATTTTCTTTAAGCCATAGAGCAAGTTTTGCAACGGTTGTTGTTTTACCAGCACCTTGCAGACCCGCCATTAAGATAACCGCTGGAGCTTGGACATTTAACTCTAAACCGGTACTCGCTTCACCCATCATTGAGACAAGCTCATCGTTTACGACTTTTACAAAGGCTTGACCAGGCGTCAGACTTTTAAGAACGGTTTCACCCATTGAGCGTTCACGAACATGCTCAATAAAGTCACGTACGACTGGCAGGGCCACATCGGCCTCTAATAAGGCCATCCGCACTTCGCGTAAAGTATCGGTAATATTGTCTTCTGTGATTCGACCCACACCACGCATATCGCGCAGTGTTTGGCCTAAACGTTCCGTTAAACTATCAAACATAATCTTTTATAACTCATAGTGAATAAATCCACGCAAACCGCTAAAGTGAATTTCAATAAATAGATAATGAGGAATTATAACCTAATTACAAGGTAAAGGAATTCCAGAGTAAATAAATTACAGAGTAAAGGTCTTATGACCTTGGAGACGATAAGTCGTTTGTGTGGTGATGTCTTTTTTACATTCGTCTAATATCACACTCTCCAAACCCGGCTTATTGTGAGTGATATAAACTTCGGGGGAATGTTTTAATTTTTTAATATCTTCCGCAAGCAGTTCAGGACAATAATGACCGGCTATTTTGCACAACTCTTTATCCGCATTAGAAAAAGCCGCTTCAACAATGAGTAATGCCAAATTATCATGCTTATTTAATGCATCCCAGAAGGTATCGTTTGTTGTGGTATCACCGCTAAAAGCAAAGGCGGCTTTATCACCTTGAACTCGATAACCAACGCCTGGTACAGAATGATTGACACGAATCATTTCAAATAAACGACCGTCAAAATCAACCACTTCACCCGGCTCCATTAATTGATATTTTAAAACAGGCGCTTCTTTAGGTAAACGTGAAAAATCTGGCCAAATAACATTATTAAATATATGAGTTTGTAAGGCTTTAAGCGTTTCTGCTTGCGCATGTACCACAACTGGATCGGTAATACGTTCAAAAATGGTATCAACTAAAAGAGGAATTCCTGCAATATGATCTAAGTGTGAATGGGTCACAAAGATATGTTTGATTTGAGCCATTTCGTCCAGGGTTAAATCACCAAGACCGGTTCCCGCATCAATTAAAATGTCTGAATCTATTAATAAGGTTGTTGTGCGTAAGTCAACACCAACACCACCACTGCACCCCAATACCCTCAAATCCATCGAGTTTTCCTAATCTCTTTTAATAATTTCTTCTCAATATAAAGCACAGTATAAATCATATTTTTATGTTGTCAGTATTTATAGTAATTTAGTCTGCTAAGTGTGCACTGTTTAGCGTTAAATTCAAGCTAAGTCTTAGATAATCTTATATTTTCTGCCAATTGGGTAATAATTATACTATCTACTTGTTCACAAACTTCAATACAAAGTATCCGTGTACATCAGCATTAAAACAATCTGCTTTCATTATCGCATCAAGCTATGCGATGATTGGCTTATAAACACAAACTAACAACATCCAAAAGACTTCAAAATGACTTTAAGTATTGTTTGTATCACTTTTTATATGCTTGCGGCAGCTATTTTACTTAAACACAGTAAAAAGAATACCGACGATACAAATTCGGCATCAAAAAACGCCGTGTTGTTGCCTGGTGTTGCTGCCGTTTTACTCCATGGATTTATCTTATTTAGTTACAGCCTATATACACCACATGGACTTGATTTAAGCGTTTTTACGGTGCTTTCATTAGTTAGTTGGATTACTGCAACATTTTTAATTATTACCGCTTTTCGCCAACCGGTAGAATGTTTAGCGATTATAGTATTTCCCTTTGCAGCAGTTACTCTGTTACTTCGAATAACAAGTGAGCAACACCATTACATCACACAAATATCGAGTGGATTAGAAACACATATATTATTATCGATTATTTCATACAGTATTTTAAGTATTGCTGCCGTCCAAAGTATCTTGCTATATATACAAGACTATCATTTACACAACAAGCAGCCAGGTGGTTTTATCACTGCATTGCCCTCACTTGAAACAATGGAAATTCTACTGTTTAAAATGATTGGACTTGGCTTTATTCTCCTCACGGTTTCACTCGCTTCTGGCATACCGTATCTTGAAGATATTCATCAGCAACATTTAACCCATAAAATTATTCTCTCATGCATCGCCTGGGTAGTATTTGCAGTTTTACTTTTAGGACGATGGAAATTTGGCTGGCGTGGCCAAATAGCCATCCGTTGGACTATAGGTGGTTTTGTTTTACTAATGCTGGCCTATTTCGGTAGCAATATCGTATTACAGGTCATCTTACAACGTCCTTAAAAAAGCTTTAAAACTCAATACCGCTTGACAGTTCAGTCTAAATTCCTAAAACTTACCTTATCGTATCTATATAGGCTATACATTCCTTGGAAACCATCTCTCTAAGTACGCTTTTTGGCATACTCGTTTTTCTTATTCTTGCTTCAGGTTTTTTCTCAGGTTCTGAAACCGGCTTAATGAGTTTAAATCGTTATCGACTTCGAAACCTTGCAAATAAAAATAATAAAGGAGCTATAAAAGCATTACGCCTTCTCGAAAAGCCTGAACGTATTATTGGAATGATCTTATTAGGTAATAACTTCGTTAACATATTGGCCGCTACAATCGCTTCTATCATCGGTATCCGTTTACTTGATGATGCCGGCCCATGGGTTTCCACTTTCGTATTAACCGGAATTGTCCTTATCTTTGCAGAAGTAACCCCTAAAACGCTTGCGGCCCTACATCCTGAAAAATATGCTCTACCATCAGCTTATATACTTGAGCCGCTATTAAAACTATCCACACCTTTTGTTTGGATTATAAATAAAATCACCCGCGCAATATTAAGACTATTAGGAATATCCGCTCAACAACAATCATCCACCAGTTTAAGCAGCGATGAAATACGCATTGTCGTAAATGAAGCCAGCGCAATGATTCCTAAACAACATCAACGCATGTTACTGAGCATTCTGGATTTAGAAAAAGTGACGGTTGAAGATATTATGGTTCCACGTAATGAAGTTGCGGGTATCGATATCGAAGATGATTGGGTAAATATCCGTAAACAACTTGCCAGCAGCCAACACACTCGTTTACCCGTCTATGCAGGCGATATTGATCATATTATCGGGATAATTCATATTCGAAATGCGATTAATTTATTTCAATCAGAAGATGATGACAAAGATAGCTTACGAAGCATTATCCGTGAGGCCTATTATGTTCCTATTTCGACTCAGTTACATACCCAGCTTTTAAATTTCCAACAAGAAAAAAGACGTATTGCGCTCGTTGTTAATGAGTACGGTGATATACAAGGTTTAGTAACATTAGAAGACATTCTTGAAGAAATCGTGGGCGAGTTTACAAGCGATCCTGCTGCGAGCATAAAAGACGTGCATCGTATGGAAGATGGCTCGTTCTTGATTGATGGAAGTGCCTCGATTCGAGACCTGAATAAGCTACTTAATTGGGAGCTACCGACTGACGGCCCTAAAACAATTAATGGTTTAATAATCGAGTACCTTGAACATATACCAGAACCTGGCACGAGTATGTTAATTGCCGAGCATCCTATGGAAATAGTCCATACCACACGTAATACGGTGAAAACGGTACACATTGATCCAAATTGGAAAAATAATGATGCTGATATACATGTTCCTGACACCAATATTGACTAAACACGACTTAAAGATCTTAAAGGTATAAAATTTCTGCTAAAAGGTGGGTAAAAATGTTACAGAATTGTTAAATGCAGGCTATAATCCATAAGAATACGTATTATTATCATATAATTAGCACAGTTTAGGAGTTCTTTAGTGTCAAAATTGACGCTCTCATTTAAGGGGCAAGTATTAAAAATCTTCCCTGTTCATAATGGCACTACTTCCATAGGAAGTGACCCTTCATGCGAAATTCATATCGATAGCCTTGCGATCGAACCACAACATGCCCAAATTGATACCGAACAGCAATCATCTCGTTTAAAAGCGCTTTCTCAAGAAAATGGCACTTTTATCAATAACGAAAAAGTTGATGCTCACCAACTGAAAGATGGCGATACCTTTGCAATGGGTAAACACACTCTGACTTACACTTTTGAAGAAGTGCCTGAAGAAGAGATGTTGCAAGCAATTAATAACAGTGATGATGATTCTGAAGAGCCTTCTCAGGAAATTGTTTTTGAACAAACAGATGCCATTCCAGAAGAAAATATTGAGATTAGTGCCCCAAAAAAACAGGATGGTTGGCTACAAATAATGTCAGGCCAAAATCTGGGGAAAACTCTCAGCCTTCACCGTTCAATGACTAACTTAGGTAAGCCTGGTTTGGCTACCGCTGTTATTGCTCATCGCGAAAATGGTTACTTTATTTCCCAACTTGAAGGGAAGCTCCCCTTACAAATTAATTCACAACCTACTGAGCAATCAACTCGACTAAACTCTGATGATATTATTCAAATTGGTAATGTCAAAATGCAGTTTTATTTAGAATAGTTTTCCTACGTAATACTTCTAACTTGATCGGAGACCCAAATATGGAGCATCGACGATTTACCCGTATTCCTTTTGATGCTGAAGTACAATTGTACGATCCTCAAAATGATAAAACATGGGCAAGTGAGCTTATAGATATTTCGTTAAAAGGGCTAAAGGTTTCTTGCCCTCATGACTGGAACGAAGATTGGGAATCAACAAAACATTCAAACTTTGAAGTCACTTTAATTCTGGCTAAAGATGATATTGAGATAAAAATTCAAGCCACTTTAAAACATCATGATGAAGCTATTTTAGGATTTCAAACAATCCATATTGATGTCGACAGTGCTTCTCACTTACACCGTTTACTTGAACTAAACTTAGGAGACAGTAAATTACTCGACCGAGAATATGCTGAATTAATTTCACCCCATATTTCTTAAAAATACTCTACAGCAAAATTATATTTTATCTTTATTATATTTTATCTAGAGCTTCATCTAAACGTGTAACCGGATATATTGTCATTCCTTCTGGCGTCTCACGCGGCGCATTAGCTTTTGGAATAATAGCTTGCTTAAAACCATGCTTGGCCGCTTCATATAAACGTTCTTGTCCATTTGGAACAGGTCGAATTTCTCCAGCTAATCCTACCTCACCAAAAACAATTAAGTCTTCGGGAATAACTTTACTACGTAAGCTCGACATAATAGCTATTAGAACCGCAAGATCTGCACCTGTTTCAGTCACTCTCACGCCACCAACAACATTAGCAAATACATCTTGGTCATGCGTCATAATACCCGCATGTCGATTTAATACGGCAAGTAGCATCGCCAAACGATTTGTTTCAAGACCAGTGGTAACTCGACGAGGATTTCCTAAATGACTTTCATCGACTAGCGCTTGAACTTCAATAAGCAAAGGCCGACTACCCTCTAGCGTCACCATTACCACGCTACCCGGCACAACTTCATCATGACGTGATAGGAAAATTGCCGATGGATTAGTGACTTCACGTAACCCTTTTTGCGTCATAGCAAAAACGCCCAGTTCGTTAATAGCTCCAAAGCGATTTTTTATCGCACGAACTAAACGATAACGACTACTACTATCACCTTCAAAATATAAAACCGTATCAACCATATGCTCTAAAACCCGAGGCCCGGCTAATGCACCTTCTTTAGTTACATGCCCCACTAAAAATAAAGCAGTACCCGTTTGTTTTGCATAACGAACAAGTTGCGCAGCCGATTCTCGAACTTGAGCAACGCCACCCGGAGCTGATTGAACTGATTCAGTGTAAACAGATTGAATCGAATCAATAACCATTACACTTGGCTTCTCTATCTGGGCAATTTTTAAAATACTTTCAATTTGTGTTTCAGTCAGTACGTTTACTTTATCTGTTTTTAATTTTAATCGTTTTGCTCGCATGCTAACTTGTTCTAAAGACTCTTCACCGGTGACATAAAGTGTTTTAGAATTTTCAGCTAAAGCAACTAACGTTTGTAACAATAAAGTTGATTTACCAATACCGGGGTCTCCCCCAATTAAAACAACAGAACCAGGAACTAAGCCACCACCAAGAACACGATCAAATTCTTCGATACCACAACTATAGCGCTGTAATTCTGTTGCATTGATATCAGCAAGTACTTTTACTTTGCCATTTTCAGCATCACCGGAAAATCCAGTGTAACGGGGCATTCTAGAGCTTGCCGATACTGCGGCCATAGCCGTTACTTCAACAAGTGTGTTCCACGCTCCACAATCGGTACACTGCCCAGCCCATTTAGGAGCTTGCACACCGCACGAGCTACAACTATAAATTTGTTTTGATTTAGCCATTAGCTTTAATCTTCTTTTATAAATTATTCCACGGAGAATAGGAAGTCAAAGTACAAGGCAAAAGCCAACGAAAAAGCGGAGCTTACAGATAGTAAGTGAGCATTTTGAGGCGGCTTTTAACGCCGTAATTTGACTTCCTATTCTTCGTGATCATGATATTCAAATGTTACTCGCTTGGTCACACCACATAGTAGTTCATAACCAATAGTATCAGCCGCTAAAGCAATTTCTTCAACAGCTAAGCCTTCGCCCCACAAAATCACTTCATCACCTACTTTAGCTTTAGGCTGTCCACGCAAATCAACCATAATCATATCCATTGATACTCGCCCAACTAACGGCACGCGCTTACCATTCACCAACACTGGTGTTCCAGAAGGAGCATGTCGAGGGTAGCCATCACCATAACCGATAGAAACAACACCAACGTTCATATCTTCCGGACAAACCCATGCCCCGCCATAGCCAATAGCAGAACCTTTTAATACTTTATTTACTGCTATTAAAGAAGCTGACAAAGTCATTACTGGCTGTAATTCTTTTTCTAAAGATTTATCTTTAATAGAAACTGAGTCACTGCCTTGTACTGATTTAGCATCAGGCTCAACCTCTTGTGTTTCTTTGTTTTCACTAAATGGATTGACACCATATAACATAATCCCAGGACGTACCCAGTGCCCATGCGCGGTTGGCCAAGCTAGTATAGCTGCTGAATTTGCTAAACTGGTTTCAGCCGGATTACCTGAAACAATTCGATTAAATAATTCAATTTGTTGCTCGCTCGTTATGTCTAATCGATCATCGGCATTCGCTAAATGTGTCATTAGATTTATTTGAGTATCTACTCCCGTTTCAAGTAGGCGTTGATACATTTTTTTTACATCATCAGGTGCAAAGCCAAGACGATGCATTCCCGTATCAATTTTCAACCAAACCTTAATATTTCTGGCTTCGACAGGATTAAGCTCTAGCAGGATTATCTGGCTTAGATGATGAACAACAATGGAAATGTTATGTTGCTGAAGTAAGGACAAATCCTTAGAAGAATTAAAACCTTCTAAAACGATGATAGAATGTTTTATACCAATCGAACGTAACATTATTGCTTCATCGATTGACGCAACAGCAAAAGCATCATCGTCACTTAGTACTTCGCTTAAAGATTTTGCAACACGTGAAACCCCATGGCCATAGGCATCGGCTTTAACAACTGCCATGATTTTCTGTGGTGGAGCAGCTTGTCTTACAATATCAAGATTGTTTTTTAATGCGGTGAGATTAATAACTGCGCGTGTAACACGACTCATTTATTAACCCTCAAAGGAGGTAGCGCTATTGCCAATAAAGTTTTCAAACTTAGTGTATTTACCAAGAAATGTAAGACGTGACATACCAATAGGTCCATTACGTTGTTTACCAATAATAATTTCCGCCGATCCTTTATCAGGACTTTCTTCGTTATACACTTCGTCACGATAAATGAAAACAATTAAATCGGCATCTTGCTCAATCGCACCCGATTCACGTAAATCTGACATAACAGGTCGTTTATTAGGGCGTTGCTCTAATGAGCGATTTAACTGGGAAAGCGCAATAACAGGCACTTTTAATTCTTTCGCCAAACCTTTAAGAGAGCGTGAAATTTCAGAAATTTCTGTTGCACGGTTTTCGCTGCTGCCATGTAACTGCATTAATTGTAAATAATCGATTACGATTAAACCAAGACTACCGTGTTCTTTCTTAATTCGTCTTGCCCGCGCACGAATCTCCATGGGTGACATACCAGGTGTGTCATCAATAAAAATAGGCGCTTCATTTAAAATGTTTACTGCCGAGGTTAAACGAGGCCAATCGGTATCGTCCAACTTACCGGTTCTGACTTTATTCGAATCTATTCGACCAAGCGAAGACAACATACGCATCACGAGTTGGTCGCCAGGCATTTCCATACTAAATACCGCAACCGCTTGTTTCGCTTTTACCGCAACACTTTCTACAATATTCATTGCAAACGATGTTTTACCCATCGACGGTCGACCGGCAATAATAACCAAGTCTGAAGGTTGTAATCCTGATGTTTTCGAATCAAAATCATCAAAGCCCGTTGGCACACCTGTGTATGCAGCATCATTCTCAAACAGGGTTTGAATTTTTTCTAAAGTATCACCCATTAATTCAGTAACCGTTTTATAACCACGGTTCGTTCTTGCGCCTTGTTCGGCAATTTGAAAAACCTGTTGTTCGGCTTTATCAAGAATTTCGGCGCTGCTGCGACCTTCAGTATTATAAGCTGACTCTGCAATTTCAGTTGAAACTCGAATCAGCTGTCGCAAAACAGAACGTTCACGAACAATCGCTGCATAGGCTTTTATATTAGCTGCTGTCGGCGTATTTTTAGCTAACGCGCCTAAGTAACTTAGCCCACCAACATTTTCTAATTCTTTTTGCTGCTCTAACCATTCGGACAAAGTAATAACATCAAGCGGTTGATCTTTTTCTGCTAGCGTTACAATTGCTTTGAAAATCAAACGGTGGTCTCGTCGATAAAAATCGTCTTCAACAATTTGATCGGCCACTTGTTCCCAGGTGTTGTTGTCGATCATTAAGCCACCCAAAACCGATTGCTCAGCGTCAATTGAGTAAGGGGGTAACTTTAATTTATCAGCACGATCGTTAGAGGTGCTAGGGAAAACAACTTCCTGCATGATGGTTATTTCTTCTATGTTAAATTAAGTTTTGGAGTAAATAATTATGTTGTTTCTTTATATCTTCAACATTTAATACTTCTACGAAATATTAGGATACAAAAATAATACCACAATGATGCTTAAAAGGCTGATAAAACTAAGCCATTCTAAAAATAAATCACATAAGAAAATTACTATATATAAAGACGTTTAAATGGGGAAACAAACAGAAAGGGAGGCAACTAAACACATCCCAACACAAATGTGTTGGGATTTTTAAATAAAAAATGTATTTAGTTAGGACTTCTAAATAGTTAATTAACTTTAGAAGCTAAGATGTTGATTTATTCTGCTTCAACAACAACTTTAACATTTTGATTTACATCACTATGCACGTGAATCGCAATATCGTATTCGCCAACAGTGTGAATAGGTCCTTCTGGCATACTCACTTCTTGCTTAGTAACTTCAACACCAGCCGCTGTAATCGCATCAGCAATATCACTAACGGCAACAGAACCGAATAACTTACCTTCCTCACTTGCATTAGCTTTGATAGTAATAACTGCAAGGCCTTCAAGTTGAGCTGCACGTGCTTGAGCAGTTGCTAATGTTTCAGCTGCTATTTTTTCAAGTTCAGCACGACGCTCTTCAAACATAACTAAGTTAGCTTTTGTTGCAGGAACTGCTTTTTTCTTAGGTACCAAGAAATTACGGCCATATCCAGGACGAACATTTACTTTATCGCCCAGGTTACCTAAGTTAGCTACTTTCTCTAATAAAATTACTTGCATCTTCATATACCTCTAATAAAATCTCTTAAAATACTCATCAAATATGAGCTTAACTAATATCTTTACATCTAAAGCCATACTATCTTTGGCTGGGCTTAAGCTACATAGGTTTAAACTTCATAGGTTTAAATTACAGCGGCTTTATTCGAGTCCGGTAATTAACCCAATTATCACTTAATCCAATTAACACTATTAATATAAATTCATATGGCATCAATACAAGCATCATTACATATAGCATATACAGCCAAATACCTTTTAGCTTGCGTACAGCTGCAACATAATGGGCAATCGCCAAACCCTGAAACAAAAAGGCTAAAGCGGTTACAGATGCTACGCCAATAAATATATGACCTAACATGCCATTTTTAACAACCATAGCTAAGGCTATGAATATCATGCCAACAACCGCAAAAATAATTCCTAAGCGTAGTTGTCGATACTCTTCACCAAAACCACCTGGGTGATAAAGCAAGGACTGCCACCAACGAGCAATAAAAAGACTCGCGCACATGCTTAAAACCCAATAAGCCGCGCCAAAGTGAACAATCCAGCGACCAATGTTTTGTAACAAAATAGTCTTATCATCTTTGGCCATATCTACTTTAGCTTGTTCAAAAGCCGTAGAAAAAATATCAAAGATAATTTTATTCCATTCCACTTCATACGTTACATACAAAGAGGCCATCACCACAGCAACTATCATTCCAATAACGGATGAAACAATAACGACTAACGTTAACGAATAATTTTTACTTAATAACTGCGCTAAAAACCAAACGGGTAACCAGTAAAACACAACATATTCGACACCAAGTATAATTTGACCTGTAAAACTAGAAATAACTAGTATAAATACAGATGCAATCGCAGTAATCGTTAAACCTTGTTTTGGCCCATGCACTAAAGTGACAAGACCAATTGAAGCTGCGCTAAACAGCCCAAAAGGTGTAAAAACTAATGCTAACGTGGCAAAACCAATGACACTTAATATCGCTTGGTTACGACCACGTAATACAAAGGCAGCAATTGCCTGCATAAACTAAAACCTTCGTGGCTTATTGGCTATGCGCGTCTGTATATGGAATTAAAGCTAAGTATCTTGCACGTTTAACCGCTGTTGAAAGCTGACGCTGGTAACGCGCTTTTGTACCCGTAATACGACTTGGTACAATTTTTCCACTTTCTGTAACATTGGCTTTTAATGTTGCAATATCTTTGTAATCAATCTCTTCTACTTTATCTGCTGTAAAGCGACAAAACTTACGACGACGAAAATAACGTGACATATTCTATTCCTTCTAAATTAGGCTTAAGCGTCAGCTTCTGGGCTTGGGCTTGAATCATCTGCTGGAGCAGCTTCAGGTGCAGGTGCAGCAGGTGCAGGCGCAACGTCTTCTCTTGGTGCCGCTCCTTCTCTTGGTGCAGGTGCAGCTTCTTCTCTTTTCGCCATTAAAGATGGCTCAGTAAGCGCTTTCTTACGGCGAATAACCATATGACGGATAACAGCATCGTTAAAACGGAATGTGTTAGTAAGCTCATCTAAAGAATCTTGACCACATTCAACATTCAGCATCACATAATGTGCTTTGTGAATTTTTTGAATTGGGTAAGCTAAAAGACGACGTCCCCAGTCTTCGTGGCGATGGATTGTTCCACCAGCAGTTTCGATAGACGACTTATAACGGTCTACCATTGCAGGGACTTGTTCACTCTGATCAGGGTGAACTAAAAAAACGATTTCATAATGACGCATAAATGCTCCTCATGGTTAAAATAGCTTCCCGGTAAATTGCCAATAATGGTCAATCCGGTGAAGCAAGGAACTTAAATTAGATTTAAGGCGGCGAATTTTACTCAAATACCCCAGCAAAAGCAATAAAATTGGGAAGATCTTGGATTTTTAGGAGACTTTGTAGTGTATGCCTTAGTGGTTGAAGTACAAAAATAAAAAAAACATATAAATCAATAAGATATAATTATAGACGTTGACGTAAAGCCTCGAAAAGGACAACCCCAGTGGCAACAGAGACATTTAAACTCTCAACTCTTCCATTCATAGGTAATTTTACTAAAGAATCGCAGTTCTCTTTTGTTAAACGTCTAAGGCCTTTAGCTTCAGCCCCCATGACGATGGCTAGAGGTCCTTTGAGATCTTGTTGATACAGATTCGTTTGAGTATCGAGATCCGTGCCAATAACCCATATTCCACGTTCTTGTAATGCTTTTAAACATCGGCTTAAATTTGTAACTTGTACAAAGGGAAGTAATTCAGCCGCTCCCGAAGCTACTTTTCTAACCGTAGCGGTCATACCACAGGATTTATCTTTAGGAACGACAATAGCGTGAACACCTGCTGCTTCAGCGGTACGAATACAGGCACCTAAGTTATGAGGATCTGTTACTCCATCCAAGAGTAAAACAAAGGGAGGCTCGTTTAATGAATCTAACAGAAGATTAAGATCAGATTCTGATTTAATCTGGACACTGGCCAAACGTAGAACCACACCTTGATGACGAGCATCTGGCAACGTATCTTTTAATAGCTGGCTTGTAACGCGCTTACACTCAACCCCTTTTAACGCTGCTAATTCAATAATAGGCTTTACGCGCTTATCCTTGCGAGTTTGTTCAACCCATAGTTCAATAATTTTAGCATCGCCTTCAAGCGCTGCTTCAACAGCGTGAATGCCATAGATTAAATCACTGTTATTCATTATTTACTTTTCTTGCGTACTACTTTTTTCTTAGCTACCTTCTTCTTAGTCACTCTCTTTTTCGCGACCACTTTTTTCTTAGCCACCTTCTTCTTAGTCACTTTCTTTTTGCTAACTACTTTTTTCTTAGCCACTTTCTTTTTGGCGACTACTTTTTTCTTAGCTACTTTATTTTTGGCTGCTACTTTTTTCTTAGCTACTTTATTTTTGCTAACTACTTTTTTCTTAGCCACTTTCTTTTTGCTAACTACTTTTTTCTTAGCTACTTTCTTTTTGGAAACTACTTTTTTCTTAGCTACTTTCTTTTTGGAAACTACTTTTTTCTTAGCTACTTTCTTTTTGGAAACTACTTTTTTCTTAGCTACTTTCTTTCTGGAAACTACTTTTTTCTTAGCTACTTTCTTCTTAGTCACTTTCTTCTTGGTCACTTTCTTTTTGGTTGCTTCTACCACAGAAGATTTATTATTAACGACTTCTTTATTTTGAGCAGCAGCTTCTTTGCGAGCTTTATTTCGTTTTCGATTTCGGTTCCTATTTTTATTTCTATTCTTCTTAGGTTTATTTACAGAAGCATCCGAATTATTGGTAGCTGCAACTTGTTTTAAATCTTTGTCCGCAGTTTCATCTTTATTCGGTTTATTCTTTTTATTAAAAGGCTTTTCACCAGAACGACGGTTTGATTTTTTATTTTTAGAGGATTTATCACCTCCAAAGGATTTTTTCTTATCAAAGCGTTTCTTCTTAGGTGGTCGTTTAAAGTCTGATTCATCTTGAACCATTTCAAAATCGATTTTGCGTTCATCAAGATCGACGCGTGTTACACGTACTTGTACTTCGCCACCAAGACCGTAAATTTTATTTGAATGTTCACCAATAAGTCGGTGCTTAATTGGATCAAAATGATAATAATCATTATTCAATCCTGAAACATGCACTAAACCTTCGACGAATATATCATTTAACTCAACAAACAAACCAAACCCGGTAACCGTTGTAATTTTACCTTCGTACTCATTACCCACTTTATCCAGCATAAATTCACATTTAAGCCAGTCATTTACATCGCGAGTCGCTTCATCAGCACGGCGTTCTTTTTGGGAACACATCTCACCAAAATGAACCATGTCTTTGTGGTCATATTGATAGTTATCAACCGATTGCTTGCTTAATACATGCTTAATAGCACGATGAACAAGTAAATCAGGGTAACGGCGAATCGGTGATGTGAAATGCGCGTATGCATCATAGGCTAAACCAAAATGACCAATATTCTCTGGTGCATATACGGCTTGTCTTAAACTGCGTAACAAAACCGTTTGGATTAAATTGAAATCTGAACGTTGTTTTATTTCATCCACTAAAATAGCATAGTGTTTCGCGGTCGGTTTTTCTCCGCCGGGAATTTGCAAACCAAACTCAGATAGGAACTTACGTAAGTCTTCCAGTTTTTCAATCGTTGGGCCTTCATGGATACGGTATAATGCCGGCATTTCATTTTTAAGTAAGAAGCGTGCCGTGGCAACATTGGCGGTAATCATGCATTCTTCAATAATTTTATGTGCATCATTTCGATACACCGGCACGATACGATCTATTTTACGTTCACTACCAAAAACAATACGCACTTCGATTGTTTCAAAATCAATGGCTCCACGTTTAGTACGTTGCTGACGCATGGCTTTATATAAACTATGCAAGTTTTCTAAATGTGGTAGTACCTCTTTGTATTCAGCGCGTAAAACTTGATCTTGTTGCTCCAACATTGCACCAACCTTAGTATAGGTTAGACGTGCATGCGAATACATTACGGCTTGATAGAATTTATAATCCTGTAACTGCCCTAGTTTGTTAATTTGCATATCACAAACCATGCACAGACGATTAACGTGTGGATTAAGCGAGCATAAGCCATTCGATAAAGCTTCAGGTAACATCGGTATAACACGTTCAGGAAAATAGACTGAGGTAGCACGATTTTGTGCTTCGGTATCCAGAGCTGCACCGGGATTCACATAATTTGAAACATCGGCAATGGCTACAATTAATCGCCAGCCATCTTTATTCGGTTCGCAGTAAACTGCATCGTCAAAATCACGTGCGTCTTCACCATCGATAGTCACCAGTGGTAAATCGCGAATATCTACGCGACCTTCTATTTCACTTTGCAATACTTCGGTTGGTAAATTTTTTGTCTCGTTATCAACTTTATTATTCCAGGTGTTAGGTAAGTCATGAGCTCGAATGGCGACATCAATTTCCATTCCGGGTGCCATGTGCTCACCTAATACTTCATCAACACTCCCCATTGCTTGCAGACGATTAGTCGGTTGTTGAATAATTTTAAGCGATACAATTTGGCCATTGGTTGCACCATTGTAATCATCCGGACCGACCTGAATATTTTGAGTTATACGTTTATTATCGGCAACAACAAAACCAACATTGTGTTCAATAAAGAAACGGCCAACCATTGTTTCATGTGCACGTTCAAGAACTTCGACAATACGCCCCATTCTACGACCGCGTCGGTCTTCACCTGCTACACGTGCCATAGCACGGTCACCATGGAATACTTCTCGCATATCACGCGGAGATAAGAACAGGTCGTCACTATTATCATCCGGAATTAAAAAGCCAAAGCCATCCGGATGACCTTGTACACGACCACAAACTAAATCCATTTTAGAAGCGAGACCATAGCCCCCCTTACGCGTATAAATAATTTGCCCGTCGCGTTCCATTGCACGAAGACGTTTTTTCAATGCAAACAGATTATCGTCTGACGTTAGATCAAATTTTTCAGCAATTTGTTCGCGGTTTAGAGGAGCACCCACTTCTTCAAGATAAGCCATGATGGATTCACGACTTGCGATCGGTTGATCGTATTTAGTGGCTTCGCGCTTGGCGTGAGGATCGGTATATTTTTTCTTACTCATTTGACAGTCTATTTAATTTAAAGAACGCTAGTTTACGCGAAATATACTACTAAAGTCAGTATTTCTTGCTGAATTGTAATTTAATTGTAAGGTTAATTCTTGCTCGGAAGGCTTCGAGCTCCTCAGTCTCTTCTTCCTAATAATTTTAGAGCTGTAATATCAGTTCGAACGACAATAAAGGAATTTGGCTCCTCCTTTTTCGCTATTAATGATGTTTAAAGGTACAAATTTTTAAACGCTTCATCAGCTCATGTACCTCCGAATAATCACTTGGTTCAATCCAGCCCGCATACATTCCAGCTATTGCAGCCTTTTGTTTCTGGGTAATACTAGATAAGACATCTTTCACCTGCTGCGCAATATCAGCAGGTACGTGCTTCATTACTGAAAAAGCCCACTCAGGATAAAGTTTTGTACTCAAAACGAAAGGGAAATCTTTTACCTTTTTATGATTTAAGATTCTAAAATCATTTCGCTGAATATTACCTTGCTCAATCATTCCTTCAAGAAGATCCGTGCGTACGACTCCAACATCAGCTTTTCCATAAACAATAGACCAAACAACCTCAGATTGTGTTTTACCAATAGCATAAGAAACATTTTTTAAATCATGGAAAGGATCAATGCCATTCGCTAACAATTCAAGCCATGCTACACGCCAACCACCAAATGCATTCTTAGATACCGCTATTAGAGATTTACCCTTTATATCAGCTAACGTTGTAATATCCTTATTACTCATTTTGGAAAAAATCACTGAACCAAAACGTGCTTGTGCTGTTTCACCTCGTTTATTATTTAATGTGACTAAAGCTTTTGCATTATGAAGATGTTCAATTTCAACAAAGGAAGATGGATTTGTTAGAACAAAATCAATGTCGCCACTCCCTGCTGCTAAAGTAATTAAATCCAAACTACGAATAGGAACAAGAGTGAAATGATGCTGAGGTATTTTTTTGTTTAGCTCATCGACCGTTGCTTGCCATTGCTTGTTAGATGCTTTTATTCCATGGTGAGCCCTGACGACAATTTTATATTCATCGGCTAACAAACAACCGGGCAAAAACTGAAGTAGGAAAAAATATATAATAATAAAGGGATACTTCAATCTATCACCTTAGTTTGATACCTAACTAGCAAGTTTAAAATACGAAAATAATTTCGCTTCTTGTATAGTTATCGTCAAATCACATACCCAACTTTAGGGTTTTGATATAATTATTACTTAAGGATTAAGTTATTAGAATATAATTTAATATTAATATAGAGGTTATAGAAGTAATAAAAGTATTCGCTAAGATAGCGGGTATAAGACTTCTAAAACTCTACCATCTTCTGAAAATGCTACGTTTTTACAAAAACTATTAATAATAGTCAGGCCACGCCCATGAAGTAGCTCTTCTGATGCCTTTACTTCCCTCCCTTGAAATCCTTCTCCACTATCTTCGATTCGAATTTTCAAATATGGCTGCGTATCTTCTACATAATATTCAAAATCAAAAACTATTGATGCATTTTGCAAATTTTGTAGCTTATCTTCTCTGTAGTCGTAATATTCAGAAAATTGATCACCATCAACTTTTTTTGAGCTACTTAAATTCAGGATACTATGATCAAGAGCATTTAAATACATTTCCGAGATTATTATTTGCAATATTCCCTGATGCCGCGCTAATGACGACAGAGAACCTAACATAGTTAATACTGCTCTAACCGGATTTCCGGAACGCATTTCATGCGTCGATATAGATATGGATGTATGCCAGGGTAAAGTGTAAGTTCGTTCATCCTCCTCTAAAGCAGGAAGTTCATTGCAGGTTATTTCCAATAAGGAAACATCATCATCATACTCAGATGTATCGGTAAACTCTTTAAGCGTACTTAATACCCGTTCAAAACGATCATCACCGGATGATAATAAAATGTCTTTTAATTTATCGTCTCCAAATAATTCACCCGCTGAATTCTTTGCTTCCGTTATACCGTCTGTGTATAAATATATTTTATCGTCTTTTTCAATATCAAAAGTTTGAATTGAAAAATCAAATTCATCTTCATTCAGAACACCTAAAGGCATATGCTGAGAATGAATACAATCTTTTAAATCACCCTCTTTATTTAACCAGTAATTTTCTGGCATACCGCCCATCCAGACAGAAAGTGTATCACCCGTTGCATTGAGTTCAAGTAACATTGCAGCCAAAAACATACCGGACGGCATTATTTTTCGAAGCTGGCAATTAATACCAGCTGCAATGTCACCTATAGCCAGACCTTTACTTGCCATTGCGAAAAAAATCATTGATACAGGTAATGAGCCCATTGCCGCGGTTAAACCATGCCCGGTAAAATCTCCCATCAGTATATACATGGAACCATTAATACCACGTTTAATAAGTAATACATCACCATTGAACGTCGACTTGGATGACATATGGTATTTTATATAGTTATCATCTAAAAAACTTTGCTGTAATGCATTCTCAAAAAAATGTTCAATCAATTTTTGTTCATGCACTAAATGCTGATTATGGCTTATTAATAGTTCGTTTTTTTCGGTTAACTGTTGGGTAAGTTCTCGTATTCGTAGATGTGCATTTATTTTTGATTCTAATACTTCAATATTAAATGGCTTACTAATAAAATCATCGCCACCTGAAGCTAACGCACTTGCCAGAGAATCTTCTGCACTTAGCGCTGTAACAAAAATAATGGGAGTGTAGCTTTCTTCTTTTAACGCCTTAATAGCACTAGCCGACTGACGACCGTCCATTTCCGGCATATTTATATCCATCAGGATTAAATCAGGTTGATCTTCTTCAAAGCGTGTAATCGCATCCAACCCATTTACCGCTTCTATAACGTCATAATTATTTAGAGATTTTAATGTATGCTTAAGCAACTTCCGATTAGTCGCTATATCGTCTACAACAAGTATTTTCTGCATCTTAACTTATACTAAACTTTTTACCGAAATGTGTTATAGCAAAAATTTTAGCTACTATCGGATTACAATTAATAATGCTGACATCTCCATCGGCTTTCTTTAAATGACGTTGCATATTGAGCAACATACCCAATGCAGAACTGTCTATAGTTGAGGTTTTTCGCATATCAATAACTATTTTTGCAGCTTTAATGTCGTCTTCACTGTATGCCTGTCGAAAACTATTGAGTGAATTAAAATCAAAAGATCCATCAATTGTTATGGTATAGACCTCGTTATCTTCAGAAAATGCTGTATTTACATTCATTATTTATAACCTTGGTTTTAAACGTTTTTAATTTAAGAAAAATATTTAATTTTCTATTAATATTATCGGCAGAAGTTAGCTGAAACTAAAATAAATCGACATCACCATGATCGACGGATGTAGAGGCCACAGCACGCCTGGAAGCCGGTTTAAGTTCTATTTGTTGATCTAACGCTTCATTAATCATGCTCAAAACAGTAGCGGCATCATTCTGCTTTAATAATGGCCCCAGTAAAGCAATTCCATCACCCAGTGATTCCAACCACAATTTCACGTGTGAATTTAACTGTGATGACATATCTTCATACTGCAAAGCCATAACGGCCTCGCCTACATCCGATTTTATTGCTTCTGCTATACCTGATGAGGCGTTCAAACTATTGGAAACAAAATGGCTCACTTCCTCTAATTCCACAATCATATTGTCCAGATTTTCTTTACCATCTATAGCCTGTGTCATCTCCAGCGAAGCAATTTGGCCAACAATTGTATTGGTCTCATCAAGAGTTGATCGTGTTAGTGCTACATTTTTATGAATTTGCTCATTTAGATAGACCGATTTCTCGGCTAAATTACGTACTTCATTAGCAACAACAGCGAAACCTCGCCCTGATTCTCCTGCTCTTGCAGCTTCAATCGAAGCATTAAGCGCTAGTAAACCGGTTTGATCCGCCAGGTATTTAACATCTTTGAGTAAGTTAAACATCGTGTCCATATGCTCAATCATATCCAGCATTTTATTGGCTGCTTCAATACCTTTATCACTCACCTTAACCGTAAGATCAACATAATTACCTATAACCTGTCCTGTTTCTGCTGCAAATTTGTCAAAAATTAAGGTCTCTCCATTCGTACTATCATCTGTTTGCAGTCTGTCAATAATATCCAGGGTTAAGCTGCTTTGGCGCTCAGAGTTAACGGTTAAGCCATTAAAACTTTCGCGAAGCTTGGTACTTGCATCCGAAATGACACCATGAAGTTGATCCATACTATCTAAAATAGGCGGTGTTTCCTGCTCAGAGGCTATCATCAACTTTTTCAGGCATTGTACGGCTTGCGTCTCAACACCTGTTTTTAAACTATTAAGGTGTTCTTCAGCCAGGCGATGGGTAACCTTTTTGATTTGCATCAGAAATAACACGGTCCATCCGACTGAAACCACTAGAATGGTTAAAGCAAATAGCCACTTTTCCTGTCCTGCGGCGAATATCACAACCAACACGGCAAGCACGAGCGTTACGCCCCATGCTGGCCAGATTTGCAAAATGCTTTTATTTATCTTAATTCTATTCATCGTCACTCATAGCATTATTGTTCTATTTATCGTACTTTTGTTGCAAGAAACTTGCCAAATTTTGCTGAATATCCAATAAATCATTGTATTTATTCACCATTTTTAAGATTTTTTTCTTCATCATTTATCCTTAGGCTCCTCTTTTACCAACTGTAGCTCAATCCAAAAAGTACAGCCTTCTCCTGGTATACATTCAACCTCAATAGAGCCATTCATTTGTTCAGTCAAATGCTTGGTTATGACAAGACCAATGCCTGTACCTTCTGTATTATCATCCTCATTCAATCGCTCAAAAGGAGTAAATAATTTAGAGATCTCATCTTCAGTTAAACCGTTTCCAGTATCAACCACACTTATTCGTATTCGATCTGGCTTACTCTCGCTTTGCACAGCCTCTATAGTAATTTGGCCACTTTCAGAGTTATATTTAACTGCATTGGATAAAAGATTCACTAGCACTTGCTTAAGACGTGTGTAATCAGCTCGTACTATATAGCCATTGGAACTAAGTTTATCAACGATCTCTATATGACGTTCTTTAGCCTGGGACGAAATTAAACTTAGACTCTTCTGAACGACATCATCAAGGGATACATCTTCCATAGAAAGCTCAAACTTTCCAGACTCGATTCTGGATAAATCAAGAACCTCGTTTATTAAATCCAGTAAGTGATAACCCGCTTGAAGAATTTCACGGATATTACTTTGCTGGGTTTCATTAAAACTCTCAGACTCCATATCCAGTATTTGGCCGAAACCAAGAATTGCATTCATTGGAGTACGAAGTTCATGACTCATACGTGATAAAAATTCAGACTTGGCTGCATTTGCACGTTCAGCCTCAATACGCGATACATTAAGATCCGCTGTACGTTCTTCCACTAGAACTTCGAGATTACGGTTTAAACCTTTAAGGTGAGTTTTTGCATCTTCGACTTCAGTAATTAACGAGCAATATCTTCGAGCCAAATCTCCAACTTCACTTTTATCATCAAATGGCATGTTGACCTTACTCACACGATGATGAATATAATCATCCATCACTCGAGCAATATTTTTAATCGGTAAAGCCAAACGATATGAGAAGAAAATAGCGAGAAACATAACAACGCTTGCTATTATTAAAGCTAAGTTCAGTACAGCACTCTGAACATTTGATTGCTTCGCAACGATACTGGCATAAAGTTCAGAAATGCCAACTGCAATAAAGCGCTCAGGATGAACAGGATCGAAAGGGATTTTAACAAAGCTCACAACATGAAGACCCTTTGTATCTTTTGGATATAAAGTAAATCGAGTGTCTTTATTGTCAGGCAAAAACAGCTTTGCTAACGTTGGAAAATCTTCCTGAATACGAAAACGCTTACCTAAATCAAACCCATAGGCTTTAGTTTCATCCGGATGCAGTAAATAACCGCCACGATCGTTAGTGATAAATATTTCACTATTTTTATCCTGAATATTTTTTTGTATCTTTCTCAGCTTGCTTCCGATTTCGACATTCACTACGACCAATCCCGAGAGTTTGCCAGTTTGTTCATCATAAACGGGTGTGGCACTACGGAGAACTTCTGTGTGAGGTTTGCTCACCTCACCATGTTCACGATTGAGATTAATTTCAGATAAATAAATAGAACCATCAGCAAGCTTGAGAGTTTCTTTTACATAAATAGTGTTGGATTTATCTTGTAGACTTTTTTTAGAATGAATATGGTATTCATCTCTTTTAAGTTCATGATGAACATCAACAAGCTCTTGACCATTGTGGTCCAAAAAACGAATTTGCAGATAGCTCGGCTTACTTTTTAAAATCGCAATAAAAATTTCCTGTACTCTCTTCTCCCATTGCTGATAAGTCGATTTACCTTTTTTATCATAATTATTATTTTTCAAAGCGCGCAACATACCTTGAATAGGAGGCGTTCTGGCGATAAATAATGTATCTCGACGTTGGTGATCTATATGCGTCTGTAATTGGCTACCGGTCTCACTAATTTCAGCTGCAATATTTTCAAGTCCATGCTGAACTAACAGATCCGTTGTTTTATTATAAAATAGACCGCCAATAATCCCCACACTGATCAATACCAACAATACGGCACTTAAACTAAGTTTATAAACAATCGTTAGTCTCATAAAAATACCCTCTTGTTTAAAACAGGTAAGTGAGAATATTTATTGTTTATTTGCATGCGGGCCAACTTTCAAACGTTTCATTAAATCACGTACAGGTTGATAATTTTCAGGGGGCAACCATCCCACATAATGTCCTGATTGGGCTGCTTTACTCTCTTTTGAAATATTTAATAAGGCTTTTGCCACCCGTTTAGCATCTTTAGGCGACACGTGTTTTAAAACTGCAAATGCCCATTCAGGATAAAGCTGACTACTCAAGAAGAAGGGAAAATTTCTAACATCTTTATTATTCAGAATACGGAAGTAACGCATATCAATTTTACCTTTCATTTCCATACGTTCCAGTCTATCGGTACGTACTATTCCGGCATCCACTTTGCCATCCCGAACGGCATAGACAACTTCTGGCTGAGTATTACTTTTTGTAAATAAGAGTTTTTTCAGTTGAGTGCGAGGATTAAAACCTTGCTCTAGCATTTCTAACCAGGCGACACGCCAACCACCAAAACCTTCTTCAGAAACCGCCATCAAAGTTTTGTCAGCCAAATCTTTTAAATTGATAATATCGGTATTACGCGCATGTGTAAAAATCACCGAGCCAAATCGGCTTTGCGCAGTATTAGCACGTTTATTATTCAGTGTTACCATGGCTTTAGCTCCATATAACTGCTCGATTTCAATGTAAGAAGATGGATTGGTGAAAACAAAATCAAATTCGCCTCGCCCGGATCTATCCGATATTTCTTTAAGGCTCAGGATCGGTAACAAAGTAAAGGTATGCTCAGGTATTTTTTTATTAAGTAGATTAATCGTTGGCTGCCACTTTTTAATAGCATTATTTATTCCATGATTGGCTCTTACCGAAACTTTATAGTCAGCCGCCACAAGAACATTGCAGTAGGACAAACTTAGTAACAATATTAAAACTCTAATTCTCATAATTAAATTTTTCTTCTTCAAATATAAATAACATTAAACTAATCAGCTTCTGGCTCAGAATACTTTTCTTTAATAGCGATAATTTCAGGAAGTTTATCTAAAAATATTTCAACCAGCTTAGGATCAAAATGTTGCCCACTTTCTTCTTTAAATAGTTCAACCGATTTTTCTATCGACCAGGCTTCTTTGTATGGCCGCTTGGACGTTAGTGCATCAAACACATCTGCTATTGCTGTAATCCTACCTACCAGAGGTATTGCTTCACCTTTAAGGCCATAGGGATAACCTTTTCCATTCCATTTTTCATGATGACTTATTGCAATATCATGAGCCATTTTCATTAATTTCGAATCGTCTCCAAATAAAATATCGGCTCCTATTTGAGCATGAGTTTTCATAATTTCCCATTCTTCTGGTTCAAATTTACCGGGTTTAAGTAAGATATGATCTGGAATACCAATCTTACCGATATCGTGCATTGGAGCCGCATTTAAAAGTAAATCACATTGACGCGTATCAAGACCAGCTCCTTCAGCAATAACGACCGCCATTTTACTCATACGAATAATATGTAAACCTGTTTCTTCATCACGGTATTCTGCAGCACGACCTAAACGACGTACAACCTGCAAACGGGTATCATGTATTTTCTGCGTTCGTTCTTGTACCTTTTGTTCCAGAATTTCGTTTTGATATTTCATGTATTTATTTGCCATTTGAACTTCAAGCAAATTTCGAACACGTGATAATAGTTCTTTTGCATCAAACGGCTTAGTAACATAATCACGCGCACCATTATCCAGGGCACGTTGGCGATAGCTTTGCATGTGCTGAGCCGTCAATACCAAAATAGTCGGTGGCTTGCCGTTGGTTAAGGCATTAAGTTGATCCATTACCCCATAACCATCTAATTCAGGCATATCGAGATCTAATAAAATTAAGTCGCTATTATGCTCCTGATACAAATCCAGTACTTGAAGAGGATACTGAGTACAAACAACATTGTTATACCCTGCCATCTTTAGTATTTTTTCCAATAGCCTAATATTAGCAGGCTCATCATCCACTACAAGAATGCTTGCCTTCATTGGCTCAATATTTAATTCATTATTACTTTTACTCATTCGTCTATACCTTTATGCTGCCTGCATTAATAACAGTTCAATAAAAAAAAGTACTACCATGTCTTTCACAACTATCTACATTGCTCTCATCACTTATCATTTCGACCAATTGCCTGATAATCACAAGCCTATCCTATTACTCTAATATTCTATCAACTGAATGCAATAAGGCATTAATATCAATTGGCTTGGTGATGTAATCATTAAAACCTGCCGCTAGCCCCCTTTCAATATCTTTTTTCATCGCATTCGCACTCACTGCGATGACTGGGATATTTTGAGTCGACTCTTGTTGCCGTAACCTCTTAAGAACTTCATAGCCATCAATACCAGGTAGGTTAATATCTAATAAGATTAAATCAGGTTGATGCTTACTTGCCATCTCCAACCCGGTAAAAGGTTCACTCGCTTTTAATACTTCAGTATTCGACCTGAGCGAAATTATCCGCGTAACCAACTTCATATTTGCAGGATTATCTTCTATATACAGTACGCTGTGGTTACTTTTAGTTTGAATGTTATCTTGAACTTTAATAATCTCTTTCTTGTTATCAATAACGTAACTCTGCTCCACTGGATATTGAGAACTCTTAGGCAGTTCAATCCAAAAAGTACTGCCGGTACCTTTAGTACTTTCGACCCCTATGGTTCCATTCATAAGTTCTATTAAGTGTTTGGTAATAACTAAACCGATACCGGTTCCTTCAACATTATCAACTACATCCAAACGCTCAAATGATCTAAACAATTTAGAGATTTCTTCATCATTCAGTCCTTTTCCAGTATCGGTTATACAAAGTCGTATACATTGACTGTCAGTCTCAGTCAGACTGCTTTCTAATGTGATCTTGCCATTATCGCTATTATATTTAACCGCATTAGATAGAAGATTTAATATCACTTGTTTTAGACGCGTAAGATCAGCTTGTACGGTATAGCCATTGTCACTAATATTATTAATTACTTCAATTTTCCGAGCTTCAGCCTGTGATTGTATTAAAGTAATACTCTGCTGAATTATTTCATTTAGTTGAACGTTTTCTATGAAAACTTCCATTTTTCCCGATTCAATTTTCGCTAAGTCTAATACTTCATTAATCAATGTTAATAAATGTTCTCCTGCATCAAGAATCTCCTTCACATTACTTTGTTGAGATTCATTCAATGTATCTACATCCAGTTCAAGTAGCTGTCCAAAGCCAAGAATCGCATTCATCGGTGTACGTAGTTCATGACTCATACTTGATAAAAAGTCTGATTTACTTGCATTCGCTTTCTCTGCCTCGTCACGGGCATTACTTAAATCAGTTGTACGTTCTACTACCAAATCTTCTAGATGATTTCGGTGTTTTTCAAGTTCAACTTCGGCTTTTTTCTGCTCGGTGATATCAATGAACACACCATTCCAAAGTGTACTTCCGTCACTTAATTTTTCCGGTGTCGATGTACCATGCAACCAACGTGTATCATTATCATCACGTATAAATCGCCCGTTCCAATCCCAGGTTATCATCTGGGTCATTGATTCAACAATTGAAGCATCAAGTCCTGGTCTGTCATCAGGATGAGTTAAATCAAACCATACGTCAGCATCGTCCATTACACTTTGTGAAGTCACACCTAAATAATTGTCAATCGTTGGACTCACGTAAGGTAAAGATTTATTGCCTTTCTTATCGACCTTGAACTGATACACTATTCCTGGAACGCGTGAATGAATTAAACGTAATTTTTCTTCACTTAAAGCTAATGCTTCAGCTGCCTGCCTATGCTTTGAGTTATCACTCCAATTACCGATAATTTCAATCGGGTTTCCGTCCTTATCACGGATTAATTTCAAAGAGTCCATCATCCAGATATAACGTCCATCACTCGCACGAAAACGGTATTCATGGGCATGACTATTGTTTTCAAATAGTTGGGGCAAACCATCAAACACTCGCTGAGAATCATCAGGATGAATATTGTCAACCCAAAAACTGGGATTATTTGTAAACTGTTTGGGTTCAAAACCCATAAACTCTTTAATATTGGGGCTGATATACGTTGCAGCAAATGGCGGCGTTGCTTTACAGGTATAAATAGTAACCGGACTTGCTGATACAAGATAATTCAAACGTTCTTCAGTTTGTTTTTGGCGCTCTTCAGATTTCTTTTGCTTACTAATATCTCTAAAAACGGCTAACCAGACTTCACCATAGAGAGGATGCGTAAAAGTAGAAATTGTTATTGAGCACCAGATATGCACACCATCTTTTTTGATATTGCATAACTCGCCTTCCCACTGCCCCTTTTGATTTAGTACGCTAATAATATTCGATAAATGGTCCTGTGATTTATTCCCCGTTGGAACAACAAGCCTATCAAGGGGCAAACCATTTAATTCGCCCTTTTCATATCCAAATATATTTTCTGCGCTTGCATTATTATAAAGAATAGAAGAGTTTTGTGAGCTAATAAGAAGAACGGCTTCGGACATTTGCTCTAGCATACGCGCTTGCAAACGAATGTCTGCTTCCACAGTGGCCTGATCTGTGATGCGTTGATGACTGTATCGTTCGGGGATGACTGGTTCGATAGCGCCAAAGTTTTTAATTATTTCAAATTCACCGTCAGCTCGGCAACGTGACAGATAGGCATTAACTTTCGCATGGTGATGCTCAGGATTCATTTTCAATAATCCCTGTGGTGAAACTACAGAAATATTTTTCAGACTCTCTACTAATGATTCAGACTCTATACTTCCACACTCATTAGCAGCTTTAGCAAACGCTTTAACACAAGCATAGGTACCTTCACCAAAGTTAGTAAGAATGCCATTACCTTTTGGCCATACTCCATTAACTCCCTGATAATTGCTGAGTCGTTTAAGAAAGTTACGATTCTGTTCAGAATCTATTGTCATAAAATAGGTGTTACTGGAGTAAAAACCTTCACGTACTTCTGCAGATAATTGACTCGCCATCATTTCATCATAATGCCCCATTACAACTTTCATTTTATTTTTGAGACCACGTTCAGTAAAACGAGTCAGAAGATGCACTTGGTCAACACCTGCAAAATACGGAACAAAAACATCTGGAGCTGCCTGTTCAACGTAATCTAATAAACGTTCGATGGTTTCGCTATCGACTCCAATAGGACAATATTCTTCACCAACGACTTCGCCACCAATGCTTTCAAGTATACGTTTACCTGCATGGATAGAGCCACGCGGCCATTCGTAATTATTACCGGCAAAAAACATTCGTGAACCAAATTGCTCTTTCATATAAGGAATCATTTGGTCAATTTGTTGATTAGGCAGTGCTGCAAAATGGAAAAAATAACGACTGAGAATACTGCCTTCATAAAACGAAAAGTTTAATAACGGAATCTTACACGGCTCAGCAACTTGGTAAGCGACTGCAATACGAGAATTAGAAAGTAAATTCCCAATAATCGCAACACAACGTTGTTGGTCAACCAGTTTTTTTGCCGCCTCAACTGAACTCTCCGGCAAACTACCATCGTCTTCTATTATTAATTCTAGAGGTTTCCCAAGCACGCCACCGTTCTCATTTATTTCCTGACATGCAATTTGTCCTGCACGTAAAATTTCAGCGCCATAAATACCTACCAACCCGGTGAGTGGTGGCATTAAACCTAATTTAACAGTATCTTCAGACATCTAGCACCCTAATTATTATAATAAACTCAAAGGCAATAACGTTGTAATAAAATATATATTTAATCATTTTTTAATTTCTGATAGTTTACTATTTACTGCTTGTAACAACGCTTTAACATCAATAGGCTTGGTGATGTAACTTTCAAAGCCAGCTGCCATTCCCCTATCAATATCTTTTTTCATTGCATTTGCACTAATAGCAACAACAGGGATGTGTTTAGTTTCATTCTGTGCACGCAATCTCGTTAGAACTTCATAACCATCTATGCCAGGTAGATTGATATCAAGCAAAATTAAATCTGGTAAGTGTTTTACTGCCAGCTCTAGACCCAAAAAAGGTTCTTCTGCACTATGCAAACTAATATTAGGTTGCGCGCCTAATAATTGTGTGACGAGTCTTAGATTTGCGGGGTTATCTTCAATATAAAGTACGGTATATTCACTTTCCGTATGTACGTTTGGATTTACTGATGACTCTTCATTCTTATCTGGCATATACATTTCCTTTTCATGTATTTTTTATGTTACGGCATAAAAAAACAATGTTTTATTATTTACCCACTTCGAGTAACGCTGAGTCGACAATCGAATAAAAAGTGTCTACATTCAAAGGTTTTGTCAAATAATCAGTGAAGCCTGCTTCAAACCCTTTATCGATATCTTTTTGCATAGCATTAGCACTGATAGCAACAACGGGTGTATTACAAGTCAATTTATCTTTCTGTAGGTATTTAAGTATTTCATAACCATCCATTTCAGGAAGATTTATATCCAATAGTATCAAGTCTGGATTATGCTCTTTTGCTAGTGCAATTCCTTCTAACGATTCAGTTGCACTCAAAAATTTTATTTCAGGCCGTCGTTCAAACAGTTTAGTAACCAGACGCAAATTAGCTTTATTGTCTTCTACATAAAGCATGGTCAATTTTCTTTTTTGATTCATTAAAGGAGCAATTTGTACAACATCATTGGCATCCTCTTCAACTTTCTCACTTTGTTCCAGGGAACCTAATGGTAATTCAATCCAGAAAGTACAACCTTTTCCTTTAGTACTTTGCACACCTATTTCACCCTCCATAAGTTCAATCAGATGTTTAGTAATTACCAAGCCAATACCCGTACCTTCAACATGCTGAGTTGAATCCAACCGAACAAAGGATGAAAATAATTGTGTAATTTCATCTTCACTTAAACCATCGCCGCTATCCGTTATACTAATTCGCAAACGTTGAGAATCAATAATTTCACTATCAATTATGATGCAACCCGACTCACTATTATATTTAACAGCATTAGATAAAAGGTTTAGTAATATCTGTTTAAGTCGAGTGGAATCAGCTTGTACGCTATATCCTTTATAACTATGGCTATTAACCAAACTGATATTTCGTTCATCAGCATGGTTCTCGATCAAAGATAAACACTGTTGCAATATGTCATCTACATCGACATCTTCTATTGAAATTTTTAACTGACCCGATTCAATTTTCGCCAGGTCTAACACCTCGTTAATAAGATATAATAAATGATTGCCAGCCTGAATAATCTCACTAACACTATCTTGCTGTTCATCGGAAAGTGTATCGACTTGCAACTTAAGCAACTGCCCGAAACCAAGAATGGCATTCAACGGGGTACGCAATTCATGGCTCATATTAGATAAGAATTCTGACTTAGCCTTATTAGCCCGTTCCGCTTCATCTCTCGCGGCAATTACATCCAGAGTACGTTCATCTACTAACTCAACTAGGTTATTGCGATACTGTTCAATTTCAACATCCGCCATTTTACGTTCAGTAATATCATCAACCATTAACAATAAATGCTGTTTTTCATTCTTATTAAAAGGAATCACTCTAAAATCAAGATATGTTTTATTTCCTGAATTATTAAGGCCTATTTCAGTTTGTTCTTTTCTATTATTCAACTTAGCTACTTTAATTAATGCCAATGGTTCATTTGTACCCCAGCATCCTATTTTATCGAGATTCTCAAAGAGTATTTGCATACGCGGTATATTAAACATTTCAGAGATCGAAGTATTTGCAGCTAAACATTTACCTAAATCATCATAAATAGCCATGCCAATAGGCGATTCACCAATAATTCTTTCATTTAGTTCAAATGACTGATACAAAGATTTTTCTATTTTTTTACGTTCAGTTATATCTCTTACTATAGCGATAAAGTGTGCGGGATTATCTTGCGAGGTAATATGCTGCAAGAATATTTCGACAGGAATATTTTTGCCATTCTTATTTTGATGGACTGTTTCAAAATTTAATGTTTCTTTTTCTCCATTTTTAAGAGGTGCTATAGTTTCTATAAATTTTGCTTCAGATATTTCTGGTTTAATATCAAATGGACGCATACATAATAGTTCATCTCGAGAATAGCCCACTTGCTGCAATGCGCCTTTATTCATATATTCAAATAAAAGACTCTCTGAATCAAACATGAAAATGCAATCAAGCGTTTGATCTAATGTGTACTTTATTTTTTGTAAATCTTTCTCATTTTTTTTATACTCAGTAATATCTCTCAATGTAATCAAACATGCAGGCTCACCCTTCCACAATGTTGTTGTAGCATTCAATTCAACGAATATAATCCCCCCCGTTCTGGTTATTAGTCGGGTTTCGAATTGCGAATCAAATTCCCTGCCGTGCATTTGCAAGTGACAACGAGTAGAAAAATCATCTATGTGATCCAGGTGTACGAATTCTTCAATATTCTTAGTTAAAATATCATCTGCATTTTCATATCCAAGCATTTCAACCAGGCTATTATTTGCAAAAACATTTTCACCTTTATAATTAACTAAAACGCCTCCACGCATACTATTTGTTAACGCAATATAATTTGTCTCACTCTCGAACAATCCTCTTTGAGTTTTATCCAGATCTCTCAGTACAAGACGAATCTGTGTAAGAATTTTTTTCACCCCGGTAAAACCAATAATCATTAACAAAACGATTAAACTAATAAGGCTGACTTGGCTATCGAATTGCATCTGAAGCAAGCTGATAATTAAAACAAAAACAACAACCATAACAGTCAGAGCAGTATAAATACTACGCTTTATAATCTGTCTCTGTTGAGTGCTGTCAGGTTTTTGCATGGCTCGACAAACTTTTCAAATATATAACAGCAATTAATTTCATTTTCCATCTCCGGATATTTTTTTATCCACGGCCTGTAACAAGCATCGCACGTCAATGGGTTTTGTAATATAGTCATCGAAACCTGCTTTCATCCCACGTTCGATATCTTTTTGCATTGCGTTAGCACTTATGGCAATAACCGGAATATCACGAGTTGCATCCCACTCTCTTAATTGCTTCAGCACACTATATCCATCCATACCAGGCAAATTAATATCTAATAAAATCAAATCTGGCTTATGTTCCATCGCCAACTCTAAACCTAATAATGGCTCGTGAGCACTCCACAGATGAATATTTGGTCTACGAGAAAATAACTGAGTGACTAAACGTAAATTAGCCGGGTTATCTTCAATATATAGAATGGTATGTTCACGTGTAGACTCTGCACTAGGTTTAGATGATGTAATATTCCCTTTATCTTCGACACTAACTTGATCTACTTGTACATTATCAGTCGGTATATCAAACCAGAAAGTAGAGCCCTTACCTAGTGAACTTTCTACTCCAATGCTACCTCCCATGAGTTCAACGATATTCTTAGTAATGACCAAACCAATACCTGAACCTTCTACATCAGACTGTTCTGCACCTAAACGTTCAAATGCCGTAAATAATTTGTTTTTATTTACATCACTAAGCCCAAGCCCAGTATCCATTATACTTATACGTGTTAGTTCCTTATCTGTGAAAGAGCATTGAATGGATATTTTTCCATTCTCAACATTATATTTTATGGCATTGCTTAATATATTAAGTAAAACTTGTTTTAATCGGGTACGATCTGCTCGAACCGCACTTTTTATATTTAATAATTGCTCCAGAGAAATCTCTGTATCATTAAAAATTAGGTCAATTTCAATACCACGTTTTTGTGCTAACGGTGTTATCAATTGCATGGTTTCGGCGATCACTTCGCTTATAACCACTGTTTCAATTGAAAGGTCGATACGTCCTGCTTCAATTTTTGAAAGATCTAAAACTTCATTAATAAGTTCTAATAGATGAGCGCTTGCTTTTGTTATTTCGTCAACATTTTCAAGCTGTGATTCGGTTAACGATTCTTCAGTTTCCATTTTTAATAATTGACTAAAACCCATAATCGCATTCATAGGAGTACGAAGTTCATGGCTCATGCTTGACAAAAATTGTGACTTGGCACGATTCGCATTTTCAGCTTCTTCTTTAGTATTAATTAATACTTGTTGAGAAAGTACACGTTCAACAACAATAGCGACAAACTGTGCCAGTTCCTCTATTAAATTTAATTCGCTTTCATCAGGCTCTTTAGGCGTTTTATAATAAATGGCAAACGTACCCAAAATGGTTCCTGTAAAGGAAAATATAGGTTTAGACCAACAAGCACGTAAGCCAGCTTTATCTGCAATCTCTCTGAAAGCAACCCAGTTTGGATGCTCCATAATGTTACTTGCGATGATACTTTTACCCGTAGCGGCTGCTTCACCACAAGATCCCACACCTATGCCTATTTCCAGTCCATCTATTGCATCGTTATAAAAATCAGGGAGGCGTGGCGCTACGCCATTCGTTAAATATTTTCCAGTTTCATCCAATAATAATATTGAACAGATTCCACCTTTTAGAATCTTCTCAGCATCCTTAACTACGGCTTCCAATACTTCATTCAGCTTACCGCCTTTTGCAATCAGCTCCAGAATATTATTGTATCTGCGTAATTTAGTTTCAGCCTCTATACGTTCGGTAATATCACTGTGGATACCTATCATACGTATCGGTTTGTTATTTTCATCATGCTCTACTACCGTGCCACGGCACAAGACCCACTTATAACTTCCATCTTTGCACTGTAGGCGTAACTCAACATTATAGGTTTGCGTTTCAGCATTCAGATAAGCTTTTAACTTTTCTTGAACCATTGGCATATCGTCAGGATGTACGCTGTTAGCCCAGGTATCTACTGTGTGAGGTAATTCATTTTCTTCATAGCCCAGCATTTTCATATAGACTCTTGAAAACTGCATCACATTAGTGCGCATATCCCAGTCCCATACACCATCACCTGCGCCTTCCACTGCAAAGGTGAAACGGTCTTCCGTTTCTAGTAGCTTGGATTCGGTATTTATTTGATCGGTAATATCCTGCACCGTGCCGGATAATTTAATAACATTACCTTGTTTATCTTTTTCAGTTTTGGCAAGTTCATGTACATAACGTATCGAACCATCGGCAAGTACAATGCGATGTTGAACATCATGTCGGCCCGACTGTTCTGCAAGTTTTTCGCTATCAAAAACTTTTGCTTTGTCATCAGGATGTACTGCTGCATGAAATGCTTCAACGCTTGGTTTGAAACTCCCCTGCTCATGCCCAAAAATTCTATATATTTCATCCGACCAAACCAATTCACCTGTCACTAAATTTGCTTGCCAGTTACCGATACGTGCTAACGTTTGAGCTTCGCGTAATTGTCGTTCTCCTTCGATCAATAATAATTCAGAATTTTTACGAAGATTAATATCCTGAACAACACCTAACATATGTAGAGGTTTGCCTGATTCATTACGTACAACATCACCACGTTCATGCACCCAGTGTGTACTGCCATCAAGCCAAACTACCCGATGTTCAATATCATAATCAGCACCATTTTCAACACAATTATTTACAGCATCTACAACACTTTGTCTGTCATCAGGATGTACCGCATTAAGAAAGTTATCGTAGGTCGTTTCGGTCACTTCTTTTGTGTAACCAAATAATGGCCAGATACGATCCGACCAAAATAAATCACCCGTTTGTATATTCCAGTCCCAAGTACCAATATTGGCGAACTTCTGACTGCGCTCTAATCGCCCTTCACTCTGCCTAAGTTCTGTAATATCAGTACGAGCAGAAGCATACTTATAAGGTTTTCCTTTATCATCAAGGAAAGGCACAATGGTTGATTCTACCCAATACTCATCACCATTCTTGGTAAGATTACAAATAGTGCCATGCCAAACCTTACCGTTCGATATAGTTTTCCATAGCTCGTCATAAAATGATTGCGGATGATTCTCTGATTTGAGCAAGCGATGATTTTGTCCTAAAAGCTCTTCTCGACTGTAACCACTAATTTCACAAAATTTATTATTTACACTCGTAATACGCCCTGCAATATCCGCAGTACTGACAATATCGTGCAGATCCATCGTGGCCAGTTGAAATTCATTTTCTCGTAGCGCATATTGTAATTCATTGTTAAGACGATTCGTCCATCTAGCTCGTTTTGCTTTGGAAACTACCGATGAAACTAAATGTTCAGCCTCGACCGGTTTCGTTAGATAATCATCGCCACCTAACGTTCTGGTTTCCAGCTGAACATCCATATTTTCTTCAGAAGACAAAAATAGAATAGGGACTAATGCCCATGCATCGTCTTGGCGAATAACCTGAGCGAGTTCAGGCCCCGTACACTCTGGCATGTAAACATCTAATATAATAACATCTGGTTTAAATTTGGTTAATGCTTTAAGTCCTTCCATAGGTTGAGATATTGCCTTCACTTCAATATCAGCATTGCCCAGTACTGTGGTGTAATATTCCAGTAATTGTTTATCATCATCAATAATAAATACACGATAAGGATCTGTTAACGTCCGTTCTGTTAACCCTTCTAGTGTATTGATAAGTTTTTTTGTATCCAGAGGCTTACAAAAATAACGACTCGCACCCGCTCGTGCAGCTGAAAGTCTTGCTTCTATATCGTCCTGAGCTGAAATAAAAATTACCGGCGGACAAACATCGGTATTTCTTTTTAATTTGGCAATACTATCTGCACCAGAGATATTTCCATCGTTAAAAACAATATCCATAATAATAACGGATGGAAATTCTTTATCAAACTCTTGCTCAAAATCATTCAAGTTAGAAAAATGACAAACTTTAAATTTTGCATCGGTTAACTTATTCACCAAGTCTTTGGCTAGAAGCTCATCGTCTTCCACTAAATAAATAAGATTACCGCCTCTTATCTCTTTAGGTTGAGAAGGTTGAATAAAAGGTATCTTTGAAGGCTCCCATTCTGTTGCTGCTTTTTTTAATTTGACAATATGAGAGTCAATATTTTGTTTTTCTTCAGTTGAAAGAGACTGAGCAGGATTATCTCCTGCTAATAACTGACGAAATACAAATTCTATTTCTCTGGAGATTTTACCAACTGACACAGCGCCAAAAGTACTAGCAGTGCCAGAGAAGCTATGAAACAGACGATGTAAATGACTTAGTTTGTCATGGCTAAATTCTGCATCACCATACAATTCCCAAGCCTGTTCTATTTCAGTCATTTTATCAGGCAGATGTTGTTTAAATACCATCTGCAATTCTGTTATTTTATGGTCCATTCAATATTTTCCAGATCAGATATACATTAATTCATGCTTATATTCATCTATTTAATAAAAAATGATGCTGAATCAAAATTTTATCTAAGATATTGATAATAATTACTATTTGGCTGATAAATTATCGGCAATTTTGGGTAAAAGCTTTAATAATCACATAAATATATACTATTGTGCGTGTACAAATTTATAAATTTGGGGTAATTGATTAATTTACTTAGGTATTCTCAAATATAGACCATAATTTACATATTGGCATCTCACATAAACTGATTGAAAAACACTCAATATAGAGCTTACTCGCAGCACAGTATAAAATCACAGACTACAAATCGGGACGATGCAGATAAAATAACAACATGAAATAATACAAAACGCTATGCGATAAACTGGTTATTCATAATGATATTCCATACACAAAAGATTGGTCAGCTGCCGCTGATTTTCTTGAGATCATTGTCAATTATGCTCTGAGAAGTAAACCCGATGTTATGGTTGAGTGAAGCAGCGGTATAACGACGCTCATGTTGGCTCGTTGTTGCCAAATAAGTCAAAATGGCCATGTAACAAGCTTGGAATTAGAAGATTATGTTCAGATTAACCACGCTCCGCTAGAAAAAGCTCAAATTGAGCAAGAAGAATACATAGGTATCAAACATTTAAAAAGTTAGCGTCTAACATAGACTTGCTAGTTATTGAAGGCCCTAATAGTCACCTACAGAAAATTTCGCGCTACCCTGCGCTGCCAATATTTTCATATCGCTGTAATCAGTTTATTAATACAAAAAAAGCCTGTGATTAGCAGGCTTTTTTATTTATTCAGATCACTTACTTAAACTTTATAAGGATCTCGTAATACGATCGTTTCATCACGGTCAGGGCCCGTTGAAATAATATCAATGGGTACCCCAAGAATTTCTTCTATTTTCTTTATGTACGCTTTAGCATTTGCAGGTAAATCATCAAATGATTTAGCGCCTACAGTGCTCTCGCTCCAACCCGGCATTTCAATGTATTTTGGTATGCATTCAGCATATGCATCGGCACCTATCGGTGGAGCAGAAACTTCAACACCATTACGTTCATAACCGGTTGCAATACGTAATGTTTCAATACCATCTAAAACGTCCATTTTAGTTAAACAAATACCCGTTAAAGAATTTATTTGTGCTGAACGTTTTAAACAAACTGCATCTAACCAACCACAGCGACGTGCACGTCCAGTCGTTGCGCCAAATTCATGGCCTTGTTTTGCTAAAAATGCGCCAACTGGATCATTAAGTTCTTCACCATCATAAAGCTCGGTTGGGAAAGGACCTGCACCTACTCGTGTTGTATAAGCTTTAGTAATCCCAAGAATGTAATCAAGATCGCACGGGCCAACACCTGTACCAGTACATGCACCACCTGCAGTTGGATTTGATGATGTTACATATGGGTAAGTACCATGATCGATATCTAATAATGTTCCTTGCGCACCTTCAAACATAATGTTTTTGCCTGCATCATGAAGGTCATGAAGCATACCCGTTACATCGGTTACCATTGGACGAATACGTTCTGCCATTTTTTGTCCAAAATCAAAAACTTCCTGAAAATCGACTGTATCAACTTTAAAGTAATTCTTAAGTGCAAAGTTATGGTATTCCAATACTTCTTCTAAACGAGCAGCAAAACGTTTTTCATCCATCATGTCGCCAACTTTTAAGCCACGACGTGAAATTTTATCTTCATAAGCTGGGCCAATACCACGGCCAGTTGTGCCAATCGCTTTCTTGCCTCGTGCAATTTCTCGCGCTTGATCTAATGCAATATGATAAGGCAAGATTAAAGTACAAGCTTCACTGATAAATAAACGCCCATCGGTATTCACGCCACTTTCAGTTAGCATATCGAGTTCTTTTATAAAAGCATCGGGTGCAAACACTACGCCGTTGCCAATTAAGCAATCAACATTTTCCCGTAAGATACCAGAAGGAATTAAATGTAAAACAGTTTTCTTACCTTCAATAACTAAGGTGTGCCCTGCATTATGTCCACCTTGAAAACGAACAACTGCATCAGCAGTATCTGTTAACAAGTCAACGACCTTACCTTTACCTTCGTCGCCCCACTGTGTGCCGACAACTACGACATTCTTACCCATAATGCTATCCAACCTATTTTTTTAATATTTAGTTTAAATTTAAATTTCTTTTACAACCCAGCCATTACCATCTTTTGTGATAACTCTATTGCATTGCATCGCTGCGGCATCACCATTTTGTTCTGGTAGTTCCATTACAACTCGCTCACCTTGTGTGCGCAATTCGCTGATAAATTCTAATAGCCCTGATTCATTACTTGCAGTAGCAAAAATTCCTTTTATTGACTTAGTACTAAGACCACTGAGCGAAACTAAGGTTTTAAGATCTGCACTAAAACCGGTTGCGGGTCGGGCAACGCCAAAGTCTTTACCAATATCATCGTAACGACCACCTTGAGCGATTGCTTCACCTTGTCCTGGTGCATAAGTGGCAAAGATAACCCCGGTGTGATAGTTATAACCACGCAATTCAGATAGGTCATAATGTAAATTAATATCTGGTACTTGAGCTTTAAACTGTTGTGCAATTTCTTGTAAATTTTTAATTGCCGCTAGAACATCGCCATTGGATTCTGCAAAAATCTTAAGCGCTCTATCAAAAACGTCTTCACCACCACTTAGATCTGGCAAGCTAGTTAACATAGCAGCCATTTTTTTATCGAGTTTCCACTCAACCATTAAGTCAGCTAACTCAGGTTTCGCCTTGCGTTGAAGAACATCAAACAATTGATTTTCTTGTTCTGTTGATAAGCCTGCTTGTTTTACCAAGCCTCTAAAAATACCGGCATGTCCAAGATCAATATAAAAATTATTCATACCTGTAAGCTTTAATGATTCAACCATTAAGCTAAGAATTTCAACATCACTTTGTGAGCCCTGGTGTCCATATAATTCTGCACCAATTTGCAACGGGCTTCGTGACGCTGAAAAGCCTTGTGGACGGGTGTGTAAAACGGTACCTAAATAACACAATCGTGTAGGTGTATTTTGTTTTAAGTGATGCGCTTCGATACGAGCAACTTGTGGCGTCATGTCGGCACGAATCCCCATCATTCGACCCGTTAACTGATCGGTTATTTTAAATGTTTGTAAATCAAGATCATGGCCGGTACCGCTGAGTAAGGATTCGAGATATTCAACTAATGGAGGCATTACCAGGTCATAGCCCCAAGTTGTGTACATATCGATGAGATGACGACGCAAACCTTCAAGTTGCATTGCTTGTGCAGGAAGAACTTCTTCGATACCTTCTGGTAGAACCCAACGATTATTTAATGTCATTTTATTTCTTACATTCATACTTTAAAGTTTAGAGACCATTCACGGATAACGAGAAGCTAGAGAACAAGGCAAAATTAATGAAAAAGCGCAGTTTACACGAAGTAAATGAGCACTTTGAATTGATTTTTAACGCCGTTATCTGGCTTCTCGTTTTTCGTGTATGAGTCTCGATTAATTTTTAAATACATACAGTAATACTGTGCCTAGTATCATACTGAACAATCCCCATATTCTTACATGGCGATTATCCATTTGTAAAAACGTCGCAAGTGCTTTTTTATACCCATCTGGATTAATGGTGGGCAATAAACCCTCTATTACCAACACAAGCGAAATGGCTACAAGAAAATCTTGCCACATAATGAATCCCAAGAAAAACTAATTTATTTTATAAGGGTACTGAAAATCTATATTTTCAGCCCCTTATTGATAATTTCTATTCAATACTTACTTGGCAAATACTTACTTTGCTTTTTTAAAGTATTTAAAGAATTCAGAATCCGGTTGCAATACTAATAAATCACCATCAGATGCAAACGAACTGCGATAAGCATCTAAACTACGGTAAAAAGCATAAAATTCAGGATCTTTTTTATAGGCTTTTGAATAAATAGCGGCTGCTTGCGCATCACCATCACCACGTGTTTTTTGTGCTTCTCGGTAAGATTCAGCTAATATAACGGTACGCTGTCTATCGGAATCAGCTCGAATACGTTCAGCTGCTTCAGCACCTTTCGAACGAAATTCTTTAGCAACGCGAGTTCTCTCTGCAACCATACGACGATAGATAGAAGCACTAATTGATTGCTCATAGTCCATTCGTTTTACACGAACATCAACGATTTCAATACCGAAGTTCTTAACACCGATATTACCAATCTCCTTAGTTTTGTTCATTAAGGCACTACGTTCACCAGAAATAACTTCTTTAACCGAGCGGCTACTCATTTCAGAACGTAAACCATCATTTACAATGGTATAAATACGCGTACGCGCAGTATTTACACTACCATTCATTGCTTTGAAGAAGGTTTCAACATCATTAATGCGCCACTTAACAAAAAAGTCTACCAGGACATTTTTCTTTTCTTTCGTAAGGTAACGAGCAGGACGGGCATCCAATGTTAAAATTCGGCTATCATATTTTCTGATATTATTCACTAATGGAAGCTTTACGTGCCAACCTGGCTCGTAATCAGATTTTACAATTTCACCAAAACGGAATTTAATCGCCAGCTCGGTTTCGTTTACGATAAATAACGAACCTGAAGTGATAAAGATACCAAGACCAACAACTATTGCGACTATGATTGTACGAGGACTCATTAGCGCACCTCCCGATTACGTGAACGACTATCTATCCGTGACGAAGATGGTGCGGATGTTGCGCCATCATTAATATCGTTTGTAGGTCCGGATTCATTCGTTGAAATTTTAGAACGTTGCTTGTTGATAATTTTATCAATCGGCAAATACATTAAGCTGTTTCCTTGTTTAACATCTATCATTACTTTGTTTGTGTTTTTATACACATTTTCCATCGTTTCTAGATACAAACGTTGGCGCGTAACTTTAGGCGCTTTTTTATATTCAGTTAACAATTTAGTAAAACGCTGAGCTTCACCATCGGCGATAGCAATCAGCTCATCTCTATAACCTTGCGCTTCTTGAACAGTACGCGCACCTTTACCACGAGCTCGCGGTAAAATGTCATTTGAATAAGCTTGCGCTTCATTAATTTTTCGTTCTTTATCTTCACGCGCTTTAATTGCATCATCAAAAGCATGTTGCACTTGTTCCGGTGGTTGCGCATTTTGCATATTTACATTGGTAACTGCGATACCCGCTTTATAGCGATCTAAGATCTCTTGAATTAATTTTTCAGTTAACGATGCAATTTCTAAACGACCATCTTTAATAACCGAATCCATAGTGGCCTGACCTACGTTTTCACGCATAGCACTTTCTGTAGCCTGAATAACGGTAGTGTCTGGATCTCGCACATTAAATAAGAATTGTCGTGCGTCTTTAATTTTATATTGCACTGTAAATTCAACATCAACGATGTTTTCATCTTTTGTTAACATCAAGGCTTCAGTTGATTTTCTACCTAAAATAATTTCACGCACATTTTCAGTATTTACAACATACACACTTTGAACAAAACGTGGATACCAATGTAAACCTGGCTCAGAACTATGGTCATATTTACCCAGATGTAAAACGACTCCTTCCGTACCTTCATCCACCACGTAAAAACCGGATATTCCCCAAATGCCAAGAACAATAATAGCAATAAAACTAATGCCCAGACCGCCGCCACCGGAGGACTTCTTATTTGAGCCGCCGTTACCGCCGCCAAATATCTTGGTTACTTTATCTTGAAGTTTCTTAAAAACTTCATCGAGATCTGGTGGCCCTTGGTTATTATCACGTTTACCCCAAGGATCTTTGTTTCCAGAACCACCCGGTTCATTCCAAGCCATATATTGCTCCAATATTTTGCATTTAGATTAATTAATTATTCTTAATCATTATGATGGGGATTCTATGGTGCTTCTTCAATGGCTGCAAGTAATGCTTTAAGATACGGCTGTTTTATGGGGATTTGGCGTAATAAGAAGATAAGGAATATCTTATCCATGAAGGGCTAATTATCCCTTAAAATCCCCTAACTAAATTAGCTAAACTTGATGGCGTTACAAAACCTAGGCTACTGACTCAGATTCATCCATAACTAGGTTTGAGCTGACTACGTACTGTTCTGCATGGTATTTTTTACACAGCATATGCCAATCTGCTAGCGGCATATCAACATGAATACACCAGTTACCCTGTTCATCATAATGTTCACTGTCTATTTTGCCATGCTCATGGAAAAGCGATGCCAGACGTCCTTCATTTGATGGTATCGAGAGCGACACTAGAGCCGATGTCGGTTGAAGCCGTGTTTGAATTGCTTCGAGTAATTTATCAATTCCTTCTCCCGTTTTAGCAGAACACCAAACTCGCACAGGAATCATCTCTCCGTCGTCATTTTCTCTCATATCGACCCTTGGCTTGATGCTGGTATCAACATTTCCTAAGCGATCTAGCTTATTAAAAACAAGCAGTTGAGGGACTTCATTTGCGCCTATTTCTTCCAATACCTGATTCACCTGATCAATCGTGTCATCACGCTCTTCGGCAGTAATATCGACAACATGCAAAAGTAAATCAGCGTCATTGGTTTCTTGTAACGTTGACCGAAAAGCAGCGACTAAATCGTGAGGCAAATGGCGAATAAAGCCTACCGTATCCGCAAGAACCATTGTTTGAGTATTGGGTAGCGCGACACGGCGTAATGTTGGGTCAAGTGTGGCAAAAAGCTGGTCTGCAACGTATACATTTGCATCGGTAATTCGGTTGAACAGCGTTGATTTTCCAGCATTGGTATAGCCGACAAGTGACACAGTGGGAATATCAGCCCGTTTACGTGAGCGCCTACCCTGATCCCGCTGCTTTTGTACCCGAGACAATTTCTTCTTCAATTGACGAATACGATCACCAATCAATCGTCTATCCGTTTCTAACTGGGTTTCACCCGGTCCACGCAGACCAATACCACCCTTTTGGCGTTCTAAATGCGTCCAACCACGAACCAGGCGAGTCGATAGATGCTTTAACTGAGCAAGCTCTACCTGAAGTTGACCTTCATGGGTACGGGCTCGTTGTGCAAAAATATCAAGGATAAGACCTGTTCGGTCTAAAACCCGACATTCAAGATGAGCTTCTAAATTACGTTCTTGTACTGGACTAAGAACATGATTGAATAACACCAAGTCAGCTTCATTATCGATAACCGCTTGCTTAATTTCATCCGCTTTACCTGTTCCCACAAAAAAACGCGGGTGAGGCGCATGCCTTGAACCGGTAACCGTTAGTAGTGGATTAGAGCCAGCTGAAGTTGCTAACTCGAGAAATTCACTCGTTGCCTCCCGGTGATGTTCGGATTGCATCGATAAATGGACAAGAATGGCTCGTTCACCACCCTCTGGACGTTCAAACAACTGTATAACTCCTGCCGACGAAAAACTTGCGAAGGCGTAAATATATAAATGACCATGACAAACACGGCGGAAATACCAAAGTATACTCTGATATTTCCGCCGTGTTATCTAAAACTATTTTAAACCAAAAGTTATATTTACAAGATATAAAACTTAAGCATTACCCTTGGTTTCAGAAGAGGTAGTAGCACCTGCTATTTCATCTGACATTGGCAACTTAACACTTCGGGAAGGCACAACTGTAGAGATAGCATGTTTGTAAACCATTTGGCTAACTGTATTTTTTAGTAATACCACAAAATTATCGAATGATTCAATTTGGCCTTGAAGCTTAATTCCATTTACCAAAAATATCGAAACAGGTATTCGATCCTTTCGAAGCGCATTTAAAAAAGGATCTTGTAAAGATTGACCTTTGCTCATCGCTATTCTCCTTATTGTTATTCTTATTTTGCGTACGATTAGCAAGCTAAGACGATATGTAAAAAATAAACCTCAGAACAGTTCTAATAAAAACCGCGACATAGACAACTATCTGAGCAACTTAATGAATTTTAGCACAACACCCCCAAATTTATATAAAGGGCTCTTTAACTATAGTTCATAATTGAGATATGGGTAGATACTAAAAAATCAATGGCCCAATTAAATTTTTATTGATTCTAAAATTCGATTTTTAATATCAGGTTGCAGGCTATCAAACCAAAGAGCATCTTTCTCATTGCGTAACCACGTTAATTGCCGCTTAGCTAACTGTCGTGTTACCACGATACCGCGATCAACCATACTGTCATAATCACGTTGTTTATCGAGATATTCCCAAACCTGTCGATATCCCACAGCTCTCATCGAAGGCATGTCAGGATTTAAATCCCCTCTATTATATAGGGTTTTTACTTCATCAATAAATCCCAATTCCAGCATTTGTTGAAAACGCTGTTCTATTCGTTGATGTAAAACACTTCGATCATTGGTGCTAATTATTAACTTCGTAATATTGTATGGCAGAGAATATTCAGCCTTATGTTTTATTTGCAACTGAGACAAAGCTTCACCGGTAATTTCAAATACTTCCAAAGCACGCTGAATACGTTGAGGGTCGTTTGGATGAATTTTTTCAGCAGAAAGGCTATCCACTTTTTTAAGCTTCTCATGCATTGCCGCCCATCCGATTTCTGCGGCTTCGGCTTCTAACTTAACTCGAACATTTTCATCGGCAGCAGGCAGATCGGAGAGTCCATCGAAAAGAGCACGAAAATACAGCATCGTGCCTCCCACTAATAAGGGAATTTTTCCTTTACTGGTTATCTCTTCCATTGCTTGCAAAGCATCTCTTTGAAATTGAGCAACCGAATAAGCTTCACTGGGATCTAAAAAGTCTATTAAACGATGGGGTGCAATACTTAAGGTTTCTGCATCAGGCTTTGCCGAGCCAATATTCATGTCTTTATAAATTAAAACAGAATCAACACTAATGATTTCAACCGGTAAATTTTTAACGAGATGAACAGCAACATCAGTTTTCCCTGAAGCTGTTGGTCCCATAACACAAATAGCAGGAGGGAAATTAGACGATGATGTTTTTAGTTTTTCCACAATAAAAAAACAGACTCAATTATTTGAATGTAAATCAAAGGACACATTTGTTTGAAATAGTTTATTCACTTCGGTATCACTCATTATACGCCAAAGTTTATTTTTATACGGTGAGTCATTACAAAGTGATGCGAAAGTATATTCCAGTAATCGAAGATAATGATTCCACTCATCTAAAGACTTTGTTTCACTATTATTATCTAATACTACAAAACGACTTAACAATTGAATCAATTCTACTTCGGTTATGCCCTTCTCCATTTGCAAACTTGTAAGCAATTGCTTAACTAAACCTTCATGATTGCAATCTTGCAAGAAGTCAGGAACTGAACGCAATAAAATAGTGTCACTAGATTGCAAACTTAAATCAAAACCAAGGGACTGAATAATAGTTTGGTGTTTATCAATACTTTCACATAGTTGAAAATCTAACTGGATGCTTATAGGGAAAATAAACGGTTTCACTTTAATTTCTTTTAATTTAAATTCTTCACTCCATTGTATTTCAACACTATGTTGAGCGGCTCTTTGTAAATGAACAACAACCATTCCTTGTTGAGAATGACAAATTAAATAATTAGGTTCACAAAAACCTACAGCATACCCGAGCAAGGGTGTATTTTTTGTTAACGATTTATGATTAACAGATTCCACATTTTGATAATCGTTAGATTTTTTAGGTTCTTTTTCTTTAGGTTCAAGGTCACCATGATATTTTTCTCTAAACACTGTTGGTTCATTTAAATTCGAGTGACTAACATTCGTTGACTCAGAAAAAGAATAAACTTTTTCATTGTTATTATTTATTTCTGAATTAACTTTAGCTAAAGAATCTTTTATCACGTGATTTACAAAATCATGTACCAATCGCATTTCTCTAAAACGCACTTCATGTTTTGTTGGATGAACGTTAACATCAACTTGTTGAGCGTCAATTTGTAAATTTAAAATATAGGCAGGGAAACGTCCAGGTGGCAATACTGCCTGGTATACTTGACGTAAAGCATGATTAATCACTTTATCTTTAACCATTCGACCATTCACATAAAAATACTGCATATCTGATTGGCCACGAGAATAATCTTTATTACTCAACCAACCTGTAATACTTAAGCCTGAAGATTGATAAGACACTTCGATTGCATGATTAACAAATTTCTTATCGAGTAATTTCTCCAGGCGTTTGATTTTCAAATCAAGGTTTGTTGCTGAGTTTAAACGATAAACGACTCGTTGATTATGTTTTAAAATAATGTCAACATCAAAACGACTCAACGCAATTCGTTTCACTACATCTTCTATATGCCTAAACTCTGTTCGTTCACTTCGTAAAAACTTACGTCGAGCCATGGTATTATAAAAAATATCACGGACAGAAATACTTGTTCCAATAGGATGTGATGCAGGGATCAACTCATCTTCACACCATGTCCAGGCCATGGCTTGAGATTGAGGCATAGAAGTAATCTCGAAACGACTCACAGAAACAATACTCGCAAGTGCTTCACCTCGAAATCCCATACTTTCAATTGCTACTAAATCATCGAAACTAGAAATTTTACTCGTACAATGCGCTTGAACGGCAAGTATTAATTCTTCTTTAGGAATGCCGCAGCCGTTATCACGAATTTTAATGAGTTCAAAGCCACCTTTCACTATCTCAAGTTCTATTGTTGTTGCACCTGCATCTAAACTATTTTCGATAAGTTCTTTTACTATTGAGGCTGGACGTTCGACAACTTCACCCGCTGCAATTTGGTTTGCAAGTTGGTCTGAAAGTTGTTTGATTGGAGGGCGTATGAATTCAGCTGGCTTCATGAAATATAGCTTAGCATAATTAGATTTTTAACCACAACGAACACACAAATCCATTGCGAATCCATTACAAATCTGGCAAAAAATAAATGTTTTGAAACTAACTGCTATAGGGGATAACGAGTACCGCACCTACACGAATGCGATCATTTGACAAATTATTTAAACTACGAATTGTCGCCACACTAACATGGTATTGATTTGCAATCGCAGATAATGTTTCCCCTCGCGCAACACGATGCTTGGTATCTTGTAATGCTAACAATGTACCCGGTGGTGGATTGTTATGAAAATAATGGCGTACACCTTTTAATATTGATTTTGCAATACGTTGTTGGTGTTTGTGACTGCGCAACTTACGTTCTTCAGAAGGGTTTGAAATAAAAGCTGTTTCAACTAAAATTGATGGAATATCCGGAGCTTTTAATACTCTAAAGCCAGCTTGCTCAACATTCTTTTTATGCAAATGCGTTATTTTACCTAAGTTACCTAAAACATTACTTGCCACTTGATGACTTGTTTCCATGGTTGAGTTCTTAACCATATCAACTAATACAAGTTTTAATAAATCATCATCAATATCATCAAGGTCAACACCGCCGATCATATCAGACTGATTTTCACTAGCAGCTAGGAAGCGAGCCGCTTCACTACTAGCACCACGATCTGAAACAACAAACACTGACGTTCCTTTTGCCTTGGTATTCTTGAAAGCATCTGCATGGATTGATATAAAGATATCAGCTTGTTGTTTTCGTGCCAATTTAACGCGTTTTTTCAAGCCAACATAATAATCGCCTTTGCGAATCATAACAGGTCGCATTCCGCGTTCACGTTTAACAAGTTTTTCCAGACGCTTGGCTATCGCCATTACCACATCTTTTTCACGCGTACCACGACGACCTATCGCACCGGGATCATCTCCACCGTGTCCAGCATCGATAGCAACAATAATATCGCGTTGACTATTTTTATATTTTAATCGGTTGGATGGCTTTGATTTATTTGAAATTTCTTTACCTACAAGATCGATTACTAATCGATGCCCATACTCACGATTAGGCTTAAGAAGAAAACTCTTTGGTTGAACGTTTGAATTTAAATCCAAAACAATCCGTAGATCATCAGCATTTCTGGATGCGTAACGGATATCTTTTACAAAACTCCTTGAAAAATCTAAGTTAGATGGTTTATTACGCATCCGAGCATTAGATAAATCAATCACAATTCGATTGGGTGACTTAAGCGTAAAGAGGGAATGATCAATCGGTGCACTCAAATCAATAACAAGACGTGTTGTATCAGGTGCTGGCCACATACGGATGCTTTTTACTTCAGTCGAAGATGCCGCTACAACATTATAAGATACAGCCATTGCTAAAACTAAAAGCACAGCCTTGCTTGCACCTAAATATGCGAAAATTCGATTTTGTGTATGCCCAAACATCTTTACACCCACTATTATAAACAACCCTATATCTAACTTTGGCAAAAATTTGGAGTAATTACAAGTAAAAAAACTATAAAATTTAATAAGATAGGATGTTTAGTTAAAAGATTTTCGAGGTATGAGGCTATTTTAGCCCTAATAATTCAGAAAAAGCCATATAAATACGGCAAAGTGATGACTCACTAACATTATTTTTAGATTTGGCCAGAATTTAGATTTGGCCAGAATTTAGATTTGGCCAGAATTTAGATTTGACCAGAACTTAGATTTGAATAGAACTTAGCATCGATTCGGCTCGAGCACTGTTGCTGGATAAACAAAAGCGACGGCCATTTTCAAGATGTTCGATTTTCAGCCATAAATCCATTTCAGGCAGCCAGCCGGCACCTTGTTCAGGCCATTCGATAAGATTTATCGTGTCTTCAGCAAACATTTCATGCGCACCAATGAGCTCAAGCTCTTCTGGATCGGCAAGACGATAAAGGTCGAAGTGATTAACGGTGATATCACCTATTTGGTAGGGTTCCAGGATGGTATAGGTTGGGCTTTTCACATTGCCTTTATGACCGAGGGCTTGTAAAAACCCACGCGCAAAAGTCGTTTTACCCGCACCTAAGTCACCTTGTAAGGCAATAGAACAAGGCACCGTTACCGCTTTCGCAATACTTGCCGCAAAGGCTTCAGTTTTCTCGAAACTGTTGAGTGTAATATCGATTTCAGACATTTGGCAAAACTGAAACTAACACTTGGGGTTAACGAGCCGTCGAATCCCGCTCATTAGGTCAGATGCTAGCATGCCACGTTCACCAAGAACCTTGGCCGCTTCGTCGCCAGCTTTGCTATGAATAAGAACACCAAGCTCGGCGGCTTCTAAGTTAGATAGTCCCTGTGAAATCAAACCTGAAATAATGCCTGTGAGCACATCCCCCATTCCACCACTCGCCATTCCAGGATTACCGTATGGACAAACACTGGGTAAACCTTTTTCAGCTTGTACCAACGTTCCCAATCCCTTTAATACGGCGATTCCACCAAATTGGCTGGTAATAGCCTCTATGCTTGCGAATCGGTTTCGTTGAATTTCAGACGAAGACTTACCCAATAATCGTCCCGCCTCTCCTGGATGAGGGGTAAGGATCCAATTATCGTAATGTTGGTTAGACTCGGCAAGTAAGTTCAAGGCATCGGCATCAACAACCAAGGGTAAACCCGATTCCATAGCAACGACTAACAAATCCTGCGCCCATTTAGATTGACCAAGGCCCGGGCCAATACCAATAACACTTGCAAGTGATAAAAGAGGAAAGATTTCTTCGACTTCTTCTACGCCGTAACAAATCAATTCTGGCCGAGTTGTATTTAAGGTTGCGGCATGTTCTGGGTGCGTCACAATCGTAACGCGGCCGGCACCCGTACGAGCAGCAGCTTCACCGGCCAAACGAATTGCTCCCGGCATTCCCGGAGCACCACCAATAAGAACAACATGTCCAAAATCACCTTTATGCGCATTGCGAGATCGTTTTGGAAGTAATTTAATTTGTTCATCATAATCCATACGATAACCAGCAGGACTACACATGTCATAAAGCTTAGCGGGCAGCTTTAAGTCATTAAAAATCACTTTGCCACTATACTCAGGGCCATCCCCGGTAATAAGCCCTTGCTTAAAACCTACAAAGGTAACCGTAAGGTTAGCCACTATAGCAAGGCCTTGAACTACGCCAGTGTCTGCATTCAACCCTGAAGGAATATCAATTGAGTAAACAGGTATCGTAGAAGCATTAACAAGATTAATAGCATCGGCATAATTCCCATCAACGTTACCATGAACCCCGGTGCCCAACATCGCGTCTACAACAACATCATACGTATCTAGCTTAAAATCTTGTTTGTTAGAAAAGGGAACGGGCACAACACCACTACCGAGTAAACGTTGCTGTGTCGCCAACGCATCACCTTGTAATTTATTATCATCGCCGACTTGAACTACCAAAACGTCCATTTCTCGCTCTGCAGCTAATCGCGCAATAACAAAACCATCGCCAGCATTGTTGCCAGTGCCACATAATACTAAAAGGCGCTTACAGTCTGGCCAGTGGGACATAAGTATATTAAACGCCGCTTCACCTGCACGTTCAATGAGTACATTTCCCGAGATGTTAAGCGTTTCTATAGCCTGCCGATCAAGTTCTTTCACTTGGGCTGCGGTGTAGATTTTTTGAGATAATTGTTCCATAACCTGTATCATATCCCTTCATTCATCAAAAAATAAGCTCAGATTAACATTAAGAATAAACAAGCCACAAATTCCATGAATATACCATCCAACAATAATCTCGACTCAGCTCAGCTTTCTCAGCTGACTGACGATATTAAGTGCTGGGGGAAAGAACTTGGTTTTCAGCAAGTTGGTATCAGTGATATTGAATTATCAAAGGCAGAAGACATTCTGCACGATTGGCTAGAGAAAGGTTATCACGGAGATATGGACTGGATGGAAAAACACGGTACCAAGCGAAGTCGACCAGAAGAGCTTGTTCCCGGCACTTTACGTGTTATCAGCGTTCGACTCGATTATTTACCTGAACCGATGGAAAAAAGCACAACGCTACTTGAGCAACCCAGCAAAGCTTATATTTCTCGTTATGCCTTAGGACGAGATTATCACAAGTTAATGCGCAAACGCTTACAGCAACTCGCTGACAAAATTTCAAATACTACTGATAATTTAGGTTATCGAGTATTTGTAGATAGCGCTCCCGTATTAGAAAAAGCCATTGCAGAAAAAGCTGGCCTCGGCTGGATAGGTAAACACACCAATCTTTTACAAAAAAATATTGGCTCTTGGTTTTTTCTAGGCGAACTCTATATTAACTTGCCGCTCACCATTGATGCTCCAGCAGAAAATCACTGTGGCAGTTGTACAAGTTGTTTAGACGTTTGCCCCACTAATGCTTTCGATGCAGCCTATAAGCTGGATGCCAGAAAATGCATTTCATATTTAACTATTGAAAATAAAGGCTCGATCCCTGAAAAATTTCGCAGCAAAATGGGTAATCGAATATATGGCTGCGATGACTGCCAGTTATTCTGTCCCTGGAATAAATTTGCTGAGCAAACTATCGAGAATGATTTTAATCCACGACACAACCTGAATGACGTCGAGCTGTTAGGCTTATTTAACTGGAGTGAGCAAGAATTTTTAACTAACTTAGAAGGCAGTGCAATTCGTCGCATTGGTTATGAGGCTTGGTTAAGGAATATTTCAATCGCTTTAGGGAATGCGCTTACGAATGAAAAAAATGAATCTACCAATATAGAAATTCGCACAGCACTTTTAGCAAGATTAGACGATACATCAGATCTAGTACGTGAACATATCGAATGGGCTCTTAAACAAAAACCAACTCAGTAAAAAAATTTTAAATACGAATCATTAAGCAGAAACATCCAACTTCCCTGAGCGGTTGCCATCGGCTGAAGAAATTTTATCCGAAACGACTTTAATTTCCTTTAACTTATCCGCACCGATTGACTCCAACACACTTTCTGCAGCTTTGCGGGCATTATTAATACCATTTTGTAGTCCCAGTGAAGCACCACTAAAAGAATCTTCAACTTTCATTTATATCCACCTATAAGAAACTTGCATTAACATCGATAAAACTGCAACAATTATGCCTAATCTGCCATTAAAATTTCATTATCAATAAAATCATGAACTTAGAAGAAACTCTTTCACAAGCTCTTTGTCATCCAACAAAAAATGATATTACAGGGCTAATACTTGCCGGTGGCCGTGGTACCCGTTTCAATGATCAAGACAAGGGTTTAATACCATACAAAGGTTCAACACTTGTTGAAAATGCTATCTCTAAGTTAAGGCCTCAAGTTAAAACGATATTATTAAGTGTTAATCGTAACCTTAATTTTTATAATCGTTTAAATCCAAACTGTATTGAAGATAATTATTCTGATTACCTCGGCCCATTAGCCGGAATTCATTCGGCACTTAAAATAATGCAAACACCGTGGTTAGCAAGCATTGCCTGTGACACCCCGTGCTTTCCTTCGGATTATGTTGAAAAATTAGCATCATCTCTAAAAGATAAAAATTCACTGTTAGCCGTTGTTCAAACAGGCACGCAATTACAAAATGTTTTTATGTTGGTACATAAAAATTTATTTGAATCACTTGATATGTTTTTATCAAAAGGCGAACGCAAAGCTCAGATATGGATTGAACAAAATAATCCAAGCATCGTTCAATTTGAAAGACAAGAAGCATTTTATAATATTAATACTCCAGATGATTTAGAAAATATAGAAGCGTTACAATGTGATGGATAATTCACCCCCCCTACTCGGCTTTGTTGCCTACAGCGGCACCGGCAAAACAACACTGCTGGAAAAATTAATTCCAATTTTAACCGATAGCAATATTCGTATTGGTCTTATTAAGCATGCGCATCATAATTTTGATATTGATATCCCGGGTAAAGATAGTTACCGGTTACGCAAAGCAGGAGCCCAACAAGTTTTAGTTGCATCCAATGCTCGTCAAGCGCATATTATTGAAAATCAAAATTTAGAACAAGAACCTAATTCTGAACCTGATCTGGCTCAATGCATTGCATCTTTGCAAACTGATAAGCTCGACCTTATTCTAGTAGAAGGATTTAAACATGTTGCTTATCCTAAAATAGAAATTAACCGCAGCACGCATATCCAACCCTTTATGTTTCAAGACGATACTAATATAATTGCTGTCATTAGTGACATTGAACTTGAACTGCCTTCAAAAGTATCAAAACTCGATTTAAATAACCTTGAAGAAATTACTGGTTTTATTTTGACGTATTTAAAAAACTTCAATAACTAAAAATGTTAGTATAAATACAAGCCTCAACCAATGGACTCATAATGAAAGAAATCCCTGTCAGTTTTAGTAACAAGCCTATTCCATCAAAAATTAAACAAGGTGGTTGCGATGAAGCATCGCTACTTGCAGGCTTACTAACACTCGATCAAGCACGTTCTAAAATGCTTGAAAGTATTACACCTGTCAGTGACATCATTGAAGTCGCAACCATGGATTCCTTTGGTTATATTATCGGTGAAGATATTTTATCTCCAATCAATGTACCGAATTATAAAAACTCTGCGATGGATGGTTACGCTGTAAAAGCCTGTGACTTACCAACAAGCGATCTACCAACAACAGAATCAAAACCATTTAAGCTCGTTGGAACATCTTGGGCAGGCACACCCTATTCAGGTGTTGTTAATAATAATGAATGTATTCGTATTATGACCGGCGCAAAAGTACCTGATGATACTGACACGGTTATTATGCAGGAACACATTACAAAAGAAGACGACAACATTGTAATCACAGCAGGTCACAAGGCAGAACAAAATGTTCGTTGTGAAGGTGAAGATATTAAACAAGGCGATATTGTTTTAACAAAAGGAAAACTAATTAACGCTGCCGAAATGGGTTTGATTGCATCGTTAGGTTTTGCAAAAGTAAAAGTATTACGCCAACTAAAGATTAGCTTTTTTTCGACTGGTGACGAATTAAGAGGTGTTGGCGAAACATTAGAAGACGGACAAATTTTCGATAGTAATCGCTACACCATCTTTGGCATGTTACAAAAACTCAACGTACAAATTAATGACATGGGTGTTATCCCCGATGATAGAGAAAAAATCGAAACAGCCTTTTTAACAGCCGCAGAACAATCTGATGTTATTATTACTTCTGGTGGTGTTTCAGTTGGTGATGCCGATTATGTAAAAGAAACGTTAGAAAAACTCGGCCAAATAGATTTTTGGAAACTCGCAATGAAACCAGGCAAACCACTTGCTTATGGTAAAGTAGGCAATGCGATGTTTTTAGGTTTACCAGGAAATCCTGTATCGGTAATGGCAACGTACTACCAATTAGGACTACCTGCTATCCAACACTTAAGTGGCAATCAAAATTACAAACCCGTAATTGCAAAAGCACGAGCAATCGAACATTTTTATAAGCGACCGGGACGACTGGATTTTCAACGAGCTGTTTTTAGTTATGACGATAACGGAGATTTAGTTGTTAAAGGCGTTGGTATGCAGGCATCTCACATATTAAGTGGTATGAGCTTAGCAAATTGTTTTGCGATTCTTCCTGCTGCAAGTGGAACCATAAGCCCTGGGGAAACTATAAAGATTCAACCATTCGAAGGTTTAATTTAAAATATAAAAACCGTTATACCTTCTTGGAAGGCATAACGGTTTTGTTTTTTATGACATAAACTTCTTTAGCTTAAGCTTCTTTATTTTGTTCTTCTGCCATTTGTTTATGTACATCTGCCATATCAACACCTTTTGCTTTAGCAATAAGATCTTCTAGTTGAGCCTTTTGCATCGCACCGGGTTCTGAATACAAAATAACCTGCTCACGAAACATCATTAATGTTGGGATTGAACGAATTTGAAATCCTGCAGCGAGCTCTTGCTCATCTTCAGTATTTACTTTGGCAAAAATAATATCAGGAAATTGTTCAGATAATTCTTCATAAACCGGTAAAAAGCCCTTACAAGGACCACACCAAGGTGCCCAAAAATCAACAATTACAAAATCATTCGCTTCAATCGTCTCTTTAAAATTTTCTTTAGTTAATTCTATAGTAGCCACAATATGCCTCAATAATTTAATTAAATAGTCTATTTTTAATAGTGTTTAATTGAGCTATTTCAAGTTTATTTTAAATTTAAATATTTACCTGTATTTCAATAAGTTAGTCGAAATCCAGTTCTTTTAAAGTATAAACGTAGAGCTGATTTTGCGGTGTAACTTTATAATTAGGTACAGCAAGATTATTACCTGATTTATTATATATACGCCCTGCCTTATCAAAAACAAAGCCTGTCCGTTGATCTTCAGAAAAACCACCATACCACTGGGTTTTTGCTGCATGAATATTGGTATAACTTTTCAAACGGTAATTAATGGGAATACCTAAGTGCGGTGTAACACCGTAAGCAATAAAAAATTCTGGCTTTAAAGACCGATAGTAATTCATTGCGAATTGCGGCTGCGTGCTATGTTTCGAATCCGGATCGGATAGACTAGATCGAATAACAAGCAACTCCTCTAATTCTTTTTTAGTGCGATGCATGATTACAATGGGTAATCCGTTGTGATGGATAATTCTAACTTCACCAGGCTCTAACTCATTTAAGTTGAATCGAAGTAAATAATGATCTTTTTTAACGATTGAAGAATTTGAATACTCTGAAAAAAGATTCCAAACAAATATAAAGGCTATAAATATTAACAGTAGAAAAATTTTAGCTAAAGTTTTTCTACTGTTAATATTTTTACCTTTAATACTTTTTTCAGATGACATAATTAATATAACGACTTAACCGAACCCGTGTTTTTATAATTTAAATAATCTGTCAATACGGCATCATGATCAAAGGCTAAATCGGTTGGTAGTGCATCAATACTAAATATTTTTACACTTTTAGCATCATCTGCTGCCTGGGGAATACCCTTTGCCGTAGCAACATAAATAGCGGTAACTGTGTGTCCTCTAGTATCACGCGCAGGATCAGAATACACGCCAAGCAAACAAGTGAGCCTAACATCTAAACAGACTTCTTCTTTTGCTTCTCTAATTGCAGCATGTTCAAGTGTTTCGCCTACATCGACGAAGCCCCCTGGTATTGCCCAACCATAAGGTGGATTTTTACGCTCAATCAGTACAATACTAATCTGATTGTCCTCATTAACAAGTTCAATAATGGCATCAGCTGCGAGTAAGGGGGTTATTGGTTTAAAGTTATCGTTTGGCATGAATCCGGTTTCTCGTTATTTTACGGTGCGAATTTATTTTTAAATCGAATGATTTTTGCACGCTCTCGTTTATCAGGCCTTTTTACTGGTGCGAGTACGGCTTGAGTTTTATGCAGTTGGGCAAGATCGGCCCTTAATTGAATACTTTCAGGACTTTCAACATAAAGTGTTCTAGCAATACTTGCTGAATTACGTTTTTCAGCCAATTCTAGAACTTTTATAGAAAATTTATACAATCCTTTGGTGATAACCATTTCATCATCAATAGCTATCTGACGTGATGGTTTAACGCGATTTCCATTCACGTGAACATGCCCACCTTGAATCGCTTCAGTCGCAAGCTTGCGCGTTTTAAAAAATCGAGCTGCCCAAAGCCATTTATCGAGTCGAATCGCCATAATCATACACTTATGTGTTAGTTATCATAATATGAAATATCACTATAAATCATATAGTATTTTTTATACCTACAGTACGATATGATCATAAAAAAACCATACCATAGTCAATATGCAAAAAAGTAAATTCATACAGAGCTTGTATCAAATCGTTGCACAAACAAGTGTTTTGTCTGATGACGAAGAATTGCATCCCTACGAGTGTGATGGCTTATCCGCGTATAAATTTATTCCCTGGCTCGTTGTTCTACCCGATACCATTGAACAAATACAAAAAATTGTAACACTTTGCTACAAAAATGATATTCCCATTATAGCTCGTGGTGCTGGCACAGGACTTTCAGGGGGTGCTCTACCACAAGAAAACTGTTTGATTTTATCTCTTGCGAAGTTAAATAAAATATTAAATGTTGATCCTATTACACGTACTGCACAGGTTCAGCCTGGTGTTCGGAATCTCGCAATTAGTGATGCGGCTAAGCCTTTCGGACTTTATTATGCACCGGATCCTTCATCACAAATTGCTTGTTCAATTGGTGGCAACGTTGCAGAAAATGCAGGCGGAGTTCATTGCCTAAAATATGGATTAACCGTGCATAATATTTTAGAAGTTAAAATTATTACTATTGAAGGTGAATTAATCATATTAGGAGGACAAAGCCTTGACGCTGCAGGCTATGACCTTCTCGCTTTAATTACAGGTTCCGAAGGTCTATTAGGGATTATTGTTGATATTACCGTAAAACTACTCCCTTCACCTGAAATAGCTCAAGTCCTGCTTGCTGCTTTTGACAACGTTCTCGATGCAGGTAAAACTGTAGGTGATATTATTGCTAATGGCATTATCCCCGCCGGTTTAGAAATGATGGATAAACTCGCCATCAATGCAGCCGAAGATTTTGCTCACGCAGGCTATCCCAAAGATGCCGCAGCAATTCTTTTATGTGAAATAGATGGAACTAAAGAAGAAGTAGAACAAAATATTTTACATGTGCAAAAAATTGTAAGTGCAAACAACGCTACTCTTATTAGAATTTCAAAAGATGAACAAGAACGTGTATTAATTTGGCAAGGACGTAAATCAGCCTTCCCGGCAGTTGGCCGTTTAGCTCCTGATTATTACTGCATGGATGGCACCATTCCTAAAAAATGTTTACCTGATATTCTTGATGCTATAAATAAGTTATCAGACCATTATCAGCTACCGGTTGCCAATGTATTTCATGCGGGTGACGGAAATTTGCATCCTCTAATTTTGTACGATGCAAACATCGATGGCGAACTTCATCGTACTGAAGAGTTTGGCGCAAAAATTTTAGAACTCTGTGTGAAAATGGGTGGAACCATTACTGGAGAACATGGCGTAGGCATCGAAAAGATTGACCAAATGTGTGTGCAATTTAAATCTTTAGAGCTACAACAATTTCACGCTATTAAATCAGCCTTTGATAAAAAGACTTTGCTCAATCCAGGTAAAGCTGTACCAACTCTACATCGCTGTGCAGAACTTGGTGGTATGCACGTACATGATGGTGTACTGCCACATCCAGAACTGGATCGCTTCTAATGATGAATGATGTCTCAAAGATTATTCAAGAACAAGTTGCTGAAGCTTATCAAACGAATAACCCTGTGGTTATAAAAGGCAATGGTACAAAATATTTTTATGGTCATCCTTCTGATGGTACTCCGTTAATAGTAAGCCAACATCAAGGGGTAATAAGTTATGAGCCTACCGAACTCGTTATTACTGCTCGAGCAGGTACTCCATTAACTGAAATTGAAGAACTGTTAGATAAGAATGGGCAGCAACTTGCTTTTGAACCACCTCATTTTAAGATAGAACATACCGATAGTGAAGAACAACGTGTAGCAACTTTGGGGGGAGCGATAGCATGTGGCTTATCCGGTCCAGCTCGGGCAAACAATGGTGCGGCTCGCGATTTTGTTTTGGGTTGTGAAATTATAAATGGCAAAGCAGAGCAACTTAAGTTTGGTGGTCAAGTCATGAAGAATGTAGCTGGCTATGATGTATCTCGACTTATATGTGGAAGCCTTGGTACTTTAGGAATTATTTTAAACGTTTCACTTAAAGTGTTACCTAAACCCGAAGTGACCACGAGCTTATGTTTTTCTTTAACACGTGAGGAAGCCTATTTAAAACTACGCGAACTTAATAACAAACCTTATCCAATAACAGCAAGTTGTTACTTTGATGGTCAACTCAGCATACGCTTAGCAGGTAATTCTCTGGCTATTAAAGCTACACAAAATAAAATCGGCGGCGATATTATTGATAACGACCTAGAGTTTTGGGAAAGTATAAAAGAACAACAACATACATTTTTTGATACGAAGCAAACACTCTGGCGCATATCAACCAAGCCTTTCTCGGCTCTCAATATAGATATGGATAAAGATACTGGTTGTCTAACAGAATGGCATGGTGCCCTTCATTGGGTAAAAACAAATACTCCAGCCAAGATCTTACGGCAACATGTAGAGCAAATAGGCGGTCATGCAACAATCTTTCGCAATGGTTCGATTCAAGATGAAATTTTTCATCCGCTAACAACATCGCTATTTTCTATTCATAAAAATATAAAACATGCTTTCGATCCTGCCGATATTTTAAATCGAAATAAAATGTACCTATTTAACGAATAACATAATAATGCAAACAAACATAATAAAAAATTTACTCAGTCCTGAATTAAGCAATGAAGCAGATAGTATTTTACGTAGCTGTGTTCATTGTGGCTTTTGCACTGCCACTTGCCCGACCTATCAATTATTGTCAGATGAATTAGATGGTCCTCGTGGACGTATTTATTTAATTAAACAAATGTTGGAAGGTAATGCTCCGACTAAAAAAACATTAACGCATTTAGACCGTTGCTTAACCTGTCGTAGTTGTGAAACCACTTGTCCTTCAGGTGTAAAATATTCACGATTACTCGATATAGGCAAACATTTTGCTGAAAAAAACATACAACGCTCAATTTTTTCTGTAATCGCACGTAAAAGCTTATTAACTTTATTGTTAAGTAAAACCTTATTTCAAACTTTAATAAAAAGTATTCAACCACTTACATCTTTTCTCCCAAGATCAATTAAATCAACCGTATCAATTACTAAAACAAAATTAGCGTTACCTACTAATATACATAAACGTAAGGTATTACTTTTAACCGGCTGCGTTCAGGAAACGTTAGCTCCAGCAATTGATTTACATCTTGCTCATTTATTAGATCATTGTGGTATACAAACAATCCCAGTTTCAGGTTGTTGTGGTGCATTGCCCCAACATATGTCTGCAGAAGAAAAAGCCACAGAAATAATGAAGAACAATATAGACCAGTGGCAAGCCTATATAAATGAAGGTATTGAAGCCATTATAATGTCATCGTCAGGTTGTGGTGTTACTTTAAAAGAATATAAAGCTTACTTACAATATGATAAGCACTACAAAAGCAAAGCCGAAATTGTTTCTAACTTAGTGAAAGATCCAATTGAATTATTAGAGAATGAAGCGGGAAATTTAAAACAAAATAAAGTAACCGATATGTCTTTTCATGCTCCTTGCACATTGCAACATGGCTTAGGTGTACATACTAAAGTTGAATCATTGTTAACCAAATTGGGTTATCGACTTAACATAATTAAAGACTCACATTTATGTTGTGGTTCTGCAGGCAGCTACTCAATATTTCAACCAAAAATTTCAAAGCAGTTACTTAACAATAAAATTTCGGCATTAGAAAATGATAAGCCTGCAATTATTGCGACGTCCAATATCGGCTGTTTGACCCACTTGAACTCGAAATCTCAAAAACCGGTACAACATTGGTTAAGTGTTATTTTTGAAAATCTAAAGAAATAATAACTTAAGCTGATGATGATTTTTTTGGTTTTAGAATACTGAATATTTTTATAAGTAATAAAATAAAGAATAGCCACTTACTTATTGTTGCTAATAAGTACCATCCCCCATTGTTAGAAGCTAAGATATCAAATTCATTTACGAATAAAACTTCACACGCACCGTTACCTGTATCCGTTCTAATTGTACTCGATACTCTTCGCCATTTAGGATTACTCCTGGGAGAGTAATTCACTAACATACCCTTTACATGAATCTGATCACCAATTTTTGCATTTCTAATTTTTTCTCGCACATTTAAGTTATCTGATAACAAATGATTATTTGAAATTTTATTATGATCAAATACCGTCATATAAGGATACTGAAAATAACAGGTAAAATCACCACTACTGAAATTTACTTTCTGATAATCACTACCCGCTACATTCTCGCCCCAAATTACACATATATCTTTTATATCGACCGAGGCATCGGTATGCATAATATCTGCCCAGCTATTGATATTATTTTTAGTAACAACTAATCCCCACAACTCATAATTTGCAACGGGTTCGATATCGTATGTTTCACCTCGATAAAAAAATGAAAATGGACGCTTAGTTGTTTTAAACTGAATGGGATCGCGAAAACTTGATTTAATAATAGCCGATGTTTCTGGTAACGAGTCTTTTTGCCAGATAGATACCACATAAAACAAAATACATAACAAGATAGCGATGCTAAGTATCTTTTGGGCTAGAGATACTTTTCCATATAAATTGTTATCGGTAACAGATGCTTTGCGTGTAGAGGGTTTCGAATAAGATGTATTAGCAGCTTTACTATACGCTATACCACAAGAGGGACACTGCCAATCAGGAACAGATTCTACTGACTTGCGCTTGTACTTACACTTAGGGCAAATCATATTTTATTATTTCGAACTACTTTCCACCACCAAGACAAGGTGGAGACATTGGAGCCGTTCCATACGCATCATGCCATTCTGATTCTGTATAAGTATGAAGAGCCAATGCATGAATGATTCCTTGTAGCTCTTCTTCTAAAATCTTATTAATCATTCGATGTCTTGCAAGTAATGCTTTACCAGAAAATTCTTCCGATACAAGAACAACTTTAAAATGGGATTCTGAACCTGCAGGAACATTGTGGTTATTACTCTCGTTAATAACCTCCATATGTAATGCGTTAATTCCGTTTGCTAACTTTGACTCTATTACTGACTGGATCTTCATAACGACTATAACACTCACTTAATTCGTAAAAATCTAATTATCTTGATAAAAACGCATTCCCATCAAATATTCACTATTATTATAATAACGATAAACGATTTCACCTTGGGCTTGTATAACTTTAACTTTTCCTTTAGCTCCAATATTCATCGTGACGGTTAAAATATCTCCCACTGTCTTAGGCTTATTTGATGAAAAACAAACGCCATCAAGTGAAAAGTCTGTAGCTTTCATGGCTATCTTCTCTCCAGAAAGGCAACTCACACTAACAGGCCGTCCAAAAGGTATTCGACGATGTCTCCGTTTTTCTGTAATCATGCAATATACTCCACCAGTATTATTAATTGAAAAATCCTTTTATCAACTGCGCAACCCAACAATAAAATTATCAAATCCCGCCAATAATACACTAAAAAGGTTGGAGATCTAATTATCTTTCATAACTTAAAACTCACTGCTTTTAATATTACGATAACTATTTGATTATTATATATTTATTAATTGATGAGTAGGAAATTGTGTATATGTATGTATTCAGGAAAATCTAATATTCTTCTTTTAAAACCTTAAATACAATTTCTCTATGTGGGTTGTATTCAGCATCTGTAGCGATATCTAGACTATCTAACTTTGCCATTTTTAAAACTTTTCGACCTTCACTAGTGTTAACCATATTCGCCAAAATAGTTTGAATTTTATTTTGAAGTTCATCAGGCATATCTTTGCTCACAGCCCAAGGCAAATGAGCAAGTTGTTTCCCCTTAACTAAATATTTTAATTTGGAAGTATCAATTGAGTTTTTAACGACACCTAAAAGAAGTACTTTTTCTCCACTACCCGCTGCACTCGCTTGCTTTAGATAAGTAGCAATAATTGCATTAGGAGGATTTTTTGCAAAACTAACAACATACTCACTGCGGTCTAAACCATTAGTTTCTAATAAATACCGTGCATAAATATAGCTTTGCATTGCTTTAGGGCCTCCGCCAAAAACGATTTTCTTCCCCGTCAAATCCATAACATTTTTTATCCCTGAATCCTTGCGAACAATAATTGAACCGGTAATTGTTGATTCGCCAAATTCCTTATTTTTAAGTATAACCGTGTATCCATATTTTTTATGGGAAATCATATAGTGGTATTGATTGTAGTGAACCAAATCATACTCACCTTTTTTCACTCCTTTCCAGAAAGTTGCAAAGTTTTTTGATGTTTTTAATTGAATTCGACGATTAAGTTTTTTAGACAAATACACTTCTAATGGTTTAAAAAAAGTGATTGTTTTGACAGAATTTCTTCGAGGGAAAATGCCTATTACCAACGGCTCATCGGAAGAATACGAATATACCGTTTCACTATAACCCGAATATAAGATTAATATTGCAAAAAAATAAAGGTTACTTAATTTTTTAAGCATACATATTCACAAAAAATTACCTTCATTCAATTGCCTCAAATGCTTCAATTATATTTCTGCTACCATCATAGTCTTTATCGGTAGATTCCCTAATTCCTGTCATCCCAGCTTGTTTCAATATTTGTCTACCTTCGGGGCTATCATTTAGGCTTAATATCGCCTGTTGTATCGATTTTTCCAGTTCAGTCGATAGTGATTTTTTTACTGCCCATGGAATATGTGGAATAGATTTACTTAGGCTAATAGTTTTTAGCTCCGAAATATCAACGCCTTTCTTTTTTAATATTGGGAGCTTTAAGCCAACATCGCCAATACCCGCAGCATCAGCTTGCTTTAAATATGTCGCAATAGTTGCATTAGGAGGGTTCTTTGCAAACTTAGTTATATACTCGGAACGTTTCAAACCAGCTTTATGCATTTCTACAGAATTAACCACATATGCAACAAAAGCTTTTTTGCCGCCACCGAAAAGAATTGTTTTACTTTTTAAATCCTTAACTGAGTTGATGCCGCTGTCTTTTCTTACGATTAAAGCTCCTCGAATTGCATTTACACCAAACTCTTCATTGTGAGCAAAGACACGATAGCCAAATTTTTCATGCGATTCAATATAGTGGAGTTGGTTATAATGCACGATGTCATATTTACCTTTCGTGACATTTCTCCAAAAAGAAGGAAAATTTCTAGAAGTCACCACTTTAATATCTTTACCTATTTTTTCTGATAAATAATCAGAAAAAGGCTTAAACATTCTTACTGTTACTTTTGCATTACGACGTGGAAATATTCCCATTAACAGTTGATCATCTGAAGCAAGCACATACATGGGAAGCCATAGCTCCAAGCCCATTAAAATAATCAAAATGGAAATTGTTTTTTTCACAGAAATTCCTTTGTTAATTCGAAAATCAGCAAATGATTCTAGACTTCAACTACAAGGTATTAAATCTTTAACTACGTCCGTTAATATCCTGTATCGTCATTCAAACCAATTTGTTTAGCGAAAAATTATATATTAATCTTATAATATTCAAATAGTTACAGAATCATTTAATTTTCTCGCTCCCGATTTTAATATATTGGGAAGTGCAAACAGCTGAAATGGGAAACTCAATCTCAAAATATAGTACAAATTCAATATAATATGAGAAATAGCTGCCTATCAAACTAAAATAAATCAAATGCACTACAACCTTAATTATTGAAATAACATCAAATTAAGTAGCTCATAACAAAATTTAGATAAAAAAAACGGCTCAATTATGAGCCGCTTGTAATAACACTAGACTAAAACCTAATGAGTAAATTGAATCAATAGTTTGTTCATTCTTGCTACAAAGCCTGAAGGATCTTCTAATTGACCACCTTCGCTCAACATAGCTTGCTCAAATAATGTGAGAGTAAGATCCGTAAACTGCTCAGCCTTTGAATCATCTTCAAGGATTTTAACTAACGGATGTTCAGGGTTAATCTCTAGAATGGGATCAACATTAGGAACTTCATGCCCTGCTTGTTGAAGAATTTTTTGCATACTCACTGCCATATCTTGTTCTTCAACGACTAAACATGCTGGAGAATCTGTTAAACGGTGAGATACACGCACATCTTTAACTTTACCTTCTAATGCATCTTTCATTTTAACAACGAGATCTTTAAATTCTTTTTCAACTTCTTCAGCTTTCTTTTTATCTTCTTTGTCTTCTAAATCACCAAGATCAAGTTCACCTTTAGCAACTGAAACAAGTTTCTTATCTTCAAATTCATTGAAGTAAGACATCATCCATTCGTCAACACGATCAAACATTAAGATAACTTCAATTCCTTTCTTCTTAAAGAACTCAAGATGTGGACTGTTTTTAGCGGCCGTGTAACTTTCTGCCGTAATATAATAAATTTTATCTTGCCCTTCTTTCATTCGGCCGATGTAATCGCTCAAAGAAACATTTTGTATGTCTGAATCATTGTTACTTGATGCAAACCGAAGTAATTTTGCAATTTTATCTTTATTCGCAAAGTCTTCTGCCATACCTTCTTTTAAAACATTACCGAATTCATTCCAAAATGAAGCATATTTCTCTTCGTCATCTTTTGATATTTTACTTAAAGCAGCTAATACTTTTTTAACTGAACCCGTTTTAATTGCTTCGATTTGTTTGTTTTTTTGTAAAATTTCACGAGAAACGTTTAAAGGCAAGTCATCTGAATCAACAACACCTTTAACAAAACGTAAATACGTAGGCATTAACTGTTCAGCATCATCCATAATAAATACGCGTTTAACATAGAGCTTTACGCCATGTTGTTTTTCACGTTCATACAAATCAAATGGCGCACGTTTTGGAATATATAACAACGTTGTATACGACTGCGTACCCTCAACCTGGTTATGCATCCAATGCATTGGATCTTCAAAATCGTGAGCAACACCTTTATAAAATTCTGAATATTCTTCATCAGTAATATCAGACTTGCTACGTTTCCATAGAGCGGAAGCTTTGTTCACAGCTTCAAGTTCATCCGTTTTTTCACCTTTATCATCAAGTTTATACATTGAGATAGGCATTTCAATATGATCCGAGTAACGATTAACAACCGTGCGTAAACGCATATCTTCTAAGAACTCTGCTTCATCCTCACGAATATGTAATATAATCTTTGTACCACGTTTAGCGACTTCGATATTTTCTAAGCTAAATTCACCTTCACCTGTTGATTCCCAGCGTACGCCATGATCGGCAGGGTCACCAGCACGTCGAGTTTCTACCACAACATTATCCGCAACAATAAAAGAAGAATAAAAACCAACACCAAATTGGCCAATCATTTGAGAGTCTTTAGATTGATCGCCTGATAAATTATCCAAAAATTTCTTCGTTCCAGAATTAGCAATTGTACCAATATTATCAATCACTTCTTGGCGGTTCATCCCAATGCCATTGTCAGAGATGGAAATAGTTTTAGCTTCTTTATCTATATCAATAGTCAGTTTTAAATCACTGTCATCTTCAAACAATGCATTATCTTTTAAAGCTTCGAAGCGTAATTTATCGCAAGCATCAGACGCATTGGAAATTAATTCACGTACGAATATTTCCTTGTTTGAGTACAAGGAATGAATCATTAAATTCAGTAATTGTTTAACTTCAGTTTGAAAACTAAGAGTTTCTTTTTGCGTATCCACGGTCATTTATTGCTCCTGACGATTGTTCTTTTAACAGCTGATTTAACTAGTTTAATTTGTTCTATTTAGATGGGGTAACAACCCTTTGCTTTCAAGGGATGGTTTAAATTTATTTATTCCATAAAAATTTCATATATTTATATTAAAATCAAATAGATACAATCATCCCCTATTCAACTTATTCTTTAAAAAGGGAGTAACTTGCCTTCATTTTCCAATACTGTTAAATATACTTAAGTTAAGTTACTTAAATCAAAAGGCTCAAACTATGCGTTCAGTCGTTTTATTGTTTATATTAATTGCTCTGAGTACGTGGGTTGGTTTTGCATTAAAGCAAAACAACAGTCCCAATGCGAAAATTGCATTTATTATTGCTGGCGTCTTAGCGCTTTTATTTTTGGCTGGTTTCTTAAGGTATATATGATAAAAATTCGCTAATAAAAAAAGCCATGGGTTTTTACGCCCGTGGCTCCTTAGTATTGGTTTTAAGAGCAAATGAACTTATTTTTATAACATTGCTTTAGCTGCATCAACCGCTACACCACTGTTAATTTTTGCACCCATACCCGTTAGCACTTCATCAAGCGCATTCAAACAAAATTCAACATTTTTAGGATTACTTGCGTAGCCCATTAAACCAATGCGCCACACTTTACCGGCTAAGGCACCTAAACCAGCCCCGATTTCTAAATTATAATCATTAAGTAATTTAGCGCGTACTGCTGCATCATCCACACCGTCAGGAATCGTTACTGCATTCAACTGAGGTAAGCGGTCGGCTTCATCTACAATAAAACTTAAACCCATCGCTTCAATACCAGCACGGAGTGCTTGGTGCATCTTGGCATGTCGTGCCCAAGAATTTTCAAGACCTTCTTCCTGTAAAATAACAAGCGCTTCATGCAAGCCATATAGATTATTAACTGGCGCAGTATGATGATAAGCACGCTTAGCGCCTGCTCCCCAATACCCCATGACCAGGTTTAAATCCAGGAACCAGCTTTGCACAGGCGTTTTACGGTTTCGAATCACTGCTGCAGCTCGTTCATTAAAGCTTACTGGTGATAAGCCCGGAGGTGCTGACATACATTTTTGCGTACCAGAGTAAATAGCATCAATATCCCAATCATCAACTCTTAATTCAGTTCCAGCTAATGAAGTCACAGCATCCACAATCACTAAACAATCGTATTTGTGTGCAAGTGCCGTTAGTCCTTTTGCATCTGATTGAGCACCTGTTGATGTTTCAGCATGTACAAAAGCAACTATTTTTGCATCCGCATTATCTTTTAATGCTTGTTCAACCTTAGCAATATCGATTGCTTTGCCCCATTCATCTTCAACCATAACAGCGGTACCGCCGCAACGGGTTACGTTTTCTTTCATGCGTCCACCAAATACACCATTTTGACAAACAATCACTTTATCACCTGGCTCAACCAAGTTCGCAAAGCACGTTTCCATGCCAGCAGAACCCGGTGCAGACACGGGGAACGTTAATTCATTTTTAGTTTTAAAAGCATATTGTAAGAGTGTTTTCATTTCATCCATCATTGTGACGAACTCTGGATCGAGATGGCCGATAGTGGGACGAGCCAACGCTTCAAGAACACGAGGTGAAACATCTGAAGGACCGGGTCCCATTAGTGTACGAGGTGTTGGTGAAAAAGATGAAATTGTCATAGAGCCTTACCCTTAAAATATTAATATGTAATAAAAAAATCGAACCACAGTATACCTTAATTCCCAGTATTGCACTAAGGCATAGAGATATTATTTAGTCTAAATCCCTTTTGTTAATGGGGTGATTTTACTATATCGTCTGCTATTTTAAGAGTGAAATTTTTCCACTTTGCTGGCGAGTAGATTTATACTGGCAAGTCCCTCTATACTTTAGAGATTCCAATTATAATATAAGGTATCCAATGACTGATCTCCCACTTATTCTTGAAGCTGAACAGCTACAAGCAGAATTAACCGATAACAACATTGTAATTTTGGATTTATCTCAAGCGACAACTTATCTGCAGCAGCATATACCCAGCGCTTTTTTTCTCGATTACAGCTGGATAACAAAAGCTGAGAACCCAGTAATGGGCTTATTGCCTGATATCGAACAACTGAATCGCGTTCTTGCTGCTTTTGGTATTACGACTGATACACATGTTGTCACCTATGATGACGAAGGTGGTGGTCGCGCATGTCGCTTACTATGGACACTTGATGCCCTCGGTCATCAGCACTATTCACTTTTAAACGGTGGATTACAAACTTGGGCAAATAAACAACTTCCCGTTAGCCAAGAGATTACATGGCCTACCCCTTCAAGTTATTCAGGAACTATCAACCAAACACCGATTGCCGAAAAACAATTTATTCTTGATACATTAACTGATGATTCGACCATCATTTTAGATTGCCGGAGTCCAATGGAATACAGTGGTACCAAAGCCTTCGCCGCACGCGGTGGCCATATACCTGGAGCCATTAATATGAACTGGATGGATTTGATTGATACCGATAACCACTTGAAACTTAAACCCATTAGTGAAATTGAACGAATTTTAGATTCTAAAGGCATTACCAAAGATAAAACCATTATTACCCATTGCCAAACACACCACCGCTCATCACATAGTTACATTGTGTTGAAAAGCTTAGGCTATGAAAAAATAAAGGGCTATCCAGGTTCCTGGTCAGATTGGGGAAATGATCCAAGTACACCGATTGAAATGGCTTAAAAGTTTTGAGAGATAATCATTTACCGCTGAAAACTTAAACTTGTTCAGCGGTAAATAATAAATTTAGACTGTATTTAATCTGTAGAACGAACAACACCTGTGACAATACCTAAAATTTGCACATTTTCATTTCGCAAATAAATGGGTTCCATATCAGGGTTAGCAGGTTGCAGGCGAATGCCATCCGCTTCTATAAAAAGTTTTTTTAGCGTTACCGTTTCAAAGTTAATCATCGCCACAACGGTTTCACCGTTAACCGCTGATTCACGCTTTTCAATCACGACAACATCACCATCTTGAATATTGTCATCAATCATTGAGTTACCACGTACTTTCAAGGCATAACAATTACGTTTAACCATGTTAGTAGGAACAGAAACAATTTCGTCGTTCGAACATGCGTCAATTGGCTGTCCAGCAGCAACCCAACCCATTAGAGGGATATCTGTTAGCGATTCTTCAATATAGTCAAAAGCTTCAAAAGACTGTTGCCAAACGGAATGCCCTGCTTTAGAAAGTGATTTCTGTGCAAAATCTTGTACAGATTTAGTATTTGGAATCAATAAGTTAACTGTAGACATTGAAGTAATCCTTTAGGGTTTCCATAACAATAGCTTGAAGCGGCAAAGATTGCAAACCCCCAAGATTATCAATACCAGAATAAAACACCAAGATGCTCTTCAAGATAAGGGCTCCATTTTAGTTATATCCGCACATAAACAGATTGAGAGTCTAACGATTACCAATTCAAGTACACTCCTGCAACTATTCCATATAGAATAAGTCCTAATTAACATACCAATATTTTCATATCGTCAGGATAACAATAAAAAATGTCAGATTTAAAAGAAAATTCTAAATCAAATTCTATTCTATTAATTTCTGTTGCTATTCTCAGTCTGGTAGTGGGTGTTTGGGTGAGCCAAAAACTGTTTACTGCATCTGTTGTAGCTGTACCGAAAAACTTAGAAGCGACTTTGTTAGACAAGTCAAAACCTTTAACTAACTTTAATCTAATCGATCATGATAACGCTCAATTTAATCTCGCAAGCCTGCAAAACAACTGGAGCTTTTTATTCTTTGGCTACACTCACTGTCCAGATGTTTGTCCTCTGGCAATGCAAGTTATGCGAAAAGTTTGGCTAGCGCCTGAATTAAAAGCAAAAACAAATCTTAAAATGATATTTGTATCCGTTGACCCTGACCGAGATACACCAGCAATACTCAAGTCCTATGCTCAATATTACAATCCGGCTTTTATAGGGGTAACGGGAAATGCAGATGAAATTGATAAACTAACTCGACAAATTGGTATTTTATATGGCTTTGATGAGCCCAATAAAAATGGCGATTACAATGTTAGCCATAGCGGACAAATTATTTTAATCGATCCTAAAGGGAATATGCGCGCTGTATTTTCTCCACCACTTAACCCTGCATCCATTGTAAAAGACTTTGTTGCTATTAAAAAATTCGTAGAGCAAAACTCATGAAAAAAATCATATATAAATTAATCGTATTAGTTCTTCTAACAAATGTAGCTATTGCCACTGCCGAAACGAAAACAAAGCATTTTTCACTTTCATTTGGAAAAATCATTATTCCAGAAGCTCCACCTGTTTCAGCTGTTATGGTGGCCTATATGAATATTAAAAATAATGGATCTAAAAGCCAAAAAATCACGCACATAATAAGTCCACAATTTAAGCGTGTGGAAATTCATGAGATGAGTATGGAAAATGGTATGATGAATATGCAACAACTCAAAAGTTTATCCATTAAACCAAAAGAAACTATCGCCTTAGAGTCAGGAGGCTTACATATCATGTTGATAAAACCTATTTCGCCTCTAAAACACAATGATAAAGTTGAACTCACTTTTGAACTTGCAACGGGTGAACTTACAACGATATCAACACAAGTTCGAAATATTGACTTAACAAATCAACACCAACATTAAAGATCACTATGAACCAAAATCTACAATCCGCCACGATAAAAGATAAAGCCTTTGCTTTAGTTCAAAGATGCCTACCACATCATTTCCTTTCAAGTATTATGTATAAAATTACTCGTATTAAAACGAAATGGTTCAAAGATTTTTTCATAACCAAGTTTATTAAAATTTATAATGTAGATATGGCTCAAGCTCAAAATAGCGACCCTACTAGTTTTAAATGTTTTAATGAGTTTTTTACTCGTCCGCTGAAACCTGAAGTACGTCCCATTGCTGATGGCAGTAATACCATCATCTCACCCGTTGATGGAACGGTAAGTGAAGTTGGTGGAATTACCAATGATCAAATATTCCAGGCAAAAGGAAAATCCTACTCACTTGAAACCTTAGTCGGTGGTTCACCCGAGCGTGCACAATTTTATAAAGAAGGTTATTTCGCTACATTATATTTGTCACCTAGTGACTACCACCGCATCCATATGCCGATAGCGGGTCGTATACGAGAAATGGTGCATGTACCAGGTCGTTTATTCAGTGTCAGTCCTTCAACAGCACGTAGTGTTAACCGTTTATTTGCACGTAATGAGCGTGTTGTCGCGGGATATTCTACTGAAGCCGGACCAATGGCAATGATTCTAGTCGGTGCCATTTTTGTTTCAAGTATGGAAACCGTTTGGGCTGGCACCATTACTCCACCAAGAGGAAAAAATCTTCGCCAATGGAGTTACGATACTAAAGATCCTATGCATTTTGATAAAGCTGATGAGATGGGCCGTTTTAATATGGGCTCAACCGTTATACTTTTATTCCCAGAAAATAGTATTCATTGGGAAGATAAGTTAGTGAGCGGGACTAAGATACAAATGGGCGAAAAAATTGGTGAGATTATTTCTAAAACTTAGGGCCAGCTGCCCCTAAGCTTTCTCAATTGTAAAGGCAATCACATCACTGATAGAAGTAACACCTGTCGCTAACATTAAAACACGATCTAATCCTAAGGCAACACCTGAAACCATTGGTAAGCCATGTCCAAGTGCAGCAATTAAATTACCATCTAGTGGTATTGATTCCATGCCACTGTTAGCTCTCGTTAAATTTTCATTCTCAAAACGTTGTTGCTGTTCTTCAGCATCAAGTAATTCTTGATAGCCATTTGCTAACTCAACCCCATTTATAAATAACTCAAAACGTTCTGCGAGATTAATTTTTTCTTTTCTAATGTTAGCAAGTGCTGCCTGCGTTGCAGGATAATCATAAATAAAAACAGGGGCGTCTTTGGGTAAAGCAGGCTGAATAAGATGCGTCATAATTAAATCTAACAAAGCATCTTTAGTTAGACTTGTATCATTCTGATACAGCTGAATCTTATTTTTTTCTATTACGGCATAAAGATCATCTTCATTTGCAGTATGAGGATTAATGCCTATAAGATTAAAAAAAATATCTTTATATGAAAAAGATTGTGTTTCGTTTAGTGTGACTTTGTCTTGTAACAGGCAACGTACCAAAGCATCAACTTGTTGCATCAACTGATGATACTGCATCTCAGGTTGATACCACTCAATCATTGTAAATTCTGGATTGTGATTTCTGCCAGCTTCAGCTTGACGAAAAACTTTGCATATTTGGTATATCGCACCAGAACCTGCCGCAAGTAAACGCTTCATTGGAAATTCAGGTGAGGTATGCAGATAGTATTGTTGGTTGTTATAGCGCGTTGTAAAACTTTCTATATTGGGATCAGGCGTTGTTGATTGGGACAAGCTAGGGGTATCGATTTCTAGACTATTATATTCTTTAAAAAAGTGTCTCGCCCTATCGAGTAACTCAGCTCGGCACTTTAAAGTTTCAAGTGTCGTATTTGGTTGCCAATTATTCACTCTATTTTTTAATCTTTGTCATGTTTAATAACTGCCAGAAAAACAATCCTCAAAGAGAAATATATCCCCAAACAGTTAAACCTAATTTATTCTTTTACTCGTCCAACATATTCACTGGTACGCGTATCCACTTTAATTTTTTCGCCAATATCGATAAATAATGGCACTCGTACGACTGCTCCAGTATTGCAAGTAGCCGGTTTGCCGCCACCACCTGAGGTATCACCACGAACACCTGGGTCAGTTTCCGCTACTGTTAAAACAACATGATTTGGTGCAGTAACACCAATAGGATTATCATTCCATAATGTAATGGTATAAGTATCTTGCTCTACAAGCCATTTAATTGCTTCGCCAACCGCTGTTTCATCAGCCGATACTTGCTCATACGTTTCCGAGTCCATAAACGTCCAGGTATCTCCATCAGTATATGAATATTCCATTTCAGTTTCCATCACATCAGCTGCTTCTACAGACTCACCTGATTTAAAGGTACGTTCAATAACTCGACCTGTTTTTAAGTTTCTAATCTTTACACGGTTAAAAGCTTGCCCTTTACCCGGTTTTACAAATTCATTTTCAACAATGTTGCAAGGATCATTATCCAACATTATTTTCAAACCGCTTTTAAATTCATTGGTACTATAGTTAGCCATGTGTCATCCTGCTAAAATTTTAAAATTCTATAAAGTTGTGTACCCTATGATACCGCGAATTGCTCCCTCATGTCAGACCCCTTCCTGGCAAAATCAGCTTGCTAATGCAGTTTATCGGCCAGAAGATTTGTTTGAGCTACTCGAGTTACCTTTAGAATTTCTAGACCAAGCTATAAAATCAGCAAAATTATTCCCATTAAAGGTAACTCACAGTTATCTTGCGCGTATTGAAAAAGGAAATATAAATGATCCTTTATTACGCCAAGTACTGCCACTATTTGAAGAACAACTTGAACATCTCGAATATAGCAATGATCCCGTTGGGGATCTGGAGGCAACTGTCGTACCCGGTATTCTGCATAAATATAAAGGGCGTGTACTACTCATGCCAACCGCTGCCTGCGCTATACACTGTCGATACTGCTTCCGTCGCCATTTTCCTTATGCTGAGCATAAATCGTCAAATAATTGGCGTGAAGCTATTCAGTACATCAAACAAGACCCTTCCATTAATGAGGTCATATTGAGTGGTGGCGACCCTCTCAGCGTAAGTAATGACAAACTATTTAGATTACTCGATCAGCTAGCCGCAATACCCCATCTAAGCCGAATCCGTTTCCACAGCCGCTATCCGATTATCCTTCCTGATAGAATTGACTTTGGGCTATGTGATTACCTGCAACAACACCGCTGTAATATCATAATGGTAATCCATACTAACCACCCTAACGAGCTTTCAGCTGACGCGATAAAATCACTTAACCTACTGAAAAATAAAGAAATAACAATTCTAAATCAAAGTGTTTTACTTGCAGGCGTTAATGACAATCTAACCACTTTAAGTCAATTGAGCGAGCAACTCTTTTCCAATGGCGTCCTCCCTTATTACCTGCATCAACTCGACAAAGTACAAGGAGCACATCATTTTTCGGTAAGTGACTTTGAGGCTAAAAAACTCATTGAAGGACTTCGAAATAGCCTTTCAGGTTATCTTGTACCCCGTCTTGTTAGAGAAAATAGTGGAGATTTTTCTAAACAACCGCTTTTTTGAGTTAACCCATTTTAATTGGTTATAACCCAAACGGGTTAACTGGCATCCTATTTGCTATAGTAAGTCAAGTAAACGTGTCATAATTCAGTTACATAATGATAGATTAATTGTTAACCATTTTTTAGTAGTAACTGTACGAAATTCGTACAATTTAATGAGGAACACCCCGTGAGTAAACCGCTCGGCCTAGAGGTTGCAGACCGACCAAAACCAACTAAAGGCGCTTTTAATATTAGCCATAAAAGCGTAGATAAATGGTTATCGGAACTTCCTAAAGCAAATGTCGGTGAAACCGCCAAATTAATCTTTCAGGCCCTGGTTGAAACCAACCGCCTAAAATACTCCTATAAAGAGCGTTCTCGCTTTTTAGAAGAGTTACGCCCAACAACACAGTTTGTTACTTCGGCAATGCGAAAACACTTCGTAGGTACGAGTTTCCCTTTACCCAAAAAGAGTCAGCGTGTAGCCGCAGCAACACGTGAAATTTACTCTCAATTAGCAATGGGCTATGTAATTTGTATCGAAGATTTGCTTGCTTCGACCGTGCTATTTATGGACAAAAAACTGCTTGTTACACTCATTCATCGAGCTATTTCAAGCCTAGGGCGCGTTTTACTCACTTCTTATCAAGTTTATTCACCCTATCCAGATAAAATTTGGCCCAGGATACATAAACTATATAAATATGCTGAAGAGCATAAATTACTTTCTATCGAGGTTATTGATAACCAACGACTATTTGTAAAAAAATCATCTATAAATGAAGAAGTTTGTCGAATTTTATTATTATCCCTAGCCTCCCCTTACCGATTACGCCAAGGAGAAGTGCAAAAAGTAAATAATACGCTCGAACGCTGGGCAATGAATAATCAATTATTCCAAATTAAACAAGGTGAAGTTGTTCATGGTTGCTTTGCGGTAGATTTAAATTCTGATAGTCCACCTCGAAATATAGCGTTAGTCAATAAAGACTGTAATCCTGAAGATTGCCGCACCATCGATACTGAAACTCTCGCCAACACCATTCGAGATGAAATACAAAACACGCAAGATTCTGGACTAACAACAATTACGGGGATTGAAATGTCTTCCCCTGAATTATCACATGATCTATTACGCCGTCTGCTAACGGCCTGGGCCGTCATTGCTAAACGTAATTTTCCACGTAGTGAAAAACAAGAACAAGTTCTTGTCGCAGTTGGCTTAAGCGCTTCACATCAAATTATTTGTGACTCAGCAAGACGTCGCTCACCACAGTCTAAAAATCGCAAAAGGGATAGCAGAACAACACCTCAAAATCCCTTCGCAGGTAAATCACAATACGATGCGAGCGAAGTCAATAACGTTAATGCATCACAACCCGATGTGTGGAATTTAGTCTATCCCTCAGAGGATACAGGTTACACTCCTCTTGATGCAGATAAGATTTCAAAAACAGTTAATGAAGTTAAGAAAGATGAATTGCTCTACCATGCAGAAAGCTGGGCTATTTTAAATGAAAGCGCTAGCGGCTACTGTATTCAAAATAAATCAAGTAATGAAACTACCGTTCAAGTCGGAGAACTTTTGAGCATACGCCGTAGTGGCGATGGCCATACCTGGAAATGGGGAGTCGGTGTTATTCGTTGGATGAAATACAGCGATGAGTCAGGTATTAACTTGGGCGTTGAAATGCTTACTCCGGATGCAGCAGCTGTTGGCTTAAAAGCAGCCGTTGATGATGCCGATGTCGACTTCCAACGTACCCTTATGCTTCCGGAGCTCAATGCAATTAACCAAGCAAGTACTATTATTACTAACCCCGTAACCTTTAGAGTTGGTCATCAGCTTAAAATGAAAATTGTTGGTAAAGAAATAGACGTAAAACTAAGTAAACAGCTCCAAAATACAGGCTTATTTGCTCAATTTCAGTACGAACAAGTTGATTCCCCATCTCCTGATGAGGAAAACTGGGAAGAAAAGTCTGATTTTAGCAATGTCTGGTCGATAATATAAACTTTAAGTTTCTCAGCTTTACTCAAGCATAGTATACTTTCTGCCGATATAGAGAATACGATCAGCGTTGTATAAAAGGAAAGCAGGCATTGAGCAGTGAAAATCTACTACGTTTATTAACTATCTTTGATTTATCCGAAGAAGCAGAAGTTCTGATAAATTCTCTACGTAACTCCGGCTTCATCGTTCGAGATGTTCGTGTTGAAGATGACGAAGATATGCTTGTCGCTTTAGATGAAAATCCAATTGATATAATTCTTTGTAAACATACCTTACCTATATTTAATGCTGCTTCTGCGGTTGAAATTGTTAGAAAATCCGGGCGTGATTTTCCAGTGATTGTTATTACCCCAAAACAAGATGACGAACTCACTTTAGAGTCTTTAAAATTTGGTGCGCGAGATGTTGTTTGTTTTGATAATACTCAACACCTTCGACATGTACTTGTTCGAGAACTTGCTGATTTAAAAGAACGCCGAGCTCATCGACGTTGCGAAAAAATGCTTCATGAAACTGAAAAGCGATCACGTTCTCTCATTGATAACTCACGTGATGCAATCGCCTATGTTCATGAAGGTATGCATATACATGTAAATAATGCCTACCTTCAAATGTTTGGTTGTGATGATAATGATGATGTCGAAGGCATGCCAATACTTGATATGGTAAGCCCGGATGACCATGCTCAATTAAAAGATTTTTTACGTGCTTATTCTAAATCACAGTCAGATGAAGATACTCTTAACTTACATGGCCAGCATACTGATGGCAGCTCTTTTGATATTGTGATGGAATTTTCACCTGCCAGTATGGAAGGTGAAGCATGTACTCAAATTATTATTCGCGACCAAAATGACAGCAAAGAACTCGAAGAAAAACTAAATGTACTTAGTAAGCAAGACTTGGTAACCGGCCTATATAATAAAATATACCTTAACGAACAATTAGATAAATTTATTTCTTCTGCGCTTGAAGGCCATGCTCGAGGCGCCTTGTTTTATATAGCCCTCGATAATTATGAAAAATTAAAAGATGAATTCGGTATTGCAGGCCTTGATATATTGTTTGTAGATCTTGCAAAAGTTTTAAAGCCAAAATTAGAACCTTTGGGTATTTTTGCTCGCATGGAAGGTGCTGCATTTTGTTTACTGATTAAAGACACCGATAATATACAAGCTGAAAAATATGCCGATGGAATTTGTACCATTATCAAAAATCATATTTCCGAGATTAATCACAAAACAACAACAACGACCGCCAGTATCGGTATTACCTTAATCAATGAAACGATTAGTAATATCCACGATTGCATTAACCGTGCTGAAAAAGGCGCTAGTATTGCATTAGAAGACGGTGGCAACAAACATCATACATTCAACCCGTCAATTGAAGATGTTGAAGAACATGCAAAAAATTCTCACTGGGAAAAAGCAATAAAGTTTGCCTTAAAGAACAATAAATTCAGATTACTGTTTCAACCAATCGTTAGCTTACATGGCGAACCTGGTGCGCATTATGAAATTTATGTGCGAATGCTTGATGAAGAACAACAAGAAATCCTTCCTGAAAAATTTATTCCAGCCGCTGAACAGGCTCATTTAATGTCGTTTGTTGACCGCTGGGTGGTAGCCAATTCATTAGTGGTATTAGCAGAGAGAATAGAAAAGAAAGAAGAAACCAGGATCTTTATAAAAATTTCCAGCAGTACCATAGTAGACCCTGAGTTTTTACCATGGGTCAGTGATCGTATTAAAGCACTACGAATAAATGCTGACTACATTACTTTTCAAGTAAAAGAAGAAACGGCTCTCAATTACTTAAAAGCAACAAAAACTTTTTTTGATGGCTTAAATGCATTACATTGCCGAACAGCTTTAGATAATTTCGGAATTGAAGAAAATACATTCCAATCAGTTAAGCACTTCAATGTAAATTACATTAAAATTCACAAAGAATTAATAAGTAAGCTTGCCTCAAATGTAGAAATGCAGGAAAGGGTTAAAGCCATATCTGAAGAAGTTTCTAAAAAGAACATTCAAACGATTGCAGCCTTTGTAGAGGATGCTAATTGCCTTGCCTTACTCTGGCAGTGTGGTGTTGATTTTATTCAAGGATACTTCTTGCAAGAACCTGACGTGGTCTTAGAATATGATTTTGAAGAGTCTTTTTAAATAACATTAACCACAACAAGCTTGGCCTCCCAAGTCCCTAGGCCAGCCTGCTGTGATTAATTAAGTGTTTTCGTTAATCTAGTACGTGTGAAACTAAGCCATCAGCAAGTTTTGGTTCAAACCATGTTGATTTAGGTGGCATCACTTCACCCGCATCTGCAACAGCCATTAATGCGTCCAGACCCGTTGGGTATAATGCAAAAGCAACTTTCATTTCACCCGAATTAACACGCTTTTCAAGCTCTTTCAGGCCGCGAATGCCACCCACAAAATCAATTCGCTTATCCCGACGTGGATCATCAATACCAAGAATAGGTGTAACGAGATGATTCTGTAATAAACTTACATCTAATCGACCAACTGGATCTTCGGCTGGGTAAAGAGCATCATTTAACGTTAACTGATACCATTTACCAGCTAAAAACATTCCAAATGTCTTTGCCGCCGATGGCTTCACTTCGGTCGCAGACTCTTTAACTTCAAAATTCTTTGATACTTTTTCCAGAAATTCAGCTACATCCAAACCATTTAAGTCAGTCATTACACGATTGTAATCTAATATTTTCATTTGATTATCTGGAAAAATAACACTTAAAAAATAATCATGGGCAGCTTCACCGCCATTATTACCCTTACGTTGAGCCGCTATACGTGAGGCAGCAGCAGAGCGATGATGACCATCAGCAATATACAAACTATCCATACCATCAAATGTTGATGTTATGGTTTCAATAACGGCATTATCACTAATCACCCAAATAGTATGTTGAACACCATCATCTGCTGTTAAATCGTATTCCGGAGTTGCAGTACAAGCTTCAGAGACAATCTTGTCAATCACATCATTATGTCGATATGTTAAAAATACCGGGCCTGTCTGAGCATTTAACGCATCAATTTGACGTACACGGTCATCTTCTTTTTCTGGACGGGTAAACTCGTGCTTACGAATACGATTAGTGTCATAGTCGGCAACTGAAGCAGCAGCAACTAAACCGACTTGCTCATGCTCACCCATAACCAGCTTATAAACATAATAGGTTGGTGAGCTTTCTCTAAATAGAATACCATCAGTAACAAGCTTTTTTAAATTCTCAGCTCCTTTGGCATAAACTGAGGCATCAAAAGGGTCAGTGCCTACGGCTAAGTCTATCTCAGGCTTTGAAATATGTAGGAAGCTGCGTGGACGTCCATTTGCTCGTAATCGTGCTTCCTCGGTGTTCAATACGTCGTATGGAGGTGCAACGACATCTTCAGCGAACTCTTGTTTCGGGCGTAATCCTGCAAAGGGTGAAATCAACGACATCTCTTCTACCTATTTAGTTTAAACGAATAGCCGAATTTTAAACGATCCTAAGGGTTTCGCCCAGTGATCTTGTACTTTTAAAGTAGTATTAAGCTATGTAATTTTAATCGGGCTATTTAGAGCAATGCCCGTATTCGAGAAGGGATGGAAGGATGAGATAAAAAGGTTCTTAAAATAAAGGTTTGCATCACTTTAGGCATCGAATCTAACCACCACTGCAAGGGATTAGGTATGGTTGCCTGGGAATTATGAACAGTATTTAATGCGCTTAGAAAACTTTGCAAATTAGTAGAGCGCATTGCAATTTTGTCCGCACGCAATTCATATCGCCGATTTATTGTGTTTAAAACAAGCAAAGGGAAAAATCCATAGCAAAGTAATACTAAAAATAAACTGCTTATAAATCCTATGTTTTTATTTCGCCATTTAAATAAAAATACATAATCAATAATTAAATGTATTAAATATACAGGTGCCCATACCGTTACTAAAATTAATAAATCAGTCACACTCATACTAAAAGTATCTTGCATGGCTACATGCGCCAATTCATGTGCAATAACAGCTTCAATTTCATCCGGCGTTAATTTATCTAATAATCCTTGAGTTAGAACGATAAGTGAAGGATGAATAAATCCAGGCAATACTTTTGCATTGATATCAAGACTTCTATCAATCACTATTTTAGGTACTCGAGTATTTAATTTTTTAGATATTTTACTTGCTAGACGTGAGATCCAAGCATATTGGTTATTAGTGGAAGCGGCTTCATTTTTATTAAATACAAAAGGTCTATTGAAAAACATCCTTAAAGATAAAACATTTATTACTAATATTTTATCTTTAACAAATAAATACAATAAAGTAATAGGACGGTAGCCATACCAAATACCACAACAGACAACAAATCCAAACAAAACATAGTTACCGAGAGAATCAGTAAATAAAGTAGTGTCAGAAGAATATTTAGATATAAAATTTAAAACATTATCAAACTGAAAAATGCTACTGATAAAAGTAAATTGAAACAACATTAAAAAGGCAATTAAAAGCACTAAAAAATATGCTTTAAAAATACCCAATAATTTCAATAAAACATGTTGATTGTACATACGCTTACAACCTTAACCATTGCCCAAAATTAGCATTAGTAAATACCAGCATATTACGATCCAGAATAGCTCTAAATTGAAATAATATGCTTATGATGTGAACTATATCACATAAAATTAAGAGTGGAATGAAACCTGAAAATAACCACAAAAACATGTTACTATTATGTCTCAAATTTACACCTGAAAAGACACGGAAAAGTCTAAATTTTACTGATATTGTGCCGACATATAGTAAGGCATACCGCATGGATAAGCTCTGGAAAGCTACGACAATATGATACTAACGACTCTACAAAGATTTAGACAAAAGCAGATTTTTAACCAGTTTCCTATTGCCTATAAACTAGCAATTATCATTACTATGCTTATAAGCTCAGGAATGATTTTACTTGGGCTTGTTATTGTTTCAAACCAAACCCAACTATTACGCGGGCAAATGACTGATTTTGGTCAGACTGTAGCTGGGCAACTCGCAAATTCATCAAAAGAGCTTATTTTATCCGATGATATATTAAGCATTATGGTTTCGGTTAAAAATCTGGGTAAACACAAAGGCATACTCGGCGCTGTCGTTTATTCTGAAACCGGTAAAAAGCTCGCCACTTTAGGTGTTGTTCCTGAATTAGATATCATTAGCTTATACTCACAATCAAAAAATAATCAACAAAAAGGCTATTCCTTCGAATGGAAAACGAAAGCGCAAGCCCAAGCCCAAAATAATAAAGGAGGGCAAGAAGGACAAAAAGGACTCGATGTTATTTCTTTTATGACTCCGGTTCGATTTCAAAACCTAATTGCGGGCCATGCCCTGGTAACCTTTAGCAAAGCTTCCTTATCGCAATCTTTGACAGAAACCGTTAATGCCATTATTGCAGCAACTATCTTTATGATAATTTTAGGCATATTCACCGCCTACGCACTTGGTCAACGTTTATCCCGCCCTATTCATCATTTACTTGATGCAAGTAAAGCCATTGATAGTGGAGATTACTCTTATCGAATTAAAGAGCATCGCAATGATGAAATTGGTTCGTTAATTGATGGCTTCAATAACATGGCTAATGGCTTGCTTGAAAAATCACAAGTTGAAAATGCTTTTTCTCGTTTTGTTTCGACAAACGTTGCAAAACAAATTATGGATAACCTAGATGGTATTAAACTCGGCGGACAACATGTCAATGCAACGGCATTATTTGCCGATATCGTTGGCTTTACTAGTCTTTCTGAGAAATTACCACCTCGAGAAGTAGCAACACTTCTCAACGAATACTTCACCTATATATCAATGGCCTGTGAACTTTATAAAGGTACTATTGATAAATACATGGGTGATTGTGCGATGATAGTATTTGGTGTGCCTGAAGATGATCCTGATCACGAATTTCATGCGATCAGTTGCGCTATTATGATTCAACGATTAATAGAACAACTTAATACCCTTAGAGAACAACAAGGAAAATACGCTGTACATTTCCGTATTGGAATTAACAGCGGTGAAATGCTTGCAGGTAATATGGGCTCACACGATCGTATGCAATACACTGTCGTTGGTGAAGCAGTCAATCTTGCTTCACGGCTACACACCGCTGCTGAGAAAGGACAAATTGTAGTAACCGATACTTTGGTTAAATCACCTGAAGTGCAATGGCGCATCATCGCCCACCGACATAAATCTATCGAACTCAAGGGTATTGCAGAACCTGTTACAACGTATATCGTAACAGACATTAAATCACCCTTTACTGACGAAATTGACCAACATATAAAAACAATACTGGCAAAAAAATCTGCAGCATGAGAATTATATTAACACTAATTAGCTTGGTTATATTCCAAGCCAGTTTAACCAGTTGTGCCTACATTTATTCAAAGAGTGATAATGTAGCAAATCAAGTTGAAAAACTTGCAAAAAAACAACAATATGGCCTCGCATTAGATACACTTGATTACATAAAACCCGATCATTTTAATTATGATTATTTAATGGTAGAGAAAAAAAGAATTACACTTCTCGCAAACCAGTATGAAAAAAAATCACTCTCTAAAGCCAGCCAACACGAAAAATTAAAACATTGGTCAAAAGCAATGACCACCTATGACACAGCACTATCCAATCTACCTAAAAGTAAAAGCATCAAACTTGCCCGTTCAAAATTTATCCGTAAACGTGACAAATATCTAAACCAGTTAAAAAATAAGCTTCTTGTTTCCAACGCTAAAACGCTCAGTAAAAAAACAGCCACAACAAAAGAAATAGCACAAGTAAATCCTAATGATAGTAAAGCTAAAAATATTTTAAAAACACATATTCGAGAAATTAAATTAACTGCCGACAAGCTTATTATTTGTGCTGAAGATGGACTAAAAAATGGGGATATACAATTAGCAGAAGAATGTATTACACTTGCTTCAAACTTATCGACTTCAATAACAACAAAAAGAAAAATCAGGTCGTTAAAGACATCATTAAAAAAATCAAAACAAAATAGATCAAAAACACATAAAAAATCTATTAAAATGATTAGTATTGAACTATCAAAAGTAAAAACGAATGCTGAACTAATTCGTTATCGAGATGAAATTCTCAAAATTTATCGTCAAGACAAATCAAATTTAAAAATAATTAAATTGAAGAAAACACTTTATACTCGAATTTCTAAATCTGTAGAAAAGGGGATAAAAAAAGGACAAGATTTATATAGCCAAGGACGTATTCAAATGGCACTTAATCAATGGAATGAATTACAAAAACTTTCTCCAACAAATCAACGATTAAATGATTATATCGATAGAGCTGAACGAGTGTTGAAAAAAATACATAGCCTAAGTAATAATCCTTCTACCGTAACACCTCCTAAAGCTGCAAATTAAAGAATAGGTACTATTCTTCTTCTATCTCAATAACAGGTGTTAAACGCCACACATCTCGATAACCTTGTGGCAACTTACGTCCACGTTGAGCGCGTTCACCCTCAAAAGGCTGCATGTCTTCTGCTTCAAAAACTTTATGACGCTTGCCTGAATATATAGATAAGTTATCATCTTCATTGATTACCGTAATAGCAGATAAATATTCAGTATGATTCTTAGCTTTGGCAGGATTAATATTTAGAATTTTAATACCTTTACCTTTAGGCAATTGAGGAAGCTCAGCAATATGATGAATCAACATACTGCCATCATTAGTTGCTGCGACAACCCAATTTGTTTCCATATCATTGACAGGTACAGGAGGTAAAACCGTACAACCTTCAGGTACCTTCATAATTGATTTGCCTTTTTTATTTTTGGTTATCATTTCCTCAAGCGAAATAATAAAACCAAAACCAGCGTCCGTTGCCAGTAAAAATAACTGATCCGGCTCTCCTGCCATCACACCGCAGAAACTTGCACCAGGTGGTGGAGTAAATCGACCCGTTAAAGGTTCACCTTGGCCACGTGCAGATGGCAATGTATGTCCAAGTGTTGTGTAAGTACGACCCGTTGAGTCAATAAAGACAGCAGGTTGATTATTTTTACCAAAGGCGCTGGATAAACAAGAATCACCCGTTTTGTAATTTAACTCAAAAGCATCAATCTCATGCCCCCTACCAGCTCGTACCAAGCCTTTTTGTGACATGATAATTGTAATAGGATCGGCACTAATTAGAGATGATTCGTCCATAGCTTGAGCGGCATCACGCGAAACAATCTTACAACGACGTTTATCACCAAAGTTTTCCAAGACTGCTTTAAGTTCTTTCTTAATTAATGTCTTAAGACGCGATTTAGAACCCAAAACTAATTCAAGCTCTTTGCGTTCAGCACGTAATTCTTTTTGCTCCGTCTTAATTTTCATTTCTTCAAGACGAGCTAACTGTCTTAAACGGGTATCTAAAATATAATCTGCTTGCACTTCATCTAACTTGAAGCGCTTCATTAACTTCGCTTTTGGATGTTCTTCCTTACGAATAATTCGAATGACTTCATCTATATTTAAAAATGCAACCAATAAAGCATCTAATAAATGCAAACGCTTGTTCACTTTACCTAGACGATACTCTAATCGACGAGTCACTGTTTGGCTTCTGAAAATTAACCAGTTTTGAAGAATCTCAAGAAGATTCATTGTCCCAGGTCGACCATCAAGATCGATCAAGTTCATATTGACTCGATAAGTTCGCTCTAGATCAGTTGTTGAAAACAAATGAGCCATTAATTGCTCAGCATCAACTTCTTTGTTTTTACGCATGATGACCAATCGAGTTGGATTTTCATGATCTGATTCATCACGTAAATCAACAACCATTGGAAGTTTTTTAGCCTGCATTTGGCTTGCGATTTGTTCAAGAATTTTTGAAGGTGATGCCTGATGAGGCAAAGCGGTTACAATAATATCTTCGGCATCCGTTTCATATACTGCACGCATACGAATACTACCACCGCCTTTTTTATACATTGCGGTAATATCTTTTTTCGGCGTAATGATTTCCGCATCAGTAGGGTAATCAGGGCCTTTTATAAATTTGCAAATTTCACCAATTTTCGCATTAGGATTATCTAAAAGGTGAATGGTTGCATTAAGAACTTCGGTTAAATTATGAGGCGGAATATCCGTTGCCATACCAACGGCAATACCCGTTGTACCATTCATTAAAATATTCGGTACTTGTGCCGGTAATATCACAGGCTCATCTAATGAACCATCAAAGTTAGGAGACCAATCTACGGTACCTTGTCCTAATTCGCCAAGTAACAAATCGGCATAATGAGATAAACGAGATTCAGTATATCGCATCGCAGCAAATGACTTAGGATCATCCGGCGAGCCCCAGTTACCCTGACCTTCAAGTAAGGTATAACGATAAGAAAATGGCTGCGCCATTAATACCATTGCTTCGTAGCAGGCACTATCACCATGTGGATGGAATTTACCTAATACATCACCCACCGTTCTCGCAGATTTTTTAAATTTTGAAGTTGCTTTTAATCCTAATTCCGACATTGCATAAACAATACGGCGTTGTACCGGTTTTAAACCATCACCAACATGCGGTAATGCACGATCTAAAATAACGTACATCGAGTAATTTAAATATGCTTGCTCGGTAAAATCTTTTAACGATAGCTGTTCTACACCAGCATCAAAGCCCGCGTTATAATCAAGATCTTTACTCTTATTCTTTTTCTTTGATCTTGTTTGTTTTTTCTTTTTTGCAGCCATTCAACCTATACCATTGTGTTCTTTTGTTTAATTATCGTTTTAAAATTTATTTACTAAACTTCAGCTAAATCACCTTTAGTCTCTAACCACTTACGGCGATCTGCCGAGCGCTTTTTCGCTAGCAACATATCCATCATTTGATGAGCATCATCTGCTGCACCTATGGTTAATTGAACTAAGCGGCGAGTATCCGGCGACATCGTTGTTTCCCGCAACTGCAGTGGGTTCATTTCACCCAAACCTTTGAAGCGGGTAACACTGATTTTGCCTTTTTTCTTTTCAGCTTCAATACGATCTAAAATACCTTGTCGTTCAGCATCATCTAAGGCATAAAACATTTCTTTACCAATATCGATACGATACAAAGGTGGCATTGCAACATAAACATGCCCTTCTGCAACCAAGTTACCAAAGTGACGCAAGAATAATGCACAAAGCAATGTAGCAATATGTAAACCATCGGAATCCGCATCAGCAAGAATAATAACTTTATCGTAACGTAAATTTTTAAGGTTATCTGAACCAGGATCAACGCCAATAGCCACTGAGATGTCATGCACCTCTTGAGATGCTAACACTTCTGAAGAATCCACTTCCCACGTATTAAGAATTTTGCCGCGTAGCGGCATAATGGCCTGAAACACACGGTCACGACCTTGTTTGGCAGAACCACCTGCAGAATCCCCTTCTACTAGAAAGAGTTCAGCACGATCTGAATCTTGACCACTACAATCTGCTAACTTACCAGGTAGAGCTGGACCTTGTGTCACTTTTTTACGAACAACTTTCTTACCAGCTTTCGCCCGACTCTGAGCATTACTAATAGCAAGCTCAGCGAGTTGCTCACCCATTTCAATATGTTTACCCAACCAAATAGCAAAGGCGTCTTTAGTCACACCCGAAACAAAGGCGGCACATTCACGTGATGATAGGCGTTCTTTGGTTTGGCCACTAAATTGTGGGTCACCTAACTTAACGGAAAGGATAAAGTTAACTTTGTCCCAAACATCTTCAGGACTTAGTTTTAAACCACGCGGCAGTAAGTTGCGTAATTCACAAAACTCTCGCATCGCATCACTTAAACCGGTTCTTAAGCCATTTACGTGCGTACCACCTTGCGCTGTTGGTACTAAATTGACATAACTTTCATTAACGATTACGCCAGCTTCAGGTAACCAAACAACGGCCCAATCAACCATTTCGCCATTGCCTTCCAAAGACCCCATAAATGGTTCTTCTGGCAACATTGCAGCATCTTCTATTTCATCGAGTAAGTAATCTTTTAAACCATCCTCATAAAACCAGGTTTCTTCTTCGTTGGTTTTTTCTTCATAAAAAGTAACGGTTAGACCTGGGCACAAAACCGCTTTAGCACGTAGAACATGACGTAAACGCCCAACAGAGAAAACAACCGAATCAAAAAACTGAGCATCAGGCCAAAAGCGAATCGTTGTTCCTGTTTCCTTTTTATCAACTTTACCGGTTACTTTAAGATTCGTTTTCTTATCGCCACCGGCAAAACTCATTTTATGATTTTTGCCGTCACGTCGAATAGAGACTTCTAGTTTCTTAGATAAGGCATTAACTACAGAGACACCTACACCGTGTAAGCCACCTGAAAATTGGTAATTATCATTGGAGAATTTACCGCCTGAATGCAGGCGCGTCATAATAACTTCGACACCGGGAATTTTTTCTTCCGGGTGTTTATCGACAGGCATGCCGCGGCCATCGTCGGTAACTTCTAACGAGCCGTCCTTATAAAGGGAGACATAAATTGATTTCGCATGTCCCGCCATTGCCTCATCGACACTGTTATCAATGACTTCTTGAGCTAAATGGTTAGGCTTTTCAGTTTGGGTATACATCCCAGGGCGCTTACGCACTGGTTCTAAACCGGTTAATACTTCAATATCACCGGCATTATATGATTTTGTTGCCATAGGGTTACTTATACGCTGTTAATACAAAACGGCTAAATCTTATTATATTTTAAGTCAGGTTAATACCCATAAGCAGGGAATTAAATGATTAATCAGCAATTAGCTGCTTAGATTCAGTAAATTTAGTCATAAAAAAGCCAGCATTTGCTGGCTTAAACATAAAAAATACACAAAAAAATCCGATGTCTAAGATAATTTACACCTTAAACTTGCCAATAATCGTTTGTAATTGGTAGGCCAAGCTCGATAATTCATCACTAGCAGCTGCTATATGCTGAGATCCCGTTTCAGTTTCCTGGGCAACTGCAGATAAAGTGACAATATTAGAATTGACCTCTTCCGTAACCATACCTTGTTGACGAACGGCCTCGGCTATTTGAGTATTCATATTAAAAACTTCGGTAATTGAGCCAGATATTTGATTTAGAGAGACATCCGCTTCAGCAGCTTTCTCAACCGTCATTGTTGCCTGATTTTTGCCATTATCCATCACTTGTACAGCATTTTGAGCACCAACTTGTAACCGTTCAATCATATCCTGAATTTCTTGTGTAGACTGCTGAGTTCGATTTGCCAAGCTTCGCACTTCATCTGCAACCACTGCAAAGCCACGACCTTGCTCACCGGCTCGTGCGGCTTCAATAGCAGCATTTAATGCCAAAAGGTTCGTTTGTTCAGCAATACCACGAATAACTTCAACGACCGTACCAATTTGTTCAGTATCCTCTTCTAATTGTTTAATAGTGGTTGACGCACTATCAACTTCTGAAGCTAAATTATTAATTGCATTCATTGTTTGAGAAACAATGCCTCGACCTTCAGAAGCTTGCTCGTCTGCTTGCTGAGTCCCCGTTGCGGCAGAATCTGCGTTACCTGCAACTTCTTGAGCAGTACTCGACAACTCGGTCATGGCAGTTGCTATTTGGTCTAGTTGATTCTTTTCTTTTATAACATTCTCATTTGCAGAAGCAGATGTTGCAGATAACTCTTCAGCAGCCGCCGCTAGTTGTGCAGAAGCATCGGTAACATTACGTATCGTAGAATGAATGAGTTCAATAATGGCATTAAAACCTCTCGATAGATCCGATATTTCATCTCTACCTTTTACATCCAAACGTTTGGTTAAATCACCTTCGCCGGCAGCTATTTCGTTCATTGCTTCTACTGTTTCATTAATTGGGTTAACGATCATTCGGCTCACTAACCACGCACCCGCAAGCCCCATAATAATACCAACAATCAGTAATGCTAAAACAATACCATTGGCCGCAACCACACTGCTTAAAATATCTTGGCTTGCCGTTTCAACCGCTTGACGTTGGCTACTAACCAACTCTTTTATATCTTTTTTAATAGAATGCACCAAAGGACTAATTTCTGTTCGCATTAAGTAGGAATCGGTTCGCCATTTTTCACTACTGTGAACAACTATTAATTCCTTCATCCCAGCCATGTAGGGTGTTAATGCTTCTTTAATTTCTTCAAGTGCAGTTTCCTGTTCGAAATTTAATAAATCTGCCGTATTCTTTTCAAATTTAACTACTGCATCTTGAAAACCTTGGGCATAAAGTTCCAGATTTGATATCTCACTACCGGTGCGCATTGCCATAAAGGCACGATTCGCTATCAGTAAATTCATCCAGGTTTGACGCAAAACTGTTACAGCTAACAAAACTTTACCACGCTCAGTAGATTCTTCGACGTTTTCAGATGCTATCATTTGGCTCAAACTTCCAAGAATTGAAGTGGCATACGAGCCCATCTTTTCCTGCGCAATAATAAAACCCGGCTGATTCAAATTAAAATCTTGCGCAAGCTCGACCATTTGATTGCGATAGGAAGCAAATTTTTCTACCCGCAAAGCCGTTCTGGACACTATTTTTTGGACTTCAGAATCAGAGGTAACCTGGGGCATGGATTTTAAAGTAGCAAGTATCTCATTCACCTTTTTCAGTGAAGAATCATACGCTTGCAGCTCTTGAGCATTTGAACTTAACAAGTAAAAGCCTAATGCCACACTGGAAGAATCAATGGCTGACTCTAATTCAAACACTTTAAGCATCATCGGCTGACTACCATCAACCATCTGGGTAACTTGCTTATTAATGCTTGTGAAGTTAAAAAAAGCGGTACCGGAGACAATGGTCAAAAGTACCAGCATGCCAATCGATGCAGCCCATAGTTTATGGCTGATTCGAATGTTCGCCATAAGATTTGAGATAAGGTTTGAAATTGAATTAGCCATACCAAAACACCATTAATTAATATACAAATTACGAAATGTATTATTATTAACGGCTAATTTGGGTGATTCTTTAGGCAAAAACAAAAATTTAAACCAAAAAAACAAAACCTAGTCCAATACTAAGGTTTTGTTTTTTGGATATTTTTAGAACCTATTAGGCTTATTTTGGTAGATCAACACCCAAACGGTGAGCAACTTCTTCATAGGCTTCCACTACACCACCAAGTCCTTGGCGGAAGCGATCTTTATCTAGCTTTTCACGAGTTTCGATATCCCACAAACGGCATCCATCCGGACTAAACTCATCACCTAATATAAGACTGCCTTTATAACGGCCATATTCTAATTTATAGTCCACTAACAGCATGCCTGCGTCTGAAAATAGTTTTTTCAATACATCATTCACTTGTAAGGTAAGAACCTTCATTTGCTCAATTTCTTGCTGGGTAGCCCAACCAAAAGTAATAATATGTGAATCATTAATCATAGGATCATGTAATTCATCATTTTTTAAGAAAAACTCAAAGGTTGGCGGAACTAAATCCAGACCATCTTCAACACCTAATCTCTTGCAAAGACTACCAGTACTAATATTGCGAACCACACATTCAATAGGAAGCATTTCTAAATTTTTAACAACAGATTCCTCATCCGATATTAATTCTTCAAAATGCGTAGCAATACCCGCTTTTTCGAGCTGCTGCATAATAAAAGCATTAAAATAATTGTTAACCATGCCTTTACGATCAAGTTGTTCTATTTTTTCACCATCAAAAGCAGAAGTATCATTACGGAAATGTAAAATAAGCTTATCTACTTCGCTAGTGTCATAAACTGTTTTAGCTTTACCGATAAAACGTTGATCTTTTCTTGTTAATGTAGTCATTTTATTAATTCCAAGTTTTCAATTTTAATATTTAATCTGATACTCAATCTATACTGTGCCACGCCAAACCTTTATTCTGATCGGCAATGTTAATCCAACTATCCTGCCAGTCAAGTGCTGCACTTAATGCTTGCCGAGCTAGTTCTGATTGGTTGTTTTTGTCACTTAAATGCATTGCCGCAATGTATTTTAAGTTTGTCGTATCCAACTGTGCAAGTATTTGTGCTGCTTGTTGGTTACTTAAATGTCCTAAGTCACCGGCTACACGCTGCTTTAAGGATTCAGGGTATTCACTATTAAATAACATATCAGTATCATGATTACACTCCAATAACAGCGCATCACACTTCGATAGTTTCTCTACAATATGCGGAGTACCTTTACCTACATCAGTCAGTAAACCTAACTTATGCTCACCATTACTAAAAACATACTGGCACGGCTCTCGAGCATCATGCGGGACAGGAAAAGCTTGTACCTGTATATTTCCAATTTCAAATTCTTCTTCAGTATTAATAAAATACTGTCGACCAATTTCACCTAAAGCATCAGCCTGAGCCGTCCCTCTGGTAGACCATACCGGTATACCAAACTTCCGAGACAATGCGCCAGCGCCTTTAATGTGATCACCGTGCTCATGCGTTAGTAAAATTGCCGATATCTCTTCAGGTTGCTTCCCAGACGCTTCTAAACGCATTAACGTTTCACGCATTGAAAAGCCACAATCAACCATAATACAAGTGTTCGCAACACAAATTAAAGTTGCATTACCTTTACTACCACTTCCCAACGAGGTGAATTCTAAAACAGGAAAAGACATAAGCTTTCCTGTTTATATTCACTTACATCAATAAATACAAGCAAACTAATTAACGTAACTGTTCTTGAAGTTTCTTAAGAATAAAGGCACCTGTTTGACTTGCATCCTTTTCACCACTGCTATTCATAAGACTTATAACTGTTTTATTCTCTAAATCGTCAACACTTAGTTGAAACGTTGCAATTTCTAACTGTTTATCAGAAGAACCAAAAATTGATTCAAACCAACTTTTATCCTCAGAGTCACCTTTAATAAAATCTTCAGTCGTTTTGATATAGTAAATGCCTTTGCTTCTATTCCGATCTTCAACAATCAAACCTAAACGGTCCATTGCAATGCTTATGCGACGCCAAGTGCGTGGGAAAATTTCATTTACTTCTATCAATTTAGTATTTCCTGCTTCATCTTTAATTAACTTCGTCATTTGATTTTTATTTTGTGAAGTCAATCGTTTTGCTTGAGCTTTAGTTACCCCTTGGAAAACTAAAAAACGTTGAAGCATTTCTGCTTCTAATTCCGGATTAGATTCACGTGCTTCCCACTTAACAGTTACATCCGTATCACTCCATGCACCATAAGATTTTTCTTTTAAGCCTTGATGTGTAATAAACAAAAGACTAACGTTATCCCTGTTTCCGCGCTCAATTCGAATACGGTATTTATCCATTAAACCCGCTGAATAAAGCCCTCCTAACATCGAAGCAAACCAACCGGTTGGAGCATCAAAACGATTTTCTAGCCATTCGGTTTCCATTATTCCATGAACAGGATTTTGACTTACAAAAGTAAAGCCTAAATCCTTAAAAAAATTACGAGATTGAGCCCATAATTCATCAGGTTTAGAATTTACTTCTAACCAAAATGAACGCCCTTCACGTACAAAACGAACGCCAGCAGTCGATTTAGGCAGTACATTACCTGAGGCATCTAACTCCAAGTTAGAATAATCAGAAAAATTAACGCCTGTATTCGAAAGACTCGGAACACGAAGAGCATTACTTGAATCTGGCGCAGACAAGTCAGGAGGTACTTCAAGTGAACCTTCAGATGATTTTTTTATGTCATAAACACCTTTATAATCATCATCTATTCCCGATGTTGAAGAACATCCCAACATTAAGAAAACAAAGATACCAACAACAAGAGTATTACAAATTTTAGTTACAACAGACATTTCAATCCCACAAATAAGATATTTATTTATTTAAGCCAGCAGCTTGCATAGCTTCTCGTACAACACTGTGATATTGCTCTGATAAAACAGTCATTGGTAATCGTTGAGCAGATTTAATTAAACCCATTTCAGCTAACGCCCATTTCACAGGAATAGGATTCGCTTCAACAAACAAAGTTTCATGTAAACCAAGAAGTTCTTTATTTATTTCAGAAGCTTTAGTTTTGTCTCCAGCTAAAGCCGCAGCACACATATCATGCATTGCTTTGGGTGCAACATTAGCAGTAACCGAGATGTCACCCTTAACACCGTTTAAAATGGCGTCCATTGCAGTGGCATCATCACCTGTAAATACTGAAAAATCACCATAAACAGATTTATCTGCGCAGCGTTTAATAATCTCTACAGCACGAGCAACATCACCCGTGGCTTCTTTAATACCAACAATGTTGCTTATCTCAGCAAGACGTTGAACTGTTTCAGGCAGCATATCGACAGCCGTTCGCCCAGGTACATTGTATAAAATCTGAGGTATATCAACGGCTTGTGCAATCGTTTTAAAATGTTGATACAAACCTTCCTGAGTAGGTTTGTTGTAATAGGGTGTTACAAGCAAACAAGCATCTGCGCCAGCATCAGCCGCACATTGCGTTAAATGAATGGCTTCGCTAGTAGAGTTAGAACCGGTGCCAGCAATAACAGGTACACGACCTTTTACATAACCAACAATCTGTTTAACAACTTGGCAGTGTTCTTTTTCATCCAAAGTTGCAGATTCACCGGTTGTTCCCATAGCGACGATGGCATCAGTACCATTTTCAATATGGAATTCCACTAAATTTGCCAAACAGTCATCGTCAACACGACCATCAGCAAACATAGGCGTAACCAAGGCGACGATACTCCCTTGAATTACAATAGAAGACATAAATAACTCCATATTTTAAGCAGAAAAACGAATCGCACATAGTACTTGTGGGCGCACATAAACTCAAGCAAAACGATGAGTAATCGCTAGAGCAAAAACCATTAAAATAACCATAACACATTGTTACTTATAGATTAATTCAATATACCTTGATTTCAACTCATCGTAATTAGTGTAACAATAAGGACTTCACCCAATTATTAATTGAAGACCACTTAATTCATCAGAAAGAAGATACAACGTGTTGACAAACTTCTATAAAACCCTTCAAATTAGCTTATGACAATAGAAACTAGTAACACAGACGCAAACAACAAAAATTTACTTGTACTGACTGCCTTAGGTGAAGATAGACCCGGCCTTGTAGCCAGTCTGACCGATGCGATTACACAACACCAATGTAGTATTTGTGAATCTCGCATGAGCTTATTAGGCGGTGAATTTGCAATTATTATGTTAATCGAAGGGCAATGGAATAATATTGCAAAACTTGAACAGACCTTACCTAGCTTACAAGACAGCTTAAACTTAACGTTACAAGTTAAGCATACTGAATTTCGTTCGAATAGTGAGAGAGCGATTCCTTACCTCATTGAAGTTCTTGCACTTGATAACCCTGGCATAGTTCATCAAGTTACCGAATTTTTCTGTAACCGAAAAATTAATATACATGACCTGCAAACTGAAAGTTTTAATGCAGCCCATACTGGTACAAAAATGTTTGCGCTTACGATGACAATTGAAATACCGATTGAAATGCACATCCCTGGTTTACGAGAAGATTTCTTGGAATTTAGTGATGAGCTAAACTTAGACTCAATGATCGAACCTTTTAAAGTTCACTAAATTTTTATAACCCAAAATTTTATAACTATAGAATTATTATGCCAACAGCAACATTAAATAAAAAAGTACCCGCCTTTAAACTAGCGGCAACAGGTTCGCAAGACATTTCACTGGCATTATTAAAAGATAGCAATGTTGTAATTTACTTTTACCCTAAAGACAACACCCCTGGCTGCACTCGCGAAGGCATTGACTTTCAGGCAAGCCTAGTTAAATTTAAGCGTCAAAACACTATCATTTTAGGGGTTTCCAGAGACAGCGTTAAGACCCATGAAAACTTTCGAACCAAACAAGGTTTCAAGTTTGATTTATTATCTGACAAAGAAGAAGTTCTTTGTGATATTTTTGATGTCATCAAAATGAAAAATATGTATGGTAAAAAAGTTCGTGGCATTGAACGCAGCACCTTTCTTATCGATGCGAAAGGAAAATTACGCCAAGAATGGCGAAAAATTAAAGTCGATGGCCACGTAGATGAAGTTTTAACTGCGGTGAAACTTTTAAATAAAGGTTAATCTTGTCATTGCGAGCGATAGCGCGGCAATCTGACTGGAAAATACCAAGCAAAAAAAGATTGCCGCGCTATCGCTCGCAATGACCATTTCACTTTTTTACATTAAATATTAATAAGTATCACTACGATAAAAAGGGATGAAATTGAAACCTACAAAACGTCTTTTTGCTCTCGATTCAAACGTGCTTATGCATGATCCCTCTTCTCTATTCCGCTTCCATGAACACGATATTTTTATTCCCATGATGGTATTAGAAGAATTAGATGCGAATAAAAAAGGAAACTCTGAGGTTGCTCGCAACGCTCGACAGACTAGTCGTTATCTAGATGACCTTATAGCAAAACATGGTTCAGAAAATATTCATAAAGGTATACCGTTAGATCTAAACCCAAAAAAAAATAGTGAAATTATCCATGGAAAATTATTTATCCAGACTCAAAACTATAAATCTGAGATACCAGATTATTTACCAAGCAATCTACCTGACAACACAATATTAAATACCGTCGTTGTTTTATCTAAGACCTTAGTCGACACAACAATCACTTTAGTTTCAAAAGATATCAACATGCGTATCAAAGCTTCGGTACTTGGTATTCATTCGGAAGAATATTATAACGATAAAGTTTTGGAAGATGTGGACCTTTTATACACGGGCTTACATCCATTAGATGAAACTTTTTGGGATACGCATTCGAACGATATGGATTCATGGTCTGAAGAGGGCCACACTTTTTATAAAATAACTGGTCCTGCGGTAAAAGAATGGACTCCAAACAGCTTTATATACAATGAAAATCAAACTAAGAACATAAATTACCGTGTTAAATCAATTGAAAAAAACACCGCAATTATAGAAACCACTCAAGACTATTCAAAACCTAATAATTCTGTATGGGGAATTAAGGCAAGAAACCAGGAGCAAAATTTGGCCTTAAATTTATTAATGAATCCTGATATCGATTTTGTTTCTTTAATGGGCATTGCCGGAACAGGTAAAACCTTACTCACGCTAGCAGCTGGTTTACAACAAACGATTGAGAAGGAAATTTATTCAGATATTATAATGACCCGCGTTACTGTACCCGTGGCTGAAGACATAGGCTTTCTACCAGGAACTGAAGAAGAAAAGATGACTCCCTGGATGGGAGCACTAATGGACAATCTCGAAGTTCTAACGAATACAGATGGTGAAGGTGGTTCTTGGGGGCGTGCCGCAACAAATGATGTTATTAGTAAGCATATTAAAATTCGCTCGGTTAACTTTATGCGAGGTCGAACTTTCCTTAATCGTTTTATTATTATTGACGAGGCTCAAAACCTAACACCCAAACAACTTAAAACACTGATAACTCGCGCTGGTCCAAATACAAAAGTAGTATGCCTCGGAAATATTTCGCAAATTGACACGCCTTATTTAACCGAAACGACATCAGGTTTAACCTATGTAGTCGATAGATTTAAAGATTGGGAATACAGCGGACATATTACTTTATTACGTGGTGAACGATCGCGATTAGCGGATTATTCTTCTGAAGTTTTATAACACTATAATTTAAGCTGAAATCGGTTGCTCTAATTCAAGTTTTTCTTCTTGAACTATCCTTGGCCATGCAATCAACAAAGCATTTACTAAGGTACCTAATGGAATAGCAAAGAAAACACCCCAGAAACCCCAAAGGCCACCAAACACTAAGATGCTAATAATAATAGCAACAGGATGTAAGTTAACTACTTTCTGGAATAGTAGTGGCACTAGAATATTTCCATCTAAAGCCTGTACCACAAAATACGCTAATAATAAGTACCAGAAATCTGATGAAATTCCCCACTGTACATATGCGATGGCGGCAACCGGAAGTGATACAACGGTTGCTCCAATATAAGGAATTAAAACCGACAAACCCACTAATGCACTTAATAGCAACGCATACTTTAGCCCGAAAATAACGAATACAATATAGGTAGCAATACCAACAATAAATATTTCCCAAACTTTGCCACGAATGTAGTTACCAATTTGTTGATCAACATCCTTCCAGACACCAGACATTAAATCACGTTGTTTTGGCATAAAAGAAGAGCACCAACTCAATATAATATTTTTATCTTTTAAGAAGAAGAACACTAACATAGGAACTAAAATAGCATAGACAATAACTGTTAGAATTCCCGGAATGGATGCCAATGTTCCTGTTACCGCCTGCTGGCCAAAACTCGCGATTTCTTTATTAACCTCATCAAGAATATCCCGAATTTGTGAGTCCGTTATATAAGAAACATGTTCAGGTAAATGCAATAAAGCTTGTTGGGCGAAACCAAAATAGGTTGGTACCTCTTTTACAAAATCAGTTAACTGCGAAGAAACTAACGGTACGATGCCACCAAAGAAAAAGATTAAAAATGCAATGAACAGACTAAAAACTAAAATAACTGCGTTTATACGTTTTGCACCATAAGATTGTATAAAACGTACTAAGCCTTCTAGTAAATATGCAACCACTAAAGAAATAAGTGCAGGCATGAGCATGTCGCCCATATAGATAATAATTGCAAAACCAATAAGTAGTAAGAAAGCTAATACAACGGCTTGAGGATCTGATAAATAGCGATGATACCATTCTGATAAAATCTTAATCATTTTGATCCTCCATAATATTTAAATCACTATTTTCGTTAATGAGTTCAGTATAGAATTTATTGAATAAAACTTCGAGTTCATCAATAACTTCTACCGCTTCGCGTCCTTGTAATATATGTTGAGACATTAATCCTGATGCCTCATGTAGAAGACTATCTTTATTGAGCATAAAATAAGTATCAGACAAACGTCGCATTGCCAACACAACAGATTCATCCGGTGGGCGGGAAATATCTTTTGGAGGGGGGATAGTTTTATCTGAAACAGGATTTTGTGCACTTAAAAAATCACAAAAATCTAGTAAACTTTTTTGTGATTCTTCAGGTAAATCTTTAAATTGATTAAGTAGTTTTGTTTCACTCTTTTTAGACATAATTTTAAGAGATACGATATTTAGGAAACAAAAAAAAGAAGATTATTTATTTTTCATTTGCAGTGCAATAATTACGCGCAAAGCTTAGTAACTCATCCATTGCACGAACTCTGAATTTTTGTTTTTGATGTACAAATGAAAATGGTCTAGTTAAAGGAGGATCAAGTTTAACCGCAACTAACGAACCTAATTTAAGTTCTTTTACGATGGTTGCACTAGATAATACAGATACGCCCATACCCGCTTCAACCGCTCCTTTAATGGCTTCTAAGCTACCAAGCTCCATTGATACACTCAATTCTGCATTATCAATACCTGCAGCCTTCATGCTTTCAATCATAACTTCACGTGTACCCGAGCCTTCTTCTCGGCAAATAAACGGATACTTCGTTACTTCTTCTAAGGATACGACTTCTCGCTTTGCTAATTCATGGTTCAATGGGACAATTAAAACAAGCTCATCCATCCGGCATTTTTCTACTACAAGATTTTTATTAGCCACAGGTGCTTCGACCACACCTAGATCGATCATGTTATTTTCAACTTGTGAAACAATACCATCAGTATTAGCTACTTTTAATCGAATAATAACCTCAGGGAATTTTTCTTTAAAATCACCTAATAAAACAGGCAGCATATATTCAGCAATCGTTGTGCTTGCACCAAGAATCAAAACGCCACTAATATCGCCTGTTAATTCTCGAACTGAATTGTCCATTTCTGAATAAAGTTGAAAAATTTTGCCCGCACTTTCAAAAACACGATGGCCGGCATCCGTTAAGCTAATACGATTATGAGTACGATCAAATAAACGAGTATTGAATTGCTCTTCGAGTTGGCGAACCTGAAAGGTAACCGCAGGTTGGGTCATGTGCAACTCATCAGCAGCTTTAGTAAAACTCAATAAGCGAGCCACTGTGTGAAAGACCTGAAGACGCCGATCTGCCATGATATTTGATTCCCTTAGTATTGATTGTATCTATAACGATATTGAGAAAACTTAGTCTGGCTATATTAGCAAGGATTAACACAAACAGGAAGTGTTAGGCCTTATATGAAATAAGGCCTAATCATAGAGAATTGTATATCCAGTTGATTTTATTGAATTATTATTTATTTATAGCTTCTTCAAATTGGCTAATCATATTGTGAACACCCGCTGCCAACTCGACTAAGCCATGTGTTGTACTTGCCATTTCATTTGCAGTGGTTTCGGTTGAAGAAGAAACCTGACTGATATTTTCAATATTTTCAGCAATTGTGTTGCCGACAACATTTTGCTCTTCAGCCGCACTGGCAATTTGTGTGTTCAAGCTATTCATTGTTTCAACAGCTTGACGCATTTCCTGAATCGCCTCAGATGAACTTGAAACATTCTCTAAGCCTTCATTTGAACGTTCTCTGACATCCGCCATTTTATCAACTGCATTTTTAGTACCGAGCTGTATCTTCTCAATCATTGACTGAATCTCTGCAGTCGATTCCTGAGTACGACTCGCTAAAGTACGCACTTCATCTGCAACAACCGCAAAACCACGGCCTTGTTCGCCGGCACGAGCTGCCTCAATTGCTGCATTGAGTGCCAGCAAGTTAGTTTGCTCGGCAACACCTTTAATAACATCCAACACTGCACCAATTTCTACACTATTATTAGCTAATTCCTGAATAGATTGTTCGGTATCTTCAATATCTGTCGATAAAGATTGAATCACCTGTACAGCATTGGATACTTTCTGCGCACCAATGCCTGCTTGTATATTGGCATTATCAGCTGCCTCTGCTGCACTTTGAGTATTACGTGCCACTTCCTGTACCGTCGATGTCATTTCATTCATTGCAGTTGCTACCTGATCAATCTCAGCCTGCTGACGCTGTACACCATTACGGGTATCTTCAACCAAATCACCAGCATCACTAGCATGATTCGAGAGTGTTGTACTAACATGACCCAGACGTTTAAGAATGGTGCGATTTAACGCGTTTAGCATTCTCAAGGATAAATCGATTTGCCCGATTTCATCGTGACGCCCGGTATAAACAAGTTGAGTTATTGGATTATCGATATAACTTTTAGCCTTCTGAGCAACCTTTTTGAACGGGATACACAATGTACTTATCGCAAAGTAACTTAGAGCACTTGTCGAAAACCAAACAATGGCTGCAGGAATAATGGCAATTGCATCCGCAAGTAACAGGCCGACCATAGCACATAATTGAAAACCGCTAAATAATGCCGTTAATTTAACCGCATAGCATACTTTAAACTTAGGAAGCTTGAACTTGTTAGCCCAGATAGATTGATAGATTTTTTCAGCACGTTTAACTATCGTTGGATCCGCTTTAACACGGGTGGATTCATAACCTGATGTGACTCCATCTTTAATCATGGGAGTAGCAAAAGCATCAACCCAATAATAGTCACCATTTTTACAACGATTTTTTACAATCCCCATCCAGGGCTTATTCATTTTTAAATCATTCCATAAGTCACCAAAAGCGGCAGGAGGCATATCTGGATGGCGCACCATATTGTGATTTTTGTAAAGGAGTTCATCATCACTAAAACCACTTATATTTCTAAATGTTTGGTTGACACTTGTAATGGCACCCTTTAAATCGGTCGATGAAATAATGACATCATCTTCTGATAATTCATATTCGATATCAGTAACAGGTAAATTCTTTTTCACTAGAAGGGAACTCCAAAAATTTAAGATTCTTATTTTGCTAATTACTTATCGTCAAAACATTGAAAAACATTAGGATTTTTATGGATATAAAACGAAAATATTCAGCCAAATCAATAGTTTTGAGAGACTGATTTAAATAGTGATTTTTGGACTTCCAAAATGCTACTATCTTATAGCTTTCAAATTAACAACAAAGGAACGGAAAATGGCGCAGTACATTTATACAATGAATCAAGTTGGAAAAATTGTACCTCCTAAACGAAGAATTTTAGAAGATATCTCTTTATCATTTTTCCCTGGTGCCAAAATTGGTGTACTGGGTTTAAATGGCTCAGGTAAGTCCTCACTACTGCGTATTATGGCTGGAATCGACAAAGATTTTGAAGGTGAAGCTCGCCCCCAAGCCGGCATTAATGTTGGCTATCTTCCCCAGGAGCCTGAACTAAATCCCGACAAAGATGTTCGCGGTAACGTCGAAGAAGGTGTCCAAGAAATTATCGACAAGCTCAATGAATTTAACGAAATCAGTAATAAATTTGCTGAACCTATGTCCGATGATGAGATGAATGATTTATTAGCGAAGCAAGCAAAACTCCAAGACGTCATTGACGCAGCAGGCGCTTGGGAACTTGATAGAAAGCTTGATGTAGCCGCTGATGCACTTAGACTACCTCCTTGGGATGCTGATGTTACAACACTTTCTGGCGGTGAACGTCGCCGTGTCGCGCTATGCCGCTTACTTTTATCTAATCCTGACATGTTACTACTTGATGAACCAACAAATCATCTTGATGCCGAATCCGTTGCCTGGTTGGAACGCTTCTTACATGATTTTACGGGTACTGTTGTAGCCGTAACTCATGATAGGTACTTTCTGGACAATGTTGCAGGTTGGATTTTAGAACTTGACCGTGGTCATGGTATTCCATGGGAAGGTAATTACTCATCATGGTTAGAGCAAAAAGAAAACCGTTTAGTTACTGAGAAAAAACAAGAATCTGCTCGCGCTAAAGCAATGAAAGCGGAACTGGAATGGGTTAGAACGGCACCAAAAGGTCGCCATGCAAAAAGTAAATCTCGATTAGCGCGTTTTGAAGAAATGTCTTCTAAAGAGTATCAACAACGAAGTGAAACACACGATTTATATATTCCACCCGGACCACGTTTAGGAGACATGGTCGTTGAAGCGACTGCTATTTCCAAAGCTTTTGGCGACAAATTATTATTTGATGGCCTTAGCTTTAATCTACCACGCGGCGGTATTGTCGGTATTATTGGTCCTAATGGCGCAGGTAAAACAACGCTTTTCAAAATGTTTGCGGGGTTAGAACAACCTGACCAAGGAACCCTACGCATAGGTGAAACAGTAAAGATTGCCTATGTTGATCAGTCAAGAGAAGAGCTTTCAAATGAGAAAACAGTATGGGAAGAAATTTCTGACGGCCAAGACAATATTACGATCGAAAATTACACTGTCCCTTCGCGTACTTATGTAGGTCGATTTAATTTTAAAGGCAGTGACCAACAAAAGATCGTTGGCAAATTATCCGGTGGTGAACGCAATCGTCTTCATCTGGCAAAGTTATTACGTACAGGCGGAAATTTATTATTACTTGATGAACCAACAAATGATTTAGACGTTGAAACTTTACGAGCGCTAGAAGAAGCTATTTTGGATTTCCCTGGTTCTGCGGTTGTTATTTCTCATGATAGATGGTTCTTAGATAGAATCGCCACACATATCCTTGCATATGAAGGTGATAGTAAGGTTGTTTGGTTCGAGGGAAACTATGCAGATTATGAAGCTGATCGTAAACGACGACTTGGCGATGATTACAAACAACCACATCGTATTAAATACAAAAAAATAGGCGCTTAAGACAATACGATATTGTCTTAAAATTTTTATAAACCGAAGCCAATAATTCGGCCTATTTCAAATAAAGATAAACTTTAGTGGTACTGCCAACTAACGGGTGAGTAGCTATTTTGAATATGACTTACTTCATCCGTATCCAGTTCATCAAATGGGCCGCTACCATCATTAGACTCATCGGCAGGAATAATATTCATCATGTACCAAACATCCATATCAAATTCATCTACATCACCATCATAGTATTGAATTTCAATTCCATCTAAATCCCACGCAACAACCTCAAAAAAACGTTGATCATCATCTTGATACCATTGACCTACAGTTGGCTCAAACGGTGTTGTCATTGTCCTATCCCCCAAATAAAATATTAAAAAAGATACAACCTTTGTAAATAACATAGCACGCTTTATTCAAACGTACAGTGTGATTTTAGTTAGACAACAATTCGACACTTCAACTATTAAATGAATTTAAACACTTAAGATTATGAAAAAAAAGCAAAAAAAAAGCTCCATAAAAATGGAGCAATTTTTGCTTAAAAAGATTTTTTAATTTAAAGCAGGGGTAGACGATGCATTTGTTTTATTTTCCAACTTATCATTCATTGGTTTATCCATAGCATTATCATCTATCTTATCAGGAGTGGGTTCTGTAAAAGCTATCATTTCTTCTGATATAACTTCGTCGGCACCGTTAATAACGGAGACTTTCCAATCACCAGACCAACCAGGTTGAAAGCTTTTCTTCGACCATACTCTCCAACGATTACCTCTAATCTTGAAATCGACTTCAGCGACAACCTTACCTTTATATTCCCAACGATGTTTAGCCGTTTGACCGGACATATCACGTAACTCAGTAAAGTAGAAAACATCACTTGTTTGATTAGGCACTTCTTTTACTTTATCAACAGGTTCACGATTATCAATTAACGTTGTGAAAATTGAACGAGCAACAGTTCCACGTGAAAATCCAGTCATTTCAGCTTGTTGCTCTTTTGTCATTTTAGAATTATTAGTAGTAGTTGGTGAGGTCGCGGTTGAATCAGCTGGCATTTCTTTCTGACTGATATTTGATTCAGGCATATTAGATTCGCCCATTGTACTAGTATTAGTACTCATTTCCATTTCAGCCGCCATTGTTTCTGCTGGTATTCCGTCAGCAGAGTATCCTTGCGACAAAAAAAGAATTCCGAATAGGCCCCAAAATAGACTAGGTAAAAAGTGTTTAATTGTAATTTTCATATTGCATCCTCTTCAATCATGAATGAAACGATAGAGAATACTCTCACCTTACAACATAGCTGTGATAACAATCACATTGTGGTTATTTATTCACAATATTTTTTGCTTCACCGTTTAAATAATCATTAATATTATTAATGACACCGTCCAATAGTCGTTGTCGAGATGCAACACTCGCCCATGCGATGTGTGGAGTGAGCACTAAATTGTCTAACTGGCACATTAACAATTTATCAGTTTTATCTGGAGGTTCATTTTCCAAAACATCAATCCCTGCCCCTGTAATTTGTTTGTTTTGCAATGCAGCTAATAATGCACTTTCATCGACAATGCCACCTCGAGCAGTATTAATTAAAAGTGATGTTTTCTTCATTAACTTAAACTCATTGATTGATATTAAATTTTTAGATTCTGGCGTTAATGGGCAATGTAAGCTCACAATATCAGACTCACGTAACAACGTATTTAAGGATACACGACCTTTCATACTCTTTGATGAAGCTTTTAATGACTCACAAATTAAAACTTTCATACCAAAGACCTTAGCAACGTTAGCGACACCTTTACCCAATTCACCGTAACCAATAATACCTATCGTTTGTTGAGATATATCACTAATAGGGAAATCTAATAAACAAAAGAAATCACTTTCACTCCAATCTCCACTTTTAACTTTTTCTTGATAAAACTTTAACTTTACATTTAATGTGGTAATTAACATAAAGACATGTTGAACGACCGATGATGTTGCATATCCAGTAACGTTACAAACTAAAATATCTTTTTCTTTTGCATAGGCTAAATCTACATTGTTAGTTCCCGTTGCCGATATACAAATAAGCTTTAATTTATCAAGCTGTTTAAGTATTAACGAATCAATTATTATTTTATTAACTACAATAATGTTGGCATCTTTTATTCTTTCAATAACGTCTTCCGGTTTTGTATTGTCGTAAGTATCAACTTTCAAACCTAAAGCATCTAATTTAGAAAAATCCAGATCTCCACAATCCAGGCTTGCCTTATCTAAAATAACCAATCGCATCATTGATCTCGCATCTCATTTTGAGTTTTATAATTTGCATCTATACAGTGCTAACAGTAGAATCTCGCTCTATGTCTAAAGATAATAAAACAAATTTCAACCATGCGACACCGTTTAAAACAGGTGTTTTAATAGTCAATCTCGGTACTCCTGACGCACCTACGCCATCAGCTGTTCGTCGGTACTTAGATGAATTTTTAAGTGATCCACGCGTTATCGATAAACCACGTTGGCTTTGGTGGTTAATTTTACATGGTATTATTTTACGCTTGCGACCCTATAAAGCGGCACATGCATACCAGCAAATCTGGACAGAGCAAGGCTCCCCATTACTAGTCATTAGTGAAAAGCAAGCTTCAAAACTGCAAGGCTTACTCAATAAAAAATACTCACACGTTTCTGTAATACTTGGCATGAGTTATGGTTCACCCTCGATTAAATCAGCATTAGAATCATTTAAAAAAGCTAATGTAAATAATATCGTTATCCTACCTATGTACCCTCAATACTCGGCAACCACAACAGCTTCTATTTTTGATGCTGTAGCGAAAGAGTTAAAACATTGGCGCTTTCTTCCTGCGATCGAGTTTATTAATCACTACCATGATAAACCGCAATATATTAAAACACTTGCTGATTCAATTCGCACTGCATGGGAACAACAGGGACAAGCAGAGAAATTACTCCTCTCCTTTCATGGCCTGCCTAAGAGCTATTTAGCCTCAGGTGATCCTTACTTTTGTGAGTGCCAGAAAACAGCTCGGTTATTAGCAGAAGAACTAAAGCTCAACGATAACCAATGGATGATAACGTTCCAATCACGCATGGGTGTAGAAGAATGGCTCACACCTTATACAGATAAAAGCTTACAAGCATTGGCGCAGCAAGGCGTAAAAAGTATACAAGTTGCCTGCCCCGGATTTTCTGCGGACTGCCTTGAAACCTTGGAAGAAATCAATATGCAAAACCGAGATATTTTTCTTGAAGCAGGAGGTGATAATTACCACTATATTCCTGCATTGAATGATTCAGACGAACACATACAGATGATTGCGTCTCTAGTTGAACCACAAATTGATTTGTGGCAACAGCAACAAGTTCCTCACGATTATGAGTTAACTCAAAAACTTGCCAAGCAATTAAATTCTGAAGCATAAGGTACGATACTGGCTTTCTCTTGCTTTCTTTGGGGCTAAAAAAAAAGCGCTAACCCCCTAATATTTATAGGCGATTAGCGCTTTTTTATTACTAATTAAAAATTAATTTTAACTAGTTGCGCCTAGGTAATCTTTCATACCAGGGTTAGATTGCATACCAACAATGTTTGGTGTGTTGAATTTACCAATCTTCGCAACTTTTTCATCACGTAGATATTCAGCAACAACATCCCAAATCTTCTTGCCAGGTGCTTTAGAACCAACTGTCGCCCAACCGGCAACTTGGTACTTTTTATCAGCTTCGATCACAGTACCGTCATCTAAGCGCATTTCAGTAATACGTTTACCGATACCTTTATGTGGGTCGATAGTGTAATCCAAGCCACCAACACGTACCATATCACCACCTTGTTGGTAGTAAGGGTCAGTATTAAAGATATTATCAGCTACATCTTCTAAAATAAGTTTAATTTCAGAACCTGCCATTGGACGAGAGTATGTTTCAGGATAAGTCAGGCATGTTTGATCCATAACATTATCCATTGTAATAACTTGTCCTTCTGGAACCGTTGTTCCCCAACGGAAGCCCGGTGACAATGAAATTTCCGCACCATTTACTTCACGTAATGCATCACAAATAATCTGATCGAAAGTACCGTTAAAGTTACCACGTCGATACATTGTTGATTCAGCAACCGCTAACTCTTCAGTTAACATTGCAAGATGAGGCTTACGTACACTTTCAATATACGCTTCCATTTCTTTATCAGCTTCCAGCATTTTGGAAAATACAGGAACTAGACGGTAACGGAAATCTTGCAACTTGCCATTTTTAACATCAAATTGCATTACTCCGAGGAATTTACCGTTTGAACCGGCATTAGTAACAAGTGTTTTACCTGCTTTATTACTAACAACGGTTGGTTGTGGGATACCGTCATGTGTATGACCACCAAAGATAGCGTCAATACCAGTAACTTGTGATGCCATTTTTAAATCAACATCCATACCATTATGTGAAATAACGATTACTAGATCAGGTTTTTCTTTTTCACGAACCATATCAACCGTGTTTTGCATTTCTGACTCACGGATGCCGAAAGACCAATCAGGAATAAAACGTTGTGGATTAGCAATTGGAGTATATGGGAACGCTTGACCGATAACAGCAACACGTACACCACCTAAATCTTTCATTGTATAAGGCTTAAATGCACGCTGTGTGTTTTCGTTATAATCTTCGAAGTCTTCATGTTTATAATCAAACGCTGCATCATCTTTAACAAAAACGTTTTGGCAAACAAAATCACCATTAAATTCTTTAATGTTTTTAATAACTTCATCATCTTTATAGGTGAATTCCCAATGACCTGTCATCACGTCAACACCTAATAAGTTACAGGCGCCTACCATATCTCTACCACGTGACTCATAGGCAGTATAAGAACCTTGCCATGTATCACCACCATCAATAAGTAGCGATGGCCCCATTTCTGAGCGTAATTTTTTAACCAAAGTACGCAAGTGAGCGAAACCACCAACAGCACCGTATTTTTTAACTGCTTGGTCATAACCAAGATAAGTAAACGCATGCGCTTCAAGCGTATTAGCCTTTACACCAAAATGATTTAAAAGTTTGTCACCTACTAAATGAGGTGGTTGGCCTAGATTGCCACCAATTCCCAAATTCACATTTGGTTCGCGGAAGTAAACCGGGTTAAGTTGTGCATGACAATCTGTAAAATGCATAACAGTTGCATTACCAAACTTAGGTATATTGTAGATATCTTCAGGGGTTTTACCTGAAGCATTAGACTTACCGTCTGAATCTGACTTAGTACAGCCAGGTACCATACCTGCTGCTGCTGCCATACCCATTACTTGAATAAATTCGCGGCGATTAATCGACATTTAGATCTCCTCTACGGTCTCTCGCGTAGTTAACTGTTCTGCTCAAATACAGTGTTTATCAAAATTAGTTAGCAAGTATGCCATAGCAATCTACGTTAAAAAATACCCTGCACTAGAAAGGTTATTTTTAATCAAAGAGTTAAGACATTACATAGGTGAAAATTGCTAACTAGTTCGGTGCTAAACACTATATCTTATTGTAATTACGGAGATTATAACTAGCGAAACTCCACAAAGCTAGGGTTTATGGACTTCCAATAGAGAAGATAAGATATAAATAGTAATGCATTGTGCAATGCTAGATATAAGGAAATACTAATATATCTGGTTATTTATCAATCACACTATCTAGTTTGCGACTTTGATCTTTTTAAATTTTTTACTATTCCAAATACGCACTGACATCAACGCAATAAAGATCAAACAATATAAAATTGGCCACAAATAATCGGCTTTCACCAACATAAAATAATGGAGTAAAACTAAGCATCCAATAAGGTAAACAAGCTGATGTAATTTTTTCCAATAACGACCAACACGTTTCCTAATTGAATTTATCGATGTTATTGCTAGTGGCAGTAAAATAATCCAGGACAACATACCCATTGTTATAAAGGGCCGTTTCACTATATCTATCCATATTTCATACCAATCAAAAAATTGATCGAACCACAAATAAGTCATTAAATGTATTGAAGCATAAAAGAATACAAATAGACCAAGCATTCTTCTAAATTTCAAAGGCCAATTTTTTTTAATCAGTATTCTTAAAGGAGTGAGCGAGAGCGTCACGAGTAATAATCGTAACGTCCATTCTCCACTTTCGCGAGTTAAAGCCTCAAACGGATTTGCACCTAGTGCATCAATGTAAAGCTTATAAAATAAGACACTGATGGGGACAAGGCAAATAATAAAAACTAATATTTTAAAAACACGCATACAATTATTTTCGCTAAAATATTTTATAAGAGATACTTTCAATTAAAGTATTTCTGCTAGAAATATTTTTTTAAGTCCATGCCTTTGTAAAGATGTGCAACTTCATCTGCGTAGCCATTAAACATCAGCGTTTTTGTTTTAAAAAACTCACCAATACGACGTTCACGTTTTTGACTCCAACGAGGATGAGCAACTTCAGGATTCACATTAGAATAAAAACCGTACTCTCGAGACGCTGCACGTGTCCAACTACTAACAGGCTGTTGTTCTGTAAAGCGAATTGATACGATCGATTTAATACTTTTAAAACCATATTTCCAAGGTACAACTAAACGAATCGGTGCCCCGTTTTGATTAGGTAAAACTTCACCGTAAAGACCAACAGCAAGGAAAGCAAGAGGGTTCATTGCTTCATCAATACGTAGACCTTCAACATATGGCCAATCAAGAACACTACGTTTTTGCCCATGCATTTCCTCAGGTCGATACAAAGTTGAAAATTCAATATATTTTGCTTTTGAAGTTGGTTTAACTTTTTTAATAAGATCGACTAAAGGGAAACCTAACCAAGGCACGACCATTGACCAACGTTCAACACAGCGCAAACGATAAATACGTTCTTCAAGCGCATTTTCCTTTAAAATATCTTCAAGGTTATAGGTAGCCGGTTTTTCAACATGACCTTCAACTTTTATTGACCATGGTTCAGCATTTAATGTATGAGCCGTCGCAGCTGGAGCTGATTTACTCGTACCAAATTCATAAAAATTGTTATACGTTGTAATATCTTTGTACTCAGTTAAATCCCCGTCTACAACGAATTTTGAATTTTTAGTATGCGCTAATGGTTTTAACCCGTAGCCACTTTTTGTACTTGATAATACATTGCCAGAATGTGATGCAAGTAACCCGGACGTCGCTAAACCAATTCCTGCATTAATCGAAGACTTTAAGAATGTTCGACGTTGCTCATAAATATCTTTAGGTGTGATTTCAGAAGACTTAATACTTTCTGCTTTTTTCAATAACATTGAATACGACTCCGTTTGGGAACTTCAAATACTTAATAGTACTAACTTAGTACAATATACAAATTAAAAGTTCGGCATTTATTTATTATTTCTAGCTTACTGCAATCTTACGGGCAAACTCCCTAGCAATTCAGCCATTTAACCTTTATTATCATGCAGTCTAAAGAATTAGATATCACAAATCTGTAACAGAACTGATAAATGACTGAAAAAAATACAAACTCTACGCTAGTCCAAAAAAGCAAGGCTAAAAGTGAAACTCGTCAGTTTGAAATTTTTAATGAAAAATTTATTCAAGTTACAACAAGCAACCTCATTGAAGAAAAGTCATTTAATATAAATCTTGGATTACTAGAACCTTGGCCAGTACGCCACCGTAATATTTCTATTGCTTGGCTTTCTGCTGTTCTCTACTTTGCCATTAGCACCATCATCTACATATTTTATTTAACGGTTAATATAGACAATAATTTATTAGGCAAACTTGTCCCGCTGATTGCTGTATTTATACTTTTAACTATCGCTTCTTTAATAATGTTTAACTATCGTTCCCCTAATGTAACCGAATTTAGGAGCCGCTATGCAGGTTGCGTATTAATTAGTTTTTTATACAACAAACCATCGGCGGAAAACTTTAATAAATTCATCGATCAAATGCGGGCAAGAATACTAACGGCAAGCCAAAATATTAGAATGGATAAACGTCGTATGCTGGTAATCGAGTTAAAAGAACTCGACAAGTTAAGAAAAGAAGGAATTTTAAATGATCACCAAATTAAACAAGCCCATCAACGCGTATCAAACTTAAATTTCACACCTTAATGTTTAAGTTTTAGCTAGCCTTCAAAACATACTTCAACATAAAACGTTCCCGCTTCACTTTTAAACGGCATTAATATATTTTTCCCTTCTGCTTTGTGAATAATTTCATGATCTTTCCCTGTTACAACAACAGGTGTTGCCATACCGATATCATAACCATTTTCTTCAAGTAGGCCTTTTGCACCACCCACTATCATATTCGTTAATTCACCAACCAGGTCAGTAACAGTCGCATCAATTTCTGTAACTTTGTCACCTAACATACGATTAACAATATCAAAGACAACCACATCAGGAAATGTAATCGCCATTGAGCCGTTAACTGTTTTTGTAGTCATACCAATAATGCCCGATACATCCCCTTTTGAGATTGTATCGCTTTTAATACTAGGTGTACCCGGGGAGACTTCAAGCATCGCCATAGTAGATAACACATTGGAAACAGATTTTAAGAATGGATTTATAATATCAGCTTTCATCTTTCATCTTGGCCCTAAAAAGAAGAATAAATAGTCTTAGTTAGAACCTTATCGGCTTCAAATACGAATGGTTTAGCAAAAATGTTAAATAGGGGAGCATATGTGTGAGATATTAAGCTCACGCATATTAGCAAAGACTTATTCTATGCCGCGGAGGCTTTGTTAGTGATTTTTGTGAAGCTTAAATCATCACCATTCACATTAATCTCTACATTATCACCTGACATAAACTCACCCGACAAGATTGCCTGGGCTAATGGATTTTCAACTAATTGCTGAATAACGCGTTTTAACGGTCTTGCCCCATAGACAGGATCAAAACCTGCTTCACCAAGCTTATCTAGAGCTTCATCAGAGGTCGTTAAAACAATTTCCCTATCAACTAACCTTGCAGCTAATATGTCAACTTGAATCTGAGCAATTGTCCGTATTTGTTCTTGTTGTAGTGGATGGAATACAACAGAGTCATCAATACGATTAATAAATTCAGGTCTAAAATGCTGCCCAACTTCAACCATAACGGCTTCTTTGATTTCGCTGTAGTTTACTTCACCTTCACTCTTATTTAGGATGAGATCCTGAATTTGTTGTGAACCTAGATTAGACGTCATAATGATTACCGTATTTCGGAAATCTACCGTACGACCTTGGCCATCGGTTAACCGCCCATCGTCCAATACCTGTAACAAAATATTGAATACATCAGGGTGTGCTTTTTCTACCTCATCGAGTAACACAACTGAATAAGGTTTACGTCTTACGGCCTCGGTTAAGTAACCACCTTCTTCATATCCAACGTAACCAGGCGGTGCACCCACTAAGCGCGCGACTGAATGTTTTTCCATAAATTCAGACATATCAATACGCACCATGGCATCTTCTGAATCAAATAAAAATTCTGCCAGGGCTTTGGTTAACTCTGTTTTACCAACACCGGTTGGCCCCAGGAATAAGAACGAACCATTCGGGCGATTTGGATCAGATAAACCTGCACGTGAACGACGAATCGCATCGGATACAGATTTAACGGCTTCTTTTTGTCCGATAACACGAGAATGTAATTCATCTTCCATTCTCAATAATTTGTCGACTTCACCTTCAAGCATCTTTGATACCGGAATACCTGTCCAAGCAGCAACAACTTCGGCAATTTCTTCTTCTGTAACAGAGTTTCTTAATAAAGTTGTTTCCTGCATCTCTGCTTGTGCAGCCATATCAAGTTGCTTTTCAAGTTCAGGAATTTTTCCATATTGTAATTCAGACATCCGCGTTAAATCGCCAGCACGTTTTGCTGCATCAGAATCTAAACGAGCACGTTCGAGCTGTTCCTTAATATGTTGTGAACCTTGTAAGGCGGCTTTTTCAGAAACCCAAATTTCTTCAAATTCAGAATATTCTTTTTCGAGTTCAGCAATATCGGTTTCTAATTTATCCAAACGCAATTGAGACGCTTTATCTTTTTCTTTCGATAAGGCTTCACGTTCAATTTTTAGTTGAATGAGTTTTCGATCTAATTTATCCATTGCTTCAGGCTTAGAATCAATTTCCATACGAATGCGACTTGCCGCTTCGTCAATTAAGTCAATGGCTTTATCAGGAAGTTGTCTATCTGAAATATATCGATGCGATAAAGTTGCCGCCGATACAATAGCGGGATCAGTAATATCGACACCGTGATGCACTTCGTATTTTTCTTTTAAGCCTCGCAAAATAGCGATGGTATCTTCAACACTTGGCTCATCAATAAGAACTTTCTGAAAACGACGTTCAAGCGCAGCATCTTTTTCAATATATTGACGATACTCATCTAACGTTGTTGCACCAATACAATGTAATTCGCCACGTGCTAACGCAGGCTTTAACATATTACCGGCATCCAGTGCTCCTTCGGCTTTACCCGCGCCAACCATGGTATGAATTTCATCAATAAATAATATTACTTGGCCTTCTTGTTTAGAAAGATCATTTAATACCGCTTTTAAACGTTCTTCAAAATCACCGCGGAATTTAGCACCAGCCAATAGCGCACCTAAATCCAGAGAAAGAACACGTTTATTTTTAATTCCTTCAGGAACTTCACCATTAATAATACGTAACGCAAGCCCTTCTGCTATGGCCGTTTTACCAACACCCGGTTCACCAATTAAGACAGGATTATTTTTAGTACGTCTTTGTAAGACTTGGATGGAACGGCGAATTTCGTCATCACGACCGATAACAGGATCAAGCTTTCCTTGCTCAGCTCGTTCAGTTAAATCTATAGTGTATTTTTCAAGAGCTTGACGTTGTTCTTCCGCATTAGGATCATCTACCGTTTGGCCACCACGTACTTGGTCAATGGTTTGCTCTAAAGCTTGTTTAGTTGCACCTGCGCCTTTAAGAATCTCACCTATGGAACTCTTGTCATCGATACACGCTAAAGCAAATAATTCACTTGCGATGTATTGATCTTTTCGTTGTTGTGCAATTTTATCTGTTAAATTTAATAACCGAGAAAGATCATTTGATAAATGTACTTCACCTGTTGCATCACCAATAGTTGGTAATTTATCAATTGCTTCACCAAGATGAGAACGTAGTAAATTTATATTTACTCCGCTTTGCATTAGCAAGTGACGAACACTACCACCTTCTTGATCGATAAAAGCAGTCATTAAATGAACGGGTTCAATGTAGGCATGATCACGCCCTACAGCCAAGCTTTGCGCTTCTGAAATTGCAACTTGAAATTTACTTGTTAACTTATCCATTCTCATTGATAAAAACCTCACACACGATAAATATTACAGAACATTAATTATTTGTCTTAATATTTATAGGGGCTATAGCTAAGAATTCAAGTCGTGATATTTTTATTTTTTGAGGAACAATTTGATTACTTGATCCTTATCAATAAAATAAGCGAATCTATCAGACCCTTCTCATCAAACCCTTATAGATCAAACCAAGGGGAACTTAACATCAGGATACGGATACATAACATCAAGCGGCATACTTCGACCGGGGTTTAAAACGAGTCTAAGATGTTCACGTCTAAATTCTCGTGCATTGGCAAGACCGCAGGAATGCGCTAATACGTTCACCTCATGATTAACCCAGTGTGCGTACTGACTAACGCGTTCAGCTTTATCTGCCACTACCAAGCCACGCTGACGTTGCTTGTTATGAGTTGTTATTCCTGTTGGACAAGTATCCGTATGACACTGCATCGATTGAATACATCCCAGAGAGAACATAAAACCGCGTGCACTTGTAATAAAATCTGCACCAACACATAAAGCCCAGGCAACTTTAGCGGATTGCACTAATTTTCCAGAAGCGATGACTTTCACCTGTTCTTTTAAGTCATATTCAATAAGCGTATCCACTAAAATAGGGAGTGATTCATTCAGAGGTAAACCAACATGATCCGACAACAATTGAGGAGCAGCACCGGTTCCACCATCACCACCATCCACCGTTATAAAGTTAGGCGCGGAATCTCGACCTCGACGATGTATTGCTTCACATAAGTCTTGCACTGATTGTTCGGAGCCAATAACTGCTTTATACCCTACAGGGCGCCCGGTCACTTCTCGAATGCGATGAATCATATCGAGTAAGTCATCAGGAGATTTAATTTCTTTATGTCGATTAGGACTACTCGATACCTGTCCAACTGGAATGCCTCGAATTTTAGAAATTTCTTTCGTCACTTTAGTTCCAGGTAAAACGCCGCCTCTTCCAGGCTTAGCGCCTTGTGACATTTTAATTTCAAAGGCTTTCACATACTGGCTTACATCACGTAAGCGTTCGTCACTTAAGTTTCCCTCTTCATCGCGAACACCATATTTAGCCGTTCCAACTTGAAAGATAATGTCGCAATCACCTTCTTTATGATATGGCGATAGGCCACCTTCACCAGTGTTCATCCAAATTCCGCTTTTACCGGCCCCTTTAGATAAAGCTCTTACTGCCGCTGCAGAAATAGCGCCATAACTCATACCTGAGATATTAAATAACGATTTTGCTTCAAACGGATATTTACAATTGGGTCCAATCACCAGACTTGGCGTTGGAATATACTCTTCTTCTAAAAGCGCATAAGGAGCTGATACAAATATAATCGAACCAGACTCGTTTAGATTGTTTGTTGAACCAAAGCCAAGTAAACCACCGAGTCCCTTAGCAGTACGATACACCCATGCTCGAGTTGCCCGATTAAAAGGCATTTCTTCTCGATCATGAGAGAAAAAATATTGTCTGAAATATTCACCTAATTTCTCAAAACGATAACGCATTCGACCAACAACAGGAAAATTACGTCGTACGGTATGTGCCGTTTGCGTAATATCTTGCACATACATAATGCCAATCCATAAAGCCAAGCTTGCTAAGATTCCACAAATGACAACCCAAGCCCAATGATCTAACCAATCCATGTTCCACTCCAGAGACAATTTTGTTGATTTTTCAACTCTTTATGTCGGCCACAGTAGAAATTAGTTTAGTTAATTGAGAAGTCGTTTCGCTGGAATTTTTAGCTTGGGTTTAGTGTAAATGGGAGTGAGCAAAGAAAATTACCAAAACGCCGCTACCAATAAGCAACATTTGCTGTAAACCAATCGATAATTCGGTGCGTTTATGTAGCCCTGGGATTAAATCAGCGACAGCAATATAGATAAAGCTTGAAGCTGCAACAGCCAAAACATACGGCAATATCGATTGGAGATTCGATAAGCTGTAATAAGCTAATAACGCTCCCACTACTGTCGTTAAACTAGCCAGTACGTTAAACAACAAAGCTTTTTTCCGTGAAAAGCCACTGTTTAATAAAACTGCAAAATCACCGACTTCTTGAGGAATTTCATGTGTAGCAACCGCCACACTCGTTACTATTCCAAGATGAATATCGGTCATAAAAGCAGCAGCAATTAAAATACCATCAATAAAATTATGAATCCCATCACCAATTAGAATTAAGGTGCCGGCAACTTTAGCTGAATGATCATGGCCAATATGTTCAGGATGCGCTTCACAATGGTCGCTATGACAATGCCGCCAAATAACGAGTTTTTCCATTACAAAAAAAGCTAGTAAACCTAAAAGGATAGTCATACCCAAATGGTGAACATCGATCTTAAATGTGCCTTCAAGGCTATGAGGAATAAGGGCAAGGAAAGCAGCGCCTAGCAAAGCACCTATCGCAAAGCTTACAAGATGGGGTATTAATGAAGTGCGAGTTTTATCAGGCAATAGCAAAAATAAAGACGCTGCAAGAACGCTAAGCACACCGCCTAATAAACTAAATAGAATGATCCAAAGCAATAAACTCATATACTAACTACAACCCTTCAATCTTTACACCAGAGATACCTCAAAAGAGACATTTCAAATAAGCGGCCTATCTTAACGGAATTTTATTCAAATACCTACGAAACTCAAATCAGTGAATAGCCTAAACCAAGCACAGCACATGCGGCTAAAACGGTAACGATACCTATCTTAAATCGAAACAAAGCGATAAAAGCCAACAAACCTATAAACGCAGCCACCCATTCAAAGCCTACGCCTAATCCAGCATTCGGTTCAGTTGAAAAACCGTTAGGCCAAAGTACATGGTAAGCAAAGAAAACAGCCAGATTTAATATTACCCCAACGACAGCTGCCGTTATTCCCGTTAATGGTGCGGTAAAGCCTATATCATTCCGAGTAGCTTCCACTGCAGGGGCACCCAATAAAATAAATAGAAATGAAGGCAAAAAGGTAAATAGTGTCGCTATACTTGCACCAGCTAAACCGGCAAGCACCATCATATCAGGGCCAAAAATTTCTTTGCTCCAACCCCCTACAAAACCAACAAAAGCAACGACCATTATGAGAGGGCCAGGGGTCGTTTCTCCCAATGCCAAACCATCAATCATTTGCGTTCCGCTAAGCCAGGCATATTGTTCAACGCCACCTTGATAGACATAAGGCAACACCGCATAGGCTCCACCAAAAGTAACTAAGGCCGCCTTTGTAAAGAACCATCCCATTTGAGTCAACGTGCCATCCCAGCCATAGGTATAAAGAAGATACCCCATTGCACCAAAACCAATGATTAAACCAACCATTAAGTAACTTATAAATCGGCTCCATTTAAAACGAGCACGTTCGGGGGTTGGCGTGTCATCGTCAATAATCGCTGGGCCATACGACTCTTTAGAACTATCATGATGAGCACCTGCAGTAAATTTTTCGGGTGCAATACGTGAACCAATGTAACCAATAATACCTGCGCCAATTAAAATAACGGGGAAAGAAATATGAAGTGCAAAAATAGCAATAAAGGCTAATACCGCCATGGCGCGTAATATATTGTTTTTAAGTGCACGTGAACCAATTCGGTACGCTGCAAAAACCACAATGGCCGTTACGGCAGGTTTAATACCATAAAGAATTCCGGCAACAGATTCCAACTCACCATAAGCAAGATAAATCCAGGTTAATCCGGAAAGAATAAATAAAGATGGCAATACAAATAAAACGCCAGCGGCGATACCACCCCAAACTCCATGCATTAGCCAACCAATATACGTTGCAAGTTGTTGTGCTTCGGGACCGGGTAATACCATGGTGTAATTAAGAGCATGAAGAAAACGGTGTTCTGAAATCCAACGACGTTTCTCAACTAATTCCTGATGCATCATACTTATTTGGCCAGCCGGTCCACCAAAACTAATAAAACCAAGCTTTAACCAATAAATAAAAGCTTCACCGAATGAAACCGGATCAGGTTTTTGGGTTGAACTTTGTAAAAGATTTGACACGACACACATCCTTTTTATTATTATTTATTATATTAAGATGCTCAAAATCCTAAGCATATAAATCATTCTAACCATATCAAACTTGCCATCCGGCCTGTTTTAATTCCATCCCGACGATAAGAAAAAAAACGTTCGCTATCTTCATAGGTACAAAAATCTTCAGTTGATATTTGTTGTTGATTTATTCCGTTTTCTACTAGTTGCAGCTGCGCAGCATAGCTATTATCCAGCCAGTAATGGCTAGCATCATTTGCAGTAAAGGCTTTTTCAAGTACTGAATCTTGCTGAACAAAAGTATCTTTAACTTCCTTTCCTACTTGATATACATTGCCGCTGATAGCTGGACCAATCCACACTTTCAAGTCTTCCAAGGAGCCACCAATATCATTTTGGTAAATACTGATTACTTGTTTAAGGATACCATTTGCTATCCCTTTCCAACCCGCATGTGCTGCCGCAACCCATGTTGCCTGTTCATTACTGAATAAAACGGGCAAACAATCGGCCGTCATTACACAACACACAACGCCCTTATCTGTTGCATACGCGGCATCGGCTTTAAATGATTGCTGGTGATTTTGCTTCGTGAGTCGTACCACTTCATTACTATGTATTTGTTCTAACCAGCACGGCTCATTAGGCAATTCAAACGATTGCTTTAATAAACTTCTATTTTTTTTTACGTCATAAGGATTATCATTTACATGAGTTGCTAGATTAAGACTATCCCACGGGTGACGGCTAATCCCACCTTTTCTAGTAGTACTTAATGCTTTAACACCCTTTGTTTTTATCCAATTAGGCTTAATGATTTCAATTGGGCTAGCTATTTTACTTGCTTTGTCCAAGCTCATCCTTTCTTCTGGGCTCATTTTTTCTGGGCTCATTTTTCTTCTAAATTAGATAAAAGCTGCTCAATATCATCCGCTAGTGGCACTTGCCAACTCATTTCTTGTTTCGTTACAGGATGAGTCAACGTAAGTTGAAAGGCATGTAATGCTTGACGTTTAAAATGTTGAATCGCATTTCTCAAATTTTCACTACAATTTTTAGGCGTTCGCATACGCCCACCATAAACAGGATCACCTACGATAGGGAAATTGATATGCGCCATATGAACACGTATTTGATGTGTTCGACCCGTGTCGAGTTTTACATCCAGTAGCGTATAGGCATGGTATCGCTTACGAATTCGATAATGGGTTACAGCATGTTTACCAGCAGAATCTAAATCACCTAATACGGCCATTCGTTTTCTATCGACTTTATGCCTCCCCATTGGTTCATCAACAGTGCCTCCAGCGGTTACTTCTCCAAGGACAAGGGCAATATATTCACGCGATATTTCTCTTGCCTGTAAGCTTTCAACTAAAAAACAGTGCGCACTTAACGTTTTTGCAACCACCATAATGCCCGAAGTATCTTTATCTAAACGATGCACCACTCCGGCACGAGGAAGATTTACAGCATTGGCCACATGATGTAATAAACCATTACACAACGTTCCATTTGCATGACCTGGCGCAGGATGTACCACTAAACCCACAGGCTTGTTTACAACAAGAATATCGTCATCTTCATAGACGATATCTAAAGACATTTTTTCCGGAGTCCAAACAACCTCAACATCCGCCTCAACTTTCATAACAATGCTTTCACCGACATATACTTTTTCTTTTGCCTTGCGTTGTTCGCCTTCAACTGTGACGCGACCTGCTTTAATCCACTGTTGTAGCCGCGATCTGGAATATTGTTCAAATAACTGACCCAAAGCTTGATCAAGTCGCTTTCCAGCGGCGCTATCAGGCACGATAGCGGTTAATATTTCTACTTCGTTTTCGGAAATTTCGGGGAAATCGGTACTAGAAGGCTTTTCTGAATCATGCGGCATAATTTAATAAGGTCTTTGTTGTGAATTATATAATATAGTGCACCAATGGGCATTTAACCTACCGGCTCAGGAGAGTATACTAGGTTGCAAGCATTTTCGTCATAACCCATTTACATATTACAAGTGAAGTATTAAGACATTATGAATTTATTCAACTGGAAACGTTTTTTATCTAACACCCTTTTATTTTCCATACTTATATTTGGTTTACAGGGTTGCGCTAGCGTTGATAGTAGCGACTTACCTGAAAACACAACTGCTGCTGAAATTTATAAACAGGCAAAGCAAAATCTTGATGATACAAATTACGAAGATGCCATTAAATTATACGAGCAGATCGAATCACGCTTCCCATATGGTAAATATGCACAACGTGCCCAACTTGAAATTGCATATGCTTATTATAAAGACAATGAACCTGAAACAGCCATTCTTTCTGCTAACCGATTTATAAAGCTCCATCCTAAGCATGCTAACGTCGATTACGCCTACTATTTAAAAGGCTTAGCTGCTTTTGATGTTAATAGCTCATTTTTTAGCAATTTGTTCAGTCAAGATGCGGCTGAACGTGACCCAAAGGCTGCTCGTCAGGCATTCTTATTTTTTGCTGAACTTGTAAAACGTTTTCCCAAAAGCCAATATCGTAATGACTCCATTAAGCGTATGACAGTATTGCGAGAAAACTTGGCTAGATATGAAATTTATGTAGCAAAATACTATTTAAAACGAAATGCATATTTAGCCGCAGTAAACCGTGCTAAATACGTGCTTCAGCATTACCCAAGAACAAAATCAGTCCCTGACGCGTTAGGACTTATGGTCTCAGGTTACCGAAAATTAGGTTTAAAAGACTTGGAAAAGGATGCTATGAGGGTCTTACAGTTAAATCACCCTAACCATCAAGCAACACTAAACGTGATGAAGAATAAGTAGGGCAATGGTTATTTAATAACCATTAAATCGCCTCAGTACCCGTTTCACCTGTACGAATACGTATAACTTGTTCGATATTGGAGACAAAGATTTTACCATCGCCAATTTTGCCAGTTCGGGCAGCATTTGTAATGGCTTCGACACAACTATCAACAAGATCTTCACTAATAACAACATCAATCTTCACTTTTGGAAGAAAATCAATAACATACTCAGCACCACGATAAAGTTCAGTATGTCCTTTTTGACGCCCAAAGCCTTTAACTTCAATAGCTGTCATACCTGCAACGCCAATCTCAGACAGAGCTTGTCGTACATCATCTAATTTAAATGGTTTTATTATCGCTTCAATTTTTTTCATTACATCAATCCTTCGGCAATTCCAGGTTCACCCTATTCATTACACTTTATTATATCTCTCAAGAGATTAACCGTATTTAATTGCAATTACCATAGCTAAATAGGCCTGATTTGTTTGTAAGAAATACCTAATTTTAGTGCCTTTCATTTCTATATCATGAGTTAATATAGTGTTTGGCTATAGAATTTGGCAAAATGTAATCACGAAATTAAAATCGTTAATGTAGGAAAAAATATGCCCGACAAAATCTCTGATGGACAACTAACACCAGAACAAGTACCGGAACAAATAACAGAACAAACCATTTTGAATGAAATGAAAGTTCTGGCATCGATTGATCCTGGCTACGAAATACAACGACGCATTGATTTTATCAAACAAACTTTAATTAATTCTGGCCTGAAACACCTGGTATTGGGAATTAGTGGTGGTATAGATTCTTGTACTTGTGGCCGCCTCGCACAACTTGCCATAGAAGAATTAAATACAGAACAATTAAATGATAAACCAAGAAGCAAAAGTGATAAGGACCAATCCTATTCCTTTATTGCCGTCCGCCTTCCCTATGAAATACAGGCAGATGAAAGTGATGCTCAACTTTCTCTCGATTTTATACAAGCCTCTCAAAATATCTGTATTAACATAAAAACAGGAACAGATGCCTTACATAGTGAAACGCTTCATGCCCTCAAAGAAAAAGACATATTAGCAAATAATGATTGCCAAATTGATTTTGCTAAAGGAAATGTTAAAGCTCGATTGCGTATGACGGCCCAATATGAAGTAGCTGGAATCGTTTCAGGTTTAGTCATTGGTACTGATCATTCTGCTGAAAACATTACCGGCTTCTTCACAAAATATGGTGATGGAGCATGTGATTTAGCCCCGCTTTTTGGATTAAATAAAAGACAAGTAAGACAACTTGCTAATACTCTCGGAGCACCTAAAGCAATCATTGAAAAAACGCCCACAGCAGATCTTGAATGCTTATCTCCAGGTAAGTCTGATGAAGATGCTCTTGGAATCAGCTATGACGAACTCGACGATTTTCTTGAAGGGAAAGAAGTTGCTGATGGGGTTAAATCAAGGATAATTCAAATTTACAGTTCAACACAGCACAAACGCCAAGCCATTTTAACCATTTATGATTAACCACCCACTTATTGATAATTAAGCTCTTTGAGAGTCTTAGAGCTGGCCTTATACACCACTTAAGGCTATGATTATTATAACAAATCAATCACTAGATATAAATTATATGAACCTCTTTCGACTACTCATTATTGCCGCCATCGTATGGCTGGTCATCCGTATTTTTAAAAATTGGCAAGAAAAAAATCTTATCGCGAAAAAAAATGCAGATGAAAATTCTGCTATTAAAAATATGGTTAAGTGTTCGAAGTGTGATGTTCATCTCCCTGAACAAGAAGCCATTAAAAAGAATAACAAGTTTTACTGTTGCGAAGAACATAAAGACTAATTATAAAAGTAACTTTGAAACTTTATGGCAATAAAAAACACTTTCACTCTTAACCCTCCAGCGCTAAATGCAAAAGTAGGCGAACAGAATATAGATGCCTGGAAGCCACTAACATATTTAAATATTTATCGTACCGTTCTTTCCGCCTTTTTTCTGGTTTTAGCCATCACAAAAAATAATTTCCATCCATTAGGCAGTATTAACCTAACTCTTTTTACTCAAGTAAGTCTTAATTATTTAGTCATGGCCTGTATCTTTTGGATAGCTATCCAGTTAAAGAAACCAAATCAAACCATTCAGATTCACGTAGGTGTTTTAACCGACTGTATTGCTATTTTATTTTTAATGCATACTAGTGGAGGCATTCAAACTGGTTTGGGAACACTGTTACTTATTACCGTAGCAGTCAATAGTATGATTGTTAATTTTCGTTCGGCATTGTACTTCGCTGCCCTGGCAACAATCACATTACTCGTTCATCAAATCTATAGTTATTACGCTAACTCTGCTCCGACCTCAAACTATACATATGCAGGAATTCTTGGACTTATATTTTTTAGTACTTCCATTATTTCTCATAAGCTGGCGCTTCGTTTAAAAGAAACAGAAGCTCTTGCCTTAAAACGTGGCGTTGATTTAGAAAATATGGCTCAGTTAACAGAGCATATTATTCAACGAATGCAGACAGGTATACTTGTCGTTGATAACGAAAATGATATTCGTTTAATTAATGAGTCAGCCTGGCACATGTTGGGAATGCCTTCTACGAATAAGCCTCCTAACTTATCAAGCCTCATCCCGGAATTAGCGAACCAAATTAATAACTGGAAAAAGGATATTGATCTTTCTCCACAGGTTATTCGGCCCACACCATTGCATGCTAATGTTATGCCGCGTTTTGCAAAAATTACTCAAGATAGTAAATCAGGGATTTTGATTTTCCTGGAAGATACTTCAGTAATGGCTCAACAAGCACAACATTTACAATTAGCCGCACTGGGAAGATTAACAGCAAGTATTGCTCATGAGATAAGAAATCCATTAGGTGCAATAAGTCATGCAGGTCAATTACTGGGGGAATCCGAAAATTTAGACCAATATGATAAAAGACTCACTCAAATCATAACTGATCAATCAGCGCGGATGAATACTATAATTGAAAATATTATGCAGCTTGGTCGTCGGGATCACTCACGTCCTGAAACATTTGAGTTGAAAATATTTTTAGATAAGTTTGTTGCTAGTTTTATATTAAATCAGCATATTGACGAGGAAACTAAAGGAGCTAGTAATGAATCAACTAAGCGAAATGAAATTGACGTCGATATAAATCCTACCGGTGTTGAAATCCGTTTTGATGTTTCTCATTTAGAACAAATATTAACAAATTTATGTGAAAATGGTTTACGCCATAGTAAAGAGTATAAAAATCACCCTAAGATCGAACTACGTGGCGGTATAACACCTGAATTCAATCGCCCATTTCTTGATATAATCGACCATGGCTCAGGTATTGATAATGAAACCGCTCAACATATATTTGAACCCTTTTATACTACTGAAACAAAAGGAAGTGGCTTAGGGCTTTATATATCAAGAGAGTTAGCTGAGTGTAATCAAGCACGAATGAACTATATCCCTATCGCAACAGGTGGTAGTTGTTTTAGAATAACCTTTCAAGATCCAAGAAGAAGTATAAGTTAATCCAATGTTTAATTATAAAAGTCTATTTTGATGAGTAAAAAAGAAACCTTTAAAGCGTTAATAGTTGATGACGAACCTGATATTAGAGAGTTGCTCGATATCACTTTGTCACGCATGAATATAGATACACAATTAGCCGAAGATATAGGTCAAGCAAAAAAGCTTCTTACCGAAAGTTCTTTTGATCTATGTTTAAGTGATATGAAATTACCTGATGGTAATGGTATTGACTTTGTACGACATATTTCTACAGAGTTTCCCCAACTACCCGTTGCCATGATAACTGCACATGGAAATATGGAATTAGCTATAGAGGCGCTTAAAGCTGGAGCATTTGATTTTGTATCAAAACCTGTTGATCTAAAAATATTACGTAATTTAGTTTCTAGTGCTCTTGAGCTAAAAAATAAAACAAGCAACAAAGTAATACATTCAGAACAAGCCTTACTTGGTACTTCTAAAATAGTTGAAGATACCCGCAAGACCATTCTAAAGTTATCACGTAGTCAAGCTCCTGTTTATATCAGTGGTGAATCTGGAGCAGGCAAAGAACTCGTCGCAAAATTAATACATGAAAATGGATCTCGACAAATGTTTCCCTTTGTACCGGTAAACTGTGGTGCAATTCCATCTGAGCTCGTTGAAAGTGAGTTCTTTGGACACAAAAAAGGGAGTTTTACCGGAGCTGATAGTGACAAACAAGGTTTATTCCAAGCTGCAAACGGTGGCACTCTCTTCTTAGATGAAATCGCTGACCTTCCCTTAGCAATGCAAGTCAAACTTTTACGAGCAATTCAGGAAAAAACTATTCGTCCTATTGGACATCAATCAGAAATACCTATTAATGTACGTATTTTAAGTGCAACACATAAGGATTTACATCTACTTGTCGAACAAGATCAATTTAGAAAAGATTTATTTTATAGAATTAATGTCATTGAACTTAAAGTACCATCACTCCGAGAACATATTGATGACATCCCATTACTCGCACAACACTTTTTAAGAAAAATTGCGAAAGAATGGCAAACAGACGTTGCAAAGCTTTCTACATCTGCAGTCAATGCGCTTAAGAAATATCAGTTTCCTGGTAATGTCCGAGAGTTAGAAAATATTTTAGAACGTGCAATGACTCTTTTTGAAGGGAATAGCATTTCTGTTGAGGATTTACAATTACCAGAAATTCAGAATAAAGATAATAGCATTTCGATAGATGAAACAAGTACAGATAACTTAAGTTTAGATCCAGCTCTTTTAAATACAGAAAAAGAAGCCATTATAAAAGCGCTAGAACAAACAAAGTACAACAAAACGGCAGCCGCAAAATTATTAGGAATTACGTTCCGAGCCTTACGCTACAGAATCAAAAAATTGGGAATAGAATAAATCTAGTCTACCAGTTAGGCAATTTCCCATTCGACTTATAATGATACTTGCCTGCACCATCAGGCTGACCTAAAAACAGTAATCCATTACGTAAATCATCTGAAGCACTATTACGCGCTCCCAGACCAAGATTTATATTATAAACACCATTGCCTTTTAATTTAACTTTCCCATTTAATATTAAAGGGCCACCTTGATCTGTTAAAGTAATATCACTACCCGTTAGTTTAGGTGTTGCTTGAATTAAAATAGTTCCATATTCAATTCGTTGTGGAGAAACAAGTCCTGCCTTAGATACCACAACACGTGACTTAATATTTATACGTTTACCTTTTTCAAGTGTCAGCTCATTAATATGGATATTAAGATCGCCTGCAAAACGAGCAGGAAGTCCATACATAAATGGAGCAAGCGCATCTACATTCACCGATGAACTAAAATCTTCAACAGATAAATCTCCGCCAACGGAAATACTAACAAATCCACTACCTGAAATTTTATCGGAGGAATTGCTCTTATTGTTAAAAGTAATATAAACTTCTAATTCACCTATCAATAAAGGTAAAAAACTCATTCTCCATTTTAACTGACCTAAATTTATCCCCGATAGTTGACTGCTACCAGCATTTCCATTCCAAATTGTCCCGTTAACAGAGGAGATTCTTATTTGTTTTTTTAACTGCAGATTATTATTTAAAAATGAGATAGCAACACTTGCTGGTAATGTCCAAAGTAGAAAAATACAGTAACAAATAACACTAAAAATACTATAACGAATATATTTACGTCTAATATTTTGTTTACGTTGCTGTCTACGAGATTCACGTCGTCTATTCTTTAACTTAAAGCTAATCATGGAGAATCCAAATATACACTTACATTGACCCGACCCAAACTAGGTTGGCGATCAATATTTAATTTACTGATAATAATTCCGTTATTTGATACTAATTGATCTAACCAATTCATAACATTATCAAAAGGTACGTTGTCTAAAGACACTCTTATACTATTTTGAGTATCCGATTTAATTTTTAAATTATTGGTTAAACCATTTCGTTTTGCTGCAGTTTGTATAAGATTGTTTAAAAACTGTTTTCCGGGTTGAGATACTAGCGCACTCGAACTCGAACCACGTAATTGCTTTATCTTCTGAGATTGCTGTTGCATCTTGATATATTGGCTTTTCTGGGATTGAACACGTATTCTAGAATTATCCAAACTCTCTGAAAAAGGTTTCCACATAAATTGATATGGAATAGTCACTACAATCAATACAAAAGCGGCAATAACTAAATATCTTTCACGTGCTTCAAGACTATTAAGATAATCTTTTACTGCATTCATGAGTTGCCTCTTTTTATTTCTATACGACTTATCACATTATCTTTGTTTTGGGAGGCTGATTTTATTTTAACTTTCATTCCAGCTTTATCTGACAACATCTTTTCTAACTTATTTAAAACTGCAAAAGTTTTCACCTCTGATTCAATATCAATACGTCCTTTCTGATAGCGTATTGATTTTATAAGAAGCCCAGGTGTAGCCCGTAGAATAGGCGCTATTCTTGATAATATTTCAGATAAATTTGATTCGCTATTCCCTGTTCTACTTAAAAGTTTATCTAATTTTTGTTGCATTTGAACGGGAGCATTGACTACACGCTGAGCTTGAGGAAAGGTGTTTTTATAAAGTTTCTCCATCGCTAAGGCCAAGTACTGACTTTCATTTGTTAGAGAAACATAAACAACAATATTTTCTGTTAATTTAAAGAAAAGCAATGCTATTAACATAATAGCTGGCGGATACCATTTTTTTAAATGCCCTTTTACTTTCTCTTTTCGACTATATTTACCAAACAATAAATTAATGGGAGCTTCATAATCAAAATGCTCTACTAGCCAGATCAAACTATCATCTTTAAAATTATTAACATGTAATTCTATACCTGAATCTAAACTAAAATCATTTTCATTTATATTTATATCTCTACAATCAATAATGTCAATCCGTTCTGGAGTAACTCCTTGAGCATCAGTGATTGTTGTACTTAATAATTGATTTAAATTGCTATGATCAACTGCAAAGCCTGTATGCACTCCTGTGCGTACAATCGAACGAGTGTCTTCTAAAAGAATTGTCCATGTACCTATCCCCGTTGATAACGCCAAGGTGTCAGGCACCATTACATCTACACGTAAGCCCAGGTCATCACAAATATCACTCCACATTTGCATTCGTTCACGATTAACGACACCAACGATGTAATTACCATTACCATGACGTGGCCCAAGAACAAAATGTAGTGTAGATACATCATCAATAAGCTGATCTTCCATTGCAAATGGCAGTGCTGCTAATAAGCGTTGACGATTAGTTCCCGGTAAAGCAACCTCAGAGATAACAACATCTTCTCCTGGTACAATAACAATGACTCGCGCATCACGAGCGGCTTTAGCTGCCGATACTAACGGGCCTTTAATCATAGAACCCAGAGGTTTACCATTATCGCACAACACCCAACGACCATGCGCTGCATGGGCATTATCATGTTGTGATGAATCCAAAAATATAAATAGCTCTCGTGCCACTTAGATTCTCCGTTGACTACGTAATAACACTTTCACTTCACCTTTACTGTCTCTATATAGAACACTATATAATTCTGACTTAAGACTTCCTATTACCGAACGAGCTTTTAATAAAAAATAATTACTCGTAACGGATAGGACCTCTTTGCTTATAGTTTTACCTTTAACTGAATTAAGCGCTAAAAATTCATCTACCGTTTTAAAACCACTCTTTTCACGATTTTTTATTATATCTTCAGCTTCAGATAAACTCACTTGATTTGACAACATACTTAACTGCATTGCATTAGCCGTATTAATATTGATCGTTGTCGCTTCTGGTAGCGCTACAATATATTCTGAAATTTCATTATATTTCTTATAATCAAAACCTTTAACTAAGGTTAGCTCAGTTGCACTTGCCATCAAACGATTGGCTGTTCTTGATGGCGTCACATTGCTTAAATAAATACCATCTTCTGCTCCATTTGGAACAGTCGAATCTAAATCTTCATCTAACCAATCCACTAGTGCATCAACAAGACCATCATCAATATCATGTTCAGTTAATAAGTTTTTAAATATAATAATATTATTTTGATCCGGATTACTGGCCTTAAGTATATTATTTATATTAAATCGCCCTTGTAAATCTTCAATAGTACCTTGTATTGTTCCACCTTCAACGGGAATAGGAGGCAACGTTGCAGCCCAGCTATCATCTAAAGAATCTGTTTTATTATCCTTCGCATCTTGTACTAGAATAGTCTTAGCCCAATCCTCAGCCCCAAGCAAATACATATAGCCTTGTTCACTATTAAGTAAATTTTGAGTACGACGCGTACTTAAACTTTGCTTAGATGCAATCCCTGCCCCAATTATACCAACAAGAGCGACAACCAGTAACACCATAATCAGAGCCATACCAGATTGCTTATGTTTTTTTATTTTATTTTGCCGCATCATTGTCTATCTATTTATCGTCTTACAACAATTCAGGAAGTAAGAATAAGCGAGTAAATCGTCCCCAGTCCTCTAATTCATAAGTTACTTCAATAACTTTTGGTAATGTATTACTCACAATGCCATCAATTTGAGGTGGCCAAGCCGTCACCCAATTACCATCATCATTACCCGAGCCATTTCCATTATCTAAAAATCTTACACTCATATTGCTAACATCATTCAGCATTAATGTTTTATTTGGTTTTGAATCTTCAGCTCGATCAAGAACGTTCCATCGATAGCGATACAATTTATTATCTTCAACTCCGTAGGCAATTCGTTGTAATTCACTTCGATTCAATTGTGCGGGATTAGGATATCCGGCACTCGTTAATTCAATTTTATATTGGCCAATATCACTCGATTGTAAGGCACTTAACTTATCACCGTATTCGCCTCGAATACTTCTATTGCTTAATTGTCTTGCATCACGGCTAAAATGCATAAAAGCTATCTGTAATGCAGTGAGTCTTGATGTATATTTGTCAGTTGCCGATCTTACGTTAATAACTTCACTTAAACCGCCAAAAATCATAACTGACATTATTGCAAAAATACTTATCGCAACCATTAATTCTAATAGCGTAAAGCCTGACTGCTTATGATTAACAACTATATTCTTTTTAGTAAGAATCATTTTAGTAATTTTAATTTTTCTGATATTCATTTTGGCATATCATCAAATTGATTTACTTAAAAATGAAACTAATCTATTAATTGATTGATCTTTGTTATCTTTCTTTTCCTCATCTTTATACACGCTAATTTCTACTCTGCGAATATCTTTATTCTCGGTGTTTATAACCTGAGCGACCCAGAACCATTCTTCTTTTCCCATCATTTGTTGTCCAGAGGTTTTACCTACTGGTGGAAATAGTTTTTGTACACGCCACTCATTTATTTTATTAACAGCGACCCATTGCGAGAACGTTTTATCTCTTAGATAATTAGCATTGTTAACATTTTCCGCAGCACGTTGAACTAATGCAGTTAACGCTATAGCCGCAAAAAATAATGCCACCATAACTTCTAATAATGTAAAACCTTTATTTAAGAAATTATATTTTAAGCATTTCATTTATATGCCCTTATATGCCCAGAGTTCGTTCTATCGTTAACTGACCATTCATAAGCCCAGTAATTTCGTAATATTGTTCTAAACTATCAATTTTTAAAGTCAGCACAAATGGTGTTATTTCACCGCTTGATAAGATATAGATACGAATTGGTTCTTCTTGATCAGACTCTTTGTTAATTTCAAGAATAGTATTTTCAATCTTAAGGTCTAATTCAATACCTGCCGTTAAACTGCGTTTTCTAAATAACTTATCTCCAGGGATATTAGTCCAACTATATTGATTCAGCTTTTCATCAAACTCAGACTCTTTAAAAACGTAGCCATCGGTTTCTAATTCAAGTGCTAATTCTTTTGCCTGTATAATTGATTCTTCCTGAGCCAATTGAATTAAACTATATAAACGTTGAGATTCTTGTTCTAATTTCTCGGATAAATTACCATCGCCAAAAGCTATCATTCCAAGACCTAACATAATTCCCATAATGGCGATAACAACCATTATTTCTATCAAGGTAAATCCTGCGGTCTTATTACGATTTAATTTAAAGCACCTACCTCTTATAAAATTATTGATACACATTACATATCGCCATTACTATCAATCAATATAGTTTTAATTAATATTCCAATTACCAATATCATCATCACTTTGTTGTTGGTCAGGTCCATATGAAAATATATCAGTAGAACCATGTACGCCTGGATTCAAGTATAAATATGGATTGCCCCATGGATCTGTTTTTAATTTTTTAATGTAACCACCGGATTTATAATTTTTAGGCTCAGGTGTACCAGAAGGTTTTTTAACTAAAGCTTCTAGCCCTTGATCTGTTGAAGGATATGCATAGTTATCTAACTTATAACGATCTAAAGCTGACTCAATAGAACCAATGTCTTGTTTAGCCTTTACAATACGTGCTTTGCCTGGTTCATCCATAATATTAGGTAATACAACTGCACCTAATATTCCTAAGATAACAACGACGACCATTACTTCGATCAAAGTAAAACCATGTTGCGATTTTATTATAGAAGTATTTGTATTAAGATTTTTCATTCTATTTTCCTGACATATATTTATTGTACAAGTTGGTTTAAATTGAAGATTGGCAATAATACTGCGAGCACAATCATTAAAACAATCCCCCCCATTACTACGAGTATTAATGGTTCTAATAAACCCATTAACATTGAAATAAGCGTTTCTAATTCTTGCTCTTGGTTATCAGATGAGCGCTCTAACATTTCATCTAAATTACCACTAACTTCACCACTTGCGATTAAGTTCACAACAAGAGGTGGAAAATAACCACTTACATCAAGTGATTTTGCTAAATTAGATCCTTCTCTGACTCGTAAACTGGCTTCGTTTATCGCATTTCTCATTGGTAAATTTTCAACAACTTGAGCTGAAATTTTTAATGCTTCTAATAATGACACACCACTGGCAACTAAAATACTTAATGTTCTAGTAAAACGTGCCGTATTCGCACCACGGGTTAAACGACCTACTAGAGGAAGTTTTAAAAATAATTCATGTATCTTCTCTTTACTTGCAGACTGCTTATATAAAGCACTAAAAATCGATGCTATAGCAACAACCACACCAATAATAATCCAATAATAATCTATTAAAAAATCACTTGCCGCTATCATAAAACGTGTAATGGCAGGTAAGGTCTGACCCGAGTCTTCAAATACCTTAACAATCTCTGGAACAACGTAGGCTAATAAAAATGCAACAATAGTAATGGCTAAAATAATTAATATAGAAGGATATAGTAATGCTGTTTTTATTTTGTTTTGTAGACGCTGTCTTCCTTCGGTGTAATCTGCCAGCCGCTCCAACACAAGATCTAGATGACCGGTTTGTTCTCCCGCCGATACGGTTGACTGATATAAATTATTAAAAACATGTGGAAACTGAGCCATACCATCAGCTAGTGAGTGTCCTTCCAATACTTTGGAACGCACACCAAGTAAAATTCTTTGTAAACGAGGTTTCTCTGTTTGCTTAGCAACAGTAGCCGTTGCTTCATCAAGCGGTAATCCTGATTTAGTTAATGTTGCAAGTTGGCGGGTAATTAAAGATAAGTCCGCAGCACTAACACCACGCTGTACATTAAATCGTGAATTAGATTGTGCGGTTTCACGCTGTGATACTTCATCTACCGATGTTGCCAATAAGCCTTGTTCGCGTAATTGCTGACGTATATGTCGGGCTGAGTCACCTTCGATAACGCCTTTCTTTTTGCGTCCGTTTGCATCTAATGCAATATATTCAAACGCTGACATCTTTTAAACTTCCTCATGTGCTACTCGGGTAATTTCTTCTAAAGAAGTATCACCTGACAACACTCGCCGAATACCATCTTTACGCATACTTGCAGACCTTGTGCGCACATGTGCTTCAATAACTTGCTCACTCGAACCATCATGAATCATCTTACGAAGCACGTCATCAACTTCTACAAGCTCATAAATCCCCAGACGACCTTTATACCCCAAGTTGTTACATTCATCACAACCTAATGGTTCGTAAATAGTTGGTGGATCTTCAGGCAAAACACCTAATGCAATACATTCGGCAACGTCTGCTTGTTTAGGCTGCTTACAAGAGGAACATAAAGTACGTACCAAACGTTGTGCAAGCACACCTAATAAACTTGATGATAATAAAAAGGGCTCAACACCCATGTCTCTTAATCGAGTAATCGCACCAATAGCGGTATTCGTATGTAAAGTCGAAAATACTAAATGCCCTGTTAAACTTGCTTGAATAGCAATTTGAACGGTTTCTATATCGCGAATCTCACCGACCATAACCACATCAGGATCTTGACGTAAGATTGCACGAAGTCCACGCGCAAACGTTAAATCTACTTTAGTATTAACCTGGGTTTGACCAATACCATCGATATAATACTCGATAGGATCTTCAACCGTCATTATATTTCGGCTTGCATCATTTAATCTTTCTAAACCGGCATACAGGGTTGTTGTTTTACCCGAACCTGTTGGTCCAGTTACCAAAACAATACCATGCGGTCGTCTGATTAAACGATCAACGGTAACGGTCGTTTCTATCGCCATCCCTAACTGAAATAGATCAAGTCTGCCGGCTTGTTTATCGAGTAAACGTAATACGACTCTTTCTCCATGACCAGATGGCAACGTAGAAACCCGAACATCAACAGCACGTCCAGCAATGCGTAAAGAAATTCGACCATCTTGTGGTAAACGCTTTTCGGCAATATCAAGTTTTGCCATAACCTTAATTCGAGAAGTAATTAGCGGTGCTAAGATACGTTGAGGTTGTAATACTTCGCGCATAACCCCATCAACCCGCATTCGAATTAACATCCGATTTTCAAAAGGTTCAATGTGAATATCAGAAGCATTTTGTTTAACTGCTTGAGTTAACAATGCATTTATTAAGCGAATAATAGGTGCATCATCTTCTGTTTCTAATAAGTCTTCTGTTTCAGGAAGGGCATCGGCAAGACTTTCCAAGTCAAGCTCATCGCCAATGCCTTCCATCATTTCCATTGCCCCATCAGAATGCGATTCATAACTCGCTTGCAATAGCTTGTCAAACGCCGTTTTGTCTATCGTTTCAATTTCTAACGGGACACCGTAATGACGGCGTAGCTCTAAAAGTATTTGAGTATTAACACCATCAATATGTGTTACTTCAACATGATTATCAAACAAGCCAGTAACTAGAACACCGTGTCTCTTTGCGAATGCAAAAGATAATAGAGCCCTTGCTCCTGCACTTCGTTCTGCTGTTGCTAGATCATTCAACGATATGCCCTCAATTACTCAGAAGGTTCTACATCTGTTAATACTGGTGGAGCAGCATCAACCTCAGCTGAGGCATTAAGTGTTTGTGTTTCTTCTTTACTACTATTAGTGGGTGGTAGTCGAATCATTTCTAATGATGATGTCTGTCCAGAGTCCCCCATTGGTGGAGGCATGACAATACTATTATTCATACCATCAGAATCGTCATAGGCAGGTGGTAATGTTAAAAATGTTTTCATTTCAGGCAACAATGGCGACTCTTCATCATCCAGTAATCTCACACCTCGTTCACGAACAGCAAGTTGTTTAGCTCGAATAAAATTGTATTTCTCATTCGTTAAACTATTTAACATTGCATCATCTTTCATAATTTGAGGATGAATGAAAACCATAAGATTCGTTTTAACTTTCGTTGTCTTATTATATCGAAACAATAAACCAAGAATAGGAATATCACCTAAGACTGGAACACGTTGCTCACTTTCACGAAGCGTTTCTTCTATCAAGCCACCTAAAACAACAACTCCGCCATCTTCCACCATTACAGTGGTTTTTATTGAACGCTTATTAGTAATAAGATCGGCGCCAACTGTACTAGGACTTAAACTGGAAACTTCCTGTTGGACATCCAGTTTAATCGCATTACCTTCATTAATTTGTGGTTTGATTTTTAATGTTAAACCCACATCCTGTCGTTGAATCGTTGTAAAAGGATTGCTTGGATTTGATCCCCCTGAACCTGTACCACTAAATGAACCTGTAATAAAAGGTACATTCTGACCCACGACTATCTCAGCTTCTTTATTATCAATTGTCACCAAACTTGGAGTGGATAATATATTCGTTCCGACATCAGTTGATAATGCACGTATTAACGCACCGATACGACTGGTACCGATTAAATCACCTACTCCTAAAGTTAAACCGGTTGCAGGTGGAGGAACATCAGACAATAAATTGTAAGCACTATAACCATTATCAAAATTGATTAAACCAACGGGACGATTACTATTCGAACCACCTCCAGCCCATTGAACTCCCAGCTCTCTTGTTGCTTCTTCTGAAACTTCGGCAATGACTGATTCAACAAGAACCTGGGCTCGACGTATATCTAATTTTTGGATAATCGATTTTAAAGAGCGAACAACATTTGCCGGTGCAGATATTACAATTGCATTGGTGCTTTCATGTGCTTCTATAATAATATTTGTTGCTGTGGTTGCTACATTTTTTCCAGCGCCTTTTTTTGCAATACTTTTACTGATTCCAGTTAAAACAGGCACTAAATCTTTTGCTACCGCATTACGCAAATAAACAACATGCGTATAACCACCCGCTTCTAATGGTGTATCTAAATGCGAAATAAGTGCGCGTGTTCTTACACGTGAAGATCTTGGTCCACCTAATAAAATACTATTGGTTCGTTCATCTGCTACTGCATTTACTTTTATTTTTTGTTTTGGATTTTGTCCACCAAGTTGCTGCATAATTCTAACAACTTCTGTTGCCGAAGCATGCTCTAATGGAATCACTTCAACTTCATCGCTTGTCGCTTGATCGATACTTCGAATAATTTTTTCAAGCCGTTGAATATTTGAAGAACTATCTGAAATGACTAATACATTAGATGCAGGGTATGCGGCTAAATGGCCACGCTGAGGAACGAGTGGTCTTAATATTGGCACTAACTGCGCTGCATCGATATATCGTACTTCAATAACACGCGTCACAAAAGCATCACTACCTTTGTATACTCGCTTATTCATAAACGGGATGGAATCTTGTTTTGCGTTTACCTCAGGGACAATTTTAGTAACATTACCGCCAACAACAGCTGCAAAACCATGTACTTTTAATATAGAAAGAAATACTTGATAGACATCCTCACTCGGCATCTCTTTATTTGAAATAATGGTAACTTTACCTTTGACTCTAGGATCAACGATAAAATTAATATTTGTTATACGAGAGATAGCATCAATAACGGTATTAATATCTGCTTCACGAAAATTTAAAGTATGGGTTGGTTCTATAGAATTTTCCGGAGCGACACTAGTATTTGCCGAATTGACAAGAGGTGCTGTTATAGCGGAGTGCTGAAAACCAACCACCATAAATAAAATAGCAAACCACTTAGAATTTGTTTTAACTGACATTTTCATAAACTTTTTATTATTAACTCTTAATAATTCCAACTTAATGTACCTCGTATCTACATTCGTACATTAACGGTTTGAGGACTACCTTTTCTCATAAAATCAATACTAAGAGTAGTTCCATTTGTTGTTGACGATTTAAGCTGTTCATACGCAGCATTTGGATCACTAGATATTAAAACTCCATTAATTGCCGTTATAACATCGGTTGGTAATAATCCTATACTTTGCATTACAGCAGGATCATTATGATTAAATGTAAAGCCTTCAGTTGAACCATCGTCACGATTAATAACAGGTTCTAAACGTGCCTTTTCCATAAATTTCTGAGGAGATTTATTAAAAGTTGATCTAAGTTTTTTTAATCGATTAGTACTCGGCATAGTCTTAACTGTACGACTATTTGACGAACGCGATGAGCTGGAATTAGCAATAGGGATATTATTCAAAATCTTTCTTGGTAACTCTAGCGACTCTAATCGTCCGTTTCTGCTTAAAATAACTTCTGATGCTCTTACTTCATGTAGAACTGCCCCACTTGGTAATCGCTCGCCTACTTTAAAAGTACGTCCAGGTGCATTCACACTTTGGGCAATAATGGCGAATGATTGAAGGGGATTCGCTGAAGCAAAAACGCCCTTTAACGCAAGACGCAATTTAGTTTTTGTTATATTAACTTTATTAGTAGTCGAGTTTCCCTGAGCCATGCCAAACAAATGCAAACGACTTACCGTATTGAGTCGTGCCTTTGATTGATTTTGCTGTAATGGCTTTGAGACAATAACGTTGTATTCTGTTTGCGGAGTAAAAAGTAGCCATGTAAAACTAGCTGCAAATTTTGCAAGCAAAACGATAAATAAGATATTTAACCAAAAGGGGATGTGAGAGACCCAACTAGCTTGTAATAAGGCAACAGGATCAAGCCTACTCAATATTTGAGTAAGTTTTTGATTCAATTCTGTCCCTTCTAAAGCCATACCGATAGTTCCAAAAACCACAAATTATTACAAACGCAATATAGCGTAATTATATACTTTACTTTTTACCCTTAATTCATCAAAATATCAATTAGTTATAGAGTATAGTTAAAAATGTTTCGAGATGTAAGAAATAATAGCTTAATTTTTCAAGTTAATCGCCGATAAAGGATAAATAGCGTGTATCACATAGATATCACCTATTTAGTCTCTTTAATGAGTCATATGGCTTATTTTGGAAAATTATAATTTCTGGGCTTATTTAAAGCTAACACTTTGATTTATATTGATATATTTAAATATGAACAATCTTGCATTTTTAAGATAAGCATCTGTATTAGCACATGTGCTGTGCTAAGCTGTTATTAGATAACTCTATATATAAGTAGGACATTGTTTATGAAAACATCAAATTTATCTAAAAGCCTGTTAATTCAAGGCTTTACACTCATTGAGCTAATGATAGTTGTTGCTATTATTGGCATCTTATCCGCTATCGCCATCCCAGCTTATAATGGTTACATCACCACTGGGCGTTTATCAGAGTGTGCCAATGAAATAACGGCTATAACACTGGCTCAAAAACAGTTTTTCTTGGAAAACAATAGTTTTTTTCCAACCCCTAATGCTACGGTAACGAGTGTTGGTGCCACCTACCTCGCTATAGAAACTCAAAGTGGTGGTTATTTCCGTTCGACTTATCGCGAGCATGGTCTAATAGGCAGTCCAGCGTATATTGCGCATGTAAATTGTGATTATACTATTACCACTCCTGACCCTGTGTTACTCGGTGTTAGTTACCAAATTACCGTTACACCAACACCTGGTGGCGCTCTTGTGCCTAACGCGGCAGAAGTAACGGGCTTAGACAAAGCAGTAAACTAAAATATTAATAAATTTCTAACACTATTAATTAGGCTAAAATTTTAAATGGCAACTCCTAATGCAAAAATACAACTAGGCGGATTAGCGCGCAAAATAGTACAAGATGGCCTTATTGGTGAAAATGAAGCCATCGAAGCACAAGCGGCGTCAATAAAGGAAAAAATCCCTTTCGTCTCCTATGTTGTTAAAAAAAATCTGGTTAAAAGTGCTGATATAGCATCGGCAGCATCAACTGAGTTTGGTGTCCCAATTGTTAATCTAGACGCTGTCGAGATCGAACCCGAAGTCCTTAAACTCGTAAAAGAAAGTCTTGTTCGAAAACACAATACTCTTCCATTATTTAAGCGTGGAAATCGATTGTTTATTGCTGTCTCCGATCCAACACTATTACAAGCCATTGATGAAGTTAAATTCCATGTTGGCATGTCAACAGAAGCTATTCTGGTAGAAGAAGATAAGCTACAGCGTACAATCAATACTTCAATGGAAAGTAATGATACATCTTTATCTGAGCTGTCAGATGGAGATTACGACGATTTAGACTATGTTGATGAAGATGCTGATATAACGGATGATTCAACTGATTCCGACGTTGATGATGCTCCCGTCGTTCGCTTTGTAAACAAAGTGTTACTCGATGCTATTAATAAAGGCGCATCAGATATTCATTTTGAGCCTTACGAAAAAACGTATCGTGTACGATTTCGTATGGATGGTGTTTTATCTGAAGTTGCGACTCCACCTATTGGTATGTCTAATAAACTATCAGCGCGTTTAAAAGTTATGTCACGTTTAGATATTTCTGAACGCCGTGTTCCTCAAGATGGTCGTATCAAATTAAACCTTTCTAAAAATCGTGCCATCGACTTTCGTGTTAACACTTGTCCAACACTCTTTGGTGAAAAAATTGTTTTACGTATATTAGATCCGAACAGCGCTAAGATGGGTGTTGAGGCTTTAGGTTTTGAAGATGAACAAAAAGAACTTTATCTTGGTGCACTTGATAAACCGTATGGCATGATTTTAGTAACCGGCCCAACTGGCTCAGGTAAAACAGTATCGCTCTATACCGGTGTAAATTATTTAAACGTCCCTGGTGTTAATATTTCAACGGCCGAGGATCCCGTTGAAATAAACATGAATGGGATTAACCAAGTTAACGTAAATCCAAAAGTCGGGCTCGATTTTTCGAGTGCATTACGTGCATTCCTACGTCAAGATCCGGATATTATTCTCGTAGGTGAGATTCGAGATCTCGAAACGGCTGAAATTGCAATTAAAGCGGCTCAAACGGGTCACTTAGTGTTATCTACATTACATACCAATGATGCTCCTCAAACATTAACGCGTTTAATTAACATGGGGGTTCCTGGCTATAACATTGCTTCCTCTGTTCACTTAATTGTAGCGCAACGCCTTGCCAGGCGACTATGCCCTCATTGTAAAAAAACAGTCGATATACCAAATGAAGCGTTACTAGAAGAAGGTTTTACTGAACAAGAAATTAAGCAAGGTCTATCCATCCATGAACCTATCGGTTGCGATCAATGCTCTGAAGGATATAAGGGACGTGTTGGTATTTACCAGGTTATGCCTATTTCAGAAGAGATGGGACGCATTATTATGGAAGGCGGAAATGCATTGGTCTTAGGTGAGCAAGCTCAGAAAGAAGGCATTCCTGATTTACGACAGTCAGGTCTGAAAAAAGTTAAAGATGGTATGACTAGCCTGGCTGAAATTAACCGCGTAACAAAAGAATAATAAATAAAGCTTAACGTAGCAAAGCTATAATAAGGAAAACAAAATGGCGACTAAAGCAAAAAAACAAGATGTCTTTATTTGGGAAGGTAAAGACAATAAAGGCAAAAAAGTTAAAGGGGAATCGAGTGGTGCGAACATATCGTTAGTTAAAGCCACCCTACGCCGCCAAGGCATCAACGCGAGTAAGATAAAGAAAAAAGCAGCTCCTTTATTTGGTAAGCGTAAAGGAAGAATCGCATCCAAAGATATCTCTATTTTCAGTCGCCAACTTGCAACCATGATGGATTCTGGTGTTCCACTAGTACAGGGTTTTGAAATCATTGGCCGCGGTCACGAAAACAAAGCCATGCAAGAATTACTTTTAGCAGTAAAATCTGATATTGAAGGTGGTAGTAATCTATCCGATGCACTTGGTAAACATCCTTATCATTTTGATGAACTGTACTGCAATCTTGTACAAGCTGGTGAACATGCGGGTATTCTTGATACGATTCTCGATAAAATTGCGACCTACAAAGAAAAAACTGAATCTATTAAAGGTAAAATTAAGAAAGCGCTATTTTATCCTACTGCGGTAATAGCAGTTTCTTTTATCATTACAGCTATTTTAATGATTTTTGTAATTCCTATGTTTGAGCAGCTTTTTGCTGGTTTCGGCGCCGATCTTCCTGCTATTACTCGATTTGTAATTAACTTATCGGCATTCTTCCAGAAATGGTGGTGGGCTCTTTTTGGCGGCATTGGTTTATCAATCTATGGTTTAATCGAACTTAAAAAACGATCCGTTAAATTTCAACACATACTCGACCGCACTATGCTGAAACTGCCTATTATTGGAAACATCTTAGAAAAAGCAGCTATTGCTCGTTTTGCGAGAACACTATCAACTATGTTTGCTGCAGGTGTTCCTCTGGTAGAAGCGATGGTGTCGGTTTCCGGTGCTGTGGGTAATATCGTTTTTAAAGATGCTGTATTAATAATGAAGGATGAAGTTGCTACAGGCACACAACTTAATGTCGCCATGAATCAATCTGGTTTATTCCCAAATATGGTTGTACAAATGGCAGCGATTGGTGAAGAAGCCGGTTCAGTTGATACCATGTTAAGTAAAGTTGCAGATTTTTATGAAGAAGAAGTAGATAACGCTGTTGACGGTATGAGTAGTCTACTTGAGCCTATTATCATGGCTATATTAGGCGTATTGATTGGTGGTTTAGTTATTGCTATGTATATGCCTATCTTCCAAATGGGTAAAATTGTTGGACATTAATGACGTTTTTGGGTTTAGTCTACTTAATAAAAACATTGAACTCGTTTATGCATTTGCAATTGTCCTAGGCCTTATCATTGGCAGCTTTCTGAATGTAATAATACACCGACTGCCTAAAATGCTAATGAGGGAATGGTCACAAGATTGTGTTTCTTTTCTTGGCGAGCAAGATAAAAATTTTAATTATAAGACTAGCGAGCCTTCAAAACCTTACAATTTAGCCATCCCTGCATCAAGTTGTCCTAACTGCAAGCATAAAATAACCGCTTTAGAAAACGTACCGATTATTAGTTACGCCTTTTTAAAAGGTAAGTGCAGCGAATGTAAAACTAAGATATCAATACGCTATCCATTCATTGAGTTACTTTCTGGCATATTATCTCTCGTGGTTGTTTTGCACTTTGGCTTAACTATTCAGGCCTTATTTGCTTTATTACTAACCTGGAATCTTATTGCGCTTAGTGGGATAGATTTTGATCATCAATATTTACCTGACTCACTCATCCTTCCATTTATTTGGTTAGGGTTGTTACTTAATACTTTTCACCTTTATACAGATTTAAACAGTGCCGTTATTGGAGCCATCGCTGGTTATTTAAGTCTATGGTTCATTTACCACCTATTTAAAATAGTGACAAAAAAGGAAGGTATGGGCTTTGGTGATTTTAAATTACTCGCCTTATTCGGAGCATGGTTTGGTTGGCAATCATTAGCTGCAATTATTATGCTTTCATCCATTGCAGGTGCTGTTATTGGTATTGGCTTAATTGTATTTAAGAACCAAACCCTCAGTAAAAAAATTCCATTTGGTCCTTACCTAGCGATTGCCGGATGGATATTTATGCTTTGGGGTGAAAAGATAAATTCAATGTATTTACAGTACGTTGGTTTAAGTTAGTTACTTTCAGTTAACATATATTCACATTAAGCTTCGCAATAACGATTACAATATAACGCCTACAATAACAGTAAAGAAAATTACGATGCTCAAAATTGGTCTTACAGGTGGAATTGGTAGCGGTAAAACAACCGTTAGTGATCTTTTTAAGCAGCTAAATACTTCATCAACTGAAGTTGTAACAATATTAGATACAGATGTTATTGCTCGTCATATTGTAGAGAAAGGAGAGCCTGCCTATAAGAAAATTATCACTCTCTTTGGAAATAAGATACTCAACGAAGACGCTTCAATAAATCGAAGTCAATTAAGAAATATTATATTCAAATATCCTGATTTAAAGAAACAACTAGAAGAAATCACTCATCCAGCGATACAAGCTGAGGTTGAAACAGCCTTATCTCAAATTTCATCAAAGTACTGTATTATCGTAATACCCTTGCTCTTTGAAACAAATTCAAATTATCCATTAGACCGCATTTTAGTCATCGATTGTGATAAAACAACGCAAATTAAACGAGCCTCTGAACGAGACCATGTATCTGAAAGTGAAATAGAGAAAATCTTAGATACACAGGTGTCACGAGAATATCGTCTAAAACATGCAAATGATGTTATATATAATGACGTCAATCCTGAAAAGCTAATATCCCAAGTTGAAAATCTGCATAATAATTATATAAATTTAGCCAAATCTTATAAATAGTATAAATTACGCTAATCCTTCATATGTTTTCTTAGTCTTTTTTTATATAATCACACACTATGGATGAGATAATAACCTATGAATTACCTTTAAATGAGCGTATCCGCACATTTATGCGCCTTGAGCATTTATTCAACCAAGCCTCATATACATTGAGAGGGTATTCAACCTGGGACAGTAGAGCAACGCTGACTTCCCTAGTCGATATTCTTGAACTACTAGCGCGAAGTGATTTTAAAACTGAATTGTTAAAAGAATTAGATTATCTACATAATTCCTTGTCCGCTTTATGTAATGTTCCAGGCGTTGACCTTCAACAACTCACCACGATTCTTGAGCAACTTACTGAATCTTTAGATTTATTACACAAAGCAGATGGCCAACTTGGCCACAATCTACGAAATAATGAATTGTTTTCAACATTATTACAACGAAATACCGTTATAGGTGGCAATTGCAAATTTGATTTACCTGCTTACCACTTCTGGTTACAACAACCCGCAGAGTTACGGATTAAAAAGACTGAATCCTGGTATTCTGAACTCAAGCTCGTAAACCGACCAGTCGCTCTTATTCTTGGAATATTAAGGGAAAGTGCTAATCCGGTACAACATTGCGCTGAAAGTGGATTTTATCAACAATCACTTGATTCCAATATTGAAACTAAATTAATTCAGGTTTCTATAAACAGCCAACTCCCGTATTTTGCTGAACTCAGTGGTGGGAAGCATCGTTTCACCGTACGATTCCTTGAACCACGTGATTCGGGTCGCCCAATGCAAACTAAAGATGACGTTCATTTCCAACTCAATTGTTGTAGTTTATAAATTATGAATAAAAAAATTCAATGCCCAACGTGTGCTAAAGAAATAGTTTGGTCTAGTAAAGAACCTTCTCGACCATTTTGTTCCGAGAGATGCAAACTTATCGATTTAGGTGAATGGGCTAATGAAAGTCACCGAATACCAGGAGAGCAAGCTTTTATTGAAAACCCAAATGAATTAGATAAAGATTTTAAATTATAAGAAGCTTAATGAATCACAATAGAATCATCTACCAGATAAATATTCTTTTCAGTTTCTATATTCAATTGCATTTCCCAATCTGATCTTTTACTTACACATATAGGCAATAGAATATTCCCTAACCACAATTCAGAAATCCCACTCGATATATCTTGTTTATTTAAACTAAATTTATTTAACCCCATATCCATGGATTTCATTTTAAAAGTAACAGATACATTATCAATAGTTCTATTGAAGTTCTCAAACTTTGTTGAAATACTAAACGATTTCATCGTACGCACTTCACCAATAAACTTTATTTTTATTTGTCTTTTTTCACCTGAAAACGTACAACCATCCGTATAGTTATTGCAGTCATTTAATTTTTTCATATAACTTATTTTCTTATCAGGCTCGCTACTATTATTAATATATTCAGAGTAATACTCAGGCAAAAATATAAATAATACTGCGAAAATAATTACTACAATCGATTTAATCAATAGTTTCATATAATTTACTTCCAAAACTCACTAATTGCAGCAACTCCAAACGCTCCGCTGTTTTGAACATCCACTAACATATTTCTTTTCATACCACCAAGTGCATAAACAGGTATATTCGAATTCTGCAATAATTCAGAAAGACCATCTAAACCTAAAGGTGTTGCATCAGGATGGCTTGTAGTTTTAAAAATAGGGGAGATAACAACAAAATCTGATTTTATCGCAATTGCTTGTTGTAAATCTTTATGGGTGTGAACTGAAGCAGCTAGAAATTTATTATCACTAACAGGACGTGAAGAGTATTGATGTAATAGTTGGCTCGTTAAATGAATACCATCAACATCACATATTGATAAAAATTCGGGTTTTGCATTAACAAGTAACTTACAATCTTCTTTATCGCATAGCTCTTTTGACGCTTTTGCTAAATCTTTCAATAAGCTAGCATCATTTCCTTTATAACGAAGCTGTATAAGTCTTATTCCATTATTTATGCAGGTCTGTAATTTTTCTAAATATTCTTGTATGTTTTTGAATTCACCTGTTATCGCATAATACGATGGTAAAGATAAGGATTTTATAATAGCTTGATTTGCTTCAGGAAAAGCATAATTATTTAAATCAGACAATGATACCCACTCAAGTGACTGTTGAAGTTGGCTCTTAGCAATACCATCATACTCATCAACTAACCAAACATCTAAGAGAACATGTTTATCCGAGTATTGATGAGAGATTTTAATTAAAGGGGCGGCATGTTTTACAGTAATATCCAGCTCTTCACGCAACTCTCTACATAAAGCGGTATACACCGTTTCACCAAGCTCAACCTTTCCACCAGGAAACTCCCATAAGCCACCCTGATGAAGATCCATATGTCGCTTTGATATCAAATACTGTTGATCCTTATTACGGACAACGCCAACAGCAACATGTATATTGGAAGTCATGTTAGATATTCACACCAAACTAAAGAACTAATCAACAATACAATTAAATCTAAAACTAATAATTAAGAACGGTATTCTGCATTAATTTTTACATAGTCATAGGAAAAGTCACATGTCCATATTTTGGAATCTGCACTACCGCGTTCTAATTGAATTGATACGGTAATATCCGTTGCATTCATAACCTCTTGTCCATGCTCTTCAGTATATGAACTAGCTCGTCCGCCATTTTCAACAATACAAACATCACCAATAAAGATCTTTAATTTATCGATATCAAGATCTTTAACGCCCGCTCGTCCAACTGCAGCTAAAATTCGGCCCCAATTAGGGTCGCTGGCAAAAAATGCTGTTTTTACTAATGGAGAATGAGCAACTGTATACGCAACCCTATCAGATTCGTTTGTATTTTGAGCGCCGCTGACTTTAATAGTAATTAATTTAGTTGCTCCCTCACCATCTCGAACCAGAGCTTTCGCTAAGGTTTCAGTTACTTTATCTAGACCTTCTTGAAAATCAGATAAATTCGATTTTGTAATTGCAACTTTACTTTGTCCTGTTGCAACGAGAACACATGCGTCATTCGTTGAGGTATCACCATCAATTGTAATTCTATTAAAGGATTGTGAAGTCGTCTTGTTCAAACATTCATCGAGTAACGATTTTTCAATTTTTGCATCAGTTGTAATATATGCCAACATCGTTGCCATATCAGGACGAATCATTCCCACACCTTTAGCCATTCCGGTGATAGTAACCACTTGATTACTTATACTCACTTGGCAAGAAACGCCCTTAGGAACCGTATCAGTTGTCATTATTGCATTACATGCATTTATCCAGTTATGAGGATTTAAATCAATTTTTAAATCACAAGTAACGTCCTTAATTTTACTAACAGGTAAATTTTCACCAATAACACCGGTTGAAAAAGGTAATACTTCTTCCGCTGAACAGTTAAATTCCGAAGCAATTGCTTCGCAGCTAGTTTTAGCCGCATCAAGTCCTGCTTGACCTGTTCCGGCATTAGCATTACCAGCATTTATTAATAAATAGCGTGGCGTTAATTTTGAGAGATGTTGTTTTGCAATTGTTACTGGCGCAGCACAAAAAGCATTTTGAGTAAAAACGGCTGATACTGTAGAGCCTGCAATAATTTCAATTAGGGCTAAATCTGTGCGATCAGAATAACGGATACCAGCAGCTGCGGTTGCAAGCTGAATACCGGCAACAGGTAATAAATGATTTACATCTTCAAGTATATTCATATTAAATAATCTATTCTCATGCATTTTCCATAAATTATATTTAATATTTATGAACGACTAAAGCAAAATTGCTAACTTAATTTACCGTGGCATTGTTTATATTTTTTACCAGAACCACACGGACATGGTTCATTTCGTCCAACTTTACGTCCATCACGAACAAACGGTTCATGTTCTTCATTATTTGAATGACTATCGCCATCCATTGAAGAAGCCTCATCATGCTGAAATTCCATATCACCTTCAAGCTCTCGTCGTCTTTGTTCTTCTAAAGCTTCAATTTCCTCATCACTTCGAACTTGAACACGACTAAGCACCGTTACAACTTCACGCTTCATTCTATCGAGTAAATCAATAAATAATTGAAATGATTCGCGCTTATATTCTTGTTTAGGATTTTTTTGTGCATAACTGCGCAAATTGATACCTTGTCGCAATTGATCCATGGTTGATAAATGCTCACGCCATTGATGATCTAACACTTGTAACATAACTGCTTTTTCAATATGACGTATTACTTCAGAACCTGATTCTTCTTCTTTTTTCGCATATGCAAGCTCAACTTCTTGTAATACTTTCTCACGTAACGTTTCTTCTTCCATTGAATCGTCATTATCGAGCCATGATTTAATATCTAATTCAAGACCAAATTCATCTCTCATCGAATCTTCTAAACCTGAAACATTCCATTGTTCTTCATGGCTTTGTTGTGGAACATAAGTATTAATAACCGCATTCACAACTTCAAAACGTATATCCTTAACTTCCTCTGATATATCGTCTTCTTCCATTAATTCGTTACGTTTACGGTAAATCTCTTTACGTTGATCATTTGCAACATCATCGTATTCCAATAAATTTTTACGCGCATCGAAGTTATGTCCTTCAACTTTACGTTGAGCATTTTCTATTGCTTTGCTTACCCACGGATGTTCAATAGCTTCATTTTCTTGCATACCTAAACGTTGCATTATTGAAGCCATTTTTTCAGATGCAAAAATACGCATTAAATTATCTTCCAAAGATAAGTAAAAACGGGTTGATCCTGCATCACCCTGGCGTCCTGCACGACCACGCAATTGGTTATCAATTCTGCGAGACTCATGACGCTCAGTACCAATAATTCGTAATCCGCCTGCTTCAAGAACTTGTTGGTGCCGTTCTTCCCAATCTCTCTTCAATTTTTCAATTTTTATATCATCAGGTTTTTTTAGTTTTGCTATTTCTGTATCAAGATTACCACCAAGAACTATATCAGTACCACGACCCGCCATATTCGTTGCAATGGTAACTGAGCCAGGTAATCCTGCTTCGGCAACAATATCAGCTTCACGCTCATGTTGTTTCGCATTGAGCACTTCATGTTTAATTTTTTCTTTCTTTAATATTCCATGTAAAAATTCTGAAACTTCTATTGAAGCAGTACCAACTAATACTGGCTGATTTTTTTTCTGACAAAAAATAATATCCTCAACAATAGCTCTAAATTTTTCTTCTTGAGTTAAGAAAATTTGATCCACTTGATCAATACGTATCATGTCTCGATGCGTTGGAATTACAACAACTTCTAAACCATAAATTTGTTGGAATTCGAAAGCTTCAGTATCAGCAGTTCCCGTCATACCAGATAGAATTTCATATAAACGAAAGTAATTCTGGAATGTTATTGATGCAACCGTTTGATTTTCTTTTTGGATTAAAACATTTTCTTTAGCTTCTATTGCTTGATGCAAACCATCAGACCAACGGCGACCATGCATTGTTCGGCCTGTAAACTCATCAACAATAACAATTTCGTTATCAGCAACAATATAATCAACATCTTTTTGAAATAAAACATGCGCTCTTAATGCTGAGTTTACATGGTGAACTAAACCGATATTAATAGGATTATATAAACTATCGTCTTCACTAAGCAGTCCAATTTCAATCAACATTTCTTCAACGTGCTGATGCCCATCTTCCGATAAATGAATTTGTTTGTTTTTTTCTTCTACTAAATAATCGCCAGCGCCATCTTCCTCTTCTTGCTTAACAAGTCGTGGTGCTAATGCATTAATCTTGGTGTACATCTCAGAACTATCTTCGGCAGGTCCTGAAATAATTAGCGGTGTACGTGCTTCATCAATCAAGATGGAATCAACTTCATCGACTACCGCAAAATTATGTCCACGTTGAAATTTATCTGAAACTTCAAAAGCCATGTTGTCGCGCAGATAGTCAAAACCATATTCATTATTTGTTCCGTAAGTAATATCCGCGGCATAGGCAGCACGCTTTTCTTCCGGGTCTTGCTCAGAAGCAACGATACCAACAGAGAGACCTAAAAAATTATATAGTTTCCCCATCCACTCAGCATCTCGCTTTGCCAAGTAATCATTAACAGTAACAACATGAACACCCTTACCTGCAATTGCATTAAGGTAAACCGGTAAGGTCGCCATTAAGGTTTTACCTTCACCTGTACGCATCTCAGAAATTTTACCTTGATGCAAAACCATCCCACCAATCAGCTGCACATCAAAATGGCGCATACCAAGAGCTCGCTGACTCGCTTCGCGTGCTGTCGCAAATACTTCAGGAAGAATATCGTCTAATGATTCATTATTTTGAAGGCGTTCGCGAAATTTTTCGGTTTGTTGTTTTAATTCATCATCAGACAAAGCCTGCATCTGCGGCTCTAAATCATTTATATGGCCAACAACTTTCTGAAGTTGTTTTATATAACGCTCATTTCGGCTACCAAAAATTTTCTTTACGACTTTCCCAAACATGAAAAACTTCCTAATTAATCTGTATTAATTGTTGTTATATTATGAAACATTAAAATGTTGTTTTATTATAAGTGTGACAACACAAAAAGGGCTATTTTACGCTATCTAGACCGTCTTTGTCTGATTTGGTTTAATCTATTCGGCTATTTAATAACGATTCTTTTTTATCCACTTTAACTTTAATATTGCCCGATAAATCAATTTCTAGAGGGGTTAGAGGGAAATCTTGCTCAGTGAGTTGTTTCATTAGCTTTGCAGCTCGATGTTTATTATCTAACAAAGGGCCATTTGGTCTTTTCTGTCTTGCTGAAATAATTTTACCTGAGATAAAATCACCATTTTGGTCGATTTTTAACGATAAAATGGGGGCTAATCCATTCTTACCAGCAACATTTATCCCTAGCGTTGTACAAAAATTACCTAAACTGTAGGCAATCATTTTTCCTTGATACAGTTCAAGCGCACGCGGTACATGTGGACCATGGCCTAATATAACATCCGCTCCAGCTTCAACCGCAGTATGTGAAAATAACACTACATCTCCTCTGTTCTCACCATGAAAGTACTCAGTTTCAAACGGAATATGCGTATGCGAATCCCCTTCGGCTCCAGCATGGAAAGAAACGATAACAATATCATTTTGCTTTGATAAATTTTCAATCGTGACACGCACATAGTCTGTATCTAAAAAGTCATGTGCTCCACGAAAAGGGGCAAAGGCAATCAAAACAACTTTTAAACCTTTCATTTCCCACTGAGCAATATCATCCATAATCCCTGAATGCTTAATTCCAATTTCATCTAATGTTTGCATTGTTAGTAAGCGGCCACTATCGCCAAAGTCCCTAGCATGGTTATTGGCTATACTCATAACATCAAAGCCTGCAAGCTTTAAATATTGTGCATAACGTGGCGGCATTCTAAAAACATAGCATCTTCGTACATCAGGGCATTCCTTTTCAGCTTCCCCTTCTGTACCAAAAGTTCCTTCTAAATTACCAAACGTTATATCTGCTTTTAGTAATGTATTTGAAACATCAGAGAGTAAATCTCTACCATCATTTAGTGCCAATCGGTAATCAGGATAATCTGTTCCTAACATTATGTCCCCAACAGCCATTATATTGATAACTGCATCAGGCTTTATATCAATGTCTTTTGACGAAATTGGAGCATTAGGTAATGGCTTAATTAGGGGCAGCTGGAGAGTCGGATCGGACTCTATTGGACCACTTACGTTAGAGCAAGCAGAAATAAAAATGGCACCTAATAAAGATGCCATTCGAAGTTTAATAATATGAGTATGTAATAACACAGATAGTTAATTAGAATGATTCTAATCTATAAAAATTAAAGCCCAATTCAACAATCGGATACGATGCTACTTAGCACTTGCTCGTAATATATAACGTTTAGGATTAACAGCCCGTCCATTATTTAATACTTCAAAATGCACGTGTGGACCTGTTGAACGACCCGTTGTACCCATTTTAGCAAGTATTTGGCCCTTCTTAATCGTTTCGCCTACTTTGACATCTATTTTTAGGCAATGCCCGTAACGCGTTGAAAAGCCTTTACCATGGTTGATTTCAACTAAGTTACCATAACCTGATCGACGACCTGCAAAAGTAACGACACCTGCAGCGACAGAAACAATATCCGAGCCAAGTTTACCAGCGAAATCCATACCTGAATGATGTACTCGACGCCCAGTAAATGGATCGGTTCGAATACCAAAGTAAGAAGATAACCAACCACGTGAAATAGGTCGGCCTGCTGGCTCTACTTCCGCTTGAAGGTTGTTTGTCATCATCATGGTTTCTAAAACATTAAGCTGCTCACTACGGTTATCTAACTGGCTAGAAAGATCGGATAAAGCACCCAAAAAGTCATTAACTTCCATAGGGTTACCTTGTTGTTCAAGGCTATTTACTGGACCACCCTGTGCAGGTGGTTGAGAAAAATCAAATTCGCCACGTTCAAGTTTAGCCATCGAGGTTAATCGCGAACCAAGGGCATCAAGCCGGATAACATGTGCTTGTAACTTACCTAAACGTAATGCTAATGCATCCATATTTTCGCGTGCATCAAGAGTAGCTTCGTCAATCGTTAGGCGTTGAGAATCTACTTCTGTTTGATACGCTAGGGCCATATCATCAGGATTGGCACGTAAATTTTGTGCTCCCATTTGATAACCAAGATAAAGTAAACCAACAGGCACAAGTAAAAAACAGCCCACAACAATTGTCGCGAGTTTTTTGGAGTCCAAGACATAAAGCCCGGAACTGCCCTGTTTTCTCCTTAATAATACTATATTCATATGCATACAACCTTAAAACATATATATTGTTAACGGTCAATCCCGTTAATTCTTTATAAATATTAGCATGTACATCTCTACTGTAAAGAAAGATGTACAATTAAGTTCTAATCGCAACCTATTAATTTTAGTATGAAATTACCTAAACAAATTAACAAGCTTCTTCAAAATAAGAATTCAGGAGTTGCGGGCCTCATCACACATGCTCGAAAACTTGAATTCTTAAACGGCAAATTACTGGACTTATTGCCAGCGCCGTTGCCACTACATTGCCAGTTAGCTAAAATCGATGGTTCGACACTTGTGATAATTGTCGACTCACCTAGCTGGTCAGCACGTTTACGTTATTCTATCCCTGATTTGCTTGCTAAACTGAAACACCACTCACAGTTTTTTATTCCGATAAAAAATATTGAAATAAAAGTACATCCAAAATGGCATACAAAAGCTTACCAAACTCCATTGAAACCAAAACCAATTTCAAAGAGCACTTCAAAGTGCCTCATAGAGACAGCTAATTCAATTGAAAATGAAGCGATAAGGAAAGCTTTATTAAAGTTGGCGTCAAAATCTTAACGCTCAATCTAGATAGAACTAACAACAAATCTGACTCAATAACGTATTGTTTATATTAACTTTTTCTTATATACGGACTACTACTGTAAGATATTACCTACAGTTAGTATTGAAATCAAGGGTAGGTTGGTTATTTAAGAGGCAGGAACCGGCTGAATAAAAGAAATTGGGGCTTCTTGGGGATCTGCAAAGCTGACTTGTTCCCATGCATCTTCTTCGGCAAGCAGTGCACAGAGTAATTTGTTGTTTAATTCATGCCCTGATTTATGACCAGAAAATGCCCCAATCAAGCTATGACCGAGTAAATACAAATCACCGATAGAATCCAGGATCTTATGTTTTACAAATTCATCCGCATAACGCAGGCCATCTTCATTTAATACTCTGAAATCATCCATCACAATAGCATTATCGAGTGTTCCGCCAAGCGCTAAATTTTTAGAGCGAAGCATTTCTATTTGATTCATAAAACCAAAGGTACGAGCACGACTAACCTCTTTTACAAAAGAGGTTGTAGAAAAATCAATTTCTGCAGTTTGCTTTCCTTGACTGAAAGCTGGATGGTTAAAATCAATACTAAAAGATACCTTAAAGCCATCAAATGGCTCAAATTGTACCCATTTATCGCCATCTTCAAGACGAATTTTACGTTTAATGCGGATAAAACGTTTGGGGGCTTTTTGTTCTTCAATACCCGCAGACTGAATTAAGAATACAAATGGACCAGCACTACCATCCATTATTGGTACTTCTGAGGCATTTAAATCAATATACGCATTATCAATGCCTAAACCGGCCATCGCTGAGAGTAAATGCTCAACAGTAGAAATACGCACATCACCTTTAACAAGTGTAGTAGACAACGTTGTATCACCAACATTCTCCGGAGTAGCAGGAATTTCTACGGGTACATCTAAATCAACACGACGAAAAACGATACCAGTATCAGCTGCGGCAGGACGTAAAGTTAAATAGACTTTCTCACCTGAATGAAGTCCGACACCTGTCGCCCGAATAATATTTTTCAATGTGCGTTGATAAATCACTTAATTGTTTCCTCTAAAATCACATGTATAAACAAGCAAAAAATAGGCCAAATACTATCCGTGCCAGATACTAGGCAAGCGGCTAATAGTAATACAATTTACCGTACTATAGCAACTCGCAAAATATTAGCGTCTGAAAAGCTAAAACCTTGAAGGTCTTAGGTAAATACTTCGCAATTAGTTCAATAATATAGCTAACTGCTAGCCCTTTTTGTGACACTAATATCAAACTTGTATATTAATTAAACAAGTTAATCTGCTTGGCGTCTCAAAAATGCTGGAATATCAAGATATTCTAAATTAGCATCTGTAGCAGCATGCGTATCTGTTGTTTCCTGACGACGTTTAATCGTTGGTCGATCTAATTGCGTGTAATCAACTTCACCATTGATTGCTTTATCGACTACCAGTGTTGGAATATCGGCAGTAGCTTGCACTTCATTTCCTAAACCCGTCGCAACGACCGTTACTCGTAGCTCACCGCTCATGTTTGGATCAATAACAGTACCAACCACCACGGTTGCATTTTCAGAAGCAAACTCTTTAACTGTATTACCCACTTCTTCAAATTCACCGATTGATAAATCCATTCCAGCGGTAACGTTTACGAGTATTCCTCGAGCTCCAGATAGGTTTACATCTTCAAGTAGTGGGCTTGCAATCGCTGATTCAGCAGCTTCACGTGCTCGACCTTCACCTGTTGCTCGACCTGAACCCATCATCGCCATTCCCATTTCAGACATTACCGTACGTACGTCAGCGAAATCGACATTAATTAAACCAGGGCACGTTATTAGCTCGGCAATACCTTGCACAGCACCTAATAAAACATCATTTGCTGCTTTAAAAGCATCAAGGAGACTCATATTTTTCCCTAATACACTTAATAACTTCTCATTAGGAATGGTAATTAAAGAATCAACATAGGATTTTAACTCATCTATTCCGTTACTTGCGATATCCATGCGTTTCTTTCCTTCAAAAGGAAATGGGCGAGTAACAATTGCAACCGTTAAGATTCCAAGTTCACGAGCAACTTGAGCAACAACAGGTGCAGCACCCGTTCCTGTTCCACCACCCATGCCAGCAGTAATAAATACCATATCGGAACCTTCAATAACTTCAGCAATACGTTCACGATCTTCAAGAGCTGCTTGCCGTCCTATTTCAGGGTTTGCTCCTGCCCCTAATCCTTTTGTTATGGTTCCACCAAGTTGTAATACAGTGCGAGCAGAAGAATTCTTTATCGCCTGAGCATCTGTATTTGCGCAAATAAATTCAACTCCTTCGAGTTCTTTATTTACCATATGCTCAACTGCATTACCTCCGCCGCCACCAACACCAACGACTTTAATTACAGCACTTTGACTATATGTATCCATTAATTCAAACATCTTAGATCTCCTCACTGTTTAAACAGCGCTTTTGTAAAATTAAAAATTTCCTTGAAACCAACTTTTCATGCGTTGCATAACGCTTTTAAAACCATTTCCCATGCGAGCTTCTGATTCACGCATACCTCGATTTTGATTTCCAAACAACAACAAACCCACCCCTGTTGAATGTATTGGGTTTCGAACAACATCGATTAAACCGGTTACATATTGCGGGTGTCCTAAGCGAACAGGCATATGAAAAATTTCTTCAGCAAGTTCAACTGCACCTTCAATTTTTGAACTACCTCCCGTTAAAACAATTCCGGCAGCACATAAATCTTCAAAACCACTTCGTCGCAGTTCAGCTTGTATTAAACTAAATAATTCTTCATAACGAGGCTCAACGACTTCAGCAAGTGTTTGTCTTGCTAAACGTCGAGCAGGTCGTTCACCGACACTTGGAACTTCAATTGTTTCATCGATACTTGGTAACTGTTTTAATGCACAGGCATATTTAAGTTTAATCTCTTCGGCATATTGAGTAGGAGTTCGTAGTGCAACTGCAATATCATTTGTCACTTGATCACCAGCGATTGGAATAACCGCTGTATGTCTAATAGCGCCCTCGGTAAAGACTGCAATATCGGTCGTACCGCCACCGATATCAACTAAGCAAACACCTAATTCTTTTTCATCTTCTGTTAACACTGAATGACTTGACGCCAGTTGCTCTAAAATAACGTCATCAACTTCAAGGCCACATCGTCTTACACATTTAATAATATTTTGCGCTGCACTTACTGCACCTGTCACCATGTGAACTTTTGCTTCTAAGCGTACACCCGACATACCAATCGGTTCACGAATACTTTCTTGATTATCAATAATAAATTCTTGAGGAAGAATGTGAAGAATTTTTTGATCTGCTGGAATGGCAACTGCACGTGCCGCATCTATTACGCGCTCAACATCGGCATTTGAAACTTCCTTATCACGAATAGCAACAATACCGTGAGAATTCAAACTACGAATATGATTACCTGCAATACCAGCAAAAACAGAATGAATTTGGCAACCAGCCATCAGCTCAGCTTCTTCCACAGCGCGTTGAATTGATTGAACGGTAGATTCAATATTAACAACAACACCTTTCTTTAGGCCTCGAGATGGATGAGAACCAATTCCAATAATTCCAATTTCACCATCAGGAGATATTTCACCAACAATTGCAACGACCTTGGATGTCCCAATATCTAAACCAACTATCAAGTTTTTCTCTAACTTTTTAGACATTAGAATATTCACTCTTTATTTCATTATAAGAACTGCCTTTTGCCTGGCGCTCTTTCCATTTAACACTAAACCCATTGGTATAGCGCATATCAATACGCTCAATAAGCTTGACCTTTTCCTGTAAAGTTGAATAGACCTGAGAAAACCGCTGCAATCGATATAATTTATTTTGCCGACCTAAATTTATTGCAACTCCATTATCCAAGGTTAACGTTAACGCTTGTCTTGCATTAAATTTAACCTGCATAACCTTTAAATTAATTGAACTAAACATTTCACTTGCATCTTTAAAATAACGTAAACAATTTGCGGATAATCCTTGCGTGGCAATAAAAGAAGGTAAATCTTTAGGGTAACTTTTTACATTAGGGTAAAAAACTTCACCTTCGGAATTTACTAAGCCATTATCACCCCAGTATGCAATAGGCATATGCTCTACAACTTCAATAATAATGGTATCTGGCCAAACACGTTGTATCGATGCTTTCTTAACCCACTGAATTTTTTCAATACGCATCTTAATAGCATCAACATCAATATTGAAAAAGCCTTTGTTTTCAAAAATATCTTTGTCATTTTCATTATCTACGCCTTTTACCAAAGCCTCTAACAACATCTCTTCATTAACAAAACTAAAATCTCCTAATGCACGAACGTTCGTGATAGGTAAAAAAGTTGATGAATTCTCTATTTTTAAATAACTCCAAACACCAGCACTAGTCACAATAATAATGACTGAAGCCATTAAGGCCCATTTAGACAACCCAGTAAAAAAATTTGATTCAGATACACTAACGGCTTGTTTATTTTTCTTAAACATTTACAGCCCCTTTGGAATCATATTTTGAAAGGCCATTCGAGCTGCTTAATGTTTGTTTTAAAATTGTTAACACAAGCATATCAAAATTAATCCCATTTTCCTTAGCTGCCATTGGAACTAAACTATGATCAGTCATTCCTGGAACAGTGTTAATTTCGATAATCCATGGGTTGTTATCTTCATCACACATAAAATCAACCCGCCCCCAACCTGTTGCTCCAACATGCTTAAAGGCTGAAAGTGCTAATATCTGAATAGCCCGTTCATCTCCTTTAGATAATTCGCATGGGCAAAGATACTCTGTATCATTTGATTGATATTTCGCACTGTAATCATAAAATGCATGAGGTGTTTTTAATTCAATAATCGGAAGTGCTTGGTCGCCGAGTATTGCAACGGTGTACTCGGCACCTGTCACCCATTGCTCAACTAAAACATTTCCAGAAAATTCTTTTGCATTTTTATAAGCTGCTTCTAATTCATCGACTGATTCAACCCGCGCCATTCCCAAGCTAGACCCTTCTAAAGTAGGTTTAACAATTAAGGGCAAACCTAACGATTTAACAATTTCATCACAATTAGACTTCTCATTCATCATGATAAAAGCTGGAGTAGGCAAACCAGCACCGAATAATAATTGCTTAGTGCGTAACTTATCCATTGCTAATGCTGATGCTGCCACTCCACTTCCTGTATAGGGTATATCTAACACTTCAAGTAAAGACTGAATCACACCGTCTTCACCACCTTTCCCATGTAAGGCAATAAAAGCTCGATCAATACTTTCAGTTTCTAAATTCTTCAAAATAGTTTCTTTTGTTACATCAATTCCAAATGCATTCACACCTTTACGTAATAATGCATCGAGAATAGCTTGACCACTTTGTAATGAAATAGCGCGCTCACCTGACCAACCGCCCATCAAAACAGCGACTCGACCTAGCTCTGTAACTATTGAATTTTCTTCTACACTATTCACTTTTCATTACCTATGATTCGAACTTCACGAATCAAACTAATATCATGCGTATCTTTTACTGTTTGATAAATATGTTCAATTAAACTCTCGATATCCTTTGCTGTTGCTGTTCCCTTATTGATAATAAAATTTGCATGTTTCTCTGACACACAAGCTCCACCGACACAAAAGCCTTTTAAGTCACATTCCTCAATTAATCGTGCAGCATAATCTCCGTCAGGATTTCTAAAAACAGAACCTGCATTTGGTTGCTGAGTAGGTTGCGTTTTATTACGACGATCTAAATGAGATTTTATTTTCGCTTCACTTTCATCTTTATCACCTCGTTTCAATTGCAATGTCGCGGCAACAAACCATTCATCTTTTCCAATTGTAAAACTTGAATCTTTATTTTCTTTTACAGAACGATATGCAATTTCAAACTCATCTGGATTACGAATAGATATCTGTCCCTGTTTATTGATCGTTGTTACACTTTTAACAATTGACCAAGTTTCACCACCCATCGCTCCTGCATTCATAGCAAGAGCTCCACCAAAAGTTCCGGGAATTCCGCATAAAAACTCATTACCCTTCAATGCATTTTTAGCCGCAACTCGTGCTACTTTTGGACTTGCTACACCAGCTTCCGCATAAACACTACAATCATCATTTATATCGAGTTTACTTAAAGCGCTTCCTATACTGATGACAATCCCATCTATCCCAGCATCTCGCACTAATAAATTACTACCTAATCCAACAAAAGTAATTTCAGCCACATCGTTTTGCTGGCTTAAAAATAAACTTAGGTCATCTATATCCGCAGGCTTATAAAAAATTTCGGCAACACCACCCGCTCTCCATGACGTGTGCTTCGCCATAGGTTCATTACGCAAAAGTTCGCCGCGTAAATTTTGAGTTTGTGTCATATTCATAGCTTGCATAATTTACAATTAAATAAAATTCCTATTTATTTTTAATTTCTAATAATTCTTTTTCTAATTTAGCTGCAGCTAAACCAACATTGCCAGCACCTAAGGTTACTAATACATCGCCATCTTTCGCTATACTGTCAATTGAAGATGCAAGGTCGGTTATATCTTCAACAAAGATAGGATCAACCTGACCTCTTGTGCGTATTGCTCTAGCAAGAGAGCGGCCATCAGCACCCGTTATAGGTGTCTCACCTGCTTGGTAAACTTCTAATAGTATTAACACATCGGTGCTGGATAATACTTTTGTAAAATCTTCAAACAGATCCCGTGTTCTTGTATAACGATGCGGTTGAAACACAACAACCAACCGGTTATCTGGCCAACCTTTCCTTACTGCATCAATCGTTGCAGACACTTCACTAGGATGATGTCCATAATCATCAATATGTAATACTAAACCGTTAGTTGTTTCTAAGTCCCCATTGATTTGAAAACGACGACCAATGCCTTCAAATTTTTCAAAAGCTGTCTTGATAGCAGAATCATCTACATCGAGTTCGCGCGCGACCGCTATAGCAGCTAATGTATTCAACACATTATGCTCACCTGGCATATTCAATGTAATATCAAGTGGTTCATTTGATTTCGTTGATACAATGGTAAATGAAGTTTTATTTTTCACTTGCTGCAAGTTAGTTGCTCGAATATCTGCCTCATTGTGTATACCGTATGTAAGTACCGGGCGAGTTATCTTTGGTAACAATTCTCTTATGACAGGATCATCAATACAAACGATAGCGAGGCCATAAAAAGGCAAGTGATGAAGAAATTCTAAGAAGGTTTGTTTAAGAATTTCAAAGTCACCTTCATATGTTTCCATATGATCTACATCTATATTGGTTACAATTGCCATCATTGGTTGTAAGTGCATAAACGAAGCATCACTTTCATCCGCCTCTGCAACAAGGTAATGACTTTCACCTAAACGCGCATTTGATCCAGCACTATTTAATTTCCCACCAATTACAAAAGTAGGATCTAAGTTACCTTCAGCCAACACGGTCGCGGTTAGGCTGGTTGTTGTTGTTTTGCCATGTGTTCCCGCAACAGCGATGCCATAACGGAATCGCATTAATTCAGCTAACATTTCAGCACGAGGCACAACTGGAATTCTGTTTTCAAGTGCCGCTGCCACTTCAGGATTTGTCTTATTGACTGCACTTGATATCACAACAACGTCACAACCTTTTATATTGGATGCATCATGCCCGAGAATAATAGAAGCACCTTGTGCTTGTAATCGTTGAGTTACTGCATTCTCCTGAATGTCAGATCCTGAAATTTCATAATTCAGATTCAATAACACTTCAGCGATGCCACTCATGCCAATACCGCCAATACCAACAAAGTGAATTCGTTGAATACGCCCCATTCCTAATCGGCCTTCGCGTTCTGCAAGATTATTCATTCGATCAGACATTCGGCACACCTTGTTTAGATGGATGAATAACCAAGTTGCAACATAAATCAGCAACATGGCTAGCAGCATTTGGCATTGATAGTTTTCGTGCATTTTCGGCCATGGATAATAATTTCTCACGTCCGTTACAAATTAAAGTTTCTAGTGTTTTTAGAAATTCACTCGACTTTAATTCAGATTGGCGAATAACGATTGCAGCATTGCCATTTACTAGGTACATCGCGTTATAATATTGATGGTCATCAACTGCATATGGATAAGGTATAAGAAGTGCTCCTAAACCAGCTGAAGACAATTCAGAAATAGTTAATGCGCCTGAACGGCATATAACAACGTCTGCCCAACTATATAGTTTTGACATATCTTCAATATAAGCGACGACATCTGCATTAAGTGATGTTTTTTTATAAAACTCGGTTGCTATGTTTATATGCTTTAAGCCAGTTTGATGAACAATGTTTAATGAACAAGAGTCTTGCAGTGAGCTAAATATTTTTGGTAAATGTTCATTTAAAGCTGCAGCACCTAAACTACCGCCTAAAACTAATACATTTACATCGTTACTCTCACGCTCAACAAATCGTTCTCTAGGCTCTGGCAATTTTTCTATCTCACTACGCACTGGATTACCAAGATGAATCGTTTTTTTAGTATTTGTAAAAGTATTAGGAAATGCTTCAACTATATGTGTCGCAAAATTTGCGAGCATCTTATTTGTCAATCCTGCTATTGTGTTTTGCTCATGAATGACGAGGGGCTTTCGTAATATCCAAGAAGCTATACCACCTGGCCCTGATACAAAACCACCCATACCAAGTACTACATTTGGTTTATGTTTTAAAACTATTGATATTGCTTGTGCGATCGCAAATGATAACTTAAACGGTGCCATCAACCAGCCCAATGCACCCTTACCACGAAGCCCTGTTACTGAAACAAAGTAAAGAGGAATAGATTTTTCTGTCACAATTTTTGCTTCCATACCCTTGCGTGTTCCCATCCAGGAAACCTTAACGCCTCGACTTAATAACTCTTCAGCAACAGCAAGAGCAGGATAGACGTGTCCACCCGTGCCACCTGTCGCAATTAACACATGAATAGGTGAAGGATATTGAGTAACACTCATAATCTCATCCCATGTATATTTTTAATTTTTTTCATAATAGCGAGCCTCATAATTCACACGAAGCACTAAACCAATCGCGATACACATAACAACAATACTACTACCGCCATAACTCATAAAAGGAAGTGTTAATCCTTTCGTAGGTAGCACTCCCATGTTTACGCCAATATTAATAAACGCCTGCAAGCCAATCCATAAGCCAATTCCATAAGCCAGATATCCCCCAAATGGATTGTCATTTTTTTCAGCTCTTAAACCAATATAAAGAATACGAAAAACAATAAAAGTAAAAAGACCGATAACAAGAATACCGGTTACAAGTCCCATTTCTTCAGACATAACTGCAAAGAGAAAATCTGTGTGAGCTTCAGGTAAATAAAATAGTTTTTGAACACTCGAGCCTAATCCAACACCTAGCCACTCACCTCGACCAAACGCAATTAATGCCTGAGTCAATTGGAAGCCACTATTAAACGGGTCTCCCCATGGGTCAAGAAAGGTTGTTAATCGTTGCATTCGATATGGTGATAAAACTGCAAGCAACCCAAGTAAAGAGACCAACGCTGCAATGAGTAACAAAAACTGCCAAAGTCTAGCTCCACCTAACCACAACATACCCATGGTAGTTGCAAGTAATACAACCGCAGCACCAAAATCCGGCTCCAATAAAAGTAAGAAAACAATAATTGATAATAAACTGAGTGGTTTTAAAAATTCTGCCGAGCGACTTCGTAAAACATCATTGTGCCGAACTAAATATCCAGCAACATAAATTATTGCGAATAGTTTTACGAATTCAGAAACTTGAAGGCTAAATAAGCCTAAATTAATCCAACGTGTACTACCATTAACTTGCTTACCTATTCCAGGTATAAAAACTAACGTTAATAATATTAAACTTATAAAAATTAAAATTAAACCGCTCTGACTCCAGAACTTAAGTGGTATTTTATAAGCAACAAAAAGACCGCTAAAACCAACGAGAAGATAAGCAAGTTGTCGCCAAAAATAATATAAAGGATTTCCGACCAATTGATCAGCCGTAGAAATAGAAGATGATCCAACCATCACCAGGCCTAGCATTGATAAACAAAAAACAATAAACAATAATTGACAATCACACGACGCAAGATATTTTGCTTTATCCGCTTCAACACGTCTAGGAGTATGAGCAGCTTGCAGAGTAATCATTTAGCCACCTCATTCACATACTGAACAAAAGATTGACCACGATGCATATAATTATCAAATTGATCGAAACTTGCACATGCTGGTGAAAATAAAACAACATCATCATCGATAACAAGTTTGCTTATTTCATTAATAGATTCTTTTAATGTTGGTAAACACTGAATACTGATTTTAGTTTTTTCTTTAATGCTATTAGCAATTAAGTCAGAATCTTCGCCATAGATAAAAATTTGTTTTATATTATTGGTTAAAACAGGAAGCAATTCATTAAAATCCTGCCCTTTACTCTGACCACCCAAAATCAAATAGAGTGGACGATTAGAAAATCCATTTAATGCAGCCCTTGTTGCTCCAACATTTGTTGCTTTTGAATCATTAATCCATTGCACATTTTTATAGTTACTTATTAATTGACTACGGTGTTCAAGTCCAGAAAATGTATTTATTGCTTGAGCTGTTTTATCAAGAGCTATATCAAAGACTGAACATAAGCTGATAGCAGCTAAAATATTTGATTTATTATGTTGCCCTACAATCCTTAGCTTAGAAATATCCAAGAAGGGCTTCTCATTATGAAAGATCCATTCTTTTCCAGATTTCAAACCTAAAGTGAAATCAGCTTTTGTGCTTAATGAAAATGTTATTGAGTCTTCAGCATGACTTAATTTTGAAGCGAGCTTATCGTCTAAATTAATAATGGTATATTTTGAATCATTAAGTATTCTTTGTTTCGCATTGCAGTAATCTAAGAATGAATCATATCGATCCATATGATCTTCACTAAGATTGAGAATAACGCTAGCATATGCTTTTAGATGAGATGTTGTTTCAAGCTGAAAGCTAGATAATTCCAATACGTAACAATCCACCTTAGCTTCATACGAATGGTCAGAGTCAAAGTGATCTTGGCCCAATAGGTCTAAACTCAATAGGTCTAGACTCAATAGATCTAAACAGGGCACACCTATATTACCGCCAACTTTTGCATTTATATTTGAAGCATTTAATATATCACCCACAAGAGTCGTAACAGTACTTTTTCCATTTGAACCTGTTATAGCAATAATAGGTGCATCGACTAATCGGCAAAATAAATCTACGTCACCAAAGACTTCTTTTCCTTCCGCTATAGCCTTTTGAATAAAAGGATGTTTTATAGATACGCCAGGACTAACAATAATTATATCAGCAGTACTAAAATCATTTTCTTGGAAATCTCCAAATTTAATCGTATAACGTTGATTAATATTCGAAATATTTTTAATATTAGTTCTGCTATCAATAATTGAAAATTTAATATCATTTCTTGATAAAAAATTAGCGCAAGATATTCCAGATACGCCACATCCAACGATGAGAATATTTTTCTCTTTCCATTCTAATTTTAAATTTGCAATATTCATTATTGTTTTATCGATACCCGAAATATTTCTTTTTACTGCTAACATTGCTATCGTACTTTCAACATAGCTAAACCTACTAATACGAGTATTACAGTAATAATCCAAAATCGAACTATAACTCTAGGTTCTGGCCAACCTTTCAATTCAAAGTGATGATGTAGTGGCGCCATTCTAAATATTCTTTTACCTGTCAATTTAAATGAAGCAACTTGCAAAATAACGGATAGCGTTTCTATTACAAAAACGCCTCCCATCACAAAAAGAATAAGCTCTTGTCTTACTAATACCGCAACAATGCCTAATGCTGCACCTAATGCTAAAGCACCAACATCACCCATAAAAACTTGGGCTGGGTAAGTATTAAACCAAAGGAATCCTAAGCCAGAACCCACAATTGCAGCACAAAAAATTGCAAGCTCACCGACTCCTGCGATATAAGGTATAGAAAGATAATTTGCGAATTGAATATGTCCAGTTAGATAAGCAATAATACCTAATGCACCACCGACCATAACCGTTGGTAAAATCGCCAATCCATCAAGGCCATCAGTAAGATTTACGGCATTGCTTGACCCTACGATGACAAAATATGCCAGAACGACAAACGATAAAAAACCTAACTGTATAGTAATATGTTTAAAGACTGGAAAGATAAACTGTGTTTCAACAAGGCTTCCCGTTTTATATAAATAAATTCCAGCAACAATTGCAATAATTGACTGCCATAAATATTTGTAACGTGAAGCTAAACCTTTTGGATCGCGTTTAACTAATTTTTTATAATCATCAATCCAACCAATAATGCCAAATGAAAAGGTAACTAATAGAACAATCCAAATATATCTACTATTTAAGTCTGCCCACAATAATGTGCTTGCTCCGATCGCAACCAAAATTAAAGCTCCACCCATTGTTGGTGTACCCGCTTTCACTAAATGTGTTTGTGGACCATCATCTCGAATAGGTTGACCAAGGTTATAGCGACTCAAACGCGCAATCATTGTTGGACCAATGATTAAACAAATACTCAATGCTGTAATAACACCTAGAATTGAGCGCACCGTTAAGTAATTGAATACATTAAACACACTATGAAATTCTTGAAGGTATTGAGCTAAAGCGTATAACATTTACGTTACCCCTGCTCTCGTTCGAGAGTTGCTGTTTCTATACAAATTGAATTTACAATATTTTCCATTTGCATAGAACGCGAACCTTTTACAAGCACTACATCACCTTGCTTTAAATTTTTATTTAACTGACTTACTAAATCATCTTTTGATGAAAAATGTTGAGCGCCACTACCAAACTCATTACTAGTAGACTCACTACTTTCACCTAAGGTGTATAAATATTTAACCTTACTTTGTTTAATAGTTTTACCAGCCTGTTTGTGTAACTGAATACTATCCTTACCTAATTCACCCATATCACCTAAAACAACATAGTGATCTCCCGTAAATCCAGATATAACTTCTATGGCAGCAGCTAATGAGGTAGGGTTAGCGTTATAGCTATCATCTATAATGACACTATTATTAACACCCTGTTTTTGCATTAGTCGACCAGGAACAGCTTGCATTGACTCTAGTCCCTGCTTAATAAATTCTGTTTTAATATTTAAAGCAACTGAGGCTGCTATTGCAGACAAAGCATTTAAAATATTGTGCTTGCCAAGTAATGGTAATGTTAAGTCAAAGTCTGAACCATTTTTAATCTTAATAGTTAGAGTATTATTTTCTTGTGACACAAATGAAACATCAGCATTACTATTAGAGCCAAAGCTAATAATTTTTTTATTAACAACTAATCCTTCCCAATACGAAAAGTGCGTATCATCATAATTTAAAATTGCGACACCATTATCTGATAGACCTTCAAAAATCTCACCTTTAGCTTTCGCAATATTATCTAAGCTACCAAAACCTTCTAAATGAGCAGAGCCAGCATTAGTAATTATGGCCACATCAGGATTAACTAAGTTGGTTAGATAAGATATTTCTTTCATATGATTCGCGCCCATTTCTATAACGGCGCTATCATGATTGTCCGACAATCTATACAGAGTGATGGGCACCCCTATATCATTATTAAAATTACCTTTTGTAGCTAATACATTTCCTTGTGTTGAAAAAATACTAGACAACATTTCTTTTACAGTCGTTTTACCATTGCTTCCAGTAACCGCGACAACAGGACAATTAAATTGTTGGCGCCAAGCCTTTGCGATTTGCCCAAAAGCTAACCGTGTATTTTTAACCACTAATGCTGGATGAATGCCTGCAATTTCTCGCTCTAATAAATATGCAGAAGCACCTCGATCGGATGCATGTGAGATAAAATCATGAGCATCATAATTATCACCCTTTAATGCTACAAACAACTCACCATGCTTTATTGTACGACTATCTGTATTAATACCACGCACAACACAACTAGAATCCAATTTAGACTCATCACCAATCAATTTCGCATTGGTTATGTTCTGGATCTCTTTTAATGTCATTGTAAACATTGTTGTTGCATATCCTAATTTAACAGCGGCTAAACTCATCAATCTCTACTTAATAACTCTTTAACAATGTCAACATCATTAAACTCAAATGTGTTTTCTCCAATAATTTGGTAGTTTTCATGGCCTTTACCAGCAACTAAAACACAGCCTTTTTTATTGGTTTTTTCAATAGCCTTACTAATGGCTTTTTTTCTATCTAACTCGACAATAATTTTATTTTTATTGTGAATACCTTGTACAATTTGTTTAACGATGTCTTTAGCAGATTCATTCCGTGGATTATCATTGGTTATTACAATAGAGTTAGCATAGGTATCTGCCACTTCACCCATCTGTTGACGCTTATCACTATCACGTTCTCCACCACATCCAAAAACACAAGTTAGACGACCATCAAACTGCTCCGACAAAGTTTTTAATACATGCTCCAACGCATCAGGAGTATGCGCATAATCAACAACAATTAAAGGCAAGCCATCTGCCTTTATTTTTTGCATACGACCAACGACAGGAACTACATTTTCAATCCTGTCTGCAATATCTGTTAATGATAATCCTAGTACCTGTAGGTAAGCGCATACGGCCAAAACATTACTGACATTAAAATCACCAACGAGAGATGACGATATCAATATCGAGCCTTGGTTTATATTTAAAACAAACTCTGTTCTATCTGCATAATATTGAACGTCTGAAGCATATACATCCGGAGTATTTATATCTTGATAAAAACCATAAGTAATTATGTTCTTACCTTTTGCTGCTTTAATAATATCGATTCCATATGGATCGTTAATATTAACAATGGCTACCTTTAAATTTGTATTTTTGAAGAGCTTTGCTTTTTCTTCTAAGTAAGCATCCATTGTTCCATGATAATCCAAATGGTCTTGAGTTAAGTTTGTAAAAATTGCCACTTCGATCTGAACGCCATCAACTCGACCTTGAGCAAGCGCATGCGAGGATACTTCAATTGCTGCATGCTTTGCCTTATCTTCTACAAATTGAGCTAGTGTTTTATGTATAGTTAAAACATCTGGGGTTGTGTGTGAGCCAACTGAAATATTTGGATAAATACCTATTCCTAATGTACCTATCAAACCACATGGTATTTCATCACCCAGTGCTTGCGCAATAAAGTTTACACATGAAGTTTTACCATTCGTTCCAGTTACTGCAACAATATTTAGTTTTTCAGATGGAGTGTTGTATACATGGTTAGAAAATTGGCCTAAATGTTTTCTCAGATTCTGTATAGCAATAAGTGGAACCTTGTTATTGAATTCCGACCATGCAAAAGGAACGGCTTCAACTTTAGCATCCCATATAACAGCAATAGCACCTGCGCTTATGGCAGATTCAATATAATCAAAACCATTAACACCGTCTCCGTTAATAGCAATAAATACATCACCCGGTTTAACTTGACGACTATCTAAAACAAGGTTTTTAATTTCTGCATTATATTCAGCGGGTATCGATACAATTCCATCCAAGAGTGAACTTAATGTTATAAAATTTGATTGTTGTTTAGCTGTCATCATTTTATTCCAGCCATTTTCATTTTCACCTGCTTAGCACTACTTGCTGAAGCAAATTGAACTTCTGTATTGATACTATCAGGAGCTATATCCAAAATACGTAAAGCTCCAGCCATAACCTTAGAAAAAACAGGAGCCGCAACCTCGCCACCATAATAAACTCCACCCGAAGGCTCATCGACTGTAACAACCATCACCATTCTTGGATTACTTGCGGGTACTAAGCCAGCGAACACTGACAGATATTTTTTGTCGCTATAACCACCCATAGTAATTTTTTTCACTGTTCCAGTTTTACCCGCAACACGATAACCAGGGATACTAGCTAAACTTCCTGTACCCTCTTTTGTTATTACTGTTTCCATCATGGTGATAATTTGCCGTGAGGTATTTTCACCTAATACTGCTTTGCCATTTACTTCATGATCAACACGAGTAAATTTAATAGGAACACGTTTACCTTTATTTGCAATAACCGCATATGCTCTCGCTAATTGTAATGATGTTACTGATAAACCATAACCATAAGATAATGTCGCTCTTTCAATTTTTTGCTTATCCGAAATCGGATTGACTAAACCATTTACTTCACCAGGAAAACCACTATTACTACTTAGGCCAAAGCCAACATTGTTATGCATGCGTGTAATTTGACTAGCTGGAATTGATAGAGCAATTTTAGTCATACCAACATTACTTGATTTTTGAATGATATGAGTTAAATCAATAACACCGTAGTTACGGTGATCACGAATCAAACTCGTGCCAACGCGTAAAGTACCCGGCGTTGTATCAATTTTAGATGTTGGTCGATAGCTACCTGATTCCAAAGCAGCAGCCATTGTAAATGGCTTAATCGTTGAACCGGGTTCAAAAATATCCGTCACAGCTCTATTTCTATAATTCTTACTTTTTAGTTTTTTTCTATTATTAGGGTTATACGATGGTTGGTTTACCATTGCTAAAACTTCTCCTGTCTTAGTATCTAATATAACTGCAGAACCAGATTTAGCTTTATGCTTTTGAACAGCTTTCTTTAGTTCTCGGTAAGTTAAATATTGTAATCGACGATCAATACTTAAAACTAAATCTTTTCCAGGTTTAGGTTGTTTTATTAATTCAACATGTTTAATAACACGCCCTAATCTATCTTTTAATACACGTTTTAAACCTGGTGTACCTTGCAACCAATCATCATAAGCCAACTCCATTCCTTCTTGACCAGCATCATCAATATTTGTAAAGCCAAGCACATGCGAAGCCACTTCTCCTGCAGGATAATATCTTCGATATTCACGCTGTAGTGACACACCGGATAAACCTAAAGCTAGAATGCGTTGAGATTTCTCAGGAGTTACATGACGCTGCAAGTATACGAAGTCACGCGTTTTACGTTGCATTACTATTTTTGTTATATATGAAACTTTAACTTCAAGTATATTTGCAAGTTTAGGCCATTGCACTTGCTCGGTTAAAAATTCTTTTGGATGTATCCAAACTGAATTAACTGGTGTACTTAGGGCAAGTGGCTCACCATTGCGATCAGTAATCATACCGCGATGTGTTGCAATAGGAATTTTACGTAAATAACGCGCATCACCCTGACCTTGTAAAAAGGCGTGATCAAGAACATGTAAGTCAATCGCCCGCCAAACAAGAATGCAAACACTTATAGAAATAAGTGCCACAATTATAAACATGCGGTAAAACTTAACTGGCGTATGAGCCGTTATACTCATAATTTAATAATTACCGTTTTTTCATAATCAACATTAAGCATACCCAGTTTTTCAGTCGCAATTTTTTCAATACGACTATCGGTTGCCCAAGTACTTTGTTCTAACTGTAATTGTCCCCATTCAATATTCATTGAATCACGCAATGTGGTTAAACGTTCTAATTCAACAAAAAGTAATCTATTCTTATGCTTGTTATATACAACGAACATTGCCGTTGTTAGTACTGCTAGAATTAATGCTACATTTAGAAGTTTTAATTTATCGCTAAGCATATGTGTTAGCACCGAGAACATTATTTAGACCCTCTCCGCTATGCGCATAACTGCACTGCGTGATCGAGGATTAATTGAAATTTCTGCGTCTGATGCTTTTATCATTTTACCAATACGACGTAATTTTGAATTTACTTCAACATGCATGATGGGTAAGTCAATCGGTAATTGCTTACCTTTTTCCATCTTGCGAATAAAATGTTTAACAATTCTATCTTCAAGTGAATGAAAACTAATAACAACTAAACGCCCACCCGGTTTTAAGACATTAACGGCTTGTTGTAAGCATTGTTCCAAATCGTCTAACTCACTATTTATAAATATTCTTATTGCTTGAAAGCTTCGAGTCGATGGGTCTTTTCCTCTTTCCCACTTTGGGTTTGCTGCAGCAACAATAGAGGCAAGTTGTTTAGTTGTTTCTATTGGCTGTTCATCCCTTGCGTTAACAATTGCGCGAGCAATACGTTTTGCAAATCGTTCTTCACCATATTCTTTTAAGACTTTTGCAATATCGGCTTCATCTGCTTCAGCAACCCATTGAGCAGCACTCGGTCCTTGATCTGGATTCATTCGCATATCAAGAGGCCCATCATTTTGAAAGCTAAAGCCACGCGCCGCATCATCAATTTGTGGAGAAGACACGCCTAAGTCCAGTAACACGCCATCAACATCACCTTGCCAGCCATATTGGGTAACAACCGCTTCTAGTTCTGCAAACGAAGATTGTGTAATAGAAAATCGTGAATCATTAGCAAATTCTTTTTCAGCGGTTTGAATAGCTAATGGATCTTTATCAAAACCTAATAGATGACCTTCTGATTCAAGCTGCTCAAGAATCAATTTACTGTGGCCGCCGCGACCAAACGTACCATCAACGTAACGCCCTGCTGCATTAATATTTAATGCCTGCACTGCTTCATTAAGCAAAACAGTTGTATGAGTGTGAGTTTGTGCTAGAGATTCACTCATAGGGAGATACTCTCTAAATCAGCAGATAGTTCTTCACCATCTGTTTCTTTTAACCAAGTATCACGTTGCTCATTCCAAGTTTGTTCATCCCAAATTTCAAATTTTTTACCTTGGCCAATTAATGTAACGCGCTTATCTAAATTCACACGTTCACGCAGTAAAGGGGGTAATAAAATTCGACCACTATTATCAAACTCACATTCAGATGCATGGCCGATAAGTAATCGTTGTAATTTACGTGTTTGAGCATTGAGGTTGGGAAGACGTGCTAATTGGCGTTCTATTTCTTCCCATATAGGTAAAGGATAAAGTAGCAAACACGGATCGTTTAAATCAAGCGTCACCACAAGTTGGCCACTGCACTGAGCAGTCAGTCCATCTCGATATTTGCTGGGCATAGCCATACGCCCTTTCGCATCAAGATTGAGTGTGTTGACACCTCTAAACACTACCAACTCCTATAAAATTTAATCGGCATAGATCCAATATTCCCCACTTAGATCCACTTTTATACACTATAGTGAGCAAATCCCCACAAATCAAGTGATGTAACACGCAAAAACTAAAAAAGTTTCTTGTAGGACAATGACTTACAGCGATTTTGAAGGAGGATTGAGCAAATTTTATGCAGTTTTTGAAAATAAAATAACTATATTTATCATATGGTTACAACTGGCTGTTAAAGTGGATATTGAAGAAAAAGAGGTGGAGTTAGCCGATAAGCCGGGTTCTGTCGAGAGCAATCATTCATCTGGTACACACGTTGCCGTGCAACTCAAGCAACCTACCCAGAAACCATACGGGCCGCATGTTGCTCCCAGCCTGTTTCCATTTTGGGGCGCGTTTCTCTATTTGGTCTTGCTCCAGGTGGGGTTTTCCCTGCCACTTATGTTGCCATAAGCGCGGTGCGCTCTTACCGCACCATTTCACCCTTACCTTCCCATAAATGAAAAGGCGGTATATTTTCTGTGGCACTTTCCGTCGGTTTGCACCGCCCAGACGTTATCTGGCACCTTGCCCTATGGAGCCCGGACTTTCCTCCAGTATTTAGCGAACTAAATACCCGCGATTGCTTGGCTAACTCCGTGGTGGATTTTCTCAGAATCACTGTGATATTACTAGCGGTTAATTATCAGTCAGCTTTTTTCTCGACCTTATTCTTAATATATAAGGTCTACTTTGTATCTAAAAGGTTCAAAGCATGTTGATAAAGCTTATTTTTACGTAAACCTGTAATTTCCGCCGTAAGCGCAGCAGCTTTTTTTGTAGAAACTTCTTTTAAGAGCAGTTTAAGAATACGCTCGCTTTCAATGTCAATATCTTCACTTTGTGGCTTTGCGTTCGCGCCTTGGACAACAATAGCGATTTCACCTTTACGCTGATTAGGATCTTCACTGACGAAATCATGTAAAAACTCTAGCGAACCCGCTTTTATCGTTTCAAAAAGCTTGGTGAGTTCACGCATAAAAACAGCTTCACGACTTGCGCCAAAATACTCAACCATATTATCTAAAGTATGGATAATCCGATGAGGTGCCTCAAAAAATACCAACGTATCTGTCATTGGAGCAAGTTCTTTTAAGCGTGCAATCCGTTGTGTCGATTTGGATGGCAAAAAACCTTCAAAGTGGACGCTATTCGTCGGCAAACCCGCTGAACACAGTGCTGATGTTAAAGTACTCGCACCGGGAATAGGAACCACTTTAATATCAAGCTCATGCGCTCGTCGCACGAAAAAATACCCAGGATCACTGATTAACGGTGTTCCAGCATCCGAAATGACCGCGATAGATTCCCCCGATTGAATTTTTACAAGTAAATCCTCACAGGCATTTCGTTCGTTATGTTCATGTAGAGCTGTTAAACTCGTCGTAATGCCAAATTGTTGTAACAAAGGCCGACTATGGCGGGTATCTTCAGCAGCGACGAGATCAACGTTTTTTAAAGTATCAATAGCACGTTGTGACATATCTCCTAGATTACCAATCGGCGTTGCGACAATATATAAAGTGCCTGATGACTTACTAGTTGACTGATTCACGCTATAATCCCGAGTAATTTAAATAAACTGAAATTCATTGAAAAGATAATCTAATGACACAAATTTTAAACCGTACTGCTTTTAAAAACACCTTATTATTACTTTCATTTATTTTGCTTAACGCTTGTGGAACCACAGGCACCGGCTCCTATTCTCAAGAAGATTCTATCGAAACGCCTGAGATTACAAGTTCATCTATTCAAAGTAACTTCTTACTTATAAACCAACAGTATCAAACAGCCGTTGAGTTTTATCAACAAGCTTTAACCGAGCTTGATCCTGCTCAAGCAAATCAAAAAATATTTATTCAATTACGACTCGCCGCAAGTTATGCACATGTTGAACAATTACATCTATCACGACAGATTTTAAAAGATATACCAGCGGTCACAAGCGAGTTATCACCTGCTCAACATCAGTTATTACTATTAGCTAAAGCAAACATTGCACTTATTGAAAGAAATGCCCCTGAAGTATTAGAGCTATTACAAACAACATTTATGCCTAATACAGATGCAAGCATACTAGCCGAATATCATTTACTTCGAGCTAATGCACATTCAATGCAAGGAAACTCATTAGATTCAGCTCAAGAGCGAGTCTATTTTGAAAATTATATTAATGATGAATACCTAATTCATTCCAACCAAAAGAAAATATGGGAGCTCTTAGCGAATCTCTCAATACGTTCTCTACAACAGTTAATTCCAGCCCCTGCTCCAGATGTATTAAGTGGTTGGATGGAACTTGTTAAAATTGCAAAGGCTTATCAACTGAATCCAATCGAGTTGAAAATTCAAATTAGTAAATGGCAACAAAATTTTATTAGTCATCCAATACAACAAGCAATGCTAGATAATTTGATGCTACGCAAACAAGAAGATGTTGCAGTGCCAGATCATATAGCGTTACTCCTTCCATTATCAGGACATTTTGCTAAAGCGTCTAATGCGATTCGTGATGGTTTCATAGCAGCCTATTATTCACAATCAACTGAACGTTCTCAAACAATTAAAGTTTATGATACTTCGGCTCCATCAAAAAGTTTTACCGATGTTTATCAACAAGCTATTAACGACGGTGCACAATTTATTATTGGGCCACTACGTAAACAATCAATTCAACAATTACTAGATGTTGACACATTACCCGTGCCAATAATGGCATTAAATTACATTGGGCTTGATGCACCACCACCTAGTAATTTATATATGTTTGGTCTTTCTCCAGAAGAAGAAGCGCGACAAGTAGCACAACGAACCTGGCTTGATGGACATATTAAAGCTGCAGCCCTTTATCCATCCGGACCATGGGGCGAACGTGTCTACAATGCCTTTAAAAATCAATGGGAATCCATTGGCGGCATTGTTGTTGGTCAACAAACTTATGCATCGACTAAACGTGATTTTTCACAACCCATCCGTGACCTACTCGAAATTAATTCAAGCAAGCAACGTTTTCGAAAATTGACAACCGTACTACATCGTAAAATAAAATTTACAGCACGTCGCCGCCAGGATATCGATTTTATTTTTCTTGCAGGCTACCCTCGCCAAGCTCGACAAATTCGTCCGCAAATAAAATTTTATCATGCTGCTGAAATTCCAATTTATGCAACATCACATGTATTTACCGGTAACTTAAATCAAGAAAGAGATCGTGATATGGACGGTATGATTTTTGGTGACATGCCATGGGTTCTTACAGAGAGTACCTCACACCATGGCTTACGTGGAGATATTGAATCTTTAATTTCAAATGCAGGAAACCGCTTACAACGCCTATATGCTTTAGGTATTGATGCATTTAATATTATCCCTGCTATTAACACATTGAGTAATTATTCATATGAACGCTTTGATGGTGAGACTGGCAGTTTAAGTTTAGATGAATACCGTCGAATTAAACGCCAATTAACATGGGTAAGCTTCCGTAGTGGGCGACCAAGTTTAATTGGGAATAATTAATATTATCTCCATACATTAATGACACTACTCAATAAAGCCCGACACTTACTCATTGGAGAATCGGCTGAGAAGGATGCTTGCCAATATCTTATAAAACATAAGTTAGACTTAATCAGCAAAAATTATCGTTGCAAATTAGGTGAAATCGATTTAATCATGTTAGATAAGCAGACTCTTGTTTTTGTTGAAGTCCGATATCGAAAAAAAAGCCTATATGGCAGCGGAGCGGAAAGCATTACCATTAGAAAACAACAAAAAATAATAAAAACCGCTAGCTATTACTTGCAGCAAAATCCAAAAACTTCGCAATATGCTTGTCGATTTGATGTTATATCGATGTCAGAAGCAGACTCTGAATCAGGGGCTAAACCAACATCTAAAAATGAAAGTAAAATTGACTGGATAAAAGATGCTTTTCAAGCGTAAAATCCAAAACTAATATAATATTAAAAATAGCTAGTAGAGAATTAATATGAGCCAAAGCCCCATTCAGAATCAAAACCAGACTGCCATTACATCCAATATCGAAAAAATGTTTGATGACAGCATTGCAACTAAACAACAAGCAAAAAGCGTTCTGGTTGAGCCCATTACAAATGCAGTCACTCTGCTCGTTAATGCATTAAAGGATAATAAAAAAACATTAATATGTGGTAACGGCGGCTCGGCAGCTGACTCACAACATTTTGCAGCTGAATTAATCTGTCGGTTTGAACTAGAACGCCCTTCTCTACCATCAATAGCTCTCACCACCGATACTTCGGCTATAACTGCTATCTCCAATGACTATTCATTTGAAGAAGTTTTCGCTCGACAAATTTCAGGCCTTGGTCAACAAGGTGACGTCCTTATTGCAATTTCAACCAGTGGCAACTCTGAAAATATCATTCGTGCTATAAATGTTGCTCATGAGAAAAAAATGACCGTACTCGCCCTTACTGGTAGTGATGGCGGGAAAATTGCGACATTGTTAAAAGATACCGATATTGAAATTAGAGTTCCTACAGAGTCAACGGCAAGAACTCAAGAAGTGCATATTCTAACGTTGCATTGTTTATGTGACCAAATAGATGCCGTAATGTTTGGTTAATCATCTCATGCAAAAAACTATCACTGATGACGACAATCATGCAAAGACCAGTATTCCAACTGAGTTCTTAAAAAAATTACAACAATGTGTACCAGCAGATTATTTTTTTAGTGACCCATCCGACTGCTATGCTTATGGTTACGATAATAGTCGACAACATCAACTACCCCACGCTGTAGTCTTACCCAGTGATGAGAAACAAATTCAACAAATTGTCTTACTTTGTAAGCAATACAAAATTGCATTAACAACGCGTGGCCGAGGTACAGGCACTGCCGGTGGAAGCGTTCCATTGCACCATGGTGTAGTGCTATCAACTGAGAATATGTCAAAAATCCTCAGCATCGATCCTGACAATCGTGTTGCTACGGTACAACCCGGTGTATTAAATCAGACTCTCCAAGATGCATTAGTTGAACATAAGTTATTTTGGGCTCCTGACCCCACCAGTGCAGCATTTTGCAGTATTGGCGGTAACCTAGCCGTTAATTCTGCTGGTCCACGCGCAGTTAAATACGGCTCAACACGTGACAATGTTCTTGGGCTTAGCGCTATTATTGGAACAGGAGATATTATAAAGACCGGAGTAATCACAACTAAAGGTGTCGTAGGTTATGACCTAACACGTTTACTTGTTGGCTCAGAAGGGACGCTTGCAATCATCACCGAGGCAAACTTAAAACTACTTCCATTACCAGAAACTAAAGCAACCTTGCAGGTATTTTACAAAGATATTGAATCGGCTACTCACGCAATTACTAAAATAATGGCTCAACCCATCACACCATGTGCATTAGAGTTTATCGACTCAGCATGTTTAGATATTATTCGAAAACATTCTCCGGATGTTTTCTTACCTGATAATGCAAAAGCCTTACTCATGATCGATGTCGATGGTGACAACGAAACAATAAAAGCGGCAGCGGATAAAATATCGTTAAGTTTAAAAAATGATGGTTTGATAGAGCTAAACATTGCAGACACAAAGCAAGATATTGAAAGAATTTGGAAAACACGTAAAGCATTATCCCCAGCTTTACGTACTATCGCTCCAAAGAAAATAAACGAAGATGTTGTTGTGCCTGTTTCAAAAATTCCCGATTTGATCAAACAACTTAAAGTTATTTCAAATAAATACAGCATCCCTATCGTAAACTTCGGTCATGCAGGGAATGGAAACATTCACACCAATTTATTATTAGATGAAACGAATCCAACCCAAGCCAACAATGCAGAAGCCTGCCTAAGCGATGTATTTGAACTCGTTCTAGAATTAAACGGAACAATCTCCGGAGAACACGGTATTGGAATGGAAAAACGTGACTATGTCGGAAGAGAAATAGACAGCATCACCCTCAACCTTATGCGCCAAATCAAAACTCAATTTGATCCAGAAAATATTTTAAACCCAGATAAAATGTTTCCACTCGTTAAATAAGCAAGTAATGAATTAACTCAACAAAATTACCGCGATACTGCTAGCAATGGTGAATTTTTTACATAGTATCCAATAAACTTTAGGGGCAACGAGAGAATAAAGTACAAGGCAAAAGCTCTCGAAAAAAACGGAGCTTACAATAGTAAGTGAGTATTTTTGAGAGAGGTTTTAACGCCGTAATTTATTCTCTCGTTGTTCCTCAATCAGGCGTAGGAGCCACTTAAGGGTAGTTCGTTTCCGTTTATGAAGTTAACATCCAACTCTTCAGTCTCATAACCATGTTTTTCAATGACATCAACAACTAATTGCAGATCAAATTGCAATGAAGACGTAATCATCACTAGATTACTTTCTAGAGATACTCTTACACTAATGCCTTCTATTTCATTTAAGTCGGCTTGTAATGCTTCGGCATGGTGGGGGTAAATTAAGCCATAGACTTCAAATGAAATAATACGCACTGGGGTTATCCTGTAATTTACAACTTGTTTTGAACTCAACAAAACTTAATTATTATTATACTAATAATTTAACAGTTCTGCATAAAAAGTAAACAAAAACAGATGGTTATTTTACAATTTTCAAACTAGGTTTTTTGGGTGGTGTGGTCGGGCTAGAATTGTTTGGCCCTGAATTATTAGGGTCATTATCATCAGGATCAGTACTCGTTACTTTTAAACCAACCGGACCTGATTTTTTCGTTTTAGATTTTATTTTTTCAGATGCAGAATGTCCTGAATATGTTTGACCATCTTCTAACCCAGCATCTTCTAACCCAGTACCTTCATCTTTAAACATCATGCCGCGACCATTTTCTTTAGCGTAAATAGCCAGAACAGATTCAACGGGGAATGAAACTTCCATCGCCTTTCCACCGAACCTTGCACTAAAGATAACAAACTCATTCCCTAGATTTAAATTCTGAGTTGCTCCGGGGCTAACGTTTAATAAAATCTTACCATCTTCGATATAATCTCTTGGAATAATAACATCCGCATGATTGGCATCAACCAAAGCATACGGCGTTAAATCACAATCAATTATCCATTCATGCATTGCACGAATTAAATATGGGCGACTCGTTTTCATAGAAACAAGACTAAAGACGTAATTCTTTTTCGGTTTCAGTTAAACTTTCTTTGAAAGCTTCTCTTTCAAACAGGCTGTCAGCATAATTAATAAGCGCTTTTGCATGTGGAGGTATTGTGATTCCATATGAAGGTAGACGCCAAAGTAATGCAGCTAGTGCACAATCAATTAAAGTATATTCGTCACTCATAAAGAATGGCTTTTGTTCAAATATAGCTGAAGTACCCACTAAACTATCTAGTAATGCTTTACGCGAATTATCAACATCTTCACCATTAGTAATTTTTGTTGATAAAACAATCCAGTCACGTTCTATACGTTGAAGTAATTGACGAATACGAGAACGAGAAACAGGATCAACTGGCATTAATGGCGGATGAGGAAAACGCTCATCTAAGTATTCAACAATAACACGGTGATCATACAAAGCGAGTTCACGATCAACAAGCGTAGGTACTTCGTTATAAGGATTGAGTTCTTTTAAAGCCTCTGGCGTATTATCTACATCAACAAAACTTGAATCGTAACTAATTCCTTTTTCGGCAAGGACTAATCTCACCAAATGACAATAAAGACTATCATCACTGCTGAAAAGCATCATTGCTAAACGTTTGTTTGCTACTTGTGCCATTTTATACACCTATGAAACTAAAATAATAAGAACTTATAATAAAAATAAGAAAAGAGGGGCATGCCCTCTTCTCTTTTATAAATTATTTAATAGTCCACCGTCTTAAAGTTTTTAAGCGGTGGCATTAATATTAAATAATTTTCTAGTGAACATCCTTCCAAAACTCTTTTTTCATTGCATAAGAAACAATAAAGAGTAGGAATAAGAAGCCAAGTACATAAACACCCATAGTGTAACGTACTAACTTGGCTGGCTCACCCATGTATTCAAGGTAATTCACCAAATCAGTAATCGCACCATCATATTCAGCTGCACTCATAGAACCGGGTACAACTGTTTCGTAGCTTAACTGCAAACTTTCGTGACCATCTGCATCTCGTTGCTTCGTATGAACCACCTTTTTCAAACCTTCAAGTTCCCACAATACATGAGGCATACCAACTGCAGGGAATGTTGTGTTGTTAACGCCAAATGGACGCGACTCATCAATATAGAAAGATTTCAAATAGGTATAAATCCAATCTGCACCACGAGCACGCGCAATCACTGATAAATCAGGAACAGGTGTACCGAAGTAAGCTTTACCATCTTCTTCAGACATAGCGACTGTCATCAACTGACCGCTTTTCTTAGGTTTGCCGTCTTTCTCCTTAGAGAAATCAGCAGGGAAAATCATATTTTCCGTAACCTGTGCGTCACTTAAGCCAATGTCTTCTGCCATACGGCTGTAACGCATATAGCTCGCGGCATGACAGTTTAAGCAGTAATTAACAAACAATTTGGCACCACGTTGTAGCGACGCTTTGTTATCTAAATTAATTTCAACTGATTCTAATTGTGCTCCACTGCTTGCAAATGCCGAAGAGGTAAATGCAAGCGCAGGCGCTAGAGAAATTAAGAGTGTTGCGATTAAAGTTTTCATTATCCTGTAACCCTCTCTGGAACTGGTTTAGTCTGTATCGACGATTTAAATTTCGCCGGTATAACTAACAATATTGAGAAACAAATACCTGGAATAAGGAATGTTTTCATCATCATTGCAATTTTATCTGCATCACCACCACGTAGCACATCAAGCAATACCACTGTACCAAGCATAACAATCAAGCTGGTTATGTAGTATTTAGCTGAACGCTCTGCACTAAAAATCCATAAGAAGAAGAAAAATGCAAAATAAAGTTCAGTAAATCTATATGCAAGTTCAGACAATATACCTGTAGAAGGTTGTGTACCTAAGTAACCTAATACAATGAAGCTCACAATAAAGATGAACATGTTCACTTTAAAGATAGGCTCACGGTAGCGCATAGATTTAATTGGGTGTCTGTCTAACCATGGAAGGAAGAACAAGAACACAATCGCCATACCCATTGCAATAACGCCAGGGAACTGTGATTCCCAAATTGGGGGTATCGCACGCAAGATTGCGTAGAACGGAGTGAAGTACCATAAAGGAACAATATGCTCTGGTGTTTTAAGCGGGTTTGCAGGAATAAAGTTATCTTTTTCCAGGAACCAGCCACCTAATTCAGGTGCAAAGAATAAAATTGCAGAGAAGAACATTAAGAATACAACCACGCCCACAATATCTTTTACAGAGTAGTAAGGGTGGAATGGAATGCCATCTAATGGGATACCATCAGCACCTTTTGTTTTCTTGATTTCTACACCGTCAGGATTGTTTGAACCCACTTCGTGTAAAGCAATAATATGCGCTACAACCAGACCGGCTAAAATAAACGGTACTGCAATCACGTGGAAAGCAAAGAAACGGTTTAGAGTTGCATCAGATACAACATAGTCACCACGAATCCAAACAGAAAGTGATTCACCTACCCAAGGTACTGCAGCAAACAAGTTTACAATAACTTGTGCACCCCAGTATGACATTTGGCCCCAAGGGAGTAAGTAACCCATAAAGGATTCAGCCATAAGAGCCAAGTAAATTAACATACCAAACAACCAGATTAACTCACGAGGTTGCTTGAACGAGCCATACATTAGACCGCGATACATATGTAAATAAACAATTACAAAAAATGCTGAAGCGCCGGTTGAATGCATGTAGCGAATCAGCCAACCAAAATTGACGTCTCGCATAATATATTCAACTGAAGCAAACGCGAGCGTTGCATCAGGTTTATAATTCATTGTTAAGAAAATACCCGTAAAAATTTGCATAACGAGTACTAATAAGGCTAATGAACCAAAGAAGTACCAAAAGTTAAAGTTCTTCGGTGCATAGTATTTTGCCATGTGGTCATCCCACATTTTTGTCATTGGGAAACGTGCGTCTACCCAACCCATAAAGGCCTGTGCTTTAGTTGTCATTATGCAACTCCTCCGTCTTCACCAATCACTACAACCTTATCGCCATTTGTATACATATAAGGCGGAATAACCAAGTTAGTAGGTGCTGGAACACCTGCATATACACGGCCGGCTAAATCAAATTTTGAACCGTGACATGCGCAAAAGAAACCGCCTAACCAGTTAGAATCAAAACTAACATTACCCACATCAGGACGATACTGAGGAGAACAGCCCAGGTGAGTACAAATACCAACAACAACCAAGTATTCAGGTTTTATTGAACGATGTTTGTTCTTCGCATAAACAGGCTGTTTAGACGAATTCGAATCGATATCAACTAACTTACTTTCCAATTTTGCCAAATCATCAAGATTTTGTTTTGTACGGTGTACAACCCAAACCGGCTGTTTACGCCACTCAATAACTAGGCGACGACCTGGTTCAAGTTTAGAAACGTCCACTTCTACTGGCGCACCAGCAGATAAGGCACGTGCACTTGGTTGCATCGAACCTATAAATGGAACAACTGCCGCTCCAGCTCCGATAGCTCCAACCACTGTGGTAGCAGCGGTTAAAAAGCGTCGTCTGCTTTTATCAACGTCTTGTTCACTCATTAAAAAACCTCCCAACTAGATTGAATCACTGGTTATCGACAAAATGTCGAGATTGTTGACTCATTTTCCTCGTTTCTAAGTAAGTAATTTATATTATTAATTTTAAATATACTTAAATAGCTAAAATTCGCGGCGTAATTCTGACCTAAAGCCTTACTTAGGTCAAGTGAAAGGTGAATTTTGTTTTAGTAATCAAAAAGTTAGATGGGGTTATCAATATCTATAAACTGCTGATTTAGCTCAAAATGTTTAGATAAATGCTCTCCAAGCGCCTTTACGCCATAGCGTTCAGTGGCATGATGACCGGCAGCAAAGAAGTGAATTCCGCATTCTCGCGCGATATGGGTTGTTTGCTCGGATACCTCACCGGTAATAAAAGCATCAACCCCTAATTCCACTGCTTTTTCGATGTAACTCTGGGCAGCACCAGTACACCAACCTATTGTTTGTATGGTATTTTTATCTGAAATATCGGGTGAAATATGCAAAACCTGCCGGTTTAGAACATTACTAATATGGCTATTGAGTTCTGATGCGCCCATTGGTTGTGAAAGCCGACCATGCATCGCGACCGCCTGAACTCCACTACCACCAAAACGCCCTTCTATATCCAAATTCAACATTTTTGCAAGTTGAGCGTTATTTCCCAGTACCGGATGAGCATCAAGAGGTAAGTGATAGCCAACCAAGCTAATATCCGCTTCAAGCAGACGTTTAATGCGACGCTGCTTAATACCCACAATGGTAGGCGATTCACCTGGCCAGAAAAAGCCATGGTGAACCAGCAACATATCAGCCTTAACTTCAACAGCAGCATCGATTAATGCTTGAGAGGCTGTAACCCCTGTAACAATATTCTGTATCTCAGGCTGCCCTTCTATTTGAAGTCCATTGGGGCAATAATCTTTAAATTGAGAAGCATCTAATAAATCGTCGCAATAGTTGATAATGTCAGTTAAAGCCACCATATATTTCAAATACCTTTTTAATAAGGATAGAGTTTCGTCTGAATATAAATAAAACTGGAACCTTAATTACAGCAATCTATATTTTACTGGGTTAAATTTATTCTATATATTAATCTAAATCACCAAGGCATTACGAATCAATATGAAAATAACTAAAAGTCTAAGTTTTATTATTCAATTTGCAACAGTCGGTCTCGCTGTCGCATTTATACTCATATATATGTACCCGAATTTACTTAACTCTGGTTCAGGAACAACAACAGTCGAAATTAAAGAATCCCAGCATAATCACAAAGTTATTGGAACACAACAAGCGGTCATTTCATATGCTGATGCGGTTGATACTGCAGCACCGGCGGTCGTTAATATTCAAACATCAAAAATAATTACACGGCAAACAAACCCACTACTAAGCGATCCTTTTTTTGGAAGGTTCTTTTCAGAGCGTAATCAATCTAGATCACAGCAAGAAATAGAATCCAGTTTAGGTTCAGGTGTAATATTCAATCAACATGGCTATATATTAACAAATAACCATGTGATTGCAGGTGCAGATGAAATATTAGTAGCCTTAAGATCCGGCGTAGTAAAGAAAGCAAAGATAATAGGAACTGATCCTGAGACTGATCTTGCTGTATTAAAAATCAAAGGCGATGATCTTCCTTCTATTACTCTAGGTAAAGACACTCAGGCACGTGTCGGTGATGTAGTGCTCGCCATAGGCAATCCATTTGGTGTTGGCCAAACAGTTACCTCAGGGATAATTAGCGCAACCGGTCGCGACATGCTAGGTATTAATACCTTTGAAAACTTTATACAAACAGATGCTGCAATAAATCCAGGGAACTCTGGAGGCGCATTAATTAATCCTTATGGCGAACTCATTGGAATTAACACCGCCATATTCTCTCGAAGTGGCGGTTCTCAAGGAATTGGTTTTGCAATACCGGTTAGTCTTGCAAAAAATGTAATGCAACAAATTATTGAACACGGTCATGTCATTCGAGGTTGGTTAGGCGTTGCGATACAAAGTCTCAATCCTCAACTAGCTGAGTCATTAAAACTAGATTCTACTGATGGTGTAGTCATTACAAATATTATCATTAACGGTCCTGCTGACTTAGCTAAGCTTACACGTGGTGACACCATTACAAAAATAAATGGAGTAAAAATAAAAAATGTTCGCCATGCATTAAATACTATTAGCTCATCCAAACCTGGTGACAAGATTACACTAGAAGGCGTTCGTGAAGGAAAAGTATTTGATGCCATTGCAGTAGCGGTTCAACGACCACCACCGGTTCAATCAATTTCAAAGCGCTAACGAATAAATTCATTAGCGTTTTGCTCTATATTTTCTTTGTACGTTACAAGCCTTTTCTTAGTATTTTCTAAAACTGCATGGTATTCGTACAATTTATTTCCCAAAAATACTAATATGATCGTAAACCTCCATACAAGTAAACTACATATTGATTTAAATTAATGAATTCCATAAAATTTTATATATAACAAAAAAATTATATTAGTATTAAGGAGAGTAATAATGAATACCAAACAATGGGGTAACATCTTAAACATAACTTTATTATTTTTTTTAGTCTTGCCTGTTCAGGCGGACGAAAAAAATGCTTTTCCCAAAAAAGCAATTGACGTCAATCCTGACCCGCGCATCTTTGAAACAACATTAGTTGCAAAACCAAAAAAAATAAAACTCGCAGATGGAAAAAAAGTAACCGTATTTGCATACAACGGTCAAGTTCCCGGCCCCGAAATCAGGGTTAAACAAGGTGATCGGGTTATTGTTCATTTTAAAAATAAATTACCTAAAGAATTCCCATCAACTATTCATTGGCACGGCATTGAATTAAACAATAAGAGTGATGGAACACCGGTAACACAGATACCGGTCCCTTCCGGCGAAGACTACACTTATGACTTTATCGTGCCCCGCGGTGGTAATTACTGGTATCACCCTCATGTTCGAGGTAGTCATGTTGTTAATGCTGGTTTATATGGTTCACTTATTGTAAAAGAACCTGTTGAACGTGAGCTTATAAAAGAAAAAATTCTACCGCGAAAAGATAAAACACTCATACTAAGTGATATAGCACTCGTTGATGGAAAATTAAAAGACATAGAAGCAACACCAATGCTTGAAACAATGAATGGTACGGAAGGTGAATATCTTTTAGTGAACGGAAAAGTACTGCCTACGTTTAAAGCAAAAGTTGGGCAAGCTCTTCGCTTAAGACTCATCAATACATCAATTACTCGTTATTACCGCTTATCTCTACCTGGACACACAATGTACCGAGTTGGAGGTGAAGGTGGTTTACTTTCCAAAGTACGTATAGAAGGTGGCTCAGTAATGGGTATGCGAATGCCTATGCCTGAATCAATGCGTAAACCAACAGATCCTGTTTACTCAGGATATACCGGACCGATTATGATTGACCAGGGCTATGACAAAGGCGAAATCTTACTAACGCCTGCGCAACGTGCAGATATTATCATTATTCCTAATGGTGAACCAGGAGAAACTTTAACTGTAAAATGGAAAGACTTCGCTCGAGGCCGTCATAAAGTTGTTATGACACCAATGGGTATGATGATGACAGAAGCCGATGATGATGGACTCCGACCTTCTGTTGATCTATTCAAAATCAAGCTAAAAAAATCAAAAAATCGTAAAACATTTACAATATATGAAGGTGACAGTCTACAGGCGAATTCCGGCCGCCTAATACCTGACCGCCAGGATAGCCAAATAAAACTTCAAGCTAATATGATGGCAATGATGTCCGGTGCACCTAAAAGCACTTGGTTCAAAATTGACGACTTTTCTGGCGTAGAAGGACGAGCCAACTATCGTACAGCCAGCATTGGTGAAACTATTAAGTGGGAAACACATAACCATACTGATATGCACCATCCATTTCATTTACATGGCTTTTCATTCCAACCAACTATGTTTATGAAAATGATGCATGAAGAAGGTTATATGGATATGTGGAAAGTGAATTCTGAAAATGAATATATTGATACTGTTAATGTACCTCCACATACTTCAGTATTTTATTTATTTAAAGTAGATGAAAGACCTGAATATGCAGCAGAAGTTGGTACTGAATTAGGTGAAGGTGCCACAGGTGACTGGGTTTTTCATTGTCATATTTTACAACATGGCGAAAACGGTATGATGTCATATTTACGTGTGACTGAATAAAGCCTCCATCTAAAATAAAAAAAGGAGCTTCGGCTCCTTTTTTTATTTTTCATTTAATAAACCCCAATCAATAGGCTTGATATTATTTTTCTTTAAGTATGCATCAGCTTTAGAAAAATGTTTTATACCAAAAAAACCGCGGTGTGCAGACAAGGGTGACGGATGAGGAGCCTTTAATACGAGATGTTTTTTTGAATCAATAAACTGACCTTTTTTCTGAGCATAACTTCCCCATAAAAAAAAGACTAGGCCTTCGCGTTGTTCATTCAAGAGTTGAATGACTCTATCTGTAAACTGTTCCCAGCCTTTAGCTTGATGCGAGCCGGCATTATTTTTTTCAACGGTTAAAGTCGCGTTGAGCATTAACACCCCCTGCTCTGCCCATGACTGTAAGTATCCATGCACAGGAATTTCAATACCTAAATCATTTTTAAGTTCTTTATAAATATTTAATAATGATGGTGGTATACGAATATCCGGTAACACCGAAAAGCATAGACCATGCGCTTGTTCAGGTCCGTGATAAGGATCTTGTCCAAGTATCACAACTTTAACATCTTTAAATGGGGTGCTATTAAAAGCATTAAAAATTAAGCGCTCTTCAGGATAAATTATTTTGTTATTTGCTTTCTCAGAAAATAAAAAATTATCCAATTCCTCCATATATGGCTTCTCAAATTCGCTCTGTAATAATTTGCACCAGGATTGCTCTAAATTAGAATGAAAATTTATCTTATACATTTTCATTTAATAATCATTAATCTTGCTCAAGCTTTTTCGAATATTCATCAACAACGGCATCATGCTGCTGGGTACTCACCGCTATGTCGGTAACATCAGTAATCATAATTGCAAAATTTTCAATTTCGCCATTTGCAGATGACAATGGAATAAAAGTAATGTTCTGATACATAAACGCAGCGGATTTAGAACGGTTACGATTATTTTTAAATTTAAATAAATATTGACGTTCTTGCCATAGTGATATTAATTTCTTTTTTTTCTCAATACAACTTTGTATTTTTTCATAAAACCAGGACTTGGAAATATCAGGAAATTGTTTAAAAATATTATTCCCCATAACTGAATTCGCACTCAGTCCACTATGGGTTACCATGAAGAGATTCCAAACACGGATATTATAATCGTTATCAAAGATGACTAATCCTATGTCAGGAGAATTAACAACGGACATTAAATCCTTTAGGCTGTCAGTTTTTTGTGAGGACATTAAAGTGATTGCTTGAGTGCGTTTAAAAAAGCTTCATTCTCTGAAGGCATTCCCACCGTTACACGTAAGCAGTCTGTTAATGCTCCGCCGACAGGACTCTGATTTTTTATTAAAATACCAGCCTCTTTCAAGCGATCAAAGATAACATTTGCCTTATCTTTTTCCGTTCTAAATAAAATGAAATTTGCTTGAGACGGATATACTTTTAATGAATCGATCTTTGATAGTTCACTAGATAGATTCTCACGGTTTTTTCGTATTGTGGCAGTTTGCTCATCTAAAACAGATTGATGTTTTAAAGCAAATTGTGCCGTAGCTTGAGTTAGAACATTTAGGTTATAAGGCAAACGAACTTTATCAAATTCATCTAACCATTCTTTTTTACCTGCAAGCAAGCCTAATCGTAAACCCGCTAAGCCCATTTTTGAGACTGTTCGCATCACTAGCAAATTATCTATTTTTCCTGCTTCTGACATAAAACTGTCATTAGCAAAGGCATGATAGGCTTCATCAATAACGACAAGGCCAGGTGCAACATCAATAATCTGCTGAAGCGAATTTCTATCAAACAAGTTGCCTGTTGGGTTATTAGGATAAGCTAAAAATATAATTGCCGGAGTATGTTTTTCAATGGCAGATAAGAAAGCATCCAGATCTAAACTAAAGTCAGCATTTAATGGCGCACTCGCATACTTCATACCCGCATAAGTCGCGACCATGTCATACATAACAAAACTTGGAGCGACCGATAATACCGTTTTATCTTTTCCGGCAACGGCCATCAAGATCATTTGAATGAGTTCGTCTGAACCATTGCCTAATAAAATATCTGCGCCATCAGGCACCGACATACTTTTTCGTAAGCTGTCTTTTAATTCTGATGCCGATGGATCCGGATAACGGTTAAGCTCAACCTCTTTAACTAACCCCAACCATTCATCCACCATACTTTCTGGCCATTGATAAGGATTTTCCATTGCATCAAGTTTTATGCAATTTGTTGCAGGCGGGACATGGTAGGCGTTGAGTGCGCGAATTTCCGGGCGAATCCATTGTTTGATGGAGTCGGTGATATTGTTGGATATTTTATTATTCACAGTTGTTCCATTAAGCTAACTTAATACCGTCATTCCCACGAAGGCGGGAACACAGTACGATAAAAAAAACAGCTTTATTTAATGTCTGGATACCCGCCTTCGCGGGTATGACGGTAATACAAAACAGCAACTGACTAACTTACTCAGATTGAATATTATGTAGTTAATCTTTTTTAATTCTATACTCAGCAGAACGAGCGTGAGCCGTTAAGCTTTCGCCTCGTGCTAACACTGAAGCTACTTTACCTAACTCCGACGCACCGTCTTCTGAACACATGATTAAACTACTACGCTTTTGAAAATCGTAAACGCCTAAAGGCGAGCTAAATCTAGCAGTACGTGAAGTTGGGAGAACATGATTTGGACCAGCACAGTAATCGCCCAATGCTTCAGCAGTATAACGCCCCATAAAAATGGCACCTGCATGGCGTATTTCACCAACAATGGCTTGTGGATCTTCAACTGCTAACTCTAAATGTTCGGGTGCGATGTAATTTGCAACAAGAATAGCTTCACCCACATCTTTAACGTGAATGAATGCACCTCTATCATTAAGAGACTTTGTAATGATTTCTTTACGTTCCATTTCAGTTACCAATTTTTTAATACTGGCTTCTACCGCATTTAAAAAATCTTTATCATGAGAGACTAAAATTGATTGTGCATCTTCATCATGTTCAGCCTGCGAGAATAAGTCCATTGCTATCCAGTCTGGATTACTCTTACCATCACAAACCACTAAAATTTCCGATGGGCCGGCAATCATATCTATACCAACTTTGCCAAATACCATCGACTTTGCCGTAGCAACATAAATATTGCCGGGGCCAACAATTTTATCAACACCAGGAATCGTTTCAGTTCCATAGGCTAACGCGGCAACAGCCTGTGCTCCACCAATCGTGAAAACTTTTGTTACACCTGCAATTTGCGCACCAGCTAGAACCATTTCATTTACAATACCATCAGGAGTTGGAACTACCATTACAATTTCTTCAACACCCGCTACTTTTGCAGGGATAGCATTCATCAAGACTGATGAAGGATAGGTAGCCTTGCCACCAGGAACATATAAACCTACACTTTCTAATGCTGTAATCTGTTGACCTAACATGGTGCCGTCATCTTCGGTATATTGCCAAGAAGGCATTACCTGTTTTTCATGGTACATTCGCACACGTGTCGCAGCCGTTTCCAGTGCTTGACGTTGCGTAGGCTCCAGATCTTCCAAAGCCTGTTTTAAACGTTCAGGGCCAATCGTTAAATCATCCATTGAAGAAACCGATAAACGGTCTAATTTATTTGTTAACTCTACAAGTGCTTTATCACCGTTCGCACGAACATCAGCGATAATATCTTTCACCGTATTAAATACTTGGTCATTAGAAACACTTTCCCATGCGAGTAAAGTATCAAGTTCAGACCAAAAATCAGATGATGATGTGTTGAGTTTTTTAATTGAAATTGTCATATGCTTAATTTGATTTTCTTAAGTTTGTTCTATTTAGCTAATTTTAATTAGCCCAATTTATTTCGAGACCGCTTCTGCTATTTTATCAATAAAGTTTTGCATTTCTTCATGATTCATTTTCATTGATGCTTTATTGATAACTAATCGAGAACTAATATCAGCAATATGTTCCATAGGTTCTAAACCATTCGCCTTTAATGTATTACCGGTATCAACTAAGTCAACAATACGATCGGCTAAACCAACAATAGGCGCAAGCTCCATTGAACCATAAAGTTTTATAATTTCAACTTGCTTACCTTGTTCTGCATAATAACGACGAGCACAATTTACAAATTTAGTCGCAATCCGTAAACGTCCTTCAGGCTCTGGCGCATCTTTCGGTCCAGCAGTCATTAAACGACACTGAGCAATTTTTAAATCTAAAGGTTCATATAAACCTTCACCACCATGTTCCATTAGTACGTCTTTTCCTGCTACACCAATATCAGCAGCACCATATTGTACGTAAGTAGGCACATCAGAGGCACGTATAATAACGAGCTTCACATTATCCACATTAGTATCTAAAATAAGTTTTCGGCTTGTTTCAGGATCATCTAATGGTGTTATTCCAGCATGCGCTAATAAAGGTAACGTCTCTTTAAAGATTCGTCCTTTTGATAAAGCAATTGTTATACGTCTTGTCATTTGATTACACTTTATTAATTTTTCATTAAAATTTTAAACTAAATTTTGTTTAACTTATTTAGCCATTATTAATAGCTGTAATTATTAATCTGTTATTAATCCGGAACACGGCGAATTTTAGCCCCAAGCTGTTGCAACTTTTCTTCAATACATTCATAACCACGATCAATATGATAAATTCGTTCAATCACAGTTTCACCTTCAGCAACTAAACCCGCAATAACAAGTGAAGCGGATGCACGCAAGTCTGTTGCCATCACTGGCGCACCTGTTAATTTTTCTACACCTGTTATTATTGCGGTGTTACCTTGTAATTCAATATTGGCACCCATGCGTTGCAATTCTTGAACATGCATAAAACGATTTTCAAAAACTGTTTCAGTGATAGTTGATGAACCATCGGCAAGCGCATTTAAAATTGAAAACTGCGCTTGCATATCTGTCGGGAAAGCAGGATATGGCGCCGTGCGAATATTAATCGCCTTAGCACGCTTACCTTTCATATCGACTTCAATCCAATCCTCTCCAGATGTTACCGTAGCGCCTGCTTCTTCTAGTTTTACTGTTATAGCATCAAGATACTTTGGTTCAGTGTCTTTCAGTTTAACACAGCCACCTGTTACAGCTGCTGCAACCATAAAGGTACCCGTTTCAATTCTATCTGATAGAACTTTATAAGTTGTACCATGTAGATTTTCTACACCTTCAATCGTTATAACGTCGGTGCCAATCCCTGTGATTTTAGCGCCCATTGAATTTAAGAAATTCGCGAGATCGACCACTTCGGGTTCTTTAGCTGCATTTTCTAATACAGTAATTCCATCCGCTAAGGTTGCTGCCATCATTAAATTTTCTGTGCCGGTAACGGTAATAATATCAAAAACAATTTTGGCACCTTTAAGGCGTTTAGCCTTTGCTTTGATATAACCATTTTCAACAACAATGTCGGCACCCATTAATTCCAATCCATGAATATGTAAATTAACTGGACGTGAACCAATCGCACAACCACCAGGCAATGATACTTCGGCATAGCCATGACGAGCCAATAGAGGACCTAACACCAAAATTGAAGCCCGCATTGTTTTTACAAGGTCATACGGAGCGACGTATTTATCGATTGTTGAAGCATCAACTTCAACACTCATGTTCTCATCCATTGTAATCGACACACCCATGCGACCTAATAATTCCATCGTCGTGGTAATGTCATTTAAATGTGGAATATTACAAATTTTAACGGGCTCACTAACAAGTAAAGTGCCCATAATAATCGGTAAGGCTGCATTTTTAGCACCCGAAATTCGAATTTCGCCGTTTAAACGAGTACCACCAGTGATAATTAATTTATCCATCTAAAAACTGCCTACTTATTTTTTTATTAACCGATCTGTAATTTCTTTGCTTTTTCCCATTCTGCAACCGTATAGGTTTTCATGGTGAAAGCGTGAAGTTCGCCACTAGTAATATATTCATTCACGGTCTTATATACAATTTGTTGCTTTTTAACCGGCGTTAAACCGTCAAAAATATCACCAATAATTTTTGCATCAAAATGACCATTTTCACCCGTTACCGTAACATCACACTCGGGTAAGCCTGTCTTGATTAAATCTTCTACTTGTTTCGCTTCCATTATTACACCTTAATATATAGACCGCTTTTGCGGGAACAATTCAGGGCGCTATTTTAGCCTGTGTACAATACTAAGGCACAGATTTTTATACCTTATTTAGCGGGAAATGGTGAAAAATATGGAAAAATCAGTAAAAAGTTCGATTTAAAGTGCAAAAAGACTGTAATCAAGCCGCTTTATAAGTCAAATAGCGTTTAATCTATGGGGAGAATTTCCAGTAAATCACTGGCTTTAGCAATATCTAAGATTTGTTGAGGTAAATTTACTAGGTGAATCTTAATATTCATTTGCTTCGCTGTAGATAACCACGAAATAATTAACGCTACGGCAGCACTATCCGAATTTTCAACAGCCGAAAAATCAATTCTAATTTCAGATTGAGATTTTAAGTTGTTTGATAAATCTTTTATAATTGACATCACAGTATGCATCATAAGCACACCTTTGATACGAAACTCTGTATCGGATATCTTAGTAAGCTCAAGCTCAGACACTAACTTTACGCCTCTTTTTTCTTGTTATGTTTTTGTAATCGGGCAATCAAAGCGTCCAAACTTTTTTGTTGTATTTCTGAAGCAAAAGTCGTTCGGTAACTTGCGATTAAACTCACGCCTTCAACCGCAATATCATAAACTTTCCAGCCTTTTTTCTTTTTATGTAGGCTGTAGTTAATCGTAACCGGCGAACCTTTACCTGTATCGGCTTGTGTTTTAACGGTTACATCACCTTTGTTGATATCATCTCGAAGCGGTTTATATTTAATCTCTGCATCGGTGTATTCAAGTAAAGCCACTGAATAGGTTCGCACCATTAATTCACGAAACGCTTTTATAAAACCAATTTTTTGAGCTCGTGACGCTTTCTTCCAGTTTTTAGCCAGTACCCATTTCGACATCGCAATAAAATCAAAATGAGGTAAAACAACTTCACTTACCATGTCATAAATAAGCTCTGGATTTTTGTCTAGATTTTCTTTTTCTGCTTTTAATCTTGTAAACATTTTGACTGTTGTATTTTTTACAAGTGCTTGTGGATCCTCTGCTGAGCTTTCCGCATACGCTGGTATTGATGTAACAAATGCAAGAACAAATGCTAATAAAACGGCTCCAGAAAATGAACGACCATGTTTTAAATTACTGTTTAATTTAATCTTCATTTTTTTTCATCCTGCTTATTATTCACTTCCATATCAGCATCGCCTTTATCATCAATAAACTTTGAAATAAATTGTCCGATTAATTTTTCCAACACCAAAGAATCTTGTGTTAATTTAAGTTCAGAACCTTGCTTTAATATACTGGGTTCACAATCTTTAGCTGCGGCCTCGTCTACAACAATCTCACCACTATCATCCATTGAAAGTTCTTCACAACCATTAGAACCAGCGCCAGCTTCTAAGCCAATATATTTTTCACCTAGTAAGCCTGCTGTATAAATACTTGCGGATGAATCATCAGGCAAGGTATCGTACTCACCTTCTATTTCCATAGTAACTAATGCACTTAAACGCTTTTTATCAAACTGTATATCTTTAACTCGGCCAATTCGAACACCCGACATAGTCACAGCCGAACGAATTTTTAATCCACTGATATCTTCAAAGTAAGCGGTAATGTCATAACCTTGTTCAGAATTATACGTGCTTAAATTGCTTACCTTCATGGCTAACATAAACAATGCTACTATGCCTGCCGCAACAAATACCCCCACCCAAATTTCTGCGATACGTGTTGTCATATGTTCTTTCTCCTAAAACCTAAATATACAATCAATTAAACATGAGAGCCGTTAAAATAAAGTCTAAGCCTAAAACGGCTAATGATGAATGCACTACCGTTCGTGTTGTTGCTCGGCTTACACCTTCTGAAGTAGGGATTGCATCATATCCTTCAAAAACAGCAATCCATGTAACAACAAAACCAAACACAAAACTTTTAATGACACCATTAAGTATGTCGTCATAAAAATCAACGGCAGCCTGCATTTGAGACCAATAGGCTCCATCGTCCACACCTAACAAACTAACACCGACAAAATAACCACCGAGTACACCGACAGCACTGAACATAGCGGCTAATAATGGCATTGAAATAAAACCAGCGATAAATCTTGGGGAAAGAACACGGCGAACAGGATCAACGGCCATCATTTCCATTGCCGATAATTGTTCGGTTGCTTTCATTAAACCAATTTCAGCTGTTAAAGCAGAACCCGCTCGGCCAGCAAACAAGAGTCCGGTAACAACCGGCCCTAATTCTCTCACTAATGATAATGCAACCATCACACCTAATGATTCCTCAGCGCCGAAGTCCACTAAAGTATTGTAGCCTTGAAGCCCCATGACCATGCCGACGAAGAAACCAGATACAACAATAATAATAAGTGACAAGACGCCAACAGAAAATATTTGTTGAATAATTAAATTGGGGCGAGGAATAAGAGAAGGAAGCCCTTTAATAATGTCAAAGAGTAGAATATGTCCACGACCTAAACGTTCAAAAAAATCTATGCCTTTATGGCCAAGCAACTGGAATAAATCAATCATAACTTTAAGTCACTTGCATAAGGTTCAGATTGATAGTGAAAGGGAACAGGTCCATCCGGCTTACCTTTCATAAATTGTTGAGCCCACTCAGAACCAGAGTTAGCTAGATCTTCAGCTGTACCACCGGCAACGACCTTACCGCCAGATAGTAAATAAATGTAGTCAGCAATGGATGCGGCTTCTTCAATATCATGTGAAACCACCACACTGGTTAGCCCTAAAACATCATTCAGGTTTCGGATTAAACGCACCAGCACCCCCATTGATATCGGATCTTGTCCGGTAAAAGGTTCGTCATACATGATCATCATGGGATCGAGTGCAATCGCTCTTGCAAGCGCAACTCGGCGGGCCATACCACCGGATAATTCAGCTGGCATTAAATCACGTGCACCACGCAAGCCAACCGCTTGTAACTTCATTATAACGAGCGTTCTGATAAGTTCTTCTGAAAGGTTAGTGTGTTCCCGTATTGGATAGGCAATATTTTCGAAAACACTTAAATCGGTTAGTAGCGCGCCATTTTGAAACAACATGCCCATACGCTTACGTAATTCATATAAGCGAGTATGTCCTAATGATGTAACTTCTTCGCCATCGACTTCAATTGAACCATCAAGTGGTTTAATTTGGCGACCGATCAATCTTAATAGTGTCGTTTTACCTGTACCACTCGGCCCCATAATGACAGTGACTTTGCCACGTTGTATATCTAAATCAACGCCATCAAAAATCATTCGAGAGTTGCGTGCAAATTTTAAATTGCGGACTTTAACTAAGGTATTATTCTCTTCCATATAAATACTTTACTGCGGTCTCTTATTTTCTTTTTTCACATTGTGCCTTGCATTACGTTGGCTTGCAATGCCTTAAATATCACTCAATTACATGATATCCATCATAATCATCGCATTTCGAATCGTTTTAATTTTAGGTGGAACTCCGTCAACAATAAGAACGTGTTCACGCGATAGTGTTTCTATCTTTAACTGCTCGGCAATCAATATTTTTAGCTGTTGAACGAGTACTTTATTTTCTTGGCCGCTATCACAACGTACAACCCAAAGTTTAGAGGCATCGGGCACAATGGGTGACCCTTCACCGCACCAACAAACACTAATAGAATATTGTTCACAAAAATCAGTCAAGGCCGTTATAGAGCTTTCACTTAAACTATCAACCAATTCCAAACATACGTTAAATTGATTATTCAAAGAAATAATTACGTCACAAAATCTTTTATCTCCTAGGCTTTCGGCATTAATAAGCACTAACAAACCACCTAAAAACTCTTGTGCATTACTTAAGTGTTCTACTCGTGCTGAAATATCATCATGAGCTTTCCAATTGTCACCTGATAAATCAAGCTCAAAGACACATTTAAATCCGGGCGTGGCTTGCTCTATAATTTCATCAACAATCCCTTCTGCAGCATCAACATCGAGCCACTGTTTATTTTGAACTAGGGCAACAGGGAATTCGTTTGCATAAAAAGACAAATACCAATCCTCAGGCAAGTCATCCGGGTAAAAATTATCATTACCCCATTGCTGATGATGCCAATTTGCTGCACCCATTAATATCCTGTAATCACGCTTCGACAACGACTTCTCCAAAATAAGCTATAAAACTATTTTATATTATGCCCTACCCTGACTATACTTTGCTAAACCTAATCATTTACAGACTTTGTTGCTCCAATATGGCCGATATCCTTCCCTTTAAAATTCCAAAACCTAAAGATAAGCATAAAGGTAAAACCTTATGCAAAAGTGGTTTCCATAAATGGCAACCGGTTAATGAAAACCCTTTTGACACCAAGCAAGGAAAGTTAATCAGTCAATACCGCTGCTCGCGTTGCGGAGTCACTAAAAATAGTGCCAAATAAAAGCCTTCCTATCTTTTCGTTAAACACATTTTTGAACCTCCACAAAAGAAATAACCTCCCTTTAGTTTCACTCTTTTCTCCCTATAAAGCCCATGTTCACGTTATATTTGCTTTTAATGGTGAAGAAGGCCAGTTTTTCACCTTGTTTAATATGTAAGTGTTGACAAAATATATCTAAAAACTATAATTAGCACATAAAGCGACAAATTGTCGCGTTACATCATTAATGAATTTATACTACTTATTGGGATTATATTATGGCTACAAGCGTTCGACTTGATGATGAATTCGTGAAAGAAGTTAAGGTGTATGCCGAGATGCAAAAACGTTCAGTTCCAAAGCAAATTGAGCATTGGACTGAAATTGGGCGTATAGCAGAGGATAACCCTGACTTAACCTACGAGTTTATAAAAGATGTTTTAACGGCCACGGCAGAAGCAAAGGCAGGTAGGTTAACTCCTTATGTCCGAGAAACATGAAATAAACGTATTTAAAGCTTCTCCTTTTACGAAGGCTTTTAAAAAATTAAGTAAGCAAAATAAAAAAATCGTAGAAGATGAAATTGATTTAATTATTGCAAACCCCGAAATGGGTGATGAGAAAAAAGGCGACTTATCTCACCTTCGGGTACATAAATTTTCAATGAGCAATCAGCAGGTTTTACTCGGTTATTCATGGCGAGAGCAACAACTTGAAATATGGTTGTTAAACATGGGGTCGCATGAGAACTTTTATGATAAAGCCAAAAAACGTCGAGATGCAGATTTAGGTTTGATTAATGAAATTCCCTAAGATTTTTACGATATGGCTTGCGCCTGTTTTTCTCTTATTATTAGTTGATTATAAAAATCTGTTGCCTCCCATTTCTATTGAGATACTTCACGCGATTCCTTCTTTTGATGCCTATGTTAATGGAACAAAACATACCGTCTTTGCAAATCTAGTCTGGACATATTTTTGGATAACAAGTCCTTTTGTCATAATGGTATTTATTTATACTCACTATGATGAAGATTTAGGAAAGATTAAAAATATAAAAGGTTGGTTCACTCTTCCTTTATTTATGATGTCAATATTCATATGTGTTTTTATGCAATTAGACTTATATAAACCAGAAGAGACAGGATATGGACGAACGCTTAGCGCTTACAGAACTTCAGAGTTTGGCATTACTCTAGTGACTTCCGCAATTTGGGTTAGTGTATGTTACTTATTTGTGATGTTTTTACAGTGGCTTTCATGGTGCAAAAATAAATTACTGAATTCTTAATTCACTTTAGACCTAGATCAAAGACAATGAAACATATTGATAGTAAAAATAAAGAAGCATGGCAGAATTTATTCAGTCTTATGGTAATTTTTATGATTGTGTTTATAGGTATAAGCCTTTTTGTACCCAATAAGCCTATACTGAGTCTCCATTGGATTTGCGAAATGGTACCTTTTTCAAGACATGCGGCATCACAATCGACCTTTCAGTATGTGACCTGTACTATGTTTTCTATAGTGTGGTTGGTTGTTCCTATTTTATTCATTTTTTATTTTCGCTGGTTTAGAATTACCAAAGAGGCCATTAAATTATCACAAGAAAGAAAAATTGTATCAACATTATCATTTGGAGTAGGCCTTCCTTGCTTTGTATGGGTTTTAATATTTGGAACGCCAGCGAGTGAAGTGGGATATTCTGGGCGAATTAACCATCTGTTGGCTGAGTCAAGATTGTTTTTAGGCATTTTTTGTACAGCCATAACAATCTCCATACCTTTTTTTGCAGCTATTTCTTTAAAGTGGTTTAGCTGTATACCTAGGATTTATTTTCATCGTAGTGATTAATACGATATGAGAATTAATCAGTCAATACCGATGCTCACGTTGTGGAATCACCAAAAATAACGCGAAATAAAAGCATATCAACACTGACACAAAGATTGCCAAAAACCGCATAATCGCATAGAGTTACGCAATAAAATCATCATCTTAGCGAAATATAGGTATTCATATGCAGGCGTTAAAATCTTTATTACTTACTTTAGTGATTGCATTAACAACCGCAGGATGTGCATCGGTCAATGGTCCCTCTCCAGAACATGATCCTTTTGAATCTTATAACCGTGCGATGTTTTCATTTAATGACACATTAGATGAAAATATCGTCAAACCTGTTGCCGCAGCTTATAAGGATTATGTTCCCAGCCCAGTGCAATCGGGAATATCGAACTTTTTTGGCAACCTTGGCGATATTCTGGTTGTATTAAATGACTTGCTACAAGGTAAATTTGCCCAGGCCCGTGATGATACTTTAAGAGTTTTTGTAAATTCAGTCTTTGGCCTTTTTGGCCTATTCGACGTCGCCTCTCATATGGAATTACCAAAACACCACGAAGATTTTGGTCAAACATTAGGTGTTTGGGGCGTAAGTGATGGCCCCTATTTAGTATTGCCTTTTTTGGGCGCAAGCACAGTACGTGATACCGCAGGCTTACTTGTCGATAGTACGGCCGATCCCATTTATAACATTAGTGATAGTGATGCGCGCCTAGCAGCAATTGCATTAAAAGCAGTTGATACGCGAGCGGACTTGTTAGGCGCATCTAAAGTACTCGACCAAGCCGCTTTTGATCGTTATGCATTCTTACGTGATGCCTACTTACAACGCCGCAAACACCTCATATATGATGGCAACCCACCTCAAGATGAAAACTCTAGACCAACTTCAGTTATTAACTCTGAAGAAGATCAATTACTGGAAGATGACTTAGAAAAAGCATTACAATAGCCTCTCTTTTTGATTCCCTAATGTATGGTTTTACTTTTCTAGTTACAGGATCTTTTTAAACGATGTTCATGTCTCTTTTATACCCATCTCTGGCCATTATTGTTGGCTTTATTGTTTTAGTGTGGGGGGCAGATAGATTTGTACTCGGTGGTGCGGCAACTGCCCGTTGTTTGGGCGTTTCACCATTAATAATTGGTCTCACCATTATCGGTTTTGGTACATCCGCACCTGAAATGTTAGTTTCAGCCATAGCCGCTTTAGAGGGAACTCCAAACCTGGCCATTGGTAATGCGATAGGCTCGAATATAACAAATATCGCCTTAGTCTTAGGTATTACTGCGTTAACAACACCATTAATAGTTAAATCACAAATCCTCAAACGCGAATATCCTATTATGTTTATGGTGATGTTGCTCGCCCTTGGCATAATGCTTGATTTGCACCTCAGCTTCATTGACGGAATAATTTTACTCATAGGCTTAACCCTTATTATGGGATGGATGATTCAAATTGGCTTAAAGGACAATAAAGCAAACCATAAGCATTCATCCAAAGAAAAAGATGATGCTCTTGAGGTAGATTTCGAATCGGAGATTCCTAAAATGTCATTAGGAATTGCTATTTTCTGGTTAGTTTTTGGTTTTGCGCTATTACTGATTAGCTCTAAAGTATTAGTTTGGGGGTCCATCGAAATTGCACAATTCTTTGGTGTTAGTGATTTAATTATCGGCCTAACCATTGTTGCACTTGGAACAAGCTTACCTGAACTAGCCGCCACGGTTAGCAGCGCACTTAAAGGCGAGCACGATCTTGCCATTGGTAATATCATTGGTTCAAACATCTTTAATTTACTAGCCGTAATTGGTATTCCAGCCATCATTACGCCTATCGACCTGACTGAAAATGTAATTCAGCGTGATTTTTTCAGCATGATAGGAATAACCTTCGTTCTTTTCATTATGGCTTACGGATTTAAGGGTAATGGCCGCATTAACCGATTTGAAGGGGCTTTATTACTTTCTTGCTATATTGGATACATGACTTGGGTTTATCAATCAGCTCCGGCGGTGTGATTTAAGGTTTATTTGTAAGTCCCAAAATAATCAAAAGATATTAACAAGCGCGTAAATAAAGTATCCTGAGCAGAAATACGGAGTTATACACAATGAAGTTAAGCAATATCAACATTGGCAATGATCAACCCTTTTTCATTATTGCCGGCCCCTGTGTTATTGAAAGTGAAGAACTCGTATTAGAAACAGCTCAAGAACTGAAAGAAATCACTTCTCGCTTAGGCATTGGTTTAGTCTTTAAATCATCATTTGATAAAGCCAACCGTTCATCACTAGACAGCTTCCGTGGTCCGGGTATAGAAGAAGGCTTACGCATATTAGAAAAAGTAAAAACCGATATTGGCGTGCCCGTATTAACAGATGTACATGAAGATACTCCACTCAACGAAGTTGCTAGTGTGGTTGATGTTATGCAAACACCTGCTTTTCTAGCGAGACAAACCAACTTTATTCTAAATGTCGCAAAACAAGGCATTCCCGTTAATATTAAAAAAGGCCAATTTATGGCACCTTGGGATATGCAAAATGTAGTCGATAAAGCCAAAAGTACAGGCAACGATAAGATTATGTTGTGCGATCGCGGTACTAGCTTTGGTTACAACACCTTAATTTCTGATATGCGTGGCCTGGCCGTTATGCGTAGAACAGGCTGTCCTGTTATTTTTGATGCGACACACTCAGTGCAACAACCCGGTGGACAAGGCACTACCTCTGGCGGAGATAGAACTATGGTTCCTTTATTAGCTCGTTCGGCTATTGCAGCCGGCATTGCGGGTGTCTTTATGGAAGTGCATCCTGATCCCGATAGCGCTTTAAGTGATGGCCCAAATATGATGCCACTCAATAAAGTTGAACAATTATTAAAACAACTTTCTGAATTAGATAAAGTAATAAAAGCTTCCGCCACATTATTAGAAGATGAGTTATAAAATGTCTTTCACTGATTCTGACATTATTCAATTTGCACAACAAACGATTGAAATCGAATGTAACGAACTTACCCAGTTAAAAAATAGAATCGATTCTTCTTTTGTAAACGCGGTTAATCTAATCAATGAAGCAAAAGGTAAATGTATTTTAATAGGAATGGGTAAGTCCGGCATTATCGCCAATAAAATTGCGGCATCACTAGCAAGTACCGGCATCCCTAGTTTTTTCATTCATCCTGGTGAAGCATTCCATGGTGACCTTGGAATGATTGAAGCCAACGATGTCGTTATCTTATTATCGAACTCAGGTGAAACAGACGAGATATTAAAAATTATGCCTTTTTTAATAAAGCATAATAATAAAACCATATCCATCACCGGCCAACCTACTTCAACGCTTGCAAAGAATACCACTATACACATTGATGGATCAGTCACTAAAGAAGCATGCCCTATTGGCCTTGCTCCAACATCATCCACAACGGTTGCGCTTGTAATCGGCGATGCTTTTGTTACTACCTTAGTTAAGTTAAGAAATTTTCAAGCTGAAAACTTTGCGTTGTACCACCCTGGTGGAGCACTTGGTAAAAAATTATTAACGCAAGTAAAAGATCTTATGCGCACAGATAACCTACCTTTGTGTGAAGAAAATACCGATATTACAAGTCTCGTACATACCGTTTCCGAATCACGCTTAGGCCTTGTTGTTGTTCAATCAAGTGATGAAAAGATAATAGGCGTTATTACAGATGGAGACATACGTCGAGCGATGCAATCCATGCAGGAAAAATTTTTTGAACTAAACGCAAGTGACCTATTCACTCAAAAACCAAAAATTATCAAGCCAACCATGATGGTTTCAGATGCGGAAAAAATTATGTTCGATAATAAAATCACCAGCGTTATCGTTGCCGAAGATAGTAAGCTAAAGGGAATCTTGCAGCTTTATCAATTAAAAAATAATTAAATATAAACTGCTTCATTTAAAGAGAATGACATTACCTTTTAAACAGCCACCTAAAAGTATTTGCATCTTACGTCTATCCGCAATTGGTGATATTTGTCACGCACTCCCTATTGTTCGCACCTTACAGAAATATTGGCCAGCCACAGAGATAACTTGGATTATAGGTAAAACCGAACACGCACTAGTATCTGATATTCCAGATATCAATTTTATTATTTTTGATAAATCAAAAGGCTTTAACGCTTATATAGAAATGTATAAGCATTTAAAAAATGTAGAGTTTGATGCCTTACTGCATATGCAAATGTCATTGCGCACCAGCATTATTAGCACTCTTGTTAAAACCAAAATTAAATTGGGCTTTGATAAACAACGAGCAAAAGATGGCCAGTGGTTATTTAGCAATAACAAAATCCCTTACAAACCACAGCAACATGTTATTGATAGCTTTTTTGGTTTCACAGAAACACTGGGTATTTCTCAACACGAATATAGTTGGGATATCCCAATCCAAGCACACACTTCAAAATTGAATACAGAGCAAGCGTATATTGTCATTAGTCCATGTTCCAGCATGGCTTATCGTAATTGGAACAGTGATGGCTATGCTGCTATCGCCGATAACATTCAAGAGAAATATAATTTACAGGTTATTCTTAGCGGAGGCTCATCTTCGGTTGAAAAAGAGATGGGAGAGGCTATTTCAAAAAAAGTGAAACGCCCTTTAGTTAATTTAATTGCAAAAACTAACCTAAAACAATTACTCAGCTTACTACAAAATGCGCATTGCGTTATTAGCCCGGACTCTGGTCCTGCGCATATTGCTACCGCCGTCAACACACCGGTTGTTGGCTTATACGCAACGACGAACCCCGATAGAGCTCGCCCCTACTTAAGTAGCGACTGGATAGTAAACCGCTACCCTGATGCTATCCGTAAAAAATTTAAGAGATCGGTTGAACAGGTTAAATGGGGAGCCCGTGTACGCGACTCATGGGCGATGCAACTCATCAGTATTGATGATGTGATGGATAAGTTTGATAAACTGATGCAGGCAAACCCTGTATACTCAATTCACGAATAGCGAGAGATCAGATAACTGCGTTATAAAGCCACCTCAAAATGCTCATTTACACGTGTAAACTGCGCTTTTGCGGCGACTTCATGCCTTGTTCTCTAACCTCTCGCTATCCGTGAAGATTTCAATTAAATGTAAATAGTGAAAAAGTTATGAAAGAAATTCTTGAGCGTGCAAAAAATATTAAACTGGTAGTCTTTGATGTAGATGGTGTATTAACCGACGGTAGTTTATTTTACGGTGATAACGGTGAAGAATACAAAGCATTCTACGCAAGAGACGGCTTAGGTATGAAGCTACTTATGCGCACAGGCGTCGATATTGGAATTATCACTGCACGTAATTCTCAACTCGTTAAACACCGAATGGATGGCTTAGGGATTAAACATTTATATCAAGGACGCCTTGATAAACTTACGGCATTCGATGACTTAATAAAAAAACTCAATCTAAGTTACGAACAAACTGCTTTTGTTGGTGATGATGTGGTCGACTTACCCGTGATGAAAAAAGTTGGTCTTTCCGTTACGGTTCAAGATGCGCACCCGCTGGTTATTGATAATGCGCATTGGCAAACACCTCTAAATGGTGGCCGTGGTGCGGCACGCAATGTTTGTGAACTTATTATGCAATCACAAAATACCTTAGACGAACAACTTAATTCATTCTGAATATGAACCGAATCCGCTTTATTCTTTTTTTTACTATCGTTGTAATTATAGCGGCAACGAGCAGTTGGTTGCTTAAAAGAGTAGAACTTCAACCTTTTGATATTGTCGAACCAGCACGACATGATATGGATTACTTCCTTACTAATTTTAACGCAACTATTATGAATAAAGACGGCACGCCTCATTATATTCTCAACGGTACACGTCTCGAACATTTTCCGGATGATGGTAGTATTGATATAACCTTACCCAAAATAAATTTATTTCGAGATAAGCTAAGCCCTTGGAAAATTAATTCAGATAAAGCACGTATTTTAAATAAAGGAAAACTGGTTTATTTAAATGGCAAAGTTCTAATGTTTCGTCCAAAAAGTGATTTAGAACCTGAAATTAAACTTGAAACAAGTAACTTAACCATTAAAACCGATCTCGATTATGCTGAAACAGATGATACTGTTTTTATACAGACCAAGAAACACCAATTAAAAGCAGTCGGAATGCGTGTATACTTGGCTGACGGTCGGCTAGAACTGTTATCAAAGGTTGATGGGGTTTATAATGTTACAAAATAAAAACTTTATCTCTGCTCTATTATATTCAAGACTGGCATATTCAGGGCTATTCTCTTTTGTCCTATATTTGATGCTATCTCCTTCAGCAGCATTTGCTCTATCGAGTGATCGCAACAAGCCCATTAAAATACAAGCTGACAATGTTACCATCAATGAAAAAACTGGCATTAGCCGCTACGCGGGAAAGGTATCTTTTACCCAAGGAAGTCTCATTTTGAAAGGCTCCGAAATTATTATTCATCAACCTGATGGAGATGTTAGTAAAATTATTGTTACAGGCAAACCGGCCACCTTTCAACAGCAGCAAGATAATAAGAAAGAACTTGTTACGGCTCAAGCGGGGAAAATGAAATATGTTACCAAAGATGAAAAAGTTTATTTAAGCCAAAATGCATCCGTTACTCAAGGTGACAATCTCCTCAAAGGAAATGAAATAGAATACAATACCCGTACCAGCACGGTAACGGCTCAAAAGAGTAAAAATAATACTAATCGAGTTCATGTTGTTATTGATCCTGAAAATAAAACGACATCAACCCCTAATAAAAAAACCACGAAAAGTACTCAATAAGCCATGTCATCATTGAAAGCGCTCAATCTCGGTAAAAGTTATAAAAAAAGAGAAACCGTTAAAAATGTCAGCATTGAAATGAGCAGCGGCGAAGTCGTAGGCTTACTTGGCCCAAACGGTGCTGGAAAAACAACCTCGTTTTATATGATTGTTGGCCTTATAAAATCTGATAGCGGTACCATTAAACTTAACGACCAGGATATCACCCAATTACCGATGCATTTGCGTGCCCAGCGCGGCATTGGCTATCTACCGCAAGAAGCTTCTATTTTCCGCAAGCTATCGGTCTCTGACAATATTTTAGCCATTTTACAAACACGCAAAGAGCTGGCTCCGTTTCAACAGCAGCAAAAACTCGAAGAATTGTTAGATGAGCTGCATATCGGACATATTCGTTCAAATATCGGTATGAGCCTCTCTGGCGGTGAACGTCGCCGTGTTGAAATTGCCCGAGCTTTAGCAACCGAGCCACGTTTTATCCTTTTAGATGAGCCGTTTGCTGGTGTTGATCCTATTTCAATACTGGATATTCAAAATATCATCTCGCATTTAAAAGAACGAGACATCGGTGTTTTGATTACCGACCATAACGTTAGAGAAACACTTGGTATCTGCCAACGTGCATATATAATGAATAATGGGGAAGTTATTGCTCAAGGTGATCCAGATCATTTACTTCAAGATAAACAGGTGCGTAAAGTCTATTTAGGTGAAAATTTCAAGTTATAATCTCTCTGCATTTAACCAAAAATACGCTAGACTAAAGTATATGCCAGCACTAATAATGTCGAAAAAATTGAACTCAAAGTTTAAATGTAACCCCCTAATTTTAACCCTCGACTTATTGAAGCATTCTGGCTAAATAAAAAATATATGAAACAAAGCCTACAATTGCGTATTGGTCAGTCTTTAACGATGACCCCCCAGCTCCAACAAGCGATACGCTTACTCCAACTTTCAACACTCGAACTAAGCACCGAGGTCCAAGAAGCCTTAGATTCAAATATGATGCTTGAAGTGGATGACAGCAGTTCACCTTCGAGTGACGCCAGTCAAAGTGAAGCTAGTACTGAAACCAATCCTTCAGATTCTAAGCCCGATGATCGAGATGCCTCAACCATTGAAAGTAATTTAAACGAAGATAACACTATTCCAGATGAACTCCCCGTCGATACCGTCTGGGAAGATATCTATGACTCAATGTCTCACTTACCTACTGCCAGTAGTGCGCCTTCAGATATGGCGGATATGGAAGTTGTCTCAATTACAGGTGAAAGTCTTCACCAACACCTTGACTGGCAACGAGAATTAGCTCCATTCAGTCCAACTGACTCTATTATCGCACAAGCTATTATCGACTCTATTAACGATGATGGCTTCTTATCAACCTCGATTGAAGATATACATCAAGGCTTGGTTGGAGAATATGAAATTGAAGTGGATGAAGTCGCAGCGGTTTTACGCCAGGTTCAAAATTTTGATCCCCCAGGAGTTGCTGCACGCGATTTAAAGGAAAGTCTCACTCTTCAATTAAACCAATTTGACAATACAGTTGATAACCTACAATTTGCACGGGAACTTATTCAAAAACATTTCGATTTATTGGCCAACCGCGAATATGTTCAAATTATGAAGCAAATGAAGCTTTCTGAAGAAGAGCTCAAAGAAGTTGTTGTGTTAGTCCAATCTCTTAACCCAAGGCCCGGTAGCCATATTACGGATACCAACCCTGAATATATTGTACCTGACGTTGTTGTAAGCAAACAAAAAAATAAATGGATTGTTGAACTAAACCCTGATGCGGCACCCAAAATTAGAGTAAACAACCACTATGCAAGCTTAATTAAGCAAGTAAGTAATAGCAGCGATAACACTAATATGAAGAACCACTTGCAAGAAGCGCGATGGTTTATAAAGAGCTTGCAAAGCCGAAATGAAACCTTACTAAAAGTTTCAACAAGCATTGTTAATCGTCAACAGGGCTTTTTAGAGCATGGCGATGAAGCAATGAAAGCACTCGTTTTACATGATATTGCGGAAGAAGTTGAAATGCATGAATCAACAATTTCTCGAGTCACAACCAAGAAATATATGCACACACCGCGCGGTATATTCGAACTTAAATACTTTTTCTCAAGCCACGTAAGCACTGCCAGTGGAGGTGAATGCTCAGCAACCGCTATTCGCGCCTTATTGAAAAAGCTCATTGCAGCTGAAAACCGCAGCAAACCTTTAAGTGATAGCAAATTGGCCAATATTCTGGCCGATCAAGGTATTCAGGTTGCAAGACGCACCATCGCAAAATATCGAGAATCTTTATCAATCCCCTCGTCTAACGAGAGGAAACAACTTGCCTAGCTTTAGTACTAAAAAGCTGGTTAAGAAACGTAAGTAGTCTATAAAAGGAGATAATATATGCAATTAAATGTAAGTGGGCATCATGTAGATGTTACTGATTCTTTACACAATTATGTATCATCTAAATTTGACAGATTAGAGCGACACTTCGATCATATGACGAATGTACATGTCATTCTTACCGTTGAAAAACTACGCCAAAAAGCAGAGGCAACTCTCCACTTAAGTGGTGCCAGTATTTTCGCCGAGTCAGAAGAGACTGATATGTATGCTGCCATTGATTCATTAACAGACAAACTCGACCGTCAAGTCAAAAAACATAAAGAAAAACTAACAAATCATCACCGACAAGACGGAAGACAGCAGAAACAGGTAGACGCTTCTGCTGAAGAGGATTAAAATCCACTTCAATTATTAGAGGCCAATATTTAGGCTTAAAACTAGGTATATAACAGCAAATGCAAGTTAGTGAATTTATCCAAAGTAATAGTGTTCTTTGTGATGTAGAAGCAAGTAGTAAAAAACGAGCTTTTGAAGCACTTAGTCAACTCATATCGAAAAACTGTGATGGAATTTCCGCTAATGATGTATTTGATAGCCTAATTGCAAGAGAAAAATTGGGTGGGACAGGTCTAGGCTATGGGGTTGCTATACCCCATGGTCGACTAAAAAACATCAACTCCACTAAGGGCGCTTTTATTAAGTTAAAGTCAGGCATAGACTTTGATTCTATTGATAAAAAGCCTGTTGACCTTATGTTTGCATTATTAGTCCCCGAAAATGCTGAACAAGCACACTTAAAAACTCTCGCGCTCTTAGCTGATATGTTTAGCGATGAGAAAATGCGGGAGAATCTACGGCTAGCCAGTACTGCAGATGAAGTTCAAGCCACTCTCTCAGATTGGCAAAATTCACACTAAAAGCATTATCTATGTCATTAGTTACAGTCCAAGATATATTCAACGCGCACTGTGACAAATTAAAGCTAAAATGGATTTGTGGAGAACAATACGCAAATCTAGCAATAAATCCGACAGACCAACACCCGACGCTCCTCATTGGCTTCCTAAATATTGTTCGGCCAAATCTTATTCAAGTTATTGGTCAGACTGAAATTGAATATTTTGAGAGCCTGGGTAAAAACTCACTAGATGATGCGATTACCCATTTATTTTCGAGTAAGCCAGCACTGGTTATAATAGCCAAAGATCTCCAAGCGCCGCAGAAGCTTGTAGAACTAGCTGAATCGTCTCAATCAATATTAATTGAATCTTCTAAAAGTAGTAACCAAATAGTTGAGTATATTCAATTCTATTTAGCCGATAATTTAAGTGAATACGTCACATTACATGGCGTGTTTCTTGAGGTACTCGGCGTAGGTGTACTATTATCAGGGTTCAGTGGCATAGGTAAGAGTGAACTCGCACTAGAACTGGTTACTCGTGGTAACCGGCTTATAGCGGACGATATTATCGAATTCAGGAAAATATCCCCAGATACCATTGCCGGCATGTGCCCAGCCATCTTAAAAGACTTCATAGAAGTCCGCGGTTTAGGTATATTGAACATTCGGGCAATGTTCGGTGATAATGCCTTAATTAACAGAAAAAAACTAAGTTTGATTATAGACTTAAAAATATTAAAAGATGTTACTCCTTCTGCAATCGATAGACTCGATGGAGGACATAAGCACCGAACATTGTTAGATGTTGAAATACCCGAAATAACACTACCTGTTGCTATTGGCCGTACTCTGGCTGTCATTGTTGAAGCAGCGGTACGTAATCATATTCTGACGATGTCAGGGTATAACGCAAGTGAAGATTTTATTTTACGTCAACAACAATATATTGACGATAAAACAACAAACTAAATAGAAAAAAACATGTCGTACCTTAAACGACACTAAAACTAACAAACTTTAAAAGTTTATTAAAATGAATCTAATAATTGTAAGCGGCTTATCCGGCTCAGGTAAAAGTATTGCACTTCACTTGCTTGAAGACTTAGGGTATTACTGTGTTGATAATCTTCCAACCAGCATGCTGCCTTTACTTATTAAAGAGTTTAATTCAAAACCATCTGAACAGGTACAGGATATTGCTATCGGTATCGACGCGAGAAATATGCCGGATAGTTTAAATGAATTTGAAGCATGTTTAAAAGAACTTACTGAAAATAAAATAGATTATAAAGTTTTCTACTTAGAAGCAAATGATGAAGCTATTATTAAACGTTATAGTGAAACTCGCAGAAAACATCCTCTCAGCCAACCGAATATGTCATTAGCTGAAGCAATTACCCTAGAAAAGAAAATGCTCGAGCCAGTTGCATACTGTGCAGATTTAACCTTTGATACGAGTCTAACGAATGTTCATCAATTACGTGAACGCATAAAAGAACGATTAATCAAAGACAATATAACCAGTGTTTCACTTTTAATTGAATCATTTGGATTTAAGCATGGGGCGCCTATCAATGCTGATTTTGTCTTTGACGTGCGATGCCTAAGTAATCCTCATTGGGTTCCCGAGTTACGCTCTCAAACAGGTCAAGACAAAGCCGTTATTGACTTTCTAGAATCAAATAACGATGTAGAAATAATGTATGAAGATATTCTATCTTTTCTAACAAAGTGGATACCTAAATTTATAGCAGAAAATCGAAGCTATATGACTATCGCCATTGGCTGCACAGGTGGACAACATCGTTCAGTTTATATAACCGAAAAAATAGTTTCTATTCTTTCAAAAGAATATCCAAGTATTTTAATTCGTCACAGAGAATTAGAACTAAAAAATCAAAATAAATAATGAAACTTTCAATCTGCAAAGTGAATAAAATATGAGTGTAAGTATTCTTATTGTCACTCATGGAAATATTGGCCAAGCAACGCTAGATGCAGCTATAGAAATTATTGGTTCTTCTCCTATGGCCGCCAAGGCCATTAACATTGATATGGATGCTGATTACGATAGTTTAGTCACTAAAGTAAATACTGCCGCGAAAGAAATTAACGCAGGTGAAGGCGTATTGTTATTAACTGATCTATATGGTTCAACACCTAGCAATATCGCAAGCACAATAGATATCAAAGATTCAATTGTCATCGCAGGGTTAAATTTACCAATGTTAATACGCGTTATGAATTACTATACCTTACCGTTATATGAAATTTCAGATAAGGCTATTAGCGGAGGAAAAGACGGAATTCTCGTTTACTACATCGATAAGAATATGAATTATGATACACACTCAAATTAAGATCATTAATAAACTTGGACTTCATGCAAGAGCAGCAGCTAAATTTGTGACGCTAGCAACACAATATAAAAGTGATGTATTCCTTAAGCATCTCGAAAAAGAAGTTAATGGTAAAAGTATTATGGGCGTAATGATGTTAGCTGCCTCAAAAGGAACTGAACTCACTCTCACAGCCGATGGAATGGATGAACAAGAAGCAACAAATGCCTTAGTTGAACTTGTCAATAATCGTTTTGATGAGTCTGTCTAAAATTACAAGCAACGTCGAGATTTAAACTATGACCTTATGCTTACAAGGGACGCGAATTACATCAGGAGTCGCGATTGGACCTGTTCATATTATCAGGCCACATGAGTTTGAAATTGTAGAATACACCATTCATAAAGATTTTATTGACGAAGAAGTCGAACGATATAGGAAAGGACTTTCCCACTCAAAACTGCATCTTAGTTCGATACTCAATAACATACCCGTCTCAACACCCTCAGAAATTATTGCGTTTATTGATTCGCATCTTTTAATGCTAGACGATGAAATGTTATCCAATGCACCTATTGAAATTATTCGTACACAGCTTTGCAATGCGGAATGGGCGTTAAAACTCCAGCGAGATAGTATTGTCAGTGTCTTTGATGCAATGAATGATGATTACCTGCGCACTCGTCGTGATGACGTTGATCACGTCGTAAATACTATTATGCAAACTTTACTTAGTGGCCCTATTCACCACGGCGTACATCATTCTCAAGAACAACGATTAAGTGGTCATATTATTGTTGCTGATGATATATCGCCTTCTGAATTAGTATTAATGCAGCATCAAGGTATCGCCGCACTGGTAACTCAATCAGGTGGCCCTACATCACATGCAGCAATCATTGCACGAAGTTTGAATATTCCAGCAATAGCTGGCATTCATAATATCCAGTCCTTAATTCACGAAGCTGAAACAGTTATTGTTGATGGACGCTTTGGTATCATGTTAACGAATATTGATGATGGTTCGCTATATCATTACCACCGTTTGAGGCGTGAGCAACACATCCAGCTTAAACATTATAAAGAATTTTCTCATCTCACCGCTATCACCGATGATGGTGTAGAAATAAGTGTTAATGCTAACATTGAATTACCTGAAGAAATTTCATTACTGAAAGATATAGGAGTGAATGGAATCGGTTTGTATAGAACTGAATATCTATTTATGAATCGCTCAAATACTCCTGATGAGGAAGAACAATTTAAAGCCTATTCCCAAGTCCTTAATAAATTAAATGGAAAATCATTAACCATTCGAACACTTGATCTAGGTTCGGATAAACAAGTCGACAGTGGTAAGCACTTATCCACGGCTGCCGTTAATCCTGCATTAGGTCTTCGTGCAGTGAGATTATGTTTAAACGATCTTTCTCTTTTTATTCCTCAACTACGGGCAATTTTACGCTTATCAGCATTTGGTCCAGTTAAAATGATGATCCCGATGTTGTCTAATATGCATGAATTACAACAAGTGTTACGGATAATAAAAAATACTCAAGTAGCTCTAGGAAAAGAAAATATTCAATATGACTCCAATATGCCAATTGGCGGCATGATTGAGGTTCCGGCTGCAGCAATCTGTGCCGATATGTTTGCCTCGGAATTAGATTTCTTATCCATTGGTACAAACGATCTCATCCAATACACACTGGCAGTCGATCGAATTGACGACGAGGTTAATTACCTATACGACCCACTCAATCCGGCTGTTTTAAAACTTATCGCATTAACCATTCAAGCAGGTCAACAGGCTAAAATACCTGTTGCCATGTGCGGAGAAATGGCAGGTGATCCTCGATATACAAAGCTACTATTAGGGCTGGGCTTAAAAGAGTTTAGTATGCATCCTAATTCTCACCCACCAGTAAAACAAATTATTCCATCATGCAATATTAAAAAATTACAAAAACAAGTCAAACGTCTTCTCAAAATTAATGACTATACTGAATTTAGTCTGCAGCTTGATAAGCTCCTAAATTAGAAGCTAATAATTCATTTTGTAGTCATTGCCTGTTACACTTACAGACAAGAGTGAAGCTTTAGCTTCTTTATTGTCGAATTCACTTATAATCTGAAAGTCCGGTCTTATCATGGAAAATGTCACAGAAGAACAAAAAGATATACTCCAGATCATATCCGAATGTATCGATAATAATGATTGCTCTCATTTAGAAAAGTATTTACATGAACTTCATCCTGCTGAAATTGCCCATGCTATAGAAACACTGCCCCAAAAGCAGCGCGAACAATTATGGGAACTCATTCCGACCGAATTTGAAGGCGAGGTTCTTGTTAACCTTAATGAGACGGTGCGTAGCCACTTCATTAAAACGATGGCCCCCTCTGCTTTATTAGCAGCTACAGAATCATTAGAAACAGATGATCTTGCTGATATCCTTTCAGAAATTCCTCATGCCGTCAGTCAGGAATTGCTCCTTAGCATGGAACAACAGGATCGAGACAGACTAAAATCCGTTCTCTCTTATGCTGATGATACTGCCGGTGGTTTAATGGATTTAAACACCGTAATCATTCGAGCAGATACAACACTCGAAGTTGTTTTACGTTATCTACGTTTTAAAAATGAAATACCTGAAGGGACTGATACGCTTTACGTCGTTGATAGAGACGATAAATATTTGGGGTTATTGCCTTTAACGACGTTATTAACCAGTGATCCAAATTTACTTGTTGCCGACACGATGAATGCAGGAGTTGAAGCAATACATGCTGATACTGCCGTGCGTGATGTTATTAATATATTTGAACATCGAGATTTAATCACAGCACCCGTAGTTGATAATAACGAAAAATTACTAGGTCGAATAACAATTGATGATGTTGTTGATGAAATTCGTGATGAGGCCGAACACTCCGTTATGAGTATGGCTGGTTTAAACGAAGAAGATGATATGTTTGCAACACCACTTTTTAGTACTAAGAAACGTGCTGTTTGGTTAGGCGTAAACCTGTTAACAGCACTACTCGCATCGATTGTTATTGGACAATTTGAAGCAACCATAGAAAAACTTGTTGCCTTAGCTATATTAATGCCTATCGTTGCTAGCATGGGTGGAGTCGCCGGCAGTCAGACTCTCACACTAGTTATACGCGGGATGGCTCTAGGACGTGTTGGTAAATCGAATGCAAAAAGACTCTTGCACAAGGAACTTTGGGTTGGACTATTGAATGGACTTTTATGGGCTATTATTGTTGCCGCCGTAGCCGGCTTCTGGTTTGATAGTCTACAATTAAGTTATATCATTGCTGGTGCGATCGTTATCAATCTATTTGTTGCAGCCCTTGCTGGAGCAAGCATTCCATTAATCCTAAATCGCTATGGTATCGATCCTGCGTTAGCGGGAACCGTTATACTCACTACGGTGACTGATGTAATCGGATTTTTTGCTTTCTTAGGCCTAGCAACATTAATTATTTTATAAGAGATTATACTTACACATGTCCAAGAAAAATAAAACTGATGATCCTGAAGAATTTATAAGTAATTCTCAATTAAAGCGTGATGCGCAGGTACTCACCGATCTCGGTACAAAATTGCTAACCCTTTCTGTTGACCAGTTACGTAAGTTTAACTTACCCAACAATCTTATGGATGCACTCAAAGTTGCAAAAAATATTAAAAAGCATGGCGCACTAAAACGACAAAAACTTTATATTGGAAAAATATTGCGAGCTGTAGATTCAAAGCCCATTGAGGCTCAATTTGAAATGTTATTGAGCCCTCATAAAGAAGATGTTAAGCAGTTTCACGATGTAGAAAAGTGGCGAGATGCTATTATTACGGATGCTGCTAAAATAAATGAATTCCTTTCTCAATACCCGATGGCTCAACGGCAATCTCTGAGTAAAATACAACGAGATTCCGTAAATACAAATCCTCAGATATCCAGCCGCGCAAAGCGAAAATTATTTTTGTATATTAAAGACTTTGTTTTTGTTCAATCTGAAGAAGAAATAGAGACTGATGCGGATTCAGAAATTAACCCTGAATCAGAATCTAAATAATGCAAAGGAAAATAAAGAAAACTAGAATTAAATCTATCAAGGTGATTTTTTGTAACACTCAAGTTTCCGATGCTCAAGGGCTGGAAACTGTTTACGTATACGCTTAACTTTTTCCAGGTCCAGATCGGCAATAACAAATCCTGAGCCACCTGGCAGTCTATCGGTAATCTCGCCCCATGGGTCAACTATCATACTATCACCGTGCGTTTCACGACCATTCGCATGGTAACCACCTTGAGCCGATGTAATAACATAACATAAGTTTTCAATCGCTCGGGCTCTCACCAGAGTTTCCCAATGAGCCTTTCCAGTCATTGCTGTAAAGGCGGATGGGACAACAATCAGATCAACACCATGATCTAACATACGTCTAAACATTTCAGGAAATCGTAAATCATAACAAATTGCAAAACCGATGCGTCCAAAAGGTGTATCCTGAACAACGATATCTTTACCCGCCTCCATAATATCTGATTCTGCATAGCGTTCGCCATCATCCAAAACAACATCAAATAGATGTATTTTGTCATAACGACTAACAATTTCACCTTCAGGATTCATCAATAAACATGCCGCTCGAATACGATCGGGATCATCTATTTCAATAGGAATTGTTCCTGAAACAATCCAAACACGATGCTTAGTACACATACTAATTAAAAATTCATGAATAGGACCAACACCTTGCGGTTCTTTAATTTTTACAAAATCCGTTTGCTCCATACCCATCAAAACAAAATTTTCAGGTAACACAACAAGATCTGCACCGGAATCCACGGCATAACTTATGAGACGCCCAGCTTCATTTAAATTTGCAGATAAATTTGGGCCGGAGGCCATCTGTATTGCTGCGACACGTTTCATAAATTTTCCAGTATATAACTATAAATGAATCTAACTATTCACAAAAAGTTCTAACGCATCTGATTTGAGGCTCCCCGTCTGGAGCTCAATACGCTTAGATGAGAGGCCTAAAGATACTAACCAGGCTTTCAATTCTGAGGCCCATAAAATACCCATTTCACCACCTGGTGAACGAATCACAAGAGTATTGGTTTTACCCTTTGTTAATTTTTTCATAACTGCAATCAGAGCAGGCATTTGCAAAATAGATTCAGCCCTTTTAGGAATAGACCATTGTTCTTGTGTAAGAATATGTTGAGTTAACATAAAATGGTCTTTAGACAATCGTTTTGACTTTAATCCTTGTCCTGCTGGTTCAGCTAAGCTTACACTCGCACCTGCCAAAAGTAAGTTAAAAGTAATTAAAACAACTAGTAATAATTTATAGCTCATCATCAGTATTTTCACTATTTTCTAATTTTTTTTCAGTTTCAGATTTAATATCATCATTTGTATCTATTCGGGTTGTAATGGGTTTATTCCAAGTCCCTGTTAAATGATACTTCCGTTGAGTCGATTCATCTATGCCAGAACCAAATAACTTCTTGAAAAAATAGACCACCGCTCCAACTTGTGGACCAAATAATGACCCCGTAGTCAAAGGCAATGTCCCACTTACATTAGGAACAACTGTTATATGCTCATCAAAATCTTGCTTAGCTATACCAACACGTCCCGTAACAGTAATTTCAGCAGCCGAACCAACTATACTGAGCCCATCAGTATAAGCGTTCCCATTTTCGACTTCGTATGCCCCCGTTATTCGATCAAAACTAAATCCAGCTTTAAAAGCATCCCCACTAAATATCATTCCAGGTAAACTTTCAATACTTAATAAACCTATCAATCGTCCGGCACCCGGATCAACTTTAGTAAAAAGGCCATCATATATATCCATAGTGATTACACCATTTAAAGTAGCCCAACTAAAGTTTCCAAAACCTCCATCCCAATTAAAATCCCCAGAGAAACTCGCTTTGCCATTCTCCATAAGTTTGGCAAAACCCAGGCTTGTTAGTAAATCACCATAATTTTCAGATTCGACATTCATTGTAACTTCTGTCGACTGTCTTTTTGGCTGATAGTACCAATAAGCAGAACCAACAGTATTCACAAAAGGAGAGGTGATCGTAAATTTTTCTAAATTCAAGCCTCGTTTTTCATTAACTGTTTTAAACGTAAATTGTCCGTATGGATAAGTATCATATTGAAAATGTTTTATTTTTCCTTCAAAGGTAGGTAATTTACGAGGGTCAGATGGTTTTCTTGGTTTCAGATCTTTAGCTTTTGCTAAGTGAAGATTATCCATATCGACTTTAACTGGGATATCAAAAAAGCTTTTTTTATTATCATCAGATGTTGGATCCAAAGCATCTAACCAATCACGGAGTGAAAAATCCTTTAAACTCCCCTTCAAACGTAAAATATTATCATTGGGTATTGATGCTGCATGAGGTTTAAAACGAAATTCACCACGTCTTAATCTCGAGTAATTTTCATTGCTTAAATCAATATCCATCGCGAAAGACATTTTTTCACCATAAACGAGGTGCAATAACATATTGTCATAAGAAACGTTTTCAACTGTCATATAGGTTGGGATTTTTATCTTTGCTGTTTTCGTCATCGGTATAGGTAAATCTATAACAACATCTTCCATATCTGCAGTTACTTGGAATATTGGGTTATGAACTACGCCATCTTGCTTATGTTCTAGAGTAAAAACACCTTGCCAATCAGTACGTCCGGAAACTTTATCGTAACCGGGAAGTTTAAAACTTTGCATCGTTTTACTAACATCAATATTTCCTTGCATAACCAGACGAATAGGATAACCGCCAAATTGATGTCTCGTAAATATATCAACTTTAGATTTCCCATCTAAAATTTTTGCATCTATGCCCTTGGCTGAAACTGAATTTTCGGTAAGTTCGATCATCCCATTTATCGAAGTTGCATAAAGTTTATCTTTAGCTGTTGATAAATTAGCATCTACTAAAAACACCTTTGCTTTTATATTTAGAGGGTAAGTTTTCTCTACTATATCGGATAAAGGTATATCCATAAAAATATCAATATTTGTTTCGCCTGAAAAACGAGATTTCTCAACAAAATCACGCGAGCTTTTCAAAAATGTTTTAGATGAGAATTGAGCAATATCATCTAAATTACTTTTCATATGTCCTTTAACTTTCAATAAAGGTTTATTTAAGTTATCAATGCTTACTTGAAAATTATCAGCACTACTATTTAGTAAATCAACATGCCCTATTTGGGATTTCATCCCAAGTCCTGAAAAGATAACATCTAAAACACCATTTTTTAAATGTGGCCAACTTTCTTTATAATTTAATTCAATATCTTTAGCGTAAGCCTGAGCTTTAAATACACCATCATTATTATCATATGGGAATTTATCTAAGCGCCCATATAAAATAATCCCACCACTCTCAACTATTCCTGAAATAAAAGCACTATCAACCCAGCTTTTAAATTCCCCATTTAAAATAGAGGATGGTAAGTATTTTTTAATGGCTGATGCTTTCCCTTTTTTCAATTTTGATTGCAAATCGATAAAAGGTGAAGCGCCATCGTTAGGGATATATAAATTAAAACTTGTCAGCGTTGAAACATCGTCATTATCAGCTTGAATTTCATTACTTGAAAAAGTCCAGCTATCTTTATTTTTAATCCATTCTACATTTCCAGTAAGTTTACTTACTGTAACGGGTTCTAATAAAATTCCTTGGAAATCTAATTGTGAATTAACAGTGTCAATCGACAATACACCTGAGTTTTGATTGCTAAACAATTCCCCACTGACACCTTTTAAACCAGGTATTTTTTCAAATGCATCCAATGATAAGTTCTTTACTTTTGCAGAAAGGAAATATTCATTTAGCTTATTTTTAGAAGATATCCCTTTATATTCGATATTTTCCAGTTCACCTGAAGGTGCGGCCTGCCTCAGATATTTAAAAACTCTATCCTCAACATAACCACTTTTAAGCAACAAATCTCGAACATCTTCTATACGACAATACTTAACTTTTGTCTCAATAGACTCTGTTTTATCTTTTTCATTAAACACACGTTCTATTTTTACTTCAGTTTCAGGCCATGCTCCCTTATCAGATATAAACTTAAGATTTTCTATTGATAAATCCCAGTTATTTATATCCTTATTCCATTTAACAAGCCCACCTAGTAAAGATACATTTGCAACGGCCTTATTTTTTAGCCTTTTTAGGATAACATCATGAGCTTTAATATCTGCTTCAATTTTATTTAACTCACCAGCAACCCAGTCACCCCATAATTCAAAATCAAGCCTACCCTTTTCAACCATTACATCCAGTACAACAGGCTTAAAACCCCATTCAGAAGCATTAATATTCTTTCCGTTAGCATAAAATTTACCGACCCATTTAAGTGGATCCAGCATATCACCATACACATCTAAGGCTAACTCTAAACGCTTAGGATTTTTTTTATCTTTATTCGATAAAATGAATTCACCATTAAATTGATGTCGATTCGAATTATTTTTCAATTTAAATGTTACATTTTTAAATTGGGTCGGCTTAGTAAGTCTTTTTTTATCGTGCCAAACAATACTACTATTTTGAATAACCAAACTACTTCGCTTAAATAACCATTCAGATAACTCAGTATTTACAGAGAGCTCTTGACCTGAGATGGCGCTACCTAACTCGGCAACATCAACATCCTGTATCAATATTTTCCCATCTTTTTGTCTGATGATAGCTAATTCAACGCCATCAATAGTATAAATACTAGGCACTACTTTTTGTTCTTTAAGTGATTCCCAAATAGAGAAGCCAATTTTAATTTTATCTATTTCGAGTAATTCTTTACCATTTTTACTACTCATTAATTTAACGTCATGAAAAATAACAACAGGCGTAATACCAGAGATTAAAGCATTTAAATCACCTATTTTTACAGGATTCTCTATGATTTGAGCCAACTGTTCTTCAACATAGCTACGATAAGAAGTTATATCAGGAATTAATACCCGTGCAGCAGAAAGAGCTACTGCAACTAATATTATTAGAGCAATAAGGGAATAAAAAATAAAATTTCGAATTTTAATAAACATTAAAATTTCTATCGTGAATATACAAGTATATTAAAATGGAATTACATTGGAACAACATCAAATTGCTCTTGTGAATATTCTGTTTCAACTTGAAAACGAATTGATTTTCCAATAAATTCTTCTAATTCGGCAACGCCACTTGATTCATCATCCAAAAGATTATCTACCACAGAATTTGATGCTAATACTAAATAGTTTTGAGCATCGAATTGACGTGATTCGCGTAAAATCTCACGAAATATTTCATAACAAACCGTTTCAACCGTCATGATAGAGCCACGCCCCTGACAGGTAGGACAAGCTTCACATAAGATATGTTCAAGACTCTCACGCGTTCTTTTACGTGTCATTTGAACTAATCCTAATGAAGATACTTCGCTGATATTCGTTTTTTCAGGATCTTTTGCTAACACTTTTTCCAAACCACGAAGAACCTGCCGCTTATGCTCTTCATCAATCATATCGATAAAATCTATAATAATAATTCCACCTAAATTTCTAAGTCGAACTTGACGACAAATAGCCTGAGTCGCTTCTAGATTGGTTTTAAAAATTGTTTCTTCTAAATTACGGTGACCAACGAATGCTCCTGTATTTACATCAACAGTCGTCATTGCTTCAGTTTGATCAATAATCAAGTAACCACCTGATTTTAACTGAACCTTAGGTTCTAAAGATTTTCGAATTTCATCATCGACCCCATATAAATCAAATATTGGGCGTTCACCAGGATAGTATTCAATACAATTTGCTACTTCAGGTATAAATTTCTTAGCAAATTTTTCTACACGCTTAAATGTCTCACGTGAATCAATACGTATTTTCTGAATATCGGTTCCACCAAGATCACGCATCGTTCGCATAACCAGGGATAAATCTTCATAAAGCAAATTTGTTGTTTTCTTTGAACTATTTTGAGTCGATTTAGCTTTTACGGTAAGCCACAACTTTTCTAAGAATACGATATCCTTACGGATATTTTCATCACTAACACCATCAGCAACTGTTCTTACAATATAACCATTACACTCTTCTGAGTTTTCCTGTAAATGACTACTTATAATATTTTTTAAACGTGAACGTTCTTCTTCATCTTCAATTTTTTGGGATATTCCAATATGATCTGAGCTCTGAATAAGTACTAAATATCGAGATGGAATTGAAATATTAGTCGTTAAACGGGCACCTTTTGTTCCAATGGGATCTTTCACAACTTGAACAATGATTAACTGACCTTCGGTAAGTAAATCACTAATATCTGCTACCGCATCAGAATTAGTATCTTCACTTTTATTTTTAATAACACGTTGATGATTATCGGCTATATCGGATGCATGTAAAAAAGCGGTTCTTTCAAGGCCCATCTCAATAAATGCAGCTTGCATCCCTGGTAAAACACGCGAGACCTTACCTGTATAAATATTTCCGACTAAACCCCGACGTTTAGCTCGTTCAATATGTACTTCTTGCAACATGCCATTTTCTACATAGGCAATACGCGTTTCCTGCGGTGTAACATTAATTAGTAATTCTTCACTCATGAACACGATTCTTATTTAATTTGATGATTTCCATCAGGTTAATATTTTGACTCCAGATTGATTCAGCAACTGTGCTGTTTCAAATAGCGGTAATCCCATAACACCAGAATAGCTACCTTGAATATTCTCTATAAAAATTGCGGCTTTGCCTTGAATGGCGTAGCTACCGGCTTTATCTATGCCTTCATTTGTAGCAATATAGTCAGCTATCTCTTGCTCACTTATACCCCTAAATGTTACTAAATTACGTGATAAAGCCGTTAAAATACTTGAACCACATATAGTCACTCCGCTATAAACCTCATGGGTTTTCGCTGACAACTGTTGAATCATCGCGGTTGCTTCTTCAACAGATCCAGGTTTACCTAAAATTATTCCATCACTAACAACAGCAGTATCTGCACCGATAACCAACCCTATTGTGGCGTGTTTTTTTGTTGATTGCCAACACCTTAGCGCCTTATTATCCATTTGAGAGTGGTTTAATTCTAATTGCGCTAAACCAGCCTTTGCCTTATCAACCGACAAGCGTCGTACATAATCAGCCGGATTTTCATCCAAAAAGCAATTTTCAGGAACATCGACACTTAGCACAGTAAATTCGACACCGATTTGATCTAATAATTCACGTCGACGTGGTGAGTTTGAAGCCAGATAAATAGGTGGTGAATTAGATGGTGGATATATGGGAAGTGAATTCAAACCAAGCTATTCCTCTTTCAAGTTTACTTATGGTAAGGATGATTCTTTATAACCATTAAACCGCGATATAGTTGTTCGGCTAGCACTATTCGAACTAGAGGATGTGGTAAGGTTAAATTTGAGAGAGACCATTTATCTACGGCCTTATTAATACATGCTTGTGTCATCCCATCGGGGCCACCAACTAATAAAGCAACATCTTTTCCGGATTGCATCCAGTCTTGCATTTTCTCAGAGAGTAATTCGGTAGACCAAATTTTTGCTTTCACCTCCATGGCAATAACAAGCGTATTATTGGGAATAGCGGCAAGGATACTTTTTTCTTCCTGTAGCATCGCTTGTTTTATATTTTTAGATTTTACTCGTTGACCAAGAGGCAGCTCTATAATTTTAACCTGACACTCACTTGGCATCCGACGTAAATATTCATCCACACCTTGAGTCACCCAATCAGGCATCTTCTTTCCAACAGCAAGGATATGGATAATCATTTAAGAATTGTTTTATTCTGCTTCAGGACTATCTTCACCCCAAAGTTTTTCAAGATTATAAAAATCACGTATATCCGGTGTCATAACATGAACAACCACATCACCTAGATCAATTAAGATCCAATCAGCTGTCGCTTCACCTTCCATACCAAGAGGTTTAACACCTTTATTCTTGGCTTCGACCACAACATTATTAGCTAAAGACTTAACTTGTCGAGTTGTGTTACCCGTTGCGATAACCATAATATCGGTTACATCCGACTGGTCCATTACGTCCAACACTTTAATATCAAGTGCTTTTATATCTTCTAATGCATCTACGACTAAATTGCATAGTTGTTTACTATTCATATTCTATTTCTAACCTACATATAATTGCTGTTGTTGAATGATATTCGCCACAGCCGTTGGAACTAATTCACTAATGGATTGATGTTGTTTAATACGTTGACGTATATCCGTTGCCGAAATATCTAATTGTGTCACCGGCGTAAACAATAACGATCCCGTATTTTTTTCAGTAGAGCCTTTTTCAATAGAACTTTTTTCAATAAAGGCTTTTTCTGTATCAACTTTATTTTCATTTACAACGTTAACTAAATCAGGATGCAAAGTATTTAAATTAAATTCACAACCTGGTCGATACGTCACAATACAATTTGCTAATTTTAAAATATCCCGCCACTGATACCATTGATTTAGACCATAAAATGCATCCATTCCAATGATTAAACAAAAAGTGGACTCTTTAAACTCATCTCGCAAACTTCTCAAGGTATCTACCATATAGGATATACCCTCTCGATTTAATTCACGCTCATCAATAATACAACCTGGATGCTCGTCAAGAGCTGCATGTAACATTGCTAATCGTTGTTCAGTTGTCGCAATAGGTAAGGTACGATGTGCAGGAATAGAACAGGGTATAAAACGTAGTTCATCTAAGCCTAAACGTTGCATTACATCAAGAGCAGGTTTGATATGCCCTAAATGAATCGGATCAAAGGTGCCACCAAAAACTCCGATCATTTGCGGATGTGACCATCACCTAAAACAATATATTTTTGCGATGTTAAACCTTCAACACCAACAGGGCCTCTTACGTGTATCTTGTCTGTACTAATACCAATTTCAGCACCCAGACCATACTCAAAACCATCAGCAAAACGCGTAGATGTGTTAACCATTACCGAGCTTGAATCTACCTCAGCAAGAAAACGTCGTGCACGAGTATAGTCATCTGTCACAATCGATTCGGTATGACCTGAACTATGCGCATGGCAATGTTCAATCGCTTCATCTAAACCATTCACAATACGTATAGATAAAATAGGTGCAAGATACTCTTCATCCCAATCAGCTTCAGTCGCAGAAATTGCATTCGATAAAATCTTTAAGGTTTTATCGCAACCACGCAACTCAACACCTTCGTCGCTATACATTTTACCGAGCGTAGGCAAAATTGATTCTGCTATATCAGAGTCAACCAATAAAGTTTCCATTGTATTGCAGGTACCATAACGCTGCGTTTTAGAATTAAAAGCAACTGCAAGTGCTTTATCCATATCCGCTTTACCATCAATATAAACATGACACACACCATGAAGATGTTTAATAACAGGTACCGTCGCTTCAGCACTAACGCGTTCAATTAAGCCTTTGCCACCACGTGGTACAATAACATCAACGTATTTAGGCATAGTAATAAGTTTACCCACTGCTTCGCGATCAGTCGTTTCAATCACTTGTACACAATCAACCGATAAGCCAGCTTGCTTTAAACCGGCTTGAATACATTTGGCAATGGCTTGATTAGAATTTGCCGCTTCAGAACCACCACGTAAAATAGCTGCATTACCTGCTTTCAAACAAAGCGCTGCTGCGTCTGCCGTTACATTTGGACGTGATTCATAAATGATACCAATAACACCGAGTGGTACACGCATCTTGCCAACTTGGATACCGGATTCTTTATAACTAAGATCGGTAACCGAACCGATAGGATCGGCTAGAGCAACAATTTGACGAATACCTTCAGCCATACCGGTTACTCGCTCAGGATTTAAAGCTAAACGGTCGAGTAAAGCTTCGTCTAAACCATTTTTCCTACCCGCTTCAAGATCAATAGCATTCGCTTCAAGCAAAGCTACTTGTTGAGATTCAATTTCTTCAGCCATCGCAAGTAAGGCTTTATTCTTCGAGCCACTATCAGCACCCGCTAATTTTCGAGATGCTGCACGTGCTTGCTCACCGAGTTGTTGCATATATGTTTGAATGTTCACTTTCGCATCCATTGGTTAAAACCTACATTAAAAGTTTAGGGCGTTATTGGTAGTTACTATTCTAATTTAAGGCTAACTAGTTGTAGTGTAAATAGGCTACCGATTTAGGTCGTTGTGCAGGCATTAAGGGGCTTCCTGCTATCTTCATGAGTAATTGTATCAACTCATGCCAAATATTTCCTGTTTTCAAGCCTTTATTCATCTTATCAAGCTCACTTATTTGCCACAAAAATAAGCGCCATTGTTGGGAATTATGTCTAGATAAGGCTGATTTAACGCAATTTTGCCGTTTTTGCCATACATGAAAGGATTGAATCACTTTAGCAAGTGGTGCATCGTTCATTGTTAAGGACATCGAAACCAAGGAACGAACCTCCCGAGCCAAAGCCCAAACGATAATAACCGAGGCAACGCCTTCGCCTTTTAAACCTTCGAGAATCTTAACCGACTGACTGGCATCACCACCCAAACAAGTATCAACCAACTGAAAAACATTATAGCGGGAACTATCGGCAACCAAATCACGTACCGCTTCAGAATCAACTTCACCTTTACCATTTAGCAAAAATAGTTTCTCAAGTTCTTGTTCTGCCGCGAGTAAATTTCCTTCAACGCGGTCACTTAAAAGAGCCAAGGCATCTGCCGTAGGGTGCAAATCCAAGCGAGCCATTCGCTGTGATATCCACCAAGGAAGCTGCTCTTTATCAATGGGCCAGATTTGAATACAGACGCCTTTGGCATCAATGGCTTTATACCATTTAGACTTTTGTTGTTGTTTCTCAAGCTTACCGCTAATAATCAACAACATTACATCCTCAGGACAGCCTTCTAAAAAAGAAACAATCGCTTTACTACCTTTATCACCCGGTTTGGTTTTTGGAATATTTAATTCAATAATACGTTTATCGCCAAACAAAGACATGCTCTGACTTTCTGCAAAGAGTAAGCCCCAATCAAATTTATCGTCAACATCCAATACAACTCGTTCGGTAAATCCATGCTCTATTGCTGCTGCACGTATTTCTTTAATGGCTTCTTCTTTTTGTAATGGTTCATCACCGGACACATAATAAACATTACGAAAATTCTGCTGTAAATTAGATTGGAGCTGTTGTAATTGAATATTCATTACTGAGCTGATTTTTCTTTAAATGCATCTTGTATTGGTGCATCTTCTATTGGTACATTTTGTTTTGCTGTGATTTCTTTAGGCTCAACATCAACGTTAGGTTCTGATTTAGAATTGGCCGTCACTTGTTTAAGTTTAATCCCAATACGACGCATTGATTGACGTACAGCAAGCGCAATCATTTGTAATTTAATACTTGCTTCTTCATCACTCTTCGCTAAAGCATTATTTAAATCATAAATATAATTTCGATTTAAACTGATAGCACGCTCTGATACCAATGTTTTTCCTTTCGAATCCAATACTCGCATTGAATATATATAGGTAAGTTCATATTCATTCGCACGTCCTGATGAATCAACGGATAAGACACGACGAGAGAAATCATTTTGTAAAACAACAAAATGAAAGGTATCCACATCTGCTTTAGTCAGCACCTTTGCGCCAGAAGAAACCAGTTGCTGCTTAATCGCTAAGCCAAGATCGCTATACTGCGCCACACCATCAATAACTGCATACTCGATGGTATTAGGGAGTTCGCTTGCACCGCGCAAACGAAAACCACAAGCTTGTAACAAGCCAGCAATAGAAATAATAATAATAAAATTACGCAGAACAATATTCATATCGTCGCTTCGCTTTATTTAACCACTATATTAATTAAACGTTTAGGTACAACAATCACCTTAACAATATTTTTACCTTCAAGAAAACGTTGAACATTTTCATCATCAAAAGCAGTTTTTTCAACATCATCCTTAGTCGCTTCTGTTTCAACCGTTATTTTTGCTCGTAACTTACCATTCACTTGAACTATCATTTCAATTTCATCTTGTACAAGTGCTGCAGGGTCAAATTCAGGCCAGCTATGGCTTACAATATTTTCGTCATGACCAAGCGCTTGCCAAAGTTCATGAGTGATATGTGGAACAATCGGTGATAATACTAATACCACTAACTCCAAACTTTCCTGCATTACTGCAAGACCTTGTTCGCTAGTATCTTCAAACTTAGTCAGACTATTCATTAATTCCATTACAGCAGCAATAGCGGTATTAAACGTATAGCGACGGCCGATATCATCGGTAACCTTCTCAACCGTTTTATGTACCTTCATTCTTAAGCCACGTTGTTCTGCCGACAGGGAATCAATATTTAACGATGCAATGGCATTCGTCTGCTCAATATGTTGGCAATGTTTCGTAACAATATTCCAAACACGTTTAATAAAGCGATAAGCCCCATCTACTCCAGCATCCGACCATTCAAGCGATTGTTCTGGCGGTGCTGCAAACATCATAAATAAACGAGCCGTATCAGCACCATACTTCTCGATTAGTGCTTGAGGATCAACTGTATTGCCTTTTGATTTTGACATTTTCGTTCCATCTTTTAATACCATACCTTGGGTTAAAAGATTTTCAAACGGTTCGTCATGTTCAATTAAACCTGCATCACGCATTAACTTATTAAAGAATCGCGCATAAAGTAAATGTAATATCGCATGCTCAATACCACCAACATATTGATCGACCGGTAGCCAGTAGTTAGCACGTTCGTCAACCATTGCAGTATCTGAATCGGCTGAAGTATAACGCGCGTAATACCACGATGATTCCATAAAGGTGTCAAAGGTATCCGTTTCGCGAATCGCATCGCCGCCACACTTCGGGCAAGAGGTTTCATAAAACTCAGGCATCTTTTTAATTGGCGAACCCACACCTTCAAATTTAACATTTTCCGGCAACACAACAGGTAAGTCTTTATCAGGTACAGGCACTGCACCGCAAGCATCACAATTAACAATAGGGATAGGCGCACCCCAATAACGTTGACGAGATACACCCCAATCACGTAGTCGATACGTTGTTCGTATTTGCCCTTGTTGTTTTGCTTTTAATACGTCAGCAATTTTCGAAAAGGCTTCTTCAGAACTTAAGCCATCAAATTCACCTGAGTTAACTAAAATACCTTTATCGGTAAAAGCTGCGGTTTTTAAATCAATGTCAGCATTATCATGAGTAATAACTTGTTGAATAGGAAGCCCGTATTTTTCGGCAAACTCCCAATCACGTTGATCATGAGCAGGCACCGACATAACCGCACCTTCTCCATAACCTATTAGTACAAAATTTGCGATAAACACAGGTACTAACTTACCAGTAATAGGATGCACAGCTTTAAAACCTGTATCAATACCCATTTTTTCCTGAGTCTCAACAGCTGCTTCAGCGGTGCCAGTCGCAATACATTGTTTTACAAACTCAGCAATATTGGCATATTTTTCAGCGGCTTGTTTTGCCAAATCATGTTCTGCTGCAACAGCCAGGTAAGTAACACCCATTAACGTATCTGGACGTGTCGTAAAGACTTTCACTAACTTTTCTTGTTCAGCTATTTTAAAACTTATTTCAACGCCCTCTGAACGACCGATCCAGTTTTTCTGCATCGTACGAACTTGTTCAGGCCAACCGGTTAATGAATCGAGTTCATCTAATAATTCGTCGGCATAGTCAGTGATTTTAAAAAACCATTGCGGGATTTCTTTACGTACAACATCGGTATCACAACGCCAGCACTTGCCATCAATAACTTGTTCGTTCGCTAAAACAGTCACATCATTTGGACACCAGTTAACCGCTGCAGTTTTTTTATAAACCATGCCTTTTTCATAAAGACGTGTGAACAACCATTGTTCCCAACGATAATAATCTGCATTGCAGGTTGCTACTTCACGATCCCAGTCATATCCTAAACCAAGCTGTTTAAGTTGATCACGCATATAATCGATATTGTCGCGAGTCCAACTTGCAGGTGGTACATTATTTTTATGTGCTGCATTTTCAGCAGGAAGACCAAATGCATCCCAGCCCATAGGCTGCAAAACATTTTTACCAAGCATGCGCTGATAACGAGAGATTACATCACCAATAGTGTAGTTACGCACATGCCCCATATGCAAACGACCACTAGGGTATGGGAACATAGATAGGCAATAGAATTTTTCTTTGTTGGTATCTTCAACAGCTTTGAAGGTTTTGTTGGTATCCCAGAATTCCTGAGCGGATTTTTCAATTGACTGATGTTGATATTCTTCGTTAATTTGTTTTGACGACATTACTTTTGTTAACCCATTACGCTTAATAGTGTGAAGATAGTATTCGTGATTTATCTCTTACGAGATCCAATTAACCTCATATTTTACGCATTATCGTATTGCGCGTCAGGTATTTTTAGTTCTAATCGAGTAAAAAATCGCGCCAAACAACAATACCAATACAAAGCTAATAATTGGCCAATTTCCCCAACGAACATAAGGCGTGGCACCCGTTCGGGGTTGAACCGTATAAGTTAAAACGGATGGTTTAAACTGCGGTGCTTTCGCAACAATTTTGCCGTGATGATCAACAAAGGCTGAAATACCATTGGTTGTGGCTCGAATTAACATTCGACCCGTTTCAATAGATCGCATTTGAGCTATTTGTAGATGTTGGTGTGGCGCTAGGGAATCCCCATACCAGGCATTATTACTCCCATTCATGAGTAAAGTCGCCTCTGGAAGTTGACGAATAAGCTCTTCACCGAAGGAATCTTCATAACAAATTGAAGTAGCCAGAGGCTCACCTCGCATTTTCAACAAGGGTTGTTCAACCGCACCTTTACTAAATCCCGACATTGGCAAATCGAAGAACTTGACCATACCGCGAATCAAATTTGCCAAAGGTACATATTCTCCAAACGGAACCAAATGCACTTTATGAAAAACACCTGAAAATGTTTCACTTTGCGTATCTTCTGCAGCAAAGCTCATCATGCTCGAATAATACTCGCCAATCTCTTTATTTAAATAGGGAATACCCAAGATCAAATCTGTATCCGATTGTTTAGCTTCTTTTGCCAAGGGTAATAGATAGCTTTTACTAATTTGATGATAAAAAACCGTCATCGAATTTTCAGGCCAAAGAACAACATCACTATCCCAGTGTTGTTTTGATAAGCTCGCATAGGTATCCATGCGGTGTTTAATTTTGTCGGCATCCCATTTTGTAATTTGTTCGGCATTGCCTTGAACTAAACTTACTTTGATGTTTTTGTTTTTTTGTATCGTCCATTCAACAGAGGAGAGCCCTAGACCTACAACTAAAATAACAGCTATCAATAAAGCGCTCTTTTTAAGAGTTACTTTTTTAAAATTAAATAATAAGTAAAATAATAGCCCGGAAATAAAAACACTTATAAACGATACTCCATAGACGCCCAACACCGTTCCATACCCTGATAACGGCGGCATTGAAAAAGCGTAACCAAGATGTAGCCACGGCATTCCTGTTAAAAACCAACCACGTATCCATTCAAACAACAACCATAGTGCCGGAAGAACAATAAAAGCTTGCAATGAAAAAGAGATATTGTAACGCCAGATTAATTTAGAGCCTAACCAACCTTGAATTGCTATAAACAAAGCAAGATAAGATGCAAACAAAGCTGTCATAATAACAGCTACCCAGGCGGGTGTTTCGCCATAGACATGAATAGCAATATAGATCCAGGATAGTCCTAAAGAAAAGAAACCAAATCCAAAAACAAAACCTATCTTAAATACTTGCTTCGGGGTTTTATTATTCCATAAGGAAAATAAAATAATCGGTGATAACAATGCAAGTGGAATAGCATGAATCGGTGCAAACGATAGTGGTAAACACAATCCTGCAATTAAAGCGATTAGATATTGCTTTGAATAGCTTAGATTGTTTAAATTTTTAAATGTTGCGAATACATCCATTATGATTCTGGCTTAATGTTGGATTGGATTGAATTTTAGTTTTATTACTGTTTTTTTAATTTTTTATATTTATTCTTTTTGCTATTTAACTTTCTTCAGATTTGATTACTGGTTCAGGTTCAACGTCATTCATTTCTTCGTTGGAATTATATTTAATAGTATCAGCTGCTCGGGTAACTTCGAGCAAATGAATACGCCGACTACTTGCGCGTAATACTTTAAAATCGAACCCATACTGAGAAATACTTTCACCACGTTTTGGCATATGTCCTAGTGCTTGAATAACAATGCCACCAATAGTGTCAACGTCATCATTTAGAATTTCACATTCAAAATGCTCATTAAAATCTTCTATTGGTGTTATTGCTTTGACAATACTCGTTCCATTGTCATGGTCATGAATAAACTTATCTTCTTCTATATCATGCTCATCTTCAATTTCGCCGACAATTTGTTCTAAAACATCTTCAATCGTGACTAGGCCTGCTATACCACCGTACTCATCAACAACAATTGCCATATGGTTGCGATTAGCTCTAAATTCATCAAGCAATACATTTAAACGCTTACTTTCAGGAACAAAAACAGCTGGACGTAAAATTTCACGCATATTAAAACTGCTCTTTTTGTCCGCATTAATCTGAGTTAATAAATCTTTTGCTAATAAAATACCAACAACTTCGTCTTTACTCTCACCAATAACAGGGAAACGTGAATGCGCAGAATCAATAACGGTAGGTAAAATTGTTTTTAAATCAGATTCACGCTCAACAACCACAATTTGAGAACGAGGAATCATAATGTCACGCACTTGCATTTCAGCAACTTGCATAACACCTTCAATCATTACTAATGAATATTGATCCAGTAAATCATTTTTATTCGCTTCTTGTAAAACTTCTACAAGTTGCTCTTGATTTTTAACCTCATTTTGGAAAAACTGCGTAACTCTTTCAAACCAACTAGATTGGTTTTCTTCAGTTTGCGCATCATTGCTTAGCGAATCATTCATGAGGTATTTCCAAGTAAGGGTTTATGTAACCAAGCGTTGAAAGTATTTTTATTTCCAAACCTTCCATAATATTTGCATCAGTGTCATTCAGGTGATCGTAACCAAGTAAATGTAAAACACCATGTATAACCATATGAGCCCAATGCTCTTCTATGCTTTTATTTTGCTGTTGAGATTCAACTTCAATAATAGCTGCGCAAATAATGATATCCCCTAAGATATTAGTGGCCTGATGTTGCTTGAAAATATTGGGGACATCAAAGGAAAAGGAAAGCACATTGGTTGGGCTATCTTTTTGTCTATATTGATTATTTAAGAATTGGCTATCAACTTTATCAACCACAAGTATTGCAATTTCAAAATCTTGTTCTTCTAATAAGTTTTCTTTCACAAGAAAACTTGTTGTGGCCGCAGCCCATTGATGAAGGGATTGATCGCTTGGCACAGTAACATCAGCATACATACACTGCACATCAACATGACATGCGTGTATCGACGGAGGTTCTAACTGTGAGATGGAAAGACTCACTTCTCTGATTCTCTTTTGAAGTTTTGTTGGCGCGCTAATTTTTGTTCAGCCTCGAACTCAGCCTCGTCATCTTCTTTGTGTTGATATGCAGTAACAATTCGCTGCACTAAAGGATGACGTACAACATCTTTTGCTTTGAAAAAGGTGAAACTAATTTCATTAACGTCACTAAGCACATCGATAACATGACGCAAACCAGACATTTGTCCACGCGGCAAATCTACTTGGGTTACATCACCGGTAACAATTACTTTTGAACCAAAACCAATTCGCGTTAGAAACATTTTCATTTGTTCAACCGTTGTATTTTGTGCTTCGTCTAAAATAACAAACGAATCATTTAACGAACGACCTCGCATATACGCAAGTGGCGCAACTTCAATAATATTTCGCTCTATTAATTTTGCTACGTAATCAAAGCCAAGCATTTCATACAAAGCATCGTATAAGGGGCGTAAATACGGATCAATTTTTTGCGATAAATCTCCAGGTAAAAATCCTAATCGCTCACCACTTTCAACCGCTGGACGCGTTAAAATAATTCGATCTATCTGTTCTTGCTGTAATGCAGCAACAGCACTTGCAACCGCTAAATACGTTTTACCTGTTCCAGCTGGGCCAATACCAAAATTAATATCATGAGAGACTATCCGTGATAAATAATGTTTTTGATTTGGCCCGCGACCGCGAATATTTCCACTCTGGGTTTTTATTGCAATATCTTCAAATATTTCTTCAGTTTCAATTGTTCGTAATTCCACACCAGACTGCTGAAGTGAAAGATTAATAATACTCGGATCTAACTCAACACTCTCAGTTTCACGATAAAGCTCACGAAGTAAATCTTCAGTAGCTTGTACAGAATCCGATTCACCAATAATTTTAAAACTGTTGCCACGATTATTGATTTCAACACCAACACGCTGCTCTATTTGACGAAGATGTTCATCAAATTTGCCGCACAGATTCGCCAACCGTCGATTATCAGCAGGCTCTAAAAGAATAGTGTGTGAGGGAGTAATTGTGTTCAAGATGGTATATGAATTATATAAAGGAAATTGTCGTTAGGCTATTAAGCGATACGCGCTAGAGCGCTACTGTGAGAGCTCAGTTGGAGCTAGCTCGCCTTGGAGAGAATTGGTTCGTGCTTCAAGAATATTCACGTCTACAAATGTACCGATTAAGTTCTGATTTCCTATGAAGTTTACCACACGATTGTTCTCTGTGCGGCCTGTTAGCTGAGAATTTTCATTCTTCATAGCTGAATTCGTACCAGGGTCGAAATCAACTGCTACCGCAGTATCTTCGCCATAAGGGCTTAAATCGACCTTTTTTTTCTGTTTTGGAGATATACCTGTTACTAGAATACGCTGCGTTGTACCTACCATCTTACGGCTAATATCTGCGGACTGCTGGCTTAATCGCTGCTGAAGCAAGGCAAGTCTTTGTTTTTTAAGCTCTAAAGGGACATCATCTTCTACATCGGCTGCAGGTGTTCCGGGTCGCTGGCTATAGACGAAGCTATACGAATGGTCGAAATTCATCTCGGCGATAAAATTCATAGTGTCTTTAAAATCTTGTTCGGTTTCACCTGGGTAACCCACAATAAAATCTGAAGACATACTAATATTGGGGCGAATCTCACGTACCCTACGCACAATATCTCGATAATCATCCGTTGTATGACGCCGTTTCATCGCCTGTAATACCGAATTGGAACCGGTTTGAATGGGTAAATGCAGGTGACTCACTAATTTGGAAGTTTCGGCATAACACTGAATCAGACTATCACTCATCTCAAGTGGATGAGAGGTGCTGTAACGAATCCGCTCAATGCTATCAATGGATGCAACATAATTAATTAACAAGGCAAGATCAGCCACTTCACCATCATGCATCTCGCCTGCATAGGCATTTACATTTTGACCTAATAAGGTGACTTCTTTTACACCGCGTTTTGCGAGTTGAGCGATATCGGAAATAACATCGTCAAAGGGACGACTGAATTCTTCACCCCGTGTATAGGGTACAACACAAAAAGTACAATACTTGCTACACCCTTCCATTATAGAGACATAAGCTGTTACACCTTCAACACGTGGTTCAGGCATATGATCAAATTTTTCAATCTCAGGAAAGCTTATGTCAATTTGAGATTTATGTTCGTCTAAGACTTTATCGAGCAATTGAGGTAAACGGTGCAAGGTTTGCGGGCCAAATATTAAATCGACATAATTAGCCCGTTTTAAGATTTCCTTACCTTCTTGGCTAGCAACACAACCACCCACGCCAATAATCATATCTGGCTGTTTAGCTTTTAATTTACGCCAACGCCCTAATTGGTGGAACACCTTTTCCTGGGCCTTTTCACGTACCGAGCAAGTATTCAACAATAAAACATCGGCCGCTGCTTCTTCTTGAGTTAATTCAAGATCGTGCGAGCTTTTTAGAATATCCGCCATTTTACTGGAATCATACTCATTCATGGCACAGCCAAAGGTTTTAATGAAAACTTTTTTACTCATGATACTGCTATATAACCTATAAATAACACACTTAAACAGGGCGAGCTAAGGTATCACTATGCGCCCCAATATTCCAGCTCCAAATTGTTCACGAGCCTTAATTCAAACACTAAAAAATTGTCTAACCCTCTCATTTTGAAAGGATATTGACTACACTTTTAAATAAGTATTTTGTAATGATCTAAGGTGAAAAAAATGAAATCATTAGTCTTATTACTTGTGATGGTTATCTTTGTGGCGGTGCTATACCAAAGTGTTTTTGTTGGTAAAGTTAATGATAAAAGCAAAATAACACCTAAAGCAGCACCGGCAATGAAAACCTTACAACAAGCTAAAGAATTACAAAGCTTGGTAAACCAACAAGCGGATAGAATGAAATTGAGAGAGGAGCAGAGTAAACCTTAAAAATTTAGACAATATTTTATTGTCTACCATAAATAAAAAAACCGCCTTCTATCAAAATAGAGGCGGTTTTTTTGATGCCAATCAGCCATTAAGCTTTACGATATCGGCCACAACCTAAAATCCAGCGAACCGAAAGCTAATCAATCTCTGATTCAGCAGCAATTTTATGGATGCTTAAGTCAGCGCCCATATGCTCTTCTTCCGGACTTAAGCGAATACCAACCATTTTCTTCAAAATACCATAAACAATGAAACCACCCAGTAGCGCGACTACAATTCCCATCACTGTACCTACAAGCTGAGACATAAAAGTTACTCCACCTAAACCACCTAAGCTTTTAAGGCCGAATATACCTGCAGCAATGCCACCCCAAGCGCCACAAAGACCATGCAGTGGCCACACGCCTAATACATCATCAATTTTCCATTTGTTATGGCACATTGAAAACATCCAAACAAATAAACCACCCGCAACTAATCCTGTTGCCAGTGCTCCAAGAGGGTGCATTAGGTCTGAACCTGCACAAACCGCAACCAAGCCGGCTAATGGGCCATTGTGTACAAAACCAGGATCATTTTTACCCACGACCAGTGCGGCTAAAATACCACCCACCATTGCCATTAATGAATTAAGAGCCACCAAGCCACTAATTGCATCAATGGTTTGAGCAGACATAACATTAAAGCCAAACCAACCAACTGTTAATATCCATGCACCTAGAGCCAAAAATGGAATACTTGATGGCGGATGTGAAATCGACTTGCTTCCACCTTTAGGCAATCTACGTCCTAATAAAATTACTGCACCGAGAGCAATCCAGCCACCCATAGCATGAACAACAACAGAACCTGCAAAGTCATGGAAATCGGCGCCAAAACTTTTATTAATCCACGCCTGAACACCATAATTACCGTTCCAGGCAATTCCCTCAAAGAAAGGATAAATCAACGCAACAATTATAAAGGTTGCTAATACTTGAGGATAAAAACGCGCGCGCTCAGCAATACCGCCCGAGATAATAGCAGGAATTGCTGCTGCAAATGTCAGCAAAAAGAAGAACTTAACTAGCTCATAGCCATTTTTTTGAATGAGTACATCGGCAGTCTCGGTAAAGCCAAGTCCGTATGCTACCGAGTAACCAATAAAAAAATAACCGATAGTGGACACCGCAAAATCAACAATAATTTTTACCAGCGCATTGACCTGATTCTTCTTGCGAACGGTACCGACTTCTAAAAATGCAAAGCCCGAATGCATTGCCAGAACCATGATTGCTCCTAACAAGATAAAGAGCACATCAGTTGCTGTTTTGATTTCCACGAATTTCCCCTTTTTATTTCTTCACAATTATTTTAAGAGTGACGGTTTTCATCCCTCATTTATGTCTTATTTTGGTGCGAAAACGCAGAGCACGCCCGCACTTATAATGAACATATTATGCCGTAGGTTGATTTACGATGTAAATGTAAGATTAACAGATAAGGAATAGAATTCTTAATTTGCACTATAAGGGAGCAAAATAAACTCTAATTTTCGAAAGTTCTATCTATTACGTCATCCTAGAATGGACGACCTCGAGGTAAGATGGATTCGAGCGCATCGATAAATAAAGGACCGGCTTCTTTTAAAATGGGTTCAATCACCGAGTCATCTAAACCGGTCATATCCCATGCAACAGGATCAATCGGTTGTATATTAATTTCCACATCAACATCGAGTTCTTGTTCAGCCATTCCAGTAATGCTATTGGCGATGTGAATCAAGCTCACTTCCATTGCAAAATCATCTGCCTTAGCTGGTTGATGATGGTAGCGTAGCGCATATTCTAAAGAACTCGGCATTTGCCATACCTTAATCAATTCACCACCCACTTCAGCATGGTCAAAACCAAGAATATCCTGTTCAACATCAAAATCTAATAATTTCTCATCCTTCAATGTATCCATCACTAAGCGTGCTTCGCTTGGTAGACGATGGCACATGATAAGCTTTCCAATGTCGTGTAATAGCCCTGCTACAAATAACCGCTCACTGTGTAACACGTTACAACGGTCGGCTAATAATTGCGCTACAACACCGCAATACACACTATGGCGCCAAAACTGCACCATATTCAGAATATCATTTGGGATTTTAGAAAAGGTTTCAATCGCCGAAGCTGCAAGAACCAAACCCCGCAGTTCGCGTAAACCAATAACGGTTACCGCACGGGTAACCGTTTCAATTTTAGAAGGGAATCCATAAAATGAGCTATTAACAATTTTAAGAAGTCTTGCTGTCAATCCTGTATCTTGGCTAATGACCTTGCCAATATCAGAAGCAGACGTACTAGCTTCATCCATCATCTCATTAACGCGGATACACACTTCTGGAAGCGACACGAGTCGAACAACACCAGAGACTAAGTCAGCCGCTTTCAGCCTTTTGCTTTGTTGTTCGGAGGAAATAGTTTGATTATCTTTCATTGTATACAATAACGACAAATCGAGATAAATCTTTAGAGGAATTACAGAGAAATATAACTTAAGTCGCAGTATTTAGCCGTAATTATTGAGTTTCATTTTTAATGCGCCTCAAACCGTGCGCAGCAACGGCTTGCACATCGGGGTCGTTATCACTGGTAAGCCCTATTAAGGTGCTAGCCAATGTATTTAAATTTCTAGCCACTTCGAGCCTTATTTCTGCAGACCGATCTTTGGATAAAACAGCTAAGACTTCTGCTGGCACATATTCAAAACGTGCAACAACGCTTTTAACCGATTGATTTTTATCCTTAGCTAAAACCATAAATGTTCTAGTATCAGTCGACAAATTGGTGGCAACTGCAATACGCACACGTTCACTGGAATCCTTTGCCAATTGATACAAATTCGTCGGTTTTAGTTTTCGATTCTGAGCTAAAGCCTCACGAACATCGACGGAATCATGCTTTAATAAAACATTAATATCTTTGGGAGTAATACTAGGCGAACGTGCTAAACGATAAGCGGGATCAAAAGAGTCGATTGCAAATACCGCACTGCTTAGCAGTAAACAAATACTCAATAAAATATTTTGAAATTTAACGAGCATTATTTATATTTACCGTCATAAGTAACTGAACTCTTAGAGATAAGTGCAATAAAAACAATAAGGTAAGAGCTAAAAATCTTGATCATATTCAAATTCCTGCTAAAAATAAGTCATGGTGCGGTAATTATTTATATATTATATAGTTACTTAGTTTCTCAGACAGCCAAAACAAACTCAAATTCATTTTAACTATACTAAAAACGAATAAATTTAAATTTATATGACAGATTCAGAAGAAACAAAAGCCAAAATTCTCGCTGTCGATGATTCTCGCGTAATGCGTCGGGCAATTAGCAAAATATTATCTGCTCAATATAGTGTCATTGAAGCTGAACACGGTGAAGATGCATGGTCATTAATACAACACCATGATGATATTCAAATCGTCTTTACTGACTTATCCATGCCCTATCTTGATGGCTATGGCTTGCTCGAACGTATTCGCACATCAAGCGATGAGCGTATAGCTGAATTACCCGTCATTATTATTACTGGTAAAGAAGATGATGATGAAGCAAAAATGGAAGCTCTGGACAAAGGCGCAAATGATTTTATTGCAAAGCCTTTCGATAAAGCGCAATTACAAGCACGCGCGCAGTCCTATATTAAATTTGAACAAACTTCTAAGAAATTATCTGAAACAGCCGAGAAACTTGAGAAACAAGCTGCTGTTGATGAGTTAACCGGTTTAGGTAGCCAGCGTTATTTCGAAAAATCAGCTGATGAACAAATCTCGTCGTTAAGAAGACATAAAGGCCATTGCTGTTTTCTACGTATTGATATTGATAACTTTAATCAGTTATTTATCAAACACGGTAAAGCAGTCGCCGACGAAATTATTCAGGCTATCGGTCAGTGTTTAAATCAGCATGTTCGTAAAGAAGATATGGCGGCTCGAGTCGGATTAGCCAAATTTGCGCTGTTTTTAAATCATACCAGTTTAAACAAAGCACAGGCGTTAGCTCAACGTATCATTGATGAAATTCCAACTAGAAAGTTATCAACTAAAAATTTCCAATTCACTGCTAGCGCGGGAATTTTTGAGCCGGATGTAACCAAAGAAAGTAATTTTGACGAAATTTATAAACATACTGAAAATTGTTTAAATCAAGCTATAAATAATGGAGGGAATACACTTGTTAGTGAAAGCCAACTCCCTGAAGTTGAAACTAATGCACTTGAAACCATTAGTATTGATCAAGCCCTAAGCTTACTAGAACAAGGTGAAACTGATGAAGTAAAACCACACTTAGAAGAACTCTTCAAAAAATTATCACCACTGCTTTCATTAATTGAAAAAATATTAAAAAAATAACTACCACTAGAGTATTAACGGGGTATCTCTATGTTTCATTTAAAAGATATTAGTCGCAAGCAGGCTTTTCTCTCTCATTTGGGATTAAGCATAATAATATTTTTATTTGTTTTATATTTCATAGTGTTCCACTGGTATCCTCAACCTTTTTTTACCACAGATGGTGGCTGGCAAGGTGTACGTCTAATTGCAGCTGTCGATATTGTTCTTGGCCCTTTATTAACGCTTATTATATTTAATCCTGCTAAAAAAGAATTAAAGATGGATGTTAGCATTATCGCTTTCATCCAGATTGCAGCACTCATATCGGGTTTATACGTTGTTCATAATGAACGGCCTGTCGCAAAAATATTTCAAGATGGTACTTTCCATATTGTAACCGGCTACGATATGACAGAGAGAAATATTTCTCTTGATGATTTAGAAAAATACCGTATTGGTAAAGCGATCACTATTTATCTAGACTTACCAGATGATTACGAACCATTTTCTAAACTAATACATAAGGGCGTCCAAAAAAGAGAGGCTCTATTTTTAAACACTTCGTTATATAAAAAAATTGATAACAAAACGCTTGAAAAAATGCGCCGATTCTCAATTGATGTTGAGCGCTATATTAAAGATGAATATAGTGAGAAAGAACAGGCTTTACTCGATGTTTTTTTAAATAAACGTAACGCAAAAGCTGATGATTATTTATATATAGGCCTTCATTCTCGTTATAAGCATGCTATTGCTGCAATAAATCCAAATACACTTGAATTTGTTGGTGTACTACCTGAAATAAATAAACCCGATATTCAAATATTTAATAAATACATAGACTTTGATCTATATAGAACAGAATCCATGAAAAAATATATTCTTAAAGAAGGTGAAACGATTAAAAACACAAAGTAGTTATTAAATCTAACGATAAAAAAAGCCCTGCATAAGCAGGGCTTTTTTGTATATTACAAAGTAACAATTTATTTATAACGCTGCATAATCAAACAAGCGTTCGTTCCACCAAAACCAAAACTGTTTGACATCACGCAATCTAATTTCACATCGTCCATTCGTTCACGAACAATTGGGAAACCTTCTGCACCTTCATCAAGTTCTGTGATGTTAGCCGATGCACTCAAGAAATTACCATGCATCATTAATAAAGAATAAATCGCTTCATTCACACCAGCGGCACCAAGGGCATGCCCCGTTAATGATTTTGTAGATGAAATATAAGGCATGTTATCGCCAAAGACTTCTTTCATTGCTTCCAGTTCTTTAATATCACCAACTGGCGTACTTGTACCATGCGCATTGATGTAATCAATTTTCACATCATCGGCAACGGTTGCTAATGCTTGCTGCATACAACGTACTGCACCTTCACCCGATGGTTGAACCATATCTAAACCATCAGAAGTAGCGCCATAACCAACAATCTCAGCATAAATTTTTGCACCGCGTGCCTTTGCATGTTCTAGCTCCTCTAAAACAAACATACCGCCACCACCAGAAATAACAAACCCATCTCTACCTGCATCAAATGCACGTGATGCTGTTTCAGGTGTTTCATTATACTTCGACGACATTGCTCCCATTCCGTCAAATAACACCGAAAGCGTCCAATGAAGTTCTTCACCACCACCCGCAAAAACAATATCCTGTTTACCAAGCTGGATTAATTCAGATGCATTACCAATACAATGCGCTGATGTAGAGCAAGCAGACGTTATTGAATAGTTAACACCTTTGATTTTGAATGGTGTCGCCAAACAAGCTGAGTTGGTGCTCGACATGCCACGAGTCACCATATACGGTCCAACACGACGAATACCTTTTTCACGCATCACATCTGCGGCTTGCACAATATTTGAAGTCGATGGGCCCCCTGAACCAACCACTAAACCAGAGCGTACATTCGATACATCGCTTTCTTCAAGACCTGCATCTTCAATCGCTTGCTGCATGGCAATATAATTGTAAGCAGCGCCATCACCCATAAAACGTTTTAGTTTACGATCTATCAACGCATCAAGATCGATATCTAAATCACCATGCACATGCGAACGAAATCCCATGTCAGCATATTCTTGAGAAAAACTTAAACCTGACTTACCCGCTTTTAACGCTTCAGTCACTTCTTCTTTATCGTTCCCAATACTGGAAACAATCCCTAAACCTGTAATAACAACTCGACGTAATGACATTGATTTTAAAACCCATCAGTTGATGTAAATAACCCAACACGCAAATCTTTTGCAGTATATATTTCACGACCATCCACTGTCATATGAGCATCCGCAATACCCATTGTTAATTTACGCATAATAACGCGCTTTAATTCAATGCGGTATGTAATTAATTTATTCTTTGGCGTTACTTGCCCTGTAAATTTTACTTCACCCGAACCTAAAGCACGACCGTGTCCAGGGCCACCAAGCCATCCCAAATAAAAACCGACTAGTTGCCACAATGCATCTAAGCCCAGGCAACCAGGCATAACGGGATCACCTTGAAAGTGACAATCAAAAAACCATAAATCTGGACTCACATCCAATTCAGCGATTACTTCGCCTTTACCATATTGACCACCGTCTTCGTTAATTTGAACGATACGATCAAACATTAGCATTGGAGGTAAAGGTAATTGCGCGTTACCTTCACCAAATAATTCGCCACGCCCACATTGAATTAACTCATCACGATTAAAACTTGATTTACTTTTTACTGCTGAATTGACTTCTGCACCCACAATATTATCTCTACTATTTTTAAGAATATTTAGAATCGGCAATTTTAGCGGTAGGGAAGCTTAGAATAAAGCCCTGATTGCGTTTTTATCCAAATTTATAAGGATTTATTGTTCTAAATTAGGTTATTGAATTTTAAGAATTTTTCAGCAAGCTGCTTTAATTACGCTCAACTCGGTGAAAACCACGCTTAGACTGACCAATAAAATCACATAACACCTTGATTAAATTAGAATTTATGCTATTCAAAGACGACATTATCTGCTCTAAGGGCAAATTTGAATTGAAAATCAAACGATAAGCTTCTTTCAATGCAGAAATATCAGATTTTTTAAATCCGGCTCTTTTCAGTCCAACAACATTGATTCCTTTAACGAAAGCCGGGACCCCATCGGTAATAAAATAGGGCAAAACATCTTGGGTAATTTTGGCATTTCCACCAATCATTGCATACTCACCGATACTTACAAATTGATGAACCATTACCCCACCGGAAATAAAGGCACGATTGCCAACATGTACATGACCCGCAATACCTGAGCTAATAACCATAATAATATTATCGGCCAACACGCAATCATGTCCAATGTGAGCATGAGCCATTAAGTAATTGCTATCACCCAATACAGTGACACCATTTTCTTTTAGGGTCGCTCTATTAACCGTGGTGTACTCACGAAACTCATTATTGTTTCCAATCCTAAGTTCTGTTTTTGCTTGCTTATCGAAGCTGGTATCTTGAGGTAGACCAGCCATAACGGCATATTCATAAAACTGGTTATCATTTCCAATTCGGCAACCATTTTTTAATATGGCTCCCGTGTGCAATTGGTTGTTATTCCCTAGTTGTACATCTGCTTCAATAATAGCGTTAGCACCGATAATATTGCCACTGCCTAATTCAGCTTTTGGATCAACAATGGCGGAAGGGTGAATTGTATTCATAAACTTTTTTTAATTTTAACTTAATATTAGGCTTAAAATTTATACTTATATATTAAACTAGGGGTTGATAATCAGCAGCTCGAATCGCAACCGTATTTTTAATATGAGTACACTTTACACCATCTGCACGATAAAAACCGTATTCAAACGTTGGTGTGCTACGGCCTTTATTTTTTAAATCGATATGAATTTGTTTTTCTATTTCAGGGTCAAAATCAAAACGTAACTCTAAATGAGAGTTGCCAACATGTTTGAAATCAACTTCCTGATACCGTGTCCATACATTATATTTTCGGTTCAATACGTGGTTACAGGCTAAGGCCGCAATGGGATCAGCTAGCGCTGTTTGATAACCACCAAACATACAATCCCCCATATTTCTCGATAGCATATTTAACGGTAATTTAATCCGGAGCCGTCGCCAGTCATCACTCAGCTCAATCACTTTAATACGCATAAACCAAAAAGGAGGATACCATTCCAAACGTTTCCGGTTAGATAAAAATCGGCATTTTGACATTAAACGAAGAAAATTCGGTGTCATGACGGGTCTCATAAATTTAGTATTTATAAATCAAAGAGTTACAATATTTAGAAATGATTTCAAAATGCATTCATTCCCATTTGTAGGATTCTGCTGACAGACAGCGCTTATCAAATTGGCTAAAATGTAACCTAGTATTAAGTACATAATAATACAGGTCTAAGATTATGACGACTGTTGTCCCCATTGGAAAACAAGATTTACACCACTTGCCTCGTCAAGGTGAAGATTTAAACGTGCCTGCTCGTTCAAAGCGCTTTTTTACAATTGAAGCTGCCTGGTATTTCAATACCCGAGATGATCAAGCTCAAGGCCCTTATAAAAACTTAGGGATAGCAAAAGATGAACTAAAAACCTACCTTCGTCGTTGCGGTATTGTCCACGTTAACGGTTAAAAACCTAAACAACTTCACAAACACGTTCATACTCTAAACGCGCTAAGCGTGGATACAATTTAGATTCATCCCCATAACCAAGACCACAAATAAAGTTCGACTTAACTCTACCATCCGAAAAAAATTCTTCATCCAATACCGCATTATCAAAACCTGACATCGGGCCACAATCCAGTCCAACACTACGTGCCGCCATCATAAAGTAAGCCGCTTGCAAACTACTATCTCTAAAGGCCGCTTCTTTAATTTTTTCAGGCTTACCTACATACCAGGATTTAGCATCCGCATGTGGAAACAAGGTAGCAAACTCTTCATAAAATTCCATGTCCATACCAATAATGGCCACAACAGGTGCCGTCATTGATTTATCGATATTGCCTTCTTGTAAACTTGGTTTTAAGCGTTGTTTAGCTTCATCGCTTTTTACAAAAACAATTCGAGCAGGACAACTATTCGCACTCGTCGGCCCCCATTTCATTAAATCATAAACTTGGCGTAACTGCTCATCTGTTACCGGTTTATCTAGCCAACCATTGTGACTTCGTGCTGAACGAAATAATGTATCGAGTGCTTGTGAATCTAAAATATTGCTATCTTGCATAATCATTCTCTTTTTAAATAAAACTAAATTAACTTTTGACTCATCAAATCGACATCATTATGTCGATATTCAAGTGATTCAATAAAATGCCATCCCCGATGTAGATAAAAATCCGTTTGATCTTCTGTAAACAAATATATATTTTTATACTGCATGTCTTTTGCATAACTCACAACATATTTTATCAGTTGACTCGCAACGCCCTGACTACGGTACTCAGGTGCAACATACAAACTCGCTAACCAGGGCGTTAAATAGGCACGTGTATCCATATCATCCTTCGCTAACGTTACTGAGCCTAAAAGTGCATCCCCAGAATAAGCAACAAAGATTTCAGGTAACGCATCTGTTTTTATACTATCTTGATAACGCTTAACTCGAGACTCCAACGTGGCTCCCGGATTGAGATGCAACCATTCATCATGATGCCAACGAGCCAATTGCAAAAGATAAGTTTCTAAAGAAGCGCCTGTTTTGCATAACGCTGTTATCACTATTTCCATGCGTTAAACATCCGCACCCATCTTCTTTGCTATCGCAAATACTAACCCTTCAGGTGGATAATCGTTTCCAGGTGTTTGTAAATACGTTAACCACTCTTCATGCTGCATTGCCATTTCAATATTAGTGCTTCTACAGCCCAAAACATTTAAAACCGTGTTATTGATGCGCCAAGGACCATCCCCCGTAATTTCACCTTCAAGTATATGCATTGAATTTTCTGGCTGAGATTGATGCCAGAATAAGTCAAAATATAAAAGCCCCTTCGGATGTTTAAAATATTCAGCAACAACTTTTTGTCCTTGAGAACTATTTTTGGTATCTAAATCTTTTATAGTAATCGGTGCGGTTAAACTAAATATATCAGCCATACAATCTACTCTATTGCTATTTTTCTCTATCTACAATTTTTTATGCGCTAAGGTTAAACCATCAGCTACTGGAAGCATACTAATCTCTACTCGCTTATCGCCACATAATTTCTTATTTAACTCCCGAATCGCAATAGTATCAGCCTGTGTATCCGATGTATCAATAACTGCCCCACCCCATAAAACATTATCAATTAAAATTAAGCCGCCATCTTTTACTAATATCATACAAGCTTCAAAGTAATGGTCATAATTTGTTTTATCCGCATCAATAAATGCCATATCAAATGATCCCGCCATACCATCATCAATTAAGGCCATTAAATTTTCGCAAGCCGAACCAAGCTGTAATGATATTTTATTACTAACCCCGGCTTCATTCCAATATTGTTGTGCTTTAGTCGTTGCGGCTTCATTGATATCACACGTTACAAGATGTCCATCACTCGGTAAGGCCAGAGACATCACTAAACTGCTATAACCCGTTGATGTACCAACTTCTAAAACGCGCTTTACATTTAATAGTTTTATTAACAAAGCCATAAATTGTCCCTGCTCAGGCGCAATTTGCATTATAGATGTAAGTTGATCCGTACTATTATCTTTACGAATTTGTTTCAAAACATCATGTTCACTTACGGAATTCTCTAACAAGTAGCAATATAAAGCATCCGTTAACTGTATCGTCTTATTTGGCATAGCCTATCTCCATTAAGATAAAAATCACCAATAACTGGCATAGTTGCTGCATCCTATATCCATAAACGTCAAAAATATGGAGATTGATATGAAAAATGATCCAACGAATACCGTGCCATTACAGTTGCTCACAATCCAGACAAAAGATGGTCAGCGCTGGATTTTTGCAGGTACTCCCGCCGTTATTCCAGCAGACCCAGATATTAATAACGCCATTGTAGATGTTTGGTTTTCAAATATTCAAGACGTTCCTCAAGAAGCCTCGATTCGAAGTTTAGTTGATATGATGAATAATCAAAACCTTGGCGCTGATAAAGAATCAGTTAGTTACAGCCCAGGACCCGATACACTTCAATAATTTAAATTAGACTAAACGTTATTATTAATTGAAGATGGTATGATATCCATTTAAGTGAAAATGTATTTTCACTTAACGCACTACTCTTTCTTATAATAATAACTGGCAATATGCAGACGAACAGCACGAATGAAACAAGTTACTTTATCCGTTAATACAAAAGGTCGAGGAAGTTACAACGTAACCTCAGAAATCCAAAATATTGTACGTGATGAAAATATTTCAACAGGTTTGTGCAATATATTTTTACAGCATACCAGCGCCTCACTGATGCTTTGCGAAAATGCCGATCCACAAGTAAGAGATGACTTAGAAACGTTTATGGCAAAACTTGCACCCGATGGCGATCCGATGTTTTTACATACCGATGAAGGCTCCGATGATATGTCCGCTCATGTTCGTACCGTACTCACTGCAAGCAGCCTATCGATTCCAATTACAGAAGGACGCTGTGCATTAGGAACTTGGCAAGGTATTTACCTATGGGAACATCGTACTTCTAGTTTTAATCGGAAATTGATTGTCACGATTCAGAATTAGATCTATCCTTTAAACGCTTTATCTGAATTTAAATATTCCAATTCTTCTTTAGAGCTTTCACGACCAATTATTTTATTACGATGAGGGAATCGTCCAAATTGTTTTACGATCTCATAGTGATGCAGAGCAAAGTCTAAATTTAATTCCAAACCTTCTTGATTAAACAAAATAAGAGATTCGTCTTGGTCCTTAATATTTTCGCTATGCATATATGGCATATACAAAAATGCCTTTTGCTCAGTGTTTAGATCTGCATCGAAACCTTCATTGATTGCTTTAGCTGCTATTTCCCGTGACAAGGCTTCTGTTTCAAAACTCTGAGGTAAACCACGAAACATGTTTAAAGGAAATTGATCTAAGATTATAACCAAAGCAAGTGCGCCAAAAACTTCTTCTTGCCATGCCGTCAGTTCTGAATTTTTGGCTGCGTTGTAGACGTCAAAATATTCATTACGTAGCTTTAAATCAAACTCATCATTGGAGTTAAACCAGAGTGGTTTTGTTTTTTCGTCAAACCAGAAGTCAATAACATCTTGATAATTTATCATTACTATCGTCTCTTTTTAAATAACATATTGAAGATTAAGCCCACCCAGACCACAGTAACCATTAGGATTTTTGGCTAGATATTGTTGATGATAATCTTCAGCATAATAAAACTTCGGAACATCAATTATTTCAGTACTAATCGTATCCAATCCATTTTGAGTTAATATCGCTTGAAACTTTTTCGCTGATTCATCCGCTATCTTCTTCTGTTTATCTGTATAGCAATAAATTCCACTACGATACTGAGTTCCTCTGTCATTCCCCTGGCGCATTCCCTGAGTTGGGTTATGTGATTCCCAAAATACTTTCAATAGTTCTTCATAGGAAATAATCGTCTCATCAAAAATAACAAGGACAACTTCATTATGTCCTGTCATACCGGAGCACACTTCTTGATAAGTAGGATTTGGCGTAATCCCAGCTGCATATCCAACGAGCGTGGAATACACTCCTTGAAGTTGCCAAAATTTTCGTTCAGCGCCCCAAAAACATCCCATTCCAAAGAGCGCTCTTTGCATAGTGTCGGGAAAGGGTTCTAGCAAGGTATTATTTAAAACATAATGATTTGTCGAAAAATTAGAATCAGCCTGTTCAAGCGCTTGATTTCGACCGGCTAAAGCCTCACTTTTTGTAGGTAAATTCGATGTGCTCATTTTCAACTTCCTTAATAACAAAGATTTAGAATTAATCTCACTCACTATAAATACAATAACCCATTGATTTAATCGGTCAAACCCTACCATTTGTCATTATAATGAGCCTACCACTATACAAGAGCTACACAGTTATCTATAAATAGTATAAAGCACACTTTATAACACTTAAGTGCGTTTGGATAATCAAAGTATAAGGGCTCTAAGATGGACATGTTGAGAAAAGGCGAATCTGGAATTATCCCATTTAGATCGGGTCGTTTTTTTAATGTTGATACAAAATGGTACTTTGCTTCTAGAGAAGGTACTGACTATGGTCCTTTCGATTCAAAATACGATGCCGAAGTTAGTCTCGATGTTTTTATCCAAAATAGCATCCGACAAGACAAACAATTAAAAGCTTAAAAACTTTATAATGTAATATACCTTTTACTTATATCTAACATGATGTATTTCATAATAGAACTTACCTTTAAATAAAGCTTCTAATAACACCTTATTAAGAATTCATTGTTATTTGTAAACACTCCTCTCATATTTTAGTTACAAATCAGACTTGAGAACTACTGCGCATTATTTAAGCAGTTGGCACGATACTATCTTTGCTGAAATCACTTAAATCAATAATAAAAAGTGAACCCTTAAAAATATAAAACCCCCTCTTACTTCAGCGGAGAATATGGAATGTTTGATATAAATGAAATGAAAAAAAATGTCAGTGATAAATTTAAGAAAACTGATGAATTCCCTCATGATGCGATGCCATCAACTCAAAAACAAGAAACAATGACTAAAAAACCAACTCCAAGTACACAGCTTGCTTCTATTGGTCCATCAATTCAATTTAAAGGTGAACTGACAGGTGAAGAAGGTTTAATCATTGATGGAAAAGTAGAAGGCACTATTAATCTAAAAGGCAACCAACTTATCGTTGGTAACAATGGCGATATTAAAGCAGATGTTTTCGCTCAAACAATTATTGTAAATGGAACACTCACGGGTGAGCTTCACGGAAAAGAAAAAGTACACATTAGCAAAACAGGAAAAGTTAATGGCAATATTTTTTCACCTCGCGTGTCACTAGAAGATGGCGCTAAATTCAAAGGCAGTATCGATATGGGTGAAACTAAACTCGATAAAATGTCTGGAAATAAACATCAAGATTCACAACTAAAAAGCGCCTAATACCTAAAATACTTTTAATATGCTACCAAAAATACAACCTGCATTATCTGATTACTACTCAGATAATGCAGAGCCTCTTACAACACGGATATTCAGCTCGATATGGGATACGTTTGAAAACGTAGCTAAACCGAGAATACTTGACCTAGGTGAAGCGCAAGCTGATAGTTTTAATTTCTATTCAGAACATTCCTGTTACTTAACCATCGTAGATTGCATTCAGACTTTAATAGATCTTAATTGGCCAGACACAGAAAGTCCAAATGCATTCGTAACACAACAGATAGAAAAAATAATCCCTTATTCAAATAAGCAATATGACTTAATACTCGGCTGGGATAGCTTTAACTATATATCACCTAAGATCTTACCTTTTGTACATAATCACTTATTAAAATTTTGTACAAAAAAAACAATCATTCATGGTTTTATTTTCACATCAGAAAATCATCCAACAAAAACGGGTGTATTTAAAATACTTAAAGCCAACGAAATAAAACATACTGTTAGAAGTAACGATATCGTACGCCATACTCCTCTTACCCCTTACACCATAAACAAAGCAATGCCTAACTTTAAATATGCCCGCTCGGTATTAATGCGCAGTGGTTTACAAGAATTTATGTTAACAACTAAATAAAACTTTAGAATAAAGTGGCTTCAATTTTTCAAGGCTGAATTTATTTATATCAACTGCATCTGAATTAAAATCTTCACATCGTTCTTCAATTTCCATTATTTTATCTGCCATTTTAATGGCTTCATTGTTTGAATCAGACAAATCTGAAAGGTATTGATATTGCTCATTAAAAATTTCCGTATAAGCAAGACGTTTGGGTACAACAGGAATACAGCCAGCAGCAACAGCTTCTAATACAGCAAGGCCTTGAAAGTCGTGTAATGAGGTTGATAAAACATAATCGGATGATTCTAAAACCATTTTGTAGTCGCTAGCTAATTCTATATAACCATAATTTAATAAAATATCCGGGAAATCATTTTTAATCATGATTAATGCATCAGGAATAACTCTAAACTGTTGTCCTATAAGATTTAACTTGAATTTAAATTTTCTTTTCACTAGTTCAGCAATAAGATTATAAAGTTGTTGTGGTCCTTTATCGTATTCCCAACGATGATTCCATAGCAAAACAGGCTCCATGTTTTTCTTCTTTATTTTTTCCACTATGTCATTATTTCCTTCTTCATTAAACTTAATCGGTACAGGAATAACCTCACACTTCATTGATATAAGCTTAATAGTATTTTCAGGAATCTCATCTGGCATTTTTGTTAAGAAAGCATCTAAGCCGGCAATAAAAGATTGATAATTATAATTTGAGTTAAAAATAACTTTCTCTGCGCACAAAGCGTTATACAAGCTGACCATTTTAGGCTCAGTATGATTATTCTTTGCGCTAACGGGATATTCAAATTGGTTTTCGTGGAAATAAACAAGCCAAGGTATTGTAGCCAAATTGGGAACAAGCCCTCGCAGGGTTGCGCAATCAACCATCGATGTAGCTAAAACCAAATCATATTTTTTTTCGAGTGTGCTTCGTTGGCCTATGCCCCAACTCAAAGCATTGCCACGAATTCGCCAGTTAAAAAATCGGCCAGGCAAGCTTAATAAGGTCCATTCACATTCTGGAAACATAGCCATTATGTTGTCGCACCAAGTCTGATGACTCTGTGCGCTATAGGCTGAGAGGAGAAGTATTTTCAAACTAGAACAAGGTTATCTCGATGAATGATTTCATCTTCATTTATATAGCCAAGAATTTCACTTATTTTATTACTTGGCTGTCCGACCAAGCGGCGAATTTCATCAGCATTGTAATTCACTAAGCCACGGGCAATTTGTTTCCCATCTAAGGATATACAGGCAACAACTTCGCCTCGATTAAAATCACCATCAACACTTTTAATTCCAACAGCGAGTAAGCTACTGCCAGAGGCATTCAATACTTTTTCAGCGCCATCATCAATCACAAGCGTACCGCGCATTTGTAAATGCCCTGCAAGCCATTGCTTATGTGCTGTATCTGGTTTTTTATCGGTAAACAAAAGACTACCAATATCTTCAGCCGCATAAATTCTCATTAAATTATTAAGGTTGCGACCACTGGCGATAACCGTATTAGTACCCGAACGTGCCGCTAAACGTGCAGCACGTAACTTTGTTAGCATTCCTCCACTACCAAATTTACCGCCGGTTGATTCAGCCATTGAATCAAGCAATGTATCATTAGCACCGGCTTGTTGAATGATTTTTGCATCTGAATGTGAGCGTGGATTTTTATCAAACAGACCTTCTTGATCCGTTAAAATAATGAGATGATCGGCCTCTATTAAGTTTGCAACCAGTGCTGCTAACGTATCATTGTCACCAAACCGAATTTCATCTGTAACAACGGTATCATTCTCATTAATAACAGGAATAACATTTAAATCAAGTAAGCTACGAATAGTACTTCTAGCATTTAGGTAACGTTGTCGATTAGATAAATCATCATGCGTTAATAAAACTTGTGCGGTATGAAAACCAAATTGACTGAATTCAGATTCATAGGCTTGAACCAAGCCCATTTGGCCAACTGCTGCTGCAGCTTGTAGTTCGTGCACTGCTTTTGGCCGTTCAGTAATACCCAAACGGCTCATGCCTTCGGCAACCGCACCTGATGAAACTAAGACAATTTCTAAACCTTGTTTTTTCAGGTTAACGATTTGTTCAACCCAAACTTTTATATTCTCTTTATTTAAACCCGCACCATCGTCTGTTAAAAGAGCGCTACCAATTTTAACCACCCAACGATGGGATGATTTCAATTGTTCACGATACTGGGCTTGGACGTTATTCATTATATTTATTATAGTTTCCTATTTATTCTTTATCCCAATGACTATCTTCACTTAATTTCGGTATTGGTTTCTTTTCTTCAACTTGTTTTATATCAGTATCATCATCTTCAGCTAAATTTATGGCTAACTGCTCTTCTACATGCGCCATAATATCAAAACATAAAGCCTTCGTGCCTTGTTTTTTAATCGCCGAAATCTGATATACCGGCCCCTTCCAATTTAAACGCTCAACAATGTCATCACAATAGGCTTGTTGCTCATCTTCAGGTATTAAGTCAATTTTATTTAAAACTAACCAACGCGTGTAGTTACTTAAATCTTGTCCATATTTATCTAATTCATTTTCGATAACTCTTACACTATCAACAGGATCAACTTCATGGTCAAAAGGAACGGTATCAACAACATGCAATAACAAACGTGTACGCGATATATGCTTTAAAAATGTGAGACCTAAACCCGCCCCTTCAGCTGCACCTTCAATAATTCCAGGAATATCGGCTACGACAAAACTACGATGTTCTTCAACACTCACAACACCAAGGTTTGGAAATAGTGTTGTAAATGGATAATCCGCTACTTTAGGTTTTGCACTTGAGACTGAACGAATAAATGTAGATTTACCAGCATTGGGTAACCCTAACAAACCGACATCGGCTAATACTTTTAATTCTAAACGAATAGGACGTTCTTCACCGACAGACCCTGATGTAAATTGGCGAGGTGCTCGGTTGGTACTACTTTTAAAATGCACATTACCAATGCCATGCTCACCACCACGGGCAACAATAACTTCTTGGCCATCTTCAACAACATCACCAATAAGCTCATTAGTATTGTCATCATAAATTTGAGTGCCGAGTGGTACTTTGATAACTTGATCTTCACCACCTCGACCCGTCATTTGACGACGTGCGCCACCTCTACCATTTTCAGCTTTATAGTGCATAACAAAACGGAAATCCGCGAGGGTATTCGAATTCACATCACCCACCATAATGACCTGACCGCCATTACCACCATCACCACCATCAGGCCCACCAAATTCAATAAATTTCTCACGACGAAACGTAGCGGCACCTTTGCCGCCTTTGCCAGCTTGAACTTTTATAATGGCTTCATCTACAAATTTCATCGTGTGTACCTATTTGCGCAACATCATCTTAGTATGTTGCTAATTTTCTTTCTGTATATAACAAAAAACCCCGTCATCGACGAGGTTCTTTAGAAAAAACATAAAGGAATTTCCTAAGCCGCAGCAATAATGCTCACTTGCTTACGCTTATTAGCGCCTTTAATTTCAAAACGAACCACGCCGTCTGCCTTAGCGAATAACGTATCATCTCCACCGCGACCAACATTCACGCCAGGGTGAACTTTAGTTCCACGTTGACGAATAATAATGCTACCTGCTGATACAGTCTCGCCGCCATAACATTTAACACCTAAGCGTTTCGCATTGGAATCGCGACCATTATTAGTACTACCACCAGCTTTCTTATGAGCCATATTATTACTCCTTAACTAGGCTTTAGCTTGCGCTAATGCCTGTAATTTCGATTTCAGTATAATGTTGACGATGACCCTGCGTTTTACGCGAGTGCTTACGTCGACGGAATTTGATGATTCGGATTTTATCACCGCGACCATGGCTTTTAACTTTAACCGAAACTTTGCCACCAGAAACATAAGGAGCACCAATTTTGATATCATCGCCATTAGCAACCATCAAAACTTTATCGATATCTAAGCTTCCGCCTTCGTCAACATCAAGTTTTTCAACTTTTAAATATTGGCCTTGGGCAACTCGATATTGCTTACCGCCAGTTTCAATTACCGCGTACATTGAATCTTCTCCAGTAAAGCCTCGCCAGATATGAAAATAAGTCGACAAAGCTGTGTTAAATTGAGCCGGCAATTGTATCGGTTCAGCTACTCTTGGTCAAAGTATTTAACCCCTTATTTGGTAGTTTTTTAGGCTTTTTTAGCACAAACTGGCAATTACCACCCAACTAGCAGACAAGCCCCTATATAAAAGGAAACTTGACAGCTAGCGGCCCGCCCCCTAGCATTCACAGGCTTTGCACACCATAGCCATAAACAAAAGATAATTGAATGAATATTGAAAAAATCTATGATCTAATTGCTGATGACATGAAACAGGTAAATGTGACTATTTTAGAGCGTTTACAATCTGAAATCGTGCTCATTAATCAAGTAGGAACCCATATCATAAACAGCGGTGGTAAGCGCTTACGCCCTGTTATACACCTGCTCTGTGCGCGTGCTATCGGTTATTCTGGCTCACAACATACTGATATTGCGGCAATTATTGAATTTATTCATACTGCGACGTTACTCCATGATGACGTCGTGGATGCTTCTGAACTACGCCGTGGCCAAGAAACAGCAAATAGCCTGTGGGGAAATGAAGCCAGCGTATTAGTAGGCGATTTTCTCTATTCTCGCGCCTTTCAAATGATGGTGGAAGTAGGCGATATGCAAATTATGTCTATTTTAGCCAATGCCACCAATACCATTGCTGAAGGCGAAGTACAGCAATTACTCAACGTGCATGACCCCGATACCACTGAACAACGGTATTTGGATGTTATCCACAATAAAACGGCTAAATTATTTGAATCAGCTTCCGAACTCGCTGCTGTGCTCAATAACGAAGATTCTGAGGCAACAACGGCCATGGCAAAATACGGCATGCATCTTGGTACCGCTTTTCAACTCATTGATGATGTACTCGATTACAGCGCATCAAGTGAAGAAATGGGCAAAAATATTGGTGATGACCTCGCCGAGGGTAAACCAACCTTACCGCTAATCTATACCATCCAAAATGGCACAAAAGAACAAGCTGATATCGTACGAAAAGCTATTGAAGAAAATGGATTGGAACATATTGATGCCGTAACTAAAGCTATCCATGCCACTGGCGCAATTGAATACACGGCTAATTGTGCTAAAAAGGAATCGCAACTTGCAATTGATGCTTTAAATTTTGTTAAAGACTCTGAATATAAAACAGCTTTGATAGCATTAGCCGAATTTGCTGTTAATCGTAAATTCTAGAGTAATAAAATCCATTCTCATAAATTCAAATACCATATGAGCTAAATAGCTATCCTTGCGTCATTCCCGCGGAGGCGGGAATCCAGTCCTGTAAATAGATTTTTTTATATTTGGCTTGGCTGGTTCTATAATATTTATTTCAAACAGTAAATAAACTTACGAAATGCAGCTATTTCTATAGTGCTGGATTCCCGCCTCCGCGGGAATGACGACTTACGAAATTATAAGCGTCGTTTAATAATATCGGCAACTCGAAAAGCATTTGCATAAATTGTCCAGGTATACGGCACACTTCCACCTGTTGGCATAAAGCTACCGTCACTCACATATAAATTTTCTACATCGTGTGCCTGGCAATCGGCATTTAAAACAGATGTTTTAGGATCATCACCAAATCGGCAACCCCCTGCAACTAAATTGGCGGGCGGTGAACCACTCACACTACTGCTGATATTTTTCGCCTTCATTTGCGTTAAAACGGTTTCTGCTTTTTTCGTTAAGTAATTCGCCACGACTAAATCATGATCGTGATAACCCACACGTACCTTCGCAACGGCAGAACCCCATTTATCTTTTACAGATCCATCTAGCGAAACAAAACAATCGTCCGTCGGTAACCAATCATTAAAAACTTCAAAACGAAAACTTTGTTTTTCAGTGAATTCCGACTTTATTTTTGTCTTTAATGTTTCACCCCAGATAAGTTTACCATTATCATCCCACTTGGCAGAATCTGCTCGTGTAGTCGGATTAGGATGACTTAATAAATAATCGATAGTCCCACCTTTTAATGGATTATTGAATTTTTTATCCTTAATCACATACCAATCTTGTAGGCCACGATTAATAAACGGTCCACGTATTTTAAATGCATCAGCTTGTTGTGATGGCATGTCTTTATAGTGAAACTCACCGGTACCTGAACCTCCCGCAGAAAATAATAAATTTTTACCAACTTGGTTATTATTATTAGCTAGTCCATTGGGATGTTTTGAACCCGTTGATGCAAGTAATAGCCGGGAGGTTTCAATTGCGTGGCAAGCCACAACAAAGATCTTTGCAGAAACTCTTTGCGTCTTATTTTGACTATCAAAATATTTCGCGTGTGTTATTTTTCCTTTTGCATTTGTCTCTAACTCATAGACCTTAGCATGTGCAATTATTTCACACTTTCCAGTGGTGACTGCTTCATCTAATAATGCAGCACGGCCACTACCCTTTGCACCTGTTGCACAACCATAACTACCACAATATCCAGAATATTCACAACCGCGACGTTTCCCAACAGCAAAAGGTAAAACTGCGCGAGGCGTTTGCAAACTCTGGTATTTAAGTTCTTGGCATGCCGTATCAAAAAAATTGGAAATAGGATGTTCTGCTGTAGGAGGATAAGGGAAGTCTATCATTGATCGAGGTTCTGAAAAACCATGCTTAATAGCATGTCCTGAGACACCAACTATTTTCTCAACCTTGGAATAATAGGGTTCTAAATCATCATATTGAATAGGCCAGTCCACAATATTCGCGCCTTTTATCGCACCAAACTCGGAACGTAATTTAAAATCAATAGGTTTGAGCCGATAAAAATAACCGCTCATAAAATTAGATGAACCGCCAACAACATTTCCATTCCAGAAATCCCAGCCAGATTCAAAAGTTGACTCACTCGCCCATTTATAATTTCCGTTACTGTCCTTACCGCTATAGTCTTCAATTACATGCATCTCGTCTTTTAATTGAGGAGTATAAACACTGCGACGACAACAACTAAGTTCATCTTTATAAAAATCTTTTTCTGTTAACCAAGGGCCTTTTTCTAATACAACAACTGAAAAACCTGCTTTTGCTAGCGTGTATGCAACCGGGCTAGCGCCTGCCCCACTACCAACAATACAAACATCGTAGTCTTTCATTAAGCTAATCCCTTACCTTTTAACATCCAATATTTTTTATCTTCAGGTGGTCGAGGAAAACCCGGTTGATGCTCTAGCCATTTCCAACCCATACTATTTGTATTGCCACCATATACAGGATCAGCTAACAATGCTTCAAAAATATAACGTAATAACATGGACAACCAATTCTCACCTGATTCACTTGCACTGATCTTCTTTAAAACTTTCTCGCGCATTGAATAATCTAACTTTTTGAAAGGACGATTTGCCATTGAGTTTGCGACCCCATCTAACCATTCGACACCTTTAATAATAAACTTACTTTCATCACTATCTGCATCGGGTGTACTAAGCATAGTTTGCAAGTATTGAATGGCATTAATATCTTTTGCTCCCGGAGAAAATTCTGATCCCTTAATATTAATATCACCTATTCTGGGAAAAAGATGTTCTTGCACTTCAGAAAGGCTTATCCAAGGTTGTTTTAGAGTATTAAACACTTTTGAATTATCTTGTATTTTGGCTACTACTGCAGAAGACAAAGTAAGTGACCCCATTAGCCCAATACTTTGACCTAAAAATAAACGTCTTGATGATATTTTTTTTTGTTTTTCAATAATAGATTTCGGTAACTCAGCATCCCATTGAGATAGTAGAGCTTTAATCGTTGCTTTTGACTGTTCAGATTTCTTATTCAAATTTTTCATTTTGTAACCGTAGCCAATGGTTTTAATCGCCACTTCCCTAAAAATCGTATAAATTGCTGTTTAGAATATTTCTTATTAACGAGAAATTCAGCAGTATCTTGAGAGTGAATGACATGTCCATCACTTTCAGCCACATACATATGCGGATAACCTAATGTTTTAGGGAATGCTGATAAAAATTTCTCATTCAAATTTACATCACTGACATTTACCTTTAATACCACAAAGGTACTATGTAATGCATTTTCTATTTGAGGGTCACTTTTTATAAACGCATCTAAGATATGACACCACTTGCACCAATCACCGCCGACTTCAATTAATATTCTACGCTGAGTTTTAGTTGCTAATTCAATAGCAGCTTTACCATCGATAAAGGGATCTCGTTCAGGATCATATTCAGTACTATATACTGGGTAACTTCCAGCATAGGCTGAGCTTAAAAATATAAAAGTGAATAATGTTAATAATTTCATCATTGTATTTAGACAATTAAAATATCAATTAATTCTAATTTTTATCTTTCGAATACGTTATAGTAAACTTAATCTAACTATAAACTAAAATTTACACTATTGAGATAAAATAATGAATATTGGAACGCCTCTTTCAACAACCGCGACTAAAGTTATGCTACTGGGTTGCGGTGAACTCGGAAAAGAAGTGATTATTGCTCTGCAACGGCTTGGCGTAGAAGTAATAGGCGTTGACCGCTATGAAAATGCTCCCGGTCATCAAGTCGCTCACCGAGCTTATGTTATTGATATGACGGATGCAGTGGAACTTAAAAAACTGGTTAAAAAAGAAAAGCCTGATTTTATTATCCCTGAAATTGAAGCCATCGCAACCGATATGCTCGCTGAAATAGAAGCAGAAAAATTTGCCACCGTTATTCCAACCGCTAGAGCAACTCAATTAACAATGAACCGTGAAGGTATTCGATGCCTAGCCGCGGAAGAATTAGGTCTAGCCACATCTAAATATGCTTTCGCCGAATCATATGATGAACTTAAAACGGCAATAGAAGCTGGCATTGGTTTTCCCTGCATTGTTAAACCTGTTATGTCGTCATCGGGTAAAGGTCAATCGACCATCAATAATAAAGCTGATATTCAAGTAGCGTGGGATTATGCGCTAAGTGGCGCACGCGTTATGACTACACGTATTATCGTCGAACAAATGATTGATTTCGATTATGAAATTACATTGTTAACGGTAAGATCAATTGATGCTACTGGTAATACCGTTACTTCGTATTGCGAACCCATAGGCCACATTCAACATCAAGGCGATTATGTTGAAAGCTGGCAGCCTCAAAAAATGAATGATTCAACTTTAGAAAAAGCAAAATATATCGCAAAAACCGTTACAGATAATTTAGGTGGTCGCGGACTATTTGGTGTGGAATTATTTATCAAAGGTGATGAGGTTTATTTTAGTGAAGTCAGCCCACGTCCACATGATACGGGTATGGTGACGATGATTACACAAAGTCAAAATGAGTTTGAATTACATGCACGTGCCATTTTAGGCCTTCCTGTTTCGACCATCTTACGTTCGCCAGGAGCAAGTGCCGTTATTTATGGTGGCATGGATAAAAAAGGGATTCAGTTTGAAAATATTGAGAAAGCATTAAATATTCCACAAACAGACTTGCGCTTGTTTGGAAAGCCGGAAGCCTTTACTCGACGTCGAATGGGAGTTACCTTAAGTTACGCTGACTCAACCGATACTGCTCGAGAAAATGCTAAAAAATCTGCTGCACTTGTTACAACAAAATAATTTATTACTTTTTATATCTAAGGAAAGATTCCTAAGGTACAAGCTTAGTGTATGAGTCTCGATCCATATCAATTATTTCAACCGTGATCACGGAAGCCTGTATTCTTTGTGTTTTCAAACAGGCAAGAATCGCTTCACCGAGTCGTTTTTTATTCGCCTCATCCCGGCCTGACTTTATTCTCGCTTGAATGTGGATATAAGGATCGCTACCGCCTGCATTGGTATATTCTCTAAACGGATAAGCACGCGTTTTAATATGGCTTTCGTCAAATAAACCACTATCAGCGATAGCGTTATGTATTACTTGCAAAGCACTGCCTACTTCATTGTTCTGGAATAGCTGTTCCGAGTATTCAAAAATAATATGAGGCATGAATCAACCTGTTTCGTTTAAAAATGTAAAGTAAGATTAGTAAATTTTATTTATTAACAACTTTTTGGAGGGAGTTAAATTTTTCGATACTTTCAGTTACTCGCCGCACTAAGCCAAGAGCTGCTTGTTGCTCAGCAATTGACATAGCTTGTTGATATAAACCTATTGCTTGATCAGGGTCGGAAACCTTTAACATTTCAGCTTTTAAACGCAATAATTCAGCATGCCAAAACACTTCACCCGTTTCTTCAACTGCATGCAAAGCATTTTCAATAATGTTAAGACCTTCGTTTAAATCATCTCTTTGTAAACAAATACCCGCATCAATCGCCATTTGTAATGTTTGACCTAAACGTGCTCCGGGCTCTTTATAAGCATGAAAGCCATTTTTTATAAGGCTATGCCCTTCTTCAATATCAGTAATATTATTAGACTGAGCTATGCCCCAACCTAAAAGTAATTTTCCTTTATGTATCCAGAAAAATTCATGCTCAATTGAAATATCAATTTCTTCTTGTGCATAAGATTTTGTTTTCTCAGCATTGCCTTGCATATAACCTAACCAAGATGCAAAGTTAAGTGCATAAGCCAAACTGAAAGGATGTTCGAGCTCTCTGGCTAATTCAATAGCCTGTTTAGTGTATTTATCCGCTTGCTTATTATCACCCAGTATCCACGAATTTAATCCTGCAAAAGATAAATTCGTTACACTTGCATCTTGACCACTTTTATATGTAAAAGAGCGATCACGAAATCCTGTATCAAGTTGCAGTACTTTATCAATATGTGTTTTAGCAAGCTGTGGCTGCCCCATAAAATAATTTATTAAACCAAGAGCTTGATGAGATTCGATTTGCATAGACTCATCTTGTAAATTATCTGCAAGCTCTAACATTTGAGTTGCCGCATCCAGCGCTTCTAGAAATTCTGAACGAACAACAGAGAAAGCATAAAAGCCCCAAAGCACCGGGAATAAATCTGCTCCGGCGCCAACCGTTTGGCATAACTCAAAAGCACGTCGATAGGCATTTTCAACTTCAGGCGCAGCATAACCTTTCGTTGCAGTTAATACAGGGCCTAATGTCATTTGTAAATAAAGTTCACGGCGTCGATTTCTTTCTGTATCAGTAACATGCTGAAGCAAATTCAAACCTTGCTTGGCATGTTCAATCGCTTCAACACTCGCTGATTGAGCAAGTGCAAATGAGCCAGCCTTAATCCACCAATCTATTGCAACTTCGTAATTAGCCGCGGCAGTAAAATGTTGAGCAATTTTTTCTGGCCGCGTTTCTGCAACATTCGGATATTCATCAATTAATACAGAAGCAATCCGTTGATGTAATTTTCGATTATGAGATTTTAATAATGAAGCCGCCGCAGCATCTTGAATAAGTGCATGTTTAAAAATAAAATCAGCATTAGGTGGTAAACCTCTACGATAAAGTAACTCAGCATCCACTAACTCGTCTAACGCAGCGTCAATTTCATCTTGTCCTTTTCCTATGACTGATCGTAGTAATTTATAGCTAAATTCACGACCAATGGCAGCACCGATTTGAGCAACTTCTTTTGCTGCGCCAAAACTATCAAGCCGTGCCGTTAATGAATCTTGTAGCGTCGTTGGTATTGCACTTGTCGGTAGTTCACCATCTAAAACAAACTTATTACCAACAAAACGTAGCAAGTTAGATTCAAGCAACATTTTTGTAAGCTCTTCAATAAATAACGGGATGCCATCCGTTTTATTAACAATATGTTCTACAATTTCAGGAGGCAACGCTTTACCTTTGGTTAAAGATAAAATCATCGACTCAATATCAGTATGATCCAAATTATCGACATATAATAACTTAAGCGAATCAGATTCTTCCCACGGAATGGAAAAAGTTGGCCTGCAAGTAAAAATTGCAAATATTTTATGCTCAGGGATATGCTGAATAAGATAATTCAAAAATTCAAGTGTCGACGGATCAACCCAATGTAAATCTTCAACTATAAGCAACATAGGAACTTGTTCAGATGAATCAATTAACAATTTCGTTACTAATTCAATAATACGACCCTTACGTTTTTGAGGAGAAATAACTATTTCACGATCTCGAGCACTTAAGGGCAGTCCCAGGAATGTGGCAAATAATGGAAAACCTTCTTCAACATCAATTTTTTCTCGTTCAAGAAAACTACGCAGTTTATTTCGTTTATCGTCAATAGATAAATTTGCAGATAACCCAATGATACGTTTCAATACATCAATAATTGGACTAAACGTACTACTTTCACCATAGGCATGACAACGTGCAACAACCAGTTGATAGTCATCACTATTAATTTGATCTCGACAGGCTTTTAATAAACGTGATTTACCAATACCGGCATCACCACTTACAACCGAAATACAACCATTACCCTGTATCGCTTCATTCCAATGGCTAATTAAAATTTTAACTTCGTGTTCTCTACCAATAATTTTAGAGGTCGTTCTACCACTTGCATCAATAATATTATTTTTATTATCGATACTTTCAATAACTTGGTATGAAGTAATAGCTTTGGCTAAACCTTTAATCTCTAACTTGCCTAACGATTTAAAATTAAAGTCATCTTTAATTAATTCGTAGGTCGCATCACTGATTAAAATTTGATCTGAATCTGCAAGTGACTGCAAACGAGCTGCTACATTAGGAGTTTTACCTAATGCTAAATGTTCTTTTTTCACACCTGAACCTAATTCACTGGTAACCACTAAACCCGTATTAATTCCGATGCGAACAGCTAAAGAATAGTTTTCTGGTAAAGTAAATGCACGATTAAGTGCTTTAATAGCATCAATCATTTCAAGGGCACTAATGGCTGCTCGTCGAGCATCATCTTCATGTGCATGAGGAAAACCAAAATATATTAATAAGCCATCACCTAAAAACTGTGCAATGTGGCCATCATAACGATGTACTATTTCGCCACAAGCTTTCTGATAATGGTGGATAACTTCACGGAGGTCTTCAGGATCCAGGTGATCCGATAGCTGTGTTGAATCAACTAAATCACAGAACATAACGGTTAATTGTCTACGTTCGGCGGTATTTCCATCAAGCGTTTCGATTGATGTAACTGCTGGAGTTGGGATTTTATCCGAAGAAATATTACGCGCATCAAACTTTGCGCCGCATTCTCCGCAGAATTTAAAACTATCGGGACATTCAAATCCACATGAAGGACATGTCACTTTCATTTCGCAACCAATATTTATGATTTACGGCGAACTACATATAATAATATTGACTATACGTCAGCACTTATTAATACGCGCAGGTACAACTTACTCTACCTTTATATTAATTTGAGTATACGTTATATGAAAATTGTGGTCATTAAGTAAACATGGAAAATCTTACAAAGATTTTAATTAGAATATTCTAATTATCTAACCTTCTTGCATTTGTAAGTAATCTTCATAAGTACCATCAAAATTAACTAAACCTTTGGCAGTCATTTCAATAATACGTGTTGCTAAAGAAGATACAAACTCTCGATCATGGCTGACAAAAATAAGTGTGCCAGGATAATTTTCAAGCGCCGTATTTAACGACTCAATTGATTCCATATCTAGGTGATTGGTGGGCTCATCCATAAGCATAATATTCGGTTTGAGCATCATTAATTTGCCAAACAACATTCGACCTTGCTCACCACCTGAAATCACTTTAACTGACTTATCTATATCCGTTTGAGAAAACAGCATACGCCCTAAAACACCGCGAACAGATTGTTCATCATCACCGTCTTGTTTCCACTGACTCATCCAGTCAAACAAATTCATATCATCTTCAAAATCATGTGTATGATCCTGAGCAAAATAACCCAGTACATGGTTTTCGGATAACTTAACAAGTCCACTATCAGGTTCCAGATCATTGGCAAGGGTACGTAAAAGCGTTGTCTTACCAATACCATTTGGGCCGATAATTGCGATTCGTTCACCCACTTCAACAAGCATATTCAAATCACTAAAAAGAGGCTTTTCATCAAAGCCTTTAGCAAGATTTTTAACTTCGATTGCCAAACGGTATAGCTTTTTATCCTGCTCAAATCGAATAAAAGGATTCACGCGACTTGAAGGCTTAATATCATCGAGTTTGATTTTTTCGAGTTGTTTCGCTCGTGAAGTCGCTTGTTTCGCTTTAGAAGCATTCGCAGAAAAACGGCTTACGAATGATTGCAGTTCAGCAATTTGTACTTTCTTTTTAGCGTTATCCGCTTGTTGGCGATCGCGTACTGCTGTCGATGCAGTCATATACTCGTCATAGTTTCCAGGGTAAATACGTACTTCACCAAAATCTAAATCGGCCATGTGGGTACAAACACTGTTTAAAAAATGTCGATCATGCGAAATAATAATCATCGTACTATTTCGTTCATTGATAATACCTTCCAACCAACGAATAGTATTAATATCCAGGTTATTGGTTGGCTCGTCGAGTAATAAAATCTCAGGGTCAGAAAATAATGCCTGTGCCAGTAAGACTCGTAACTTCCAGCCCGGAGCAACTTCACTCATCGGCCCGCTGTGTTGCTCAAGGGGGATATCTAAACCAAATAGTAATTCTCCCGCACGTGCTTCTGCGGTATAGCCATCCAGTTCCGCAAACTCAACTTCAAGCTCAGCAACTTTCATACCTTCGGCTTCACTCATTTCAGCTAAAGAATAAATACGATCACGTTCTTCTTTTATTTTCCATAACTCTTCATGGCCCATAATAACCGTATCAACAACAGAGTATTCTTCAAACGCAAACTGATCCTGACCGAGCTTACCAAGGCGCTCATTTGCATCGATAGAAAAAGTACCCGATGTGGCATCTAAAGTTCCACCAAGAATCTTCATAAAGGTTGATTTACCGCAACCGTTAGCACCGATTAAACCATAACGATTACCACCGCCAAATTTTACGGAAACGTTTTCAAATAAGGGTTTATCACTGAACTGAATAGTTAAATTTGCTGTTGAAATCAAAATACTTTACCGCTTGAATTGACGAAGGGAGACGAGGACTCGAAATAAGGGCGCGATTATACCAGATATAGATAGGTTTTATAAAGAAATCACTCTAGAAAAAGCGATACATTCACTCTATTTTAAGGATTGGCACTAAAAATAATTGGAGAACTCGCTGATTCCCAGTTTGGAAATTTAGTCATCACAGAGATAAAGTTGTCTGAAGCGATTAAGCTTTGTAGCCAACGCTGTAATCTGGTGTACGGAGATTGCTCAAACCAGTCTTTGTCTACCGAGGCGAATTGGCGCACAAAAGGGAAAATCGCGATATCGGCAAAGGATATTTGCTCAGAATATAAGTAGGTTGAAACATTTAAGTGTTGCTCTAATAAATCCAAAAATGCTTCACCTAGTTCTCGGTAATGTTGTTCAGAGAACTCAGGAAAGCGCTCTGCATATTTATAATGATCAAGATGCTGCTTAAAATTCGTATCATTCTCAACGATTAATGAATCCATATCACTAATTGTCTCAGCGCTATACGCGCTTAACCACCCTTGTGGGTCATTGATAGAGAGTGCCCAACGCATAATATCAATACTCTCATCTATAACCGCATTTGCTGTCACTAATACTGGCACTGTGCCCTTGCTTGATGCAGCAAGCATTTCGATAGGTTTATTGGCAAGATGTACTTCACGTAACTCAACATCGATTTTACTAGTATAAAGTGCCATGCGAGCACGCATGGCATACGGACAACGCCTGAATGAATATAAGATAGGATGAGAAGACATCATTACGACTACGCCATCAACATAAAACCACTGGTTATTTTCTTTTACAAAGCGACTCACTTCATGTATTTGCTGTTTTTGCCCTTGTACAGTATATGATGCGATAAATTCAACCGTGCCCTCTTTATCGAGTAAATTTCCAGCACTTGTGGCAATCACTTCCAGACTATTCCATGTGAATTTATCATCTTCTAACTTTAATTCTGCCGGTCGAGTCGATATGTGCCAGGATTTAAGTAAATAATTTTCATCGGACAAAAAATACGCAGTAAAACGAGAACGCATTAAAGCTTCCGCACTGGTTGGCAGCTCACCTCGCTTTATATACTGACCACAACATTGAATATATTTACAAGTCGAGCCACAAGCACATTTAGATGGATTCGATAAAGCTTTAGAAACAGGCATTATTCACCATCAGATTCAAGAACTATTTGGCATTTTAACATCGATTAAAGACTAAAAATAACGTGTATTTCTGTTATTATAGCGCTTTCACGATTAACATTTTGGACTGATATAATGAAATTCTTTTTTAAATACTTCTTTAAGACCATTCGTATTATCCTTGGCCCTATTGTTTTATTTGTAAATTTTGTAACAATGCCTAAAGGTGTACAACGTCCAGAAGAGCAACAAAAACGTATTGATTCAGAAGCAAAAAATCTTACCTTATACCAATTTAAAACGTGTCCTTTTTGCATAAAAGTTAAACGCATGATGAGTCGTTTATCACTTAATGTAGAAACCGTTGATGCTCAGCATGATGACGAAGTGCGCAACGAACTTTTAATGCAAGGCGGCAAAGTATCAGTTCCGTGCTTAAAGATTATCGACAAACAAGGTGAAGCAACCTGGATGTATGAATCTTCAGATATTAATCAATATTTAGAGCAGCGTTTTGCTTCGTAACATTATTATTGAATTAAAATAAAGTATTTAAAAATCGAGAATCAAACCCCTTTCCCGGAAAAATCACCTTTAGCTGAAGGTTCTTCGCTTCTATCTGATCCACAACAATTGCTTAAACTGGCATCTTATAAAATGCCATTTGGAAAATATAATGGCTCACTCTTAATCGACTTACCTGAGCCTTATGTTGTGTGGTTTGCTAACAAAGGTTTCCCGAAAGGAGAGCTTGGTATTATGTTAAGTATTCTTTATGAAATAAAAGTGAATGGTTTGGAATATTTATTTAGGCCACTACGCAAAAAATAGGCTCCATAAATAAAATGCCGGGGTTATTTTTATTAAAGAGCCTGATTTAATCTAAGCCCTTGATTTAATCTAAGCCCTTGATTTTATCTAAGCTCTGGACAAATATTTTCCCGTAGTCGTATTCACTTTAATAATCTCTTCATTTTCCAAATATTCAGGTACTTGAACTTCTATACCCGTTGATAAAGTTGCAGGTTTTGTTCGGCTTGTGGCTGAAGCACTCTTAATAGCTGGAGCTGTATCGATAACTTGTAAATCAACGGTTTGCGGTAACTCTATTCCTAATATCTCACCATCAACTAATAATGCCGTGATACCTTCTAATCCTTCTGTTATGTAACCTATATGATCTTCAATATCACAGGCATCTAAACCGTATTGGCTATAATCATCCATATTCATAAAAATATACGATTCTCCATCCATATAAGAATATTGAACGGGTGCGCGAGTGCAATCGATATCCTTTAAAATATCATCACCTTTAAACGATTCATCTAATTTTTGCCCTGTCTTTAAATTAGTAAACCGAATTTTATAAAGGGTAGCGGCACCACGAGCAGAAGGACTCTTCGCTTCAACCTTTTTAACAGCATGAGGAATATTATTAATATCTACAATTAAGCCACGCTTTAATTCACTTGCCTTCGGCATTATATTCTACCTTTTTTATAACAATTATTTAAAACCTGTTGGGAATTTATTCTTGGGATCTGATTCAGAAGTAGGCTTTGCATTAGTAATATCAACCACCGTTGAATCATACGTTTTATTCGATGTTGTCTTAGAACTTACTTCGATAGGGGAAGATGCAGGAATTGATGCCTGAATAGACGCTTGGGGAATCAATGTTTCAGGATAAGCCGACATATTTAACTCTTTAAGCACTTTTCCTAACATAATAATTTCACCCGAATAACGACGAATACCGTCACTACTGAATTCAAAACTATACTCACGACGAAATTGCACAGTACCACGTGGGTTACGTCGTAAGCGGGTTTTCGTTATTTCTACCGTTGCATCCAAAAAGGTGACACCTAATTCTTTACAGCGATCTTTTCCGTGCTTAACCGCAATCTCCTTAGCAAAGATCGTATCAATCCAATAGAAGATAAGAGCAACCAATATAAATAGGATAATGAATTCAGATAGGGACATATCAACATTATACGCGTTTATACAGATAAGCTGAATACCATCAAGGCAGGTTATCTCTAATTGAAGTACAATAAGCCAATGTTTAATACTGATGTAATTATTGTAGGTGCGAGCGCAGCAGGCTTAATGTGCGCTATTGAGGCAGCAAAACGCGGCAGGCAGGTTACTATTCTTGACCATGCTAATCGAGCCGGTAAAAAAATACTAATGTCAGGTGGAGGACGTTGTAACTTTACTAATCTCGATATCGATTCAAATAATTATATTTCAAATAACCCTCATTTCTGTAAATCGGCTTTAAGTCGATATACTCAATGGCATTTTATTGAATATGTTCAAAGAAATAATATTGCCTACCATGAACGTGAGCATGGCCAATTATTTTGCGATAACAGTTCAAAAGACATACTTAATATGTTGCTAGCCGATGCTGAAAAACACAATGTTACCATTCAGCTTAATACTATTATTGAGAAAATAAGTATTAACGATAGTACTTATAGAATTACAACAACTAAAGAAAAATTCACATGTGAATCACTTGTCATTGCATCGGGTGGATTATCCATTCCTAAAATGGGCGCAACGCCGTTCGGATACAAAATTGCAGAACAGTTTAATATAAATATTCTAGCCACCTCAGCAGGACTGGTACCCTTTACTTTACAACCCGAAGACAAACAACGTCTCGAAAGCTTATCGGGCATTGCGATCAATAGCATAGTAAAAACAGGCAAAATCAAGTTTAAAGAAAATATTTTATTTACGCATCGAGGTTTAAGTGGCCCAGCGATTTTACAAATTTCCTCGTATTGGAAACCGGGCGATCAAATCACTATCAACCTATTACCTGACGTTAGTCTCTCTGAAATAATTACAAGCTCGATTAGAAGTCATCCTGAGCAAATATTAAAAACACTATTAACTCAGATTTTACCAAAACGCCTTATTAACATTTTTTTTGATGCTGCTCTATTAGAAACTAAAATTAAATCTCTTACCAAAACACAGATTGAATCGGCAGTTAATACTTTACATAACTGGTCAATAAAACCAAATGGTACCGAAGGATATCGAACAGCAATATTCCGAACACATATAATTGTCAAAATCATTAAAATAATCCTATTTATGCTACTTATTTCAGTAGCTTATAGGATATTAAGGTATCATAAAAATGATAGCATATGTTTTGACAACAATATGAGGGTTACACCATGGAAATTAGGAAGAAATCTGACGGTAGTATAAATTTAACTTACATCAAAAATAATGGTAAAGCCGGTGAAACAACACTAGGTTCATTAGATTTACTAGAGAACTCCGAAGTTCTTTTTCAATACATGATCAGCTATTGCAAAGGAAAGCGTCCAGCAACTATTGCTTCTTGGGTACATCTATTTGTTTCATCCCTATCTCCAGTCATATGTTCTTCTAACATGACCTCCCTACCAAGGTATTCAAAGGATTGGAGAATATTTTTAAAAAATATTTACGGTGTAATGCTTACAGGGTCGCATACTAAAGCAAAAATTAAGACTCGAGTAAAAACATGGAACACTGGTATAAAACCATTCTTTGAGTTCATGCAGTATCATGATGTTATACCGATAGATGTGGTTATTGCTAAAATGAGAAAAGTTGGTCAACACTCAGAAAACAGCAGCTTTAAAATCAGATTAATTGGTGAAAAGGTTCCAAAACTTGTCTCCACGAAAGAATATAACAATCTGCTTATACCAATAAGCTTAAGTCGAACAGACAGTGACTATTTGGATGAGGTTTATTTCGATCTTGAAAAGAAAAGGTCAAAGATTTTTAATTGCCTTACCTCATATTGGCACACAATTAAAAATTACTATGAGTATGGCAAAGAGACTATAGCATCAGCTAATAACACGATTCTTCTTGAAAGGTTGAAATCTGGAGATTTCTATACTTACTCATTTCCAAAAAATTTAAAAACTAATAAAAAAATGCCTCCTATAAGGAGGCATATTGCAAAACCAGATTGCCATGAAGGATTTTCTAATTACTTATTCTTTCTAAATCACCATTCAAATATGTATGGAAGTAAGATTATATTAAAACCATGCTTCCCAAAGGAAACATTAAAGAAAATACTGAGTAATAGTAACTTCAATCCCTTCCCTGAATCAGAAATTGAAAAAACTGATCTGATATCAACCAAGGATAAAATAAATTGGTGTATGGGTAATTTGAGTAATAGAGATATTAGTTACATTATGGCTTTACTGATAATGCTTAACCCAAAATTCACAATGACATCATTGCTATATGCAAAATTCACTGATAAAGATGGTAAAAAATTATTAATTACAGATGAACTAGGAGTTTCTTTTTCCATTGACAAAGAGAGGGCGAAATCAAATAAATCTGAAAATCTTGATGAAGTGTCGATTGAAGTACTAACTACTATTTTAGATATGTATTCAACTAAACGGAAAGAAATTCATGATAAAAATTTAAAAAACCAACTTTTCATAACACCAAATAACTCAAACACTGAGTACGTAATACCCAATATGCAAACCGTTTGCAAATGGATAACTGGAGTTAAAGATGGAGACGATGATTCAACCTGCCTACATAACTACTTCCCTTCATTAATCAACTACGGGTTAACAAGTCAAACAATATCACATACCAAAATAAGAACAACTGAAGGAGTACTTGAATGGTTTAGAACTGGGTCGATTAAGATGACATCTAGAAAGTTAGGGAACTCATCAAAGGTAGTACTAGAACATTACATACCAAAATCACTAGTTGCCGCTTGGAGTACTCGACAAGTTAGACGATTTCAGAATTTACTAATTATTGCGGCTACAATAAACGAAGATTACTTATTAGAAGCTGTTGACTTTAACTCTTTATCAGAAGTTCACAGCTTTATACTAGACATGATATCTAACAATAATTCATCGAAAAATCCATTGATAACCTTGTTGAAAAAAGAATCAAAACGTTTAGTAAATGGCAATAGCGTCATGCCATCAGGTGACCTAGTAGCATCAATATCTCCTGAATCTCTTACATCCTTATATACATACAGAAATGTAGCTATAAAGAATAACATTAGCATTAACACCCTTAAAGTACCTGATAAAATAACAAAAATATCTCCACTTGCTATTATAACTTTGTCATCACACCTTTCGCATACAGCATTAAATCACACTAACGTCGAAATACGTAATGCTCATAGTAAAGCAGTGGAGCTAGCTAAAAAATATACAGATAAAGTTAATTGGGGGAATTTCCTCATAACTAAGGATAGTATGGTATGAAAGAATTAACATTTAAGATAAGCGCTAAAGAAAGCACAGGCTACATTGCTGAAATCAAGAACTACTTTTCGGCTTATGATAGAGGCACAAATATTTACACAGGTAATTATACAGCTGACTGGTTATTAAGTGATGTATTTTCTGATGAATGGATAATAAAGACTGAAACAACTGTACAAAACCAGGATGGGACATATCGAAATACCCTAAGTAGAAAATGGAATCGTATACTACCTGATGGTAGCAGGCTGACTGATAATAATAATAAGAAATTTAAAGAATTTTTACAGAAAATTTGTTTTATTGGAATTGAATCCCCAATATGCAAGGGAGATTCAGCTATATCAACAATTGCTGGTAAAGGTAATGTTGTGAATCGAATAATATCATGGGTATACCTTAATAAAGAAATAATTAAACCTAACACTCATTTCCTGAAAAATATCACACAAAAAAAGTTAGAAAATATGATTATATCCGTATGCAATGGAGGTCTTTCGGGATTGTTGTGTACCGGACAGAAAATCATTCGTACGTATAACAAATACTCCAAAAACAAAATCACTTCGAGTGACATATTCCAATTAAAAGACGACGAGTGCCAGTATTTTATCGAATATCTTGAAAGAAATGGTGCTTATAAATTAAATTCACTTGGGTTAAATGTAGTAGATAGAAAAGCGGCAAGTAAACTATTCAATATCACTCAAGAAGAATTATTATCTACAAAGATGAAATGCTTCCTTAGACAGTTTGAACCAGATATTATTAAATACAATGATAATGTTCTTATGCCAATTAATTGGTATACAGAATTTCCGTCTCATCTAACACCATTAATAAAAGATATTCCACATAAAAAACAAAGTATAGGCGATATAAATCAATATATAACGTGCTTTGAAAGTTGGATAAGATTATCTCAAATATTTCCAAACCAATTACCTAATGCAAATACGATTCGCTTTAATAAATTAAGAAAGATTGGAACCGAAAATTCATCAGATTTAAATTTAACACCATGGATACCACTTTCTATTTCACTCGAATTATTAAATAAATCGATAGGATTAATCCTTAAATTTGGACAACCGATAACTGACTATTATGAAAAATGTACACTTCATTTTTATAAAAATAAGATCACGAGCAAAAATGACAGTAATATACGAAACCAATATACATTAAAGAATATTCCTCCTATATTGAAAGAATTAAATATTTCAGGATACGGGATAAATCACCCCCAGAACGATGATAGTAATGTTTCACGATTTGATAGAATGCGAAAAAATCCAGACCTAACTCAGCTTATGTATATTTTGCATGGCGCATGCATTTTAATTATTGCAGGATTAAAACCAATGCGTATTAATGAGCTTTCCAAGCTTAAATACGATTGTTTATATTTCAAAAAAAATGATGGTTATTGGATAGAACATGAAATTGAGAAAGGAGGAATACAAAATATATTGCCATTAGATACCAAACCTATTCCATCCATATCATCTAAAGCTATTTATCTTATAAAGCGATTCAATGATATAACTCAATCTGTAACAAAAACAAATAATAATATACTTTCTAAGTATTTGTTTTATGGATTGCCATTAAGAGCCTGTTTTTCAATGAAAGCAAACGTTTTAGATAGTGATGCAATTAAAAGACGTATTGAAAAATTCACTGACTTTATCAATATTCCAACAGACAAGTATGGAAGAAGGTGGTATGCGAATATTCATGAATTAAGAAAATCATTTTTACTAACATTTTTTTGGACATATAAACATTCTTCCTTGGACTCTTGCCGCTGGCTTGCAGGTCACAGCGACCCTGAACATGTTCTCAATTACATACAGGCTAATATGCCAGGTGAGGAAATGGCTGATATTGAATCAGAGTACGCTTATAACCAGCTTAGATTGTTTAATGCCGATTACAGTCTAACTGAAATGGAAAACATATCTACACTCAATCAGGATGTGTGTGACCACTTTGGCGTATCTAAAACAACTGAAATACCCGAAAAAGAATTAAATGATTGGTTAGTACTCGCACTACAAAAAGGTAAATATATAATTGAAGCAATTAATATAGAATCTACTGATGATATATTTAATGCGCGTATAGCAATAATAGTTAAGGATATATGCATATGAAAGTAACAAAAAAGGAATCCATTATAAATCTTTCCCAAGAAATGAAAAAGCATCTAAAAGCAGATAATAATTCTCACGCATGGCTCATCGCTAACTGCAAAAGCCAATCATGTTTAGCTAGTTCAGAAAGTAGACCGCTGCGCATAACATCTATGGCATTAAATACATTCAAATTATATTGCAATCAATATGTTGATGGTGGCTTTAAGACTATAAATGAATTAAGAATACAAATACTAAATAAATCCCACAAGAAGAAGAAAAACACATTACCCTCTCATGCAGTAAAAAGTAAATTACTAGAAGATGAATTAGAAAAGGCAGTCCGAGCTAGGGCAATTCTTATTCAAGCATATAATGATTTAAATGAGATAACTCTTAATGCGCTATCAAATAATTCTGCATACAAAGATGATTATGAAATGCATCAAAAGTTATATTCCACGTACTTTAGTGTTAAGTTGATTGTTAATAATGACTAAACAACTTTATAAATTTACTCCGGACATTACTGTACCTCAAGCCACTAATTTTAATACATCAACGAGTAACATTGACTCTGGACTCAAACAACTAGAAGGCTATTTTTCTATAAATTGGCCAGATGGCTCACCATGCATGTTAACTGAAATGTTTTTATTATATCGAAGCAGTGAAGTTAAAATAAGTAAAAATGACGGAGGTACAGTTGGCAGTAATGCTGGTCATATCTCTCATTTAATCAGATATTGCTACGATAATAAAAAAGATTTTTGGGAGCTTACTACGTCTGATATAGAATCACTCATTTGCATTCTTCTTGTCGAGAAGAATGAATTAGGTAATGCATCAAGAAATAACGACACAATTAAGACTATAATTTCCACATGCATACTATTTTTAAAGTGGATACAAAACAACATTAGCACTAATATCAATCTAGTAGGTTTAAACGTACCAGGAAAAAGATATCAAATTAAATTAATCACTAAAAGTTTTACTGGAATTAATGGGAAAAAATATCTAGCGGACGTATTCAATGACAATCTTCCTGAAGCAATAACAAAACCTATTTCACCGATATCAACAAATATCATCAAAGAACTATGGGATACATTAGCAAATTTAAAGCCTAATGCAAAAGTTAGTAATCAGGCAAAATCTTGGTTTAATAAAAGTCAGCAAAATGATCAAATTGAATACATGAACAAAAGAAGAGAATTACAGTTATCTCTTTTAGAAGCTACAGGTTTAAGACCTCAAGAGCTTACATTAATCTCAGCCAGTAAAAACATACAATATTTAGCTGACTCTAAAATATTATTACCTACACTTAAAAGACGATCTGGATCTCGTGAGTCTGAACGTCTAATCCCTATTGATTTAGCTATTGCGATGAAAATTGAAGTTTTCATACATGTTCATCGAAAAAAGCTACAAGAACGATTATATAAATCTGGGATTATAAAAAATAGAAATGATGTTGACGATAATATATACCTAAATCCGTTAACAGGAAAAGCAGTTAAGCCAGACGCATGTTACCAAGAATTCTCTAGACTGGCTAAAAAAGCCGGTATAGAACAAAAGGTTTGTCAAAGTATGTTTCGCCATCGATTTGTTACAAACTTAGTCAAACTGCAACTCTGTTCATTTATGGATAATAATCCTCTTAAAAATCGCCACCTTATAACTGACGATGATTATCGCACTATCCTGACTAAAGTTACAAAATTTACCGGGCACAAAAGCCCTAACTCATTATACCACTATATCGACTTAGCATGGGATGAACTCGGCGCATTTTCTTATGCATATGATATAAAGTATTTACATGATAAACTTCAATCTATCTTTTATTCATTGAACACCTTAAAATCGGACATACTTTGTAAAAATCCAAAAGAAAGTAATAATACACTTAATAAAATAAGTATGAAGATTGACGAGATAGCCTCAATGGCGCAAATCAAGAAATAACTAGGTATTTATGAATATAGCAATCATTGGAGGTGGTGCAGCCGGTTTTTTTGCAGCAATAACAGCAAAAAATAACCACCCAGAAGCAAGTGTGATTATCTTTGAAAAATCCAAAAACGTACTATCTAAAGTTAAAGTTTCTGGTGGTGGCAGATGCAATGTCACTAACGGGTGTAAGACAATAAGTGAATTATCTAATGCTTACCCTAGAGGTAAAAATTCATTAAAGAAAGCTTTTCATATATTTAGCAACAAAGATGCTATGGACTGGTTTGAATCTAAAAATGTTCCATTAGTAGTGCAAGATGATAACTGTGTCTTTCCTTCCTCACAAGATTCCCAAAGTATAATTGATTGTTTTTTAACACAGACAAAATCATTAAAAATAGAGATAAGAACTAAGCTCGGAGTTAACAAAATTAAAACTGATAATTCAAAATTAGAGCTATCCTTTACTGACATAGAAACTCAACCTAAAATATTTGACAAGGTAATCGTAACTACAGGAGGTTCTACTAAACGAAAGGGTCTATACTGGCTTGAAGAATTAGGTCATAAAATCGAACCCCCTGTTCCATCACTATTCACATTTAACATGCCATCTGAATCAGTAACCAATCTTATGGGGATCGCCGTTGAAAAAGCATTCGTATCTATACAAGGAACAAAACTTAAATCTGACGGCCCCCTACTTATTACACACTGGGGAATGAGTGGCCCAGCGATATTAAAACTATCTGCATTCGGAGCACGTCTATTAAGTGAAATGAAATACGAATTTAATATTCAAGTGAATTGGATAGAAAAGCAGAATAATGAAGCTGTTATGGAAGACTTAAAACAAATTGCAATTAAACATCCGAATAAAATATTATCAAACTTTCGACCATATTGTCTACCAGATAGATTATGGTGCTACTTATTAGAAAAATGTGATATCCCACTTAATAAAAAATGGAGTGAAATTGGAAAGAAAGACTTGAATAAACTCATTGGAAATCTAACTAATGATATTTATTCAGTCAACGGAAAAACAACATTTAAAGAAGAATTTGTAACTTGCGGAGGCATTAGTTTAGAAAGTATCGATTTTAATACAATGCAAAGCAAGGTTATCAAAAACTTATATTTTGCTGGTGAAATAATGGACATTGATGGAATTACTGGTGGGTATAATTTCCAAGCAGCATGGACAACTGCATTTATAGCTGGGAAGTTAGCGAATTAGTGAACATCCTCTCGACTGAAAATATATTCGAGTCTATCTACTTCAATAGCGAGAGCGTATGAGAAAAAAATGAATTCTTTCCAGTCCACACTATTTACCGATTGTAATGCCGTCCACTAATACCCTCATCAGAATCCAATAAGAGAATAGGTGCCAGAGAGCAATTAACTCTAATATTAGAAACAATTTCTCTCTGGAGTTCCCCCAGTTATTAAGACTTGACCATGTTAGATTTTTATTATGCGCGTAACTTCGTCCCCTCTTGAAGGATTTTCACTTTCTCAACGACTTCCTTAAAAATCATGTATTCCGTACCGTAAACGGTGTCCCAGTCGATGCCTTTGTCGTGAAACTCTGGATCATGTCCGATTTCCATATATGTACGATAATTGCTTAACTTGAACAGAGCTTTATCGACACTGTCCAGAAGGGGCGCGTAACTATTTACGTTCAGATTCTTTAGTTTGCTAGGAAGGTCATGAGCAAGTTCGTTTCGATGTTTGCGAAGTCCTTGAATCGCTAATACGTCATCTGAGTCAATTGCCTTCATAAAATCTCGAAGGTACAGTAAGCATGCCTCAAATTCATTCTTGTGACGCGATAACACATCCAACTTATAAGAGTTGAATGGTCCCGAACTGAATGTTGTATCCTGGTAAAAAAGCTTGATGGGATTGACTATCAAGCTCTTTACTAACTCGAATGCAAGCAATACAAAACCAGCATAAGCCAGTGACCTAGTCAGGTCGTCCTCGGAAAGATCGAGTACGGCATCGCTCATTCACAAACCTCATCTTGTGACGCACAACAGTTGTATTAACTAGTGCTCGTGTCTCGTTATATTTTTAGGAATAACAAATTTCGGTTATTTCTTAATAAACTCTAATAGTTTAGCTTCTGTGGCTTTCATGATTTTACACCAATTTTAATTTGGTAGAATTTAAAGGGAACTACCCCAGTAACTTAACCCGCTGGCTTAGTTTTTATTTTCTTACCAGACCTTAAGGATTTTCCGATATCTCTAAAATCAAACATGTTCATTTCAAATGAAGATATCGATACCTGGTTATTACCGTGTACATGAGTAATCAATTTATCATACCTTTCCATATAGGGTGCTTTTGCAACTGAACCACCGAATTCACCAGTATTAACTAGCACTACATATTGGTACATGTGGTAATACAATGAATCAACCATTGAATCGAAAGTGCTGACATCAAGATTAAGTGATGGAATTAAATATGCATCTGATTTATCTTTTAAATCAGCCGATATTTTAATATCAGTCGCGTCATAACAAATTGAACCAGTTAATCTAAAGCCTTTTTCATTGGGATATGCAGGATGAATTAATTCAATAAACAATTGATACGGACGCCAAGGTTTTACTTTGCCCTTCTCATCTTTTGTCATATGTTGTTTGCCTTGCAAGCGGGTAATAAACTGACGACCATTAACTTGTTTTTTTGGAATAATCCACTTAGCTACATTATTAGGGCCATTTACACCAGGTAAATTCATAAAGCTTAAACCAGTTAAGATCATAGCTCCCGTTTTATCTGCCAATCGTTTTAAAATATCTATATCAGCATTATGTATTGCAAGTTCAGGCCAAATAATCAGATCAACATTCGCTGTTTTATATTTTTTATCATCAATGCTGTTATGACTATATAATTTGTGCAACAAAAGTTCAGCAACAGCTGCAACGTGTCGGCGATGTCTAGCGCGATATTTTGGTGAATCTAGCTTTAAACCATATTTTGTAAGGTCCTCTTTATGGGGTAAAAGTGACTGCACCATCATAACCTTAAGATCTCTTTTGTTTTTTGGCCAATCTAAATTAACACGTTCCATATACCCTGGAATTCTAGACATTCTGCAATACAATAACTTTTGATACTCAATACGTGAATCAATTAACTTTTTTAGCGATTTTTCATTCCAATCATTCGGCCAATCATACCCCCCAGCTTGTAAGTTAGTACCTGGCCATTGTAATAAGTGAAATAACAAACAAGACAGCCAGTCAGACATTGGTGCTGTCTCACCATTTATCGCTTCTGGTGTATGCATCATGCCAAGTTGGCGCTTCATAAAACTGGTTTTTAAGCCAGTATAGTTAGAAGAATCAGATAACATTAAATTACTACTAGACCAATCTATAGCACCTAATAAGCAACTACGTAAAAAAGCACCAAGCTGATAAAGTGACCAATGATGTTTGGAAACCCATGTAGGTATTGGAAATATGGGGGCGTCAATATACTCTGGTATAAATGTTACCTTAGCCTCTAATGATTGTATTTCGCCCCAATTTTCACAAGATACTTTACAATTTGAAATATCAAACATCTTATCTAAATGAATGTCATTTTTGTTTAGCACTATATCTTTAGTGATATTTTCTTTATATTCGAGTATGGCCTTTAGCAATGCTAGAGCAGCATTCTCATGAGCAAATGGATTATCAGACCTCTTTATAACTCCTAAGAGCGAAACAGGTGCTTTAAAACGATCTAAACTTCCAGCTATTACTTGTTGTTCAACACCAGTTATTTCAATCAATTTCTTGAATTGTGTATACCATATCAAATCATTGCTTTTAGCATATAAAACTAATTCGGAAAAAAACCCCAGTGATTCTGCAGCTGTCCTTTTACAAAAATCACTCGCGTCCTGCATGTTCAAATTTTTATTTTTAGAAAAATTACTAACCGCTTTTTCTAACAAACAATTCACAGCCCTTACAACAGACGACTTATCTTTTGATAATTTATACGCTAATATTGAATTGACTATAAAATCAGAAGTTAACATATCTGACTTTATACTCCGGTAGCCTTTCATCATCTTAGTTATGACATTAAAGCTGATATTTTTAGTATCTTTATCTAACGGCGAATCATTCAAAACCAAGCAAAAAAAACTAGCTTGTTCTAAAACATTCTTATTCTCATTATGTTCACCCTCAATAATTTTGATTGCTGAATTTTGCAACTTTTCAAAAAAACCATTGATATTAGCATGTACTGGAAAATGCCTTAATTCTTTGACATATATTACTGTAGCTGCATGACGGAAAATCTCACAAATACAATATTCAGCAATTTTTTGTTGTTTTGGAATTTTTCGACTTAGCACTATCTCTAATTGTTGCAAAACTGGATTCAAAATTTTCTTATCAGGAAAAAGTTCAAAACCTTTTTTTAGAAGCAACACAAGAGATGGATCTTTACTCCAACAGGCAATAAATTTTCTTGCCATGCGTTCCTGCAAATAATCCCAAGAGCCTGCTATTGAATTTCCACTCTCATCAACTTCTTGCGCAACTAAACTGCGTTTTTGTTTGAGCAACGCATGAATCTTATTAGCAGAAAATCTTAGCAGTGTGTCACCACGAACATCATTAGTAGAGCTTTCTAAAATAGCTAGTGGATTTGTATTAACTTTATCTGCATCATTATCACGCAAGCTATCAGCTAACCCGATCAAACCATCTAAATGACCTAACTGTTCATCAACTTCAGTAATCGACAAAGGCCCGCTGACTTTGCTTTGTATCTCATTTAATTTATTTGAAATACCACTGGTTTTTGTACGAAATAATTCTATGCTAGTTTTATCAGCATTAAAATTAAGTCCTAAATATAATAGCTTTTCTTCACAGAGAGTATTTAATAATTTTCCTACTTGTTCTACTAAACATCCCTTTTTAACTACTAAAATTAATCGCATATCATCAACATAACGACAATAATCTACTAACCTGACTCCCTCTCCGATGGTGCCACCTATCTTCTCACTTAACCATTTATCAAAATCTAGTAAATAAATGTTTGCAAAAAAACCGCCGGCTACTAAGCCCTGTGGTATACCTAAAGGAATTGAATGCTTATTATCAGAACAAACTTCATTATAAATAGCTGGACTACTATCATCCCAAGCCCATGTTTCAAAACTATGTAGTAATCTTTCGAGAATCGGATCATTTTTTAAGTCAATTAATTCTTTGATTTTTTCTAATAATACCGAACGCTTAACTCTATCGTAGAACTTTTCTATATCTAAATTTACTTCATATACCTGCTCATCTTTAACTTTCAGCTGCATAGCTTCGCGCCCAAAGTGAATGGGTCTAGCTAAAAATTTTTGGTAGTCTGAAAAATACTTGCTATATGTATTATTATTACCCCATGCGAAATCTGCCTCATCATCATTAAATTGACAAAAGAGGCGATTGCCGTAGTTAACTATATTCTTATTGTGTAACTCATCAAATTCAACTGAAGTATTACCTTGTAACATCTCTATTTTATTAGCCATACACATCATCAGGGCTGTAATTAAACTTTGATCACGTATCGAAACATGAGCCAACGGCCTTAATGATTTTAATTTCTCTAATTTTTTTGGAACCCATGCATGAGTGAATTGCATATCATTAAAAATTGTATCGAAATCCAAAGTACCTAACATCTTTTTAGAAACATTAACTTTTTCAAATTCCCAAGAATCTGATTTAGGTGCAGGCACAAGACGAAGTGGATTAAATGAAAAATCATCAGTCACCAACTCAGTAATCCATTGTTCTAATTGGGCATCAAGATCGATTGCAGACTTATCTAATTCAAAAACATCTGCATACCAATTAGTAGAGCGAATATATTGATGAGCCTTTTTCCAAGCTTGGGCTAAAACTACTTTATCAGTTAAATATTCTTTAGTTGGCTTTAACTCACGATATTTTTTATCTAACAAGCTCATTTAAATTCCATAATTAAGGGATTTCTCAGTCATGGCATCGGCCAAGTGTAATTGAGTGATTTGCGCGATGTTGATTCGATTTTTCAGAGTGTCGCAGTGTGCCATGAGTTCATCGACTTTATCTACTATAAGTTGTTGTTCAAAAATTGGGCATAGAGGTATTGGTGCTGCCTTCAATTTATCTTGTGATATATTCATTTGGCTTTCAGCCATACCAGACTTTGCTTTCTCCAGATATTCTGCTGTTGCACCTGCATTCAAACATAAAGAAATATATCTTTCACACATACCCATTTCAACTAGATGGAATCTTATGATTTTATCTGAAAGCATTAATTTTGGACGTGTACTCTGCACCAAACAGGATACACCAACTCTATTTTTCGGGCCGGCTCTAGTTATTAAAATATCGCCAACCCGAACTTCATATTGAGGTCTAGGCTCTTTGTTTGTTGGCAATACTTTATTTTCAAACTCTCGATACTCCATGGATTGAACAGCTGTAGTTTTTAGCACACCCCACGTATTATTATCAGGCGAAGCTGTTGGATGACACGCAGGGCTCCAGCCTGCATCCATTACGGTAATCAATGAATGCAAATTTGCCCATTCCCAGTTCTTCGGCAATTCAAATGGCTTTTCATCCTCCACAATCGGTGGCAGTGTTTTTTGTTTTTTAATCTTTCCTTCTTTTATCAGCTTGGCTTTCTCTAAGGCGATTTTTTTCAATAATTCAGATGCGGGTTCATCATTGGGGGTTTGTGGGACGAGTTTACCCATGATGGCGAGTTGCAGGATGGTTTGTTTGAGTTTGTCGATGCTCCACTCGGTGGTGAATAGGGTATCGAAGTGTTCGGTGATTCTTGCCCAAGTTTGATTAAAGCCATCACAATCACTGGTATTTGTTAGTGCTTCAAGCATGGTTTGCACTAGCGTTTGGTGGGCACTGATGCTGGTTTCAGTTTGTTGCTCTAACTGATCGCAGAGAGCCATGAGTTCATCGACTTTGGCGACTATGCGGTATTGTTCTATTAGAGGAGGTAATGGTAATCTCAAGCTCCTTACCTGCGACAGGTTAACTCTCTGCCTAGTCACCCCTTTTGCAAGACCTGCGAATTGATATGCTACAATTGGAGAGTTCAAGCAATATATCAAGTACTGTTTATTATGTAACTCTGGATCAACTCGTACTCTAATTATATCCGCAACAATTATTCCGTAATTAAGCTCATCAGGTATAATACAAGCCTTACCAGTAGGCTCGCCAAGTTTATTAAGAACAATATCTCCAGCCTCAAAATTATGTCTATTTAATTCAGAAGCTTTTTTTGATGTTAAAAACTTAATCCCACTATTCTTAAAATAATTCCGTCCAATATTTTGAATACGGATTATTGGAACACCTTCGTCAACATATTCTGTAGCTTTTAATTTGGAACCAAATGGTCCATCTACAATATCATTAGAACTATCAACTATAAGATCATTCAGTATCGGAAAACTCCAGCCTTGTATCTTGGAAACCAATACATCTGGCATGTCACTATCGAGTGAAATTTTTGCTTTCTTAATTTTCTTATTTTTAATTAGCTTTATTTTTTCATTTGAAATACTTTTTAACAATGCAGAAGCAGGCTCGTCGCTAGCGTCTTGAGGCACCAACAAACCACGCACCGCTAATTCTAAAATCAACTCACGTAATTTTTTAATACCATATAAATCTAATTTTTTGCTAACACCACGGCCTGCCGCCGATTTAGCTTTAAGCGCAGACGACCAAATATCCAAATTATCTGTAATGAGTTGCTCTACTGTTGCCATTACTTATTCGCACCCGTTAGAGCATCTGACAAAATATTTTTTAACTGACCGCGTAATTTTTGAATTTCTACTTGTTGCTTGGCGTAGTCCACTAATAGTTCTTCTGGATCGTGACTGATTACTTCATCCACATGTGGGTTTTTAATATCTAAATTGTAATTCCTTGCAATGATGTCATCAATGCTCGCCTTCCAAGCCAGTTCATTCTCTTCACGTTTTTTGCGTTTGCTTTTTGCGTTTATTGATTTACCTTCTCCCCACCACTCTGCACAGTTATCAAAATCTTCTAACTTCATAGGTTTAGTTTTATTAAAGGCTTTAATACCTTCAGGTAATGGTACTTCGTAATACCAAACTTCTTTGGTGGGTGTGCCTTTTTCAAAAAACAGGATGTTGGTTTTTATGTTGGTGTAAGGTGCGAATACTGATTTAGGTAACCTTACGATAGTGTGTAGATTACATTCATCTAACAATAGTTTTTTAATTTTTGTTTTAACACCTTCTCCGAACAAGGTGCCATCTGGTAAAACAACTGCGGCTCGGCCTTTATCTTTTAAGACTTCGATAATTAATTGCAAAAAAAGATCGGCTGTTTCTTTTGTTCTATATTCTGTGGGGAAGTTTTTCTCTATGCCATCTTCTTCTGTGCCACCGAAGGGTGGATTGGTGATGATAACACCAACTTGCTCATCATCATCCCAGCTTGAGAGTGGTTTATTCAAGGTGTTGTCATGACGAATTTGCACTGGCATTTCTATGCCATGTAATAACATATTTGTGGTACATAACAAATGCGGTAGTTGTTTTTTCTCTACACCATGAATTTGTGATTGTAATGTTTGGTGATCGCTTGCGCTTTTAACGTAGTTACTCTTTATATGATCGAATGCGCAAGACAAAAATCCACCTGTTCCACAAGCAGGGTCAAAGATTGACTCGCCTAACTTTGGATTAATCATTTGCACTATAAAACGGGTTAGTGCGCGAGGTGTATAAAACTCACCTGCATTACCGGCACTTTGTAAGTCTTTTAGAATTTGTTCGTACAAGTCACCAAACAAATGTCGTTCTTCTGATTTTGTAAAGTCGATTTCATTGAGTTTATTTATAACCTGCCGCAACAGGGTGCCATTTTTCATGTAATTGAACGCATCGCTAAAGGCTTCTTTAGCAACAAAGCCTCGTGGATTCGACCTAATTGGTGCAGCTAAATTTTTAAGCTTTGGAAATAACTCTTCATTTACAAAATCAAGCAGCTCATCACCGGTTATACCTTCATTGTCCGCAGCCCAACTTCGCCATAGGTATTTTTTTGGGATAGGGGTTTTATAATTATCTTGTTCGAACTCTAAATTCTCTTCTTGCGCATCGTATATTTTTAAAAATAATAGCCAGGACAATTGGCCTAAACGTTGTGCATCGCCGTCTACGCCAGCGTCTTTACGCATAATGTCTTGAATTGATTTTACTACACCTGATATGGACATATTTTCTCTTTAATAATTAATAACACTAATGCGCAATTTTATGCGCTTTCTTGTTCGGTTGAATATAATGCGGTTTCCATTTCGGATATCGCTTGTTCGTAATTTGTTTTATTGCCAAATGCTTCTTTCACTATTTCCATAGGTGTGCCTAGTTCATCTAAAGGTTTTACTTTTAGAACATTGATGGACTCTATTTCGTTAACACCACCATCAGCATATTTATCGAGCAGTGTACTCAATACAGTTTGGGCTGTTTCTGAATACTTTGTGAAGTAATTGCGTTTTTTAACATTGTTCGCACGTTCTTTACGTGTGAGTGGTGGTTGGTCAAATACTACATGGCAGATAAGGTCAAACGGGTCCATGTCTTTGCCGACTTCTTCTTCTAATGCTTGCCAAATTACTCCTTCACTAGCTAACTCATCGATGATGATTTGCTTACGCTCGCTATCTTGCCATTTACGGGTAAAGTCATCGAGTGAGGTGAAACATTTCTTAACAGTGTTGCGGGTATAGTCTTTAAATGATTCGGTGACTAACTTGCCATCTGAACCATAGTATTGAACACGTTCTGCCATTTTTCTGACTGTTACACCTGATACGCGATATTTTACGTAGTCGCTTTCATTTCCCTCGTTGTCCCAGCTGTCTTCAAGGTTGCCGTAGTTGGCCGTATCATTTGCATTAAAGTCATCATTTTCATCATCTAGACTACTTTCATTTTCTGCGTCTTCATTGTTGACGTTATCAAGTTCAATATCGAAATCGATATTATCAATATCAATTATTTCGCCTGATCTAGTATCCATAACTTGAACTGGGGGACCATCGAATTCTTCATCTGCAAATAGCTCAGTAGCCTTTTTAAAATCTAGAATGGTGAACCAGAGTTTATTGTAGCGATCGTCTATTCGCGTGCCACGGCCAATAATTTGTTTGAACTTGGTCATTGATTTAATATTTTGATCTAGCACGACTAACTTACAGGTTTTAGCATCCACCCCTGTCGACATAAGTTCTGACGTTGTGGCAATAACAGGATACGCTTTTTTCGGGTTAATGAAGTTGTCCAGTTGAGCTTTGCCTATTGCATCATCACCGGTGATTTTCATTACGTATTTTTCGTTCTTTTTAACCTGATCTGGATTGTGATTAATGAGTGCACGGCGCATGCGGTCGGCGTGGTCAATGTCGTTACAAAAAACAATGGTCTTGGCCATTGGGTCAGTACGCTGGAGGTAAGCACTGATAGTTTTTGCAACTAAATCGGTGCGTTCATCAATCACCATGGTGCGGTCAAAATCTTTTAGATTGTAGATTTGGTCTTTAATAACTTCGCCATTGTTATCCACTTGGCCTTTGGTGGGTCGCCAGCCTTGTAAGTCGACATCTATATCAACACGCACGACTTTATAGGGTGCTAAGAAACCATCTTCGATGCCTTCTTTTAGTGAATAGGTATAAACAGACTCTCCAAAATAATCGATATTGGATACGTCTTCAGTTTCTTTCGGTGTGGCAGTCATGCCAATTTGTGTCGCTGAGCTGAAGTATTCGAGAATCTCGCGCCAAGCGCTATCTTCTGCTGCACTGCCACGATGGCACTCGTCGATAACAATTAAATCGAAGAAATCAGGCTTTACTTGTTTGTAGGCTTTTTGTTCTTCTTCTGGGCCAGTTAAAGCTTGATACAATGCCAGATGAATTTCATAAGAGGGATCTACGGTACGACCAGTGATTTTTGTCATGGCCTGACCAAAGGGTTGGAAGTCATTATTACGTGATTGGTCTACCAACACATTACGATCGGCTAAAAATAAAACACGTTTTTTCTGTTTTGATTTCCATAAACGCCAGATAATTTGAAATGCGGTATAGGTTTTACCTGTACCCGTCGCCATGACTAATAACACACGGTTTTGGCCGCGCATAACGGCTTCTATGGTTTTATCGATAGCTAGTGATTGATAATAACGAGGCGACTTTCCTGAACCATCATCATGGTAAGGCTGTGTAATTATTGGTAACTGTGCTTCGCTATAACCTTTCCAAACACAAAATTTTTGCCATAGTTGCTCTGGCGTAGGGAATTCATTTAACTGGATTTCAGTTTCGATGGGAGAACCTGTTCTACTGGTTTTATCATGAAAGACAAAACCATCGCCATTTGAAGCAAAGATAAAGGGCACATCTAATAAGCGAGCATAATCGAGCCCTTGCTGCATGCCTTTACCAATTTCGTGTTTATTAGCTTTCGCCTCAATAACTGCTAATGCTCTACTAGAAGCGTGGTAAAGCACGACATCGGCAGATTTTACTGTTTTGCGCACACCCAACTGGCCACGCACAATAACTTTACCATCACGCAGTTTTACTTCCTGGCGAATTTGCAGCATTGAATCCCAACCAGATTGCTCTATAGCGGGAAGTATAAACTTCGTAATAATGTCCGTTTCGGTAAGTTTTTTCTTATCCATAGCTTTATTGTTCGACCCTAAACGGAATAGAAAAGGAAATTATCTAGCAGTGTGTTATCGAATAAACACATGTTTTTAGTGCTTTACCCGAAATAATTTTATTCTTATTTTTCAATCATTTAACTACTATTCTACGATTTAGGCAAGTCAAATATACATATTAGGGGAAATATATTTAAACATATTTTACGAAATGACACACTTTGCAAATAAAGCAAAGCATCCTGTAAGTTTGCTATATCTCTTTACTTCTAAGTTATTGATATTTATACCGAGAGTAATTCGGAAAATGATATTCTATCGAGCTGTTTAATTAAGCTATGTGAAGGCGTTATTTTTTCTTTTGCTTACGGACGTGCCATTTTTTAATAACTTCAGCTAGTTTATCATCTTCACAATAAAAATAGGCCGTAGGCAACTTTAATACCTTAGCAATTCGCTTAATTGTTCCAAAATCAGGTACATGCTTATCAGCTTCATACTGATTCATGCGAGCACTAGCACTGAATTGGTCAATACCCGCTTTAATCCCAAGCGACTTCTGAGAGAAATCGGCCAAAATGCGTGCTTCTCTCAACCGCTTGCTTACAGGTGATTTCTTCTTAGCCAAACCCAGCTCCATATACTGATTCAGACTAAGATATTCTTAGTTTTTTGCTTGCCTAGATACTAAGGAATCCTTAGTATTAGATTGCAACCCAAGATTACGTAAGGAAATGGTTATGTTTCAAACTCACAAAAGCGCCGAAATCCCCATCCCTATAGAATTGAGTAATAATGAATTTAGGGTATGGAGTTATGTTCAATACAAGTTAAACATGTATTGGTTACAAGTTGCTTACATTTATATTGATGAACATGGAGATGAACAAAGTAATACGATATTTGTAACTGAGTTAGAACATTTACTACAACTAAATAATGAGAGTGATATAACGCTTTATGATATCTATTTAATATCGCCTAACCATCTTCACGGCGGAAAAGGTTGGAAAATGGAAACGCTTAAAGAAATACATATTGGATACGAGCCAGATGCTGAATATGAACAAGAAGCACATATTTTTGTTTTAGATAATAAAAATCGTTATGTACATTCTTACATGGATTCAACTGAAGATGAATTAACCAAAAAGAAAGTTATATTTGAAACTATAAATCATTCAGCTTCATGACTAAACCAAAAGAATCTCATAACTACAACACTCGGGTAGGTAGCAAAAACAATAGGCTCCATGTAGCACAATCCCTTGCCTCGATCCGACTAGCTGGCTTGCGCCCTCGAAAGAGAGCTATTTCTCTTGCTACACTTTTTGCAGATGGGAAAGTGACCGTTAATGAAGTCCTTGAAATATTAAAGTCTTGGCATAATCGTTAATGATTGACTTAGGTGTAAGACATGACAGATAAAACGACTGAACAATTAACCGCTGAGATATTAACCAGTTTTAATATTACAGTTGATGCTCATCAGCGCCATCCAAAGACTAAAAAAGATACGATTAGAATTTGGGACGATACGACTCCTTATTTTATACACCCTACATGGTGCGCCATGACTTTATTAACTGAAACGAGTTTGTCTGAAAGTATACGCTTTAATGGTTACCAAGCTTTATTCCTCCATGATATTTTAGAAGATACGACGATAGATCTACCTATCGGCACATCCGATGCTGTTCGCCGTTATGTACAGGATATGACCTTTGATAGCTTCACTGACGAAGTTAATAATATATGGTCTAAGGACAAAATCGTGCAATTATTAAAACTATACGACAAAACATCTAACTTGCTTGATGCAGTTTGGATGAATAATGAAACAAGAAAAAGATATATTGATTACACATTGCAATTAACGGATAAGATACAATCTGAATATGGTGATTTAAATATAGTAAAAATTTCAAGAAGCATTGCACAGTATTAATGAGTGCTTTCATGAAAAGAACACTTATAAAATCACCTTCAATTATTCCAACAAGTAGACTAAGGCGCGAGTTAAAAAAATGGATGCGTTGGGTAGATAAAAACCCAAATGGAGTAATATTTATTACTCACAACAGAATTATTGTTTCAGCTATGGTTTCACCTTCATATTACAAAAAACATAAATGCAGTATTCTAATAGCATAAAGATGAGCTACTAAAAATAGAAAAAACTTGAAGTCAGATATTGTGACTTCAAGATTTACCTTAGGTGAAGTAGTTAAGTGTAATTAAGATTGAATGTTGGATGGAGGGATAGAATGAGCATAAAAACACCTATTGCATCAAATGAAAAATTTAGTTTTTATCATGAAGCGTTTTTGGATGATTCAATCCATGATGTACTTATATCTGTAACAAATCCATCTGAATGCAATATTGAGAAAAGCCCTAATTCTGGCATATCTGCCACAATTAGCCTTTCAGTAAAAGACATGGATTCAATTGCTATTGCATGGATAAAGGAACGTAAATTACAAGGTACATTAGGAGGACCAGTTGGAAAAGAATATGGTTCACCTAATTGTGACTACGACTAGTTAAGTAATACAAAGAATAATTTATGTCTTGAAAGCTATATATAAATATACACAGCGGTCATTGTGAAAATCAGACCAACAGGCAAGAAACGGCCAGAAACTGACGTGCTAATAAATTTATAATACTTCCGCTTCCGGTGGATAAGCGGACATAAATTATGTGAAATTAAACGTTTGTCCACCTCAGGGCGTGTTGTTATGTTTTTTAATTCTTAAACTGTGCGCCACAGTGAAAACACCTTTTGCCAACCCAGCTTTTTACTATTATTGGATAATTACCTATTTCGACAACGGAGTAAACGCCGTAATTACACTTTGGACAACGGGGTGCAAAGTGACGATATATTGCTATGGAAGTTATGGTAACAAGAACTATAAATATTAGTTGCGTGGATGAGCCGAAAATATAAATTTCTGGGAAGTTAAATACTAAAACACATATAGCTACAAAGCATATAGCTTCAAGCACAAAAAACTTGAAGAATTTTGGTTTTAGTTGTTCGAATTCCTTTATGTAATTATTTTCCATTGTTTATATAAACATAACGTTAGAGTTAATTTGACCTTAAAGCAGAGCGAAGCGCCGTGAACTAGCACCACTTTAATGGACAGTCATTGACTAAAACATTAAAGTGGTGCTAGTTCAGCGTGTTATGTTTTTTAATCGCCCGCACTACACATAACTACTTTACCAGAATAAAATACTCCCCAATCCCATATGTTCCCCAATACAGGAAATAGATAAAATGCTGGCATACCTTTCTTGAAATAATTATTTTGGCACTCTAAGTCGGCATATAAATTTGCTGGGGTTAAATAGTGTTGTGATGGGTAAACACCCTTAAAATCCGTAATAGTTTCACAAGTATATTTTTTATATTTGAGACATATAACTAACGTGTAGTACCGAAAATAATGTTTATTTATTAATTTAGGTTTAATGTTTTTATTGTAAGTAAGTGCAACAAAATCCATTAAACCATTACCATCATAATCGTTTAAAGCTAAACTAAACATTCCATTAATTTTTTTAAGTTCCTTAGGAGGTAATTCGCTATTAATAGCCTGCATATTAAAATCAGTTTTATCCATCACCTTCAAACTACTGAAATTTTTCTGAATAATATTTTGATATTCTGACGAAGCGGCAGGATTTGAGAATAAAGCTAGAATGCATATTAATGGTAATATTTTCATATTTATTTAAACATAACGTCGAATTAACTGACGTCCAACTGTGAGCAAAGCGAGCGGTTGGGCGTACACGCAGCGCATGGTAATGCGATGCGTGTTAAATGACTTGTTATAACTCATTAAATATATTTTTCATAGTAAGATGCATAATTGAGGATGATGTTACATTGTTTGATATTTTAGTAAGTGAATTTATATGCTTTGATACTACAATTCCTTTCCATGCGCATTGAGAAAGCTCTTTCCCGTATTTATTTATCTTAAACTCTTTCGGATTATTCATTGCGGGAATAACAACCATAACAATAACCTCAAGGATAGAAATTAGATTCATTTTTAATTCAATAGACTGTAGCGTAACGGCAACACCTAAACTGGCTGCCTCTGTATCAGTTATAAATATTTTGCCTTCTATAAGATTTTGTTTTGTTGTTTTTGCGAATTCTAATAACATTTCATCTGTTATAGATGGGAATTTAGAAAAAAATTCACTCATTTCGCTTTTATCCCCACCAAACTCACCATTTTCAATTTTACTTTGAATTTCACTAATGATTTTTTTCTTTTCATCTTCTAGCTTTACAATATCTTCTGCTTTGCCACCACTCTTATATATTTTTTTTATTTCCTCATCCCACTTAACCCCGTGATAAAATAAACTAAAAAAATCATTTTCCAATACCCATCTCTGCCAAAAAAGTAAGTATCCTTGAAGTCTTGTTGCAGCAACTTTTTGTTGATGTGCTTGTATCATGCTTGAGCGCACAAAAAATATTATAGCTGTGGATATTATGCCTATTATTATTGTTGACATTTCTGGCAATTGATCAATACCTCTTACAGTTATAACGCTGAGTTAAATGACAATTACACGTGAGTGAAACGAGCGGGTAATTGTCCAAGCATTGCATGGTAATGCAATGCGATTTAAACGACTTGTTATGCGAATTTTAATACTTGCTACCTGCTTTTACTTTTGAAATATTCTTATTTTCAGGAAGGTTTCTTATTTCTCCCCAATATTCTTCTAATACATCAGCATCTATTTCAACAGAGGTACTATACAAACCATCAGTACCATCCTTCTTACAACCCGAGATCCAATAATGTTCATTTGTTTCTACATCGAAGTAGTTTGCTTTGTAACCACTACCACTAAGTGTTTCGAAGGTTTTATTGTTATAATGAATTGATTTTCCGGATTTAGAAAACTTAACTCGACCGATACGAGCAGGCCCAACAATACCTTCCCCTTTATATTCGATATACATTATTCTAGTCTTAGGTCTCATATTTTTTACGCATAACGTTTGGATAAGCGGCAATTTACCGTGAGCAAAGCGAGCGGTGAATTGTCCGAGTGAGCGACAGCGAACGGCTTAATGCGCTTGTTAGGCAATTGGTTCTGGAGGGCCAGCTTTACCACCTGATGGATAACCTTCTTTAATTTCATTAATTATATGTTGAACTGCCCATTCTAGATTATCTTGGTTACACCAATATTCATCTATTATTCCATATTGGTGATACTTAGACCGATTAAAACCTTCTTCGATATCGTTATACCATACTACAGTAGAACCAATTAATGCGACTACCCAGAAACCTCCACCTTCCTTACCATACGAAATTTCTTGCCATTTTTCTGGAATTATTTTTATTGCTTCCCAAAGATTTTTTTCTTCAAGTGACATTCTCTCGTATGAGCTATTAATTTCATCCCATACTTCAGTTTCTGACAAAGGTTCCCAATTCATTTTTATTTTATTTGCCTAACAGTGATATATACGGCATGCCGTATTTTTATATTTATGCAGCATGCCGCATATTCTTTTAATTACTTTATCTAAAGTGAGTCAATTCGGCAATAAACACAAGTACTTATGAAAAGAAAAAGGGATTACGCTACTTTATAAAACGGCAACATTGAGTAATATATTGGTATTTTAGCTTATTATTTACCCATTAAAGCCAACTCTATAAGACTTTCCTTATTGTCCGCTTATGTTTGGTTCGCGACGAATAGCTTTGTATTACGGCACTTGCAGTCGAGTTGTTCGCTTTCGGTGGATAAGCGGACATGAATTATGTGAGACTTAACGTTTGTCCACCTCAGGGCGTGTTGTTATGCATTTTTTAATTTAAGCATTCGTTCATAACCATCTTCTATATCTTCATCGTGGTCTGCTGCCACTATACGAAAGTTAGTGGTTTTATTTAATTGTTTTATAGCATCACTTGTTTGCAGCCTATTCGCTACCTTGGAAATCATTAACATAAAACTCTCAATAGAATTTCCCTCTTCATCTTCGGACATATTCTCAGCTATATATTCTTCTTTTTTTCCCCATAATTTATTAAAAAAATTATCTTTTTCTTGTAGATCGTCAATGATGTCGAAATACTCCCAATCTCCAACGTCCCAAAACTCTTCTTTATTTTTTTCTTTAATATCGCTTTCTGTATTTAAATGAAGAAGAACTTGACCATATTCTGCATTGCAATCGATACACATTCCATAAAACTGAATATTGGGATGTTTTTTATTTATACGATTTACTGCTTCATGAAGCCCTTTATAAAGAATTGATTCATACTCTGCCCAGTTAAAAACTTCTTTACCCTTCACTTTGATTCCTTTTTATGCATAACGTTTGAGTTAACCGGCCTTTTTATGCAGAGCATAGCGAAGCGGCGTATAAAAAGGTCGGGCTGGACGATTTGTTAGCCATCTTTATGACGAAGCCTCCTGCCGTAATGGTAAGCCTTTAAATATGTAAAGCCAAAATCCGCACTTTTATATAATGTTACACCGACTAATTCACCACGACCATCTTGTTTAAGCTCTTCTGGTGGAGTGTTATCTATTGCGATAAATGGTGTATTTATAAGGCCTGATAAACCATCGTAGTCTACATCTTCATAGGTTTGTAACATAAAGCCATGGAAGCCATCCCTTTTGAGGAACTCTTTGAGGTCATCTAGAAATATTGATGAAGTAATATCAAGAGCCCTACGAAAATCAGATGATTCGATTTCGTTATCAATATAAGCAAGAAAGAGGTTTGCAATTATATCTGACTTTTCTATATCGGATTGCGATTCTAAAATTAAAATTATTTTTTCACTTAATTTTTCAATTTCTTTACTATCGTGACTTATAAGCTCTAGCATTCTTTCTTTTTCAGTATCTGATATTTCATTTAGGCACAAAAGAAATTTACTAATCTTTGCTGTATACAACTGGTCTCTTATAGAGGCACCTATTTCATGAATCTTTACAATTGAACTAATAATAGGGATGTCTTTGAGCAAGCTACTTTCTAAGGTTTGCTTAAATGCAACTTCGGCACCATCCATGATTAGTTCAGCTACTTTATCTTTGCTCATAAATTCTCTTGAATGGCTAACGACTTGTTAGCTGCCACTTTACAATGAGTGACAACAAGCTGTTCAGTTGGTTGAATACTTTTATAAGTGTAATCATCTCCACTTAGTACTGCTTTACCACCTGGATATAACCATGAGCCCTTACATGCAGGGAATTCGATAGGTGTAGATTTTTTATTAGCCCAAATATAATGATTCTCATATTCCACTCCTGCTAAAATAGTTTTGAATATATAAATATAGTGCCCTTTTGCCTTATTATTTTTATTTTCGAGGTAGATAGCATTATTTAATTCTACTTTACCACTTGATAAGCGAACACCTGCAATTTTTGTATTTATTTCAGATGCCTTTAAATTTAAAAGATAATTCTTAACAATGTGATTATTTTTTCGAAGCCACTCACCAAGATTCATTTCGCCTGCATAGCAAGATGATGTAATAAAAAATATGACGAAGTATTTTTTCATTTTTACAGCTAACGTTTGGATAAGCGGCAATTTACCGTGAGTGAAACGAGCGGTGAATTGTCCGAGTGAGCAATAGCGAACGACTTAATGCGCTTGTTAGCGTGCAATGAAATCACCCAACCTGAAAATTGTATTTTTACTAAGAAAATTATAAAGTGCTTCTATAGTAGTGAAAGGCTCATTCGTTTCTTCTACACCATTACATTTTATATTTAAAATATACTCTTTATTTAGATACTCTAACTTAGCTATTATTACTTGTTTTGAATTTTCTTCTTCTTTTATAAGCTCCGAATAAAGAATACCATTTATTGTTAACTGTTTATCGATTTTTTTATAGAGCTCGCTTCTTTTTTGTAGTTCTTCCATTTTAAGAAAACTATGATCTAGTATTTCTCTTACCCTAGATTTTTCTTCAATTACGCTTGTGGATAAAATAAGATACCCAACTAAAAAACACACAATAATTATTACTATTACTATTGATAATATTTCTGGCTCTATTGCTAAGGAAAGAATTCTTTCAATCATTTTTAACGCTAACGTTAGAGTTAATTTGACCTTAAAGCAGAGCGAAGCGCCGCTTTAAGGGTCAAATTGAACGACTTGTTAGGGCTCATTACAACCACTCTTTCGAAATGGAAGATATACCACAACAAACCAAAATACAGAGGCCGTACTTAAACCATACAAACTATACTTAATAGTACTATATAAATTAAACGAATCTGCTGCGGCACTAAAACTTTGACGTAGGATTAGCATATAGAGATATGGCGCAATAATACCAAATACACTTCCTATGAGTATATATACCCATAATTTTTTAATATTTTTTTTATTTAATATTAAATATAAGGGAATCCCTACAATGATTACAGAGGGTACACTGACGACTAAACCAAGTAACGCAATAGAAAATGATGATATTAGTAATTGTGGGATATTATGCAACAAATCAAATAATGGCATTTTAAATATAAATTGAAAGTAATTTAATATATCGCCAAGAACCACGCCTAAATATGGGCTAATAATTACAGCCACAATTAAATATTTAGTATGATATTTGTTTTTCAATTTTATAGCCCTAACGCCGAATTAATTTGACCTAAAAGCATAGCGCAGCGACGCTTTTAGGGTCAAATTGAATGACTTGTTATGTGAGTACATTATTTACTATTACCTATAACATACAGATTATATTTTTTAGCCCAAGCCTCTAAAGCTTTTACCTTTTTATATTGCTCTTTACCAAATAATTCTTCACATGACTTCCACAGTTGTTTTGGATATGTTTTAGGTTGCCCACCTCTATAACCCGGAACTCCGTCAAAGCATCCCGGAACCATAAACAGATGGTTATTTCCTAATGATAATGCTTTTTTAGCGGCTTGCTCGGGAGATGTGGCTAATATTTCACTCGCACTTTGAGCGAACAAACTTTTGCTACTAAGTAATAATATTGTAATTAAGAATAATTTTTTCATTTTCTTTTACACATAACGTTTTGCTAAGGGGCATTCAAAGCGTGCAACGCTTTGGATGTCCCAGCGAGTGATAACGAGCGTTCTTGAGCAGCTTGTTGGGCAATTAATAGAAATATAAGTTACCACCGCCACCCGTACCTCTTTTTATTTTCTTTATGAAATTTAATATCTTCCTGCGGTGGACAAGACCTGCACTTGCGGCCATAGATTCCCACCCAGATTGAACAAAGAGCCAAGAAAAGCATAAATAATGCGCCACCAAGTTTCTTTCCTAACTCGTAATCACTTATGAGGAACATTATAAGAAATGATATAAAAATGAGTGCGCTTATAAAAGAAATCGATCTTCTAATGAAAAGCCAAATATTAGCCAGAATATGTTCTGTAGAAGTTAAAGACTGACTACGTTGATACCAGAAATACAATGGAATACCAAGCATCATTAAAAAGATGGAAGAAATTAATATTGCCTTGTCATTAGCGCCAATAACTATACCTATAATTGGTATTATAAAAAAACATAGTAAAAACACTACATTGCTTATCATTTTGATACCCAACGTTTTGCTAAGGGGCGTTCAAAGCGTGCAACGCTTTGGACGTCCCAGTGAGCGACAGCGAACGATTTGAGCAACTTGTTAGAAGATTTTTACTCACTTGAAAAATTCCACCGCCTGTTTTTTTAAATACTCCAACTGCCCCAATTCAACTTCGAATTCAATAACCATTTTAGAGTTTTGTGGATATGCTTCAGTTTGAACTGAAGTAAAAAATATTACATGCCCGACAGAATCATTTTTAACCGATAAGTTGAATTCGCCCTCTAAGGAACCCCAAGATTTTTCACCTTCCCAACCTTTCCATTGCTCAGATATTTCGCTAAATAAATTAACTGGTGACACACCATATGGTGCATTATCCACTCTAACAGTAGCCTCCATACTTGGAGCAATTAATGTTACAGAATAATATGAAAGCCATTTATTTTTATCATGCTCTCGGGAGTGAAAAAGCATTTTATAACCTTGGCTTCCTTTGACTTCTAGTTCCATTTTTTCTTGTACTTCTAACAGTGATATATACGGCATGCCGTATTTTTATATTTATGCGGCATGCCGCATATTCTTTTAATTACTTTATCTAAAGTGAGTCAATTCGGCAATAAACACAAGTACTTATGAGAAGAAAAAGGGATTACGTTACTTTATAAAACGGCAACATTGAGTAATATATTGGTGTTTTAGCTTATTATTTACCCATTAAAGCCAACTCTATAAGACTTTCCTTATTGTCCGCTTATGTTTGGTTCGCGACGAATAGACTTGTATTACTGCACTTGCTGTCGAGTTATTCGCTTTCGGTGGATAAGCGGACAAAAAATGTATCTTATTTATAACTGTAAGTAAAACTTTTGCATGGACATATCTAGTTAGAGAGTAGATGTTGCATCGACCGATTGAAACCACCCCCTAAAGTGGACTCTTAGGTTAAATTTTCTCTGGCAGTTCACGGCCAATAGCGCTCATTCGATTTATCCATCAATAAAAAAAGCTGGTGACGGGAGACAGATTTATTTGATAAAATAAACAGGAAATCCCAAGAAAAGAAAACCAAATGGATGGCGCTGAGGAAGATTGTTATGTTTAGTGGGCTAATAAATAAATCTGAACCTTATTCATCCTAATCATTAAACAAACCAATCATTGCTTACAACTAAATTCCGCTACCCATTGTCTTTTTAGAAAATCAACTACATGGAAGTTATTACTAAAGACGGCATTACAAAATAAATTCTGATTAAACTTATCGTTACTCTTTTTGTTTTTAAGTCTTTCAGAATACAATAATTCAACCGCTCTGAGATTACCTTCTGCAATAGAATAAAGTAGAGACTTATCGAGACATAAGTTGATATCAGAGGATTTTATTAGATCTGTAAAATAACCAACCCTATTGTATTTCACAATCGCATCCAACAACATAATTTCTTTTCTTTGATACTTAATTTTTGCTGTGTCACATAGATTAATCTCATTAAGCGAAATTAGTTTAGAAAGCTTAATTCGAAAACCATTATTAATCATTTTCATAACAACAATTGGTTTAAGCTTAAATAGCTTATTTTTTGCTAACAAATCGAGAATCTCGTAATTTTTCAATCTTATTGCTATATTAATTGCATCATCATATGTATCCAAGCTTAAATTCTTATTAACTAAAATCAACTTAATTATATCAGGCCGGTTTTCACGTACTGCGTAGCTTAATGCTGTATCATTAGTACGTGAGCGTATATTTATATTTGCGCCTTTAGCTAATAATAATTTTACATTGTTATCAACACCTCTTATTACTGAGGTCATTAATGGGGTCACATTACCAATTTTTCTCTGCAAATTAACATTTGCACCAGCGTTAATAAGAATATCAATTATATTAGTTCGATCGTGTTTTGATGCAAGAACATGAATCACATTCTGTCCATGGCTATTTAGCACATTCACATCAGCTCCAATTTTAATTAATCCTTTAAGTTGAGACTCATAGCCAGATTTAGCAACTAAATGCAATAAAGGATAATTTTTATATTTCATTGATTCCTTCATTTTTCCTGAGCTAATAATCCCATCCACCTTTCTTAAAAATTCGCTATTCATCATGCTTCTAGAATTTATAGAATATTGATTTGCATACACTGAATTTGTATGCATTCCTACCAAAACAATAAAAACATGTGCTATCAAAATAGAACGCTTGCTTTTTACGTGAAAACTAAAAATCTTCATCTTTCCCTCGCTACCGTTGAAAAACCTTTTATAATTGGTGTTAAAAAATATTTTATTACCCTTCTTTCCTTGTTTTGATTTCAACTGCCACATTTATACCGAGTACGACTTAAAACAAGTATTTGCAATGTCAATCAACTTGCTTTAGATAGCCAAATTTACTTTATAGAAAAAATACACAATATTACAGTTTTCTTAATGGCCGTTAAGGCAAAACTTTAATTCTATAACTGACAACAATGGGTCGAGAACAGTCTATCAATACTATTTAACAATGTCTGCTTCTGCTGAATGGCAGTCCTAGAGCCCATTTATCATTATGACCGCTATCAGTATTTAAAGAGTCAGAATGGCTAACTTGATTGAGATGGGTAATTTAAGAAAATTATAGCGCTATATTAGATAATGCTTATTGGCCGCTTATGTTTGGTTCGCGACGAATAGACTTGTATTACTGCACTTGCTGTCGAGTTATTCGCTTCCGGTGGATAAGCGGACATAAATTCGAATGATTCAACGATTAAGCTCAGTTGAGAGCAAAAGTGGGGCGACGATAGGAGCGCCGCTTTTGTGAATCAACTGGAGTGCCTTGTTATATGATTTTAATTTAAAAAAAGTAATTCTTACTCACCCTGATTTGATTTAGATTTTTCGAGCTCACTTTGTAATAGCATATCTTGTGGTTTTTGAACTTTTCTATACCATAAAGTGAACCCAACAAGAGATAAAACAAATCCAAATATATTAAAAAATATGCTCGCGTATTTTAATTGTTCAGCGCGCTGCTTTAAAGATTCGACCCGTTGTGCATTGAACTCGGTATTGATTGTCTCGATTATCCGTTGATGAAATGATTGGTGTAATTTTTCATCTAGCTTTTTTAAATCGCTCCCTGAGTAGTATTGAAGTACAGATTTATCTGCATTTTGTGGAAGTTTCTTTTTTTTCTTTATAGCAGCTAATCTCTCGGCTATCTTTCCAAATTCTTCAAGTCTTTCTGAGCTTTCTCTATTTTTTTCTACACTAATTCTTTGCTGTTCTTTTGTGTCAATAATTTTTTCTTCAAGTTCTATCAACGTAATCAGTAAAACGTATGAGGATGTTAATATAATTACAATTCCTGAAAGACCTAGGAACTTATAGAGGTTGTCCGTTGGTAAATTTGGAAACATCATAATTTATTATCTCTGACTTTCATTACATATAACGCCGAGTTAACTGGCGGCCAATTGTGAGCAAAGCGAGCGGTTGGACGTCCAAGCATTGCATGGTAATGCAATGCGGGTTTAACGCCTTGTTATGTTTTTTTATGCTAACTATTAACATGTAATTTTTTAATTGCTTCTAGCTCTTTTTTCCATATTGATATTCTCTTCAGTACTTTTTCTTCTGTCTTTTCTCCCACATCAATTCTATCAAGCGAAACCACCCATTTATCAAAACAACGTTCTTGAAGAACATTACCTTGTTTATTGAAATCAGATACCCTTAATTCAAATAATAACCAATTTTCAAGATTCTTCCCGAAATTTTCATTTACCATTAATTTATTTTCTCTTAGAAATTCAAGTAATGGCTTATATGCCATTTCATGCTCTATGAGTATCGTCTTCGATAACGGATCACCTTTGGAGTGCCATTCGGCGGCATCAATTATGTAATCTTCCATAACTTTATTTCTTTTAAACATAACGATTAAGCTCAGTTGAGAGCAAAAGTGGGGCGACGATAGGAGCGCCGCTTTTGCGAATCAACTGAAGTGCCTTGTTATGACTTTTGCCAAATCTCATATATTTCATCATCTTCACCAACAGCACTTACCTTTTGTAACCAAGATTCTTCTTTATACATTTTTCGGTCATGAACTGCTTTAATAATGTCATTGAAGCCTTCCCATGTTTCATTTATACGAAAGCTTTCGCCATAATCAAAATCAAACTCTATTTCTATCTCCGTGCCATTAGAATAAGACATCGTATAACCGCTTATGCCGTATATTTCTTCCCATTCTATTCCAAACGGTTTGCCACCATTATCTGAGCGCCAGATTCCTTTTTTATCTGCTTTTAAGATTACTTCACTCATAGTCATAACAGTTAATTAGACGGCATGCGGCATAACACCTAATAATGCTGCTTGCGGCATATTGTAATTTTTTATTTTTCATATGAACAAAATTTATTTATTATTTTCAATTTGTTATCCATTCACGTCCTACATTATTAAAATACAAAAGGCCGCAATAATGGATTAAAAGGAGCTCATATTCGTTGCTTTATACTACTCGACATCGCTAAATTGCACTAGGTTTGTGCATACATAATTAGAATATTATGCCTAATGGTGTCGTTATTATGGGGAATATTTGCTCAATATTAGATTTGTCTTATTGTCCGCTTATGTTTGATAGCTGACATAATAGTAACTTTTAATTAAGGCAGCTTTGGGTCTCTAGCTGACGTGGCAACTATTAACCATAAGCGTACATTTCCTATTCCTTCTTGCGTTTCATATTAATCAACATCTTTTCGTTAATATTTTTACGAGTTAGAAGTTGTTTTACTGATAATTTTCGTTTTCGCATTAAATCAATCGAGAAGTTATATTCCCACTCGTTAATCCACTCTTTATCAAATGCGTGTTGAATGGCTTCGATATTAAGAGATTTTTGATTATTTTTCCGAATACGTTTGACAGCTTGGAAAATTTTATCTGATGGCAGACCAATAAATTTTTTAACACAACAATTGCCAACTATAGCAGTATTGAAGTTTATTTTATTTTTTAGTGCACAGGTTTCAACAATAGGATAATGTCCACATAAACAGGTATCTGGCTCTTCAGCTTCATATATTTCATAAAGATCCCACTCTAGCTTAGCCACATCCCAGCTAGTTGATTCTGAAAGGATAATAATTTCACTCGATAATTTGTATTCAGACATGTCGCCCTCTTAAATTTATAGTTAGCGTTTAAATTTAGGCGTCCAAGAATCTACCATTTCATCTTCTTCATCGAGCTCTTCTTGATCAGGTAGACTATCTAGTGTGAGTACTGTCAGTGACTTGCCATACACTCCAAGTCCAACAACTTCTTCATTCAATTCATACGGCAAGTTACTTCCAAACCAATCGAGTAATGTGGTTTCTCCTTCAGCTCGATTACCATTTAAAATATTATTTTTTGATCGATTAAAGTTTGATGTTACGGTATTACTGTCGAGTTTTGAGCCTTTTTTTATCCATGATAAATCTTTTATTTCCTTCATCTCATCTGACATAAAGCAATAATTTATAATTTGCCCTTCACTTACGACAATAGCTAAAGGATCTGGCGACTGCTGAGCATAACGAATAGCTGTTGCTGTTAATGATGTTTCACATTCTGTTGATAAAGTTTCAATTGCTTTGAGGCCACATTTAGCATTGTTCAAAACCTTATCGAATAAATAACTAGGCATTAAAAAACCAGCAGAGAAATGATCAGCTTCCAATTCATATCTATCACCCGAAATAAAACCTGCAGATGATACATGACAACCACTACTCATTAATTGTTCATAATGACCTGGTAATTTGTAATGACCTAGCTCATGCCCAATGCAAAAATTCTGAAATCCGATATTGTCAATATATGTTGCATACTTAATTCCAAAATGATTACCACCATAAAGAAGCATACCAGATACCCCTTTTTTTTCTGGAGGTAGAGACTCTACTAAGATATCAAGTTTCTCTGCAATCTCAATTGGCTTAACAGGAAGCGCGGTAATATTTTGCTCTTGAGCAAATTTCTCACCTAGCTTTGTCGCTCTTAATTTCCATATTTCTGTCATGCAGTAGTCTTATACTATTTTTTTGTATTACGTTTTGCTAGGCTAGCCATGAAAACACGTGCTAATTCCCGATCATCATCGGTTAAATTTTCATAATCACGAAAGATCTCAGCCTTTTGAGCCTGATTGCCACTAAGACTAGTAGACCTTCCCATCAGGAAATCAATTGAAACATCTAGAGCATCAGCAAGCTTCCTAAGGTTTTCAAACGAAGGTTTTCGAGAACCTGACTCAAAATGAGATATTGCAGATGAAGCTAAACCAGCCTTATTAGCTAGCTCTTCTTGGTTCAACTCACGCAACTTACGTGCTTGGAATAATCTTTGTGTAAATAAAGGCTCATTGGGGCTTGACATAAATTGACGATTCCGTATAGTTACAATTGACGAATTAATTCAGGCTTATATGGCCTTTATTTTTGGATTTAAACTTGACGATTTCGTCATATTTTATACTACAAATCATTAATTTTCAAGGAGAAATATCGTGAGCGACAGAGCAGTACGGAATACCGGCAAAGACCATTATGGAAATATTACAAAGCTATGCGACCCTGGCCAAATATGGACGCCAAGAGACAAAGAGGATGCGATTAGAGATATCGAAAATAATCTACATACTTATTATGTTCCTTGGCAGACAGGAAGGACTGAAATTCGAGTTGTTAATGGTCCAACTGGTAAGTACTTAAGAACTGACCGTGATAATACATCTAAAAATAATTTAGATGATCTACCCGATTGTTAACTAAAACCTAAATTGTATGTCTATGATTCCAATTAAGATTTATAGACATACAAGGAGTATACAAGATGTTTATAAAACAAAAGTCCATTCGATCAGTTGATCGTTACATCAAGACTTTACTGCCAAGTAATAAAGTCAGACTTGCCATAGAGGTAACTCCTGAGTTACAAAATTCACTATATAGAGCTGGATTTTCTAAACCATTGAATGATGGTGATACAATACTACCTAATACTATTGGTAGTGTAAGCCGCTTTAATGCTGATGGACGATATATAAATCTTACTGACTTGCCAAAAGAATCGCGATATATCACCACTGCTGAATGGAGCTGGAAACAATGGCGTGGTCGAGGAGAAACAGAAGACATTACTGAATCTCGCGATATATTTAAAGACTGTTATCAGAGAAAGTTTATTCCGCCTCCATCATTTGAACTTACATTAATGAAACGCAACAATGAATTATTTGTTATTTCACCCGAATTAAACATTGATCAACTTAAGCCAGAATTATTCAAACACACTATCAACCTTTTTCTTGAGCTATTTGGTCAGTGTGAAATAAGACGAGAAGATTTATCTAGTTTCACACCTACAAATATTAAAAAAGTTAACTGGTCAATGCTGCCCCCTGGTAAATATCCATGGGCTAAAGTTCAAAGTCATGTCAAAGTCCTAGTTAAAGATAAACATTCAAAATACTCAAATGTAATTCTTGAACGACAAGAAGTATTAAGTCGGCATAAACCTGATGAAGTATATGTTGGGAATGGCGGGTTTCGCTCATATATTGCTTACATTTTTAAAGCCAAAAAACTAGTCGTACTTGAAAGTATACAAACCGACAATGCAACATATATTCTTGGAGAAAATTGGGAGCAAGTTTCTAAGTTAACAAAAGCTGAAATTCTTAAACATGCCTTACAGAAGGATCGTCTAATTCACTCAAAAGGGTGGGAAACTTGTTTACAAACCATTATTGATCCAGAGTATGCGTTGGTCTCCTAAATAATTTATGAGCCTGCCAGATGAAGTCGAAGCTACTACAGATATAGGCTTACTGATTATTTCCTCAATAAGCCTATTTCAAATCACCAATTGACCTTTCTCCTTAGCTGTAGAAATATTCACATTAACACCTGAATAAAAACTAACTGCATCATCTAGTAATCCATCACTAAAAATAACACCTTCGTTTGGCATAGCGGATGTCATGTTGAACCCCGATCGTGAAGTGAATTCACCAAACACCAGATTGGTACCCGTTGCGTTACTCGGAAAGGGTTCCCTAACGGTATAAAATAATGAGTCACTATCCCATGAAAACCCATCCATTAAACCTGAATCACCTATCGTATTGCCCAACGACTTAGCCACTGAAGTTGCGCCAGTAATAATACTTTTGAACCAACCCGTTGAACCAAGGCCTGTGGAAATAATAACACCGCTTGATGATTGAAATTCTGAGACGCCATTTAGTTCAAGTTTATAGCGTGCAGAGGTATGACGTTCAGGCCCTATAAAGAAATCATTCACTGCAAGTAAGCTTTGACCATCACTAAGATTAGCTTTTGCCATAGTAATTTCTTTTGTGGAGCGATTATTACTCATTACTTCTAACGCAATACTTTTTAAGTCTCCAATCAAAAATGGAAGTAATATTCCATCATTACGATCAGGATCGGGGTTAATCGCAATTACGTGTTGCTCTGGTACATATTTTAAAGTATTAGCAACCAAACCATCTTGTCCTATTACAACGATAAGGTCGTCTTTACCAAATATAAAATTAGGTAAAAAATTTCGCTCTAATAATTGGACTCGGCCAATTTGAGATAAAGTGGATTCTGCTGAGATCAACGCATCTTTATATAATTTATCCTCAAGTACGTAATCATTAAAATCCGCACCAAAACCTTCCACATAAAATCGGGCCTGCTCTATCGTATTGTGACGATAAAGCAAACCATCTAACCGTGTTTGACGATTAACCACTATGATCTTACGTTCAGTTGTGCGATTCATGACATTAGCTCCGAGTCAGGGATTGCAATAGTTCTGGCGAAATATTTAATTCACCAATTTTTCCTGAGCTCTTAGCAAGATCTCTAAATGCTTGCGATATTAACTGCTCTGGATTCATTCCGGCACTGGTGATAGCTTCTAAGATTCTAGGATCAACTTTTGCCATTGCTTCCATTGATGCTGATACAGCGTAAGCTTTATCATCCGCTTCTTTACGCGAGTTTTCAGAAGCAATATCAACTAACGCTTTACGTTTATCTTCAAGCTGTATATCACCATCCAATTTTTCCTGGCTAATAACTCGATCTTTCTCTTGAATCGCACGCTTAGCTTCACGTTTAGTTTCTTCTATCTCACGTTTCTTTTGTTCAATCGCAATATCTGTACGTAGCTCATTTTCTTTTATAGAACGTTCTTGCTCAACAGATGCATTACGTCGAATATAAATAGCTTCGTCTGCTTCTTGTAAAAGTTTTTCACGAACAGAGGCTTCCAAAGCACGTGATGTATCAGGTGTGGGCTTAATGGCTACAATAGCGATATCCATAACTGAAATGCCCATAGAACGTAATACATCAGATGAAGACAACCCCTGATTCAATTCATTGACTAAATCTTCAGATGAAGAAAGCACATCTCTAAGATCCATTTTTTGCACCATACTTCGAACCTTAATTTGCACTAAGTTCACGATACGCGTTGGCAATTTTTTTGGATCATCACTTTCGTACGTTTTACCATCTGGTTTCAGACTGTAATTCATAAGCTCAGACAATTTTCGAGCATCCACTACACGGTATATAAACTGTCCTTGTACAGTAACTTCTTGAAAATCACTGGTTACTTCTTTGAACATAAAAGGTACTTCCTGACTTCCTACTGGTATGGCTGCTAAAAAGCTGGTGGGCGCAAAATAGAAAAAGGATTGACCGCGTCCTTCACGTACAATTTTTCCAGATTTATACTGCATTAAACAGGTATTCGGATCGGCTTTTATATATTTGAAATAAAACATGGCGTTTCTCCTTATGCGTGTTATGCTAATCAATAGTGGCACTAAGCCACTAACATGGTTTAAAGATAGTGGCTTAATGCCACTATGTCAAGGAATAACATATGAAATTATCTAAATCTGAAAACGACTTTCTTAAAAACTATAATATTCATGATTTTGATGTGCCATTAACCTCGGTTGACCTATGTATTTTTTCTATTATTGATCAATCACTGAAGGTACTTCTCATAAAGCGTAGTGACTATCCATTTAAAGACAGATGGGCTCTACCAGGTGGTTTTGTTGATATTGCAACTGATAAAAATCTTGATGCCACAGCAACTCGAAAACTAGAACAAAAAACCGGCGTGAAAACGCCCTACGTAGAGCAGGTAGAGACCGTGGGAAATAGTATGAGAGATCCTCGAGGTTGGTCAATTACAGTTCTATACTTCGCCTTATTAGCTCTTAATAATGGAAAAACGGGGTCACAGAATACACAGTGGGTATCTTTGAAAGAAACCGAAAAATCTAACCTTGCATTCGACCACCAGGTGTTACTTAGCAAGGCAATACAAAGGTTACGGAGTAAAGTGAGTTATACGACATTGCCAATGCATATTTTGCCTAAGGAATTTACCCTAGCAGAATTACAAAAAGCATATGAGATCATCATGGATCGAAAAGTCGATAAGAAATCTTTTCGCAGAAGAATTGATGCTGCTGATTTATTGATAGAAACTGGAGAACTGCTACAAGATGGTGGTAGACCTGCAAAGTTATATCGAATCAGGAAAGGGGCAGATACTCACTTTTACAATCGATCGATATAAGTTCAAGTTCATTAAACAACTTAACTGCTTAGCCAAACCTAGACCGTGGTCTTTGACATATGTAAACCTATATTCGCCATATTTACTTAGCCTTTAATGGTTAATAAATTTCAATTATCTTTTATAAAATCCCTCATTCCAATTAAAATAAGTTATCATTAAACTATTAAGTAATTATTTTATATATTAATAATAAACTATATAAATCTAGTTACTTTTTGACAATAATTCGTATGTGTTCGGAATACTGCAGAAGTTACGCTAGGTGGTGTGGACTGTAATGCCTTATCTTCGAAGACAATGGAAGTAAATGATCAACCTGGCTTGTACTTTATTGGAGAGGTTGTTGATGTATCAGGCTGGTTAGGGGGTT